>JAABUN010001769.1_pt1 | contig 44076 bp, 39 predicted proteins | sample 5559311 | NCBI WGS metagenome assembly JAABUN01 (sample SAMN10711877, study PRJNA513370) | rock metagenome | isolation source: Antarctica rocks | place: Antarctica: Victoria Land, Siegfried Peak sud
CGACCCCGTTCCGCCAGCCCGTCCCCGATGAGGGAGAGGAACACGCCCACGATCAGGATAGCGAGACCGGGAAGCGTCGGCATCCACCACGCTTGCAGCAGGAATTGTCGCCCTTCCGCGATCATCGCTCCCCACTCCGGCGTGGGCGGCTGCTGACCGAGGCCGAGAAACGAGAGCGTGGCCCCGGTGAGGATCGCCTGCACGATGCCCGTGAAGACGAACACGAGCGACGGCGCGATCACGTTCGGCAGGATGTGCGCGAAGATGATCCGCCGGTCGGTGCAACCGATCACGCGGGCCGCCTGTATGTACTCCAGATTGCGGGTAATCAGCGTCTCGCCACGGGCGAGGCGGGCATAGGTGATCCAGCCGACGACCCCGACGGCGATGTACAGATTGCGCAGCCCCGGCCCTAGGAGCGTCATGATGGCGATCACGAGAATGAGGAAGGGGATGGCGATCAGCACGTCCACGAGGCGCATGAGGATCGTGTCAATCTTGCCGCCGAAGTAGCCGCAGACGATGCCGATGATGCTCCCGGCGATGAACGGAAACAGCACCGACACGAAGCCGATCTGCAAGTCCAGCCGCGTGCTGTAGATGATGCGGCTCAGTTCGTCGCGCCCGTAGTTGTCGGTGCCGAGCGGATGACCGGGGCTGAGGGGGGGCGCGAAGGCCGCCCCCAAATCCTGCGCGATGGGGTCGTATGGGGAGAGGAGCGGCGCGAACAGCGCGACGAGGATCACGACCCCAAGCCCGACGACGCCCACGAGCAGCGTGCCGTGCAGGTTGAGTCGCTGCCAGAGCGATTTCGCACGGGGCATCCGCACGGCGGGGGTCAGCGTAGCGACAGACGTTGCGCGTGGGGCAAGTACGTTATCACTCATACGTCACCCTCGGATCGAGAAACGAATAGGAGAGGTCAACGATCAGGTTGACGAGGATCACGAAGAAGGCAGTGACGAGCGTGATCGCCTGCACCACGGGGTAATCCCGCGCCGTGATCGCCTGATAGATCAACTGACCCATGCCGGGGATGGCGAACACCGTCTCGATCACCACCGCCCCGCCCACGAGGTTGCTGAATTGCAGGCCGAAGAGCGTCACGGTGCTGACGAGGGCGTTGCGCAGCACATGGCGCGTGAGCACCACCCGCCCCGACAGCCCTTTCGCCCGTGCGGTGCGCACGTAATCGGAGCGCATGGTAGCGATGAGGCGGCTACGCAGGTTGCGGATGAGCACGGCGGAGAGGTGCAGCGCGAGCGTGAGCGACGGCAGAAAAAGGTACCACAGGTGCTCGCGGAAGTTCTCGCCGTAGCCCGCCACGGGAAAAAGACGCAGGCGCAGGCTGAACAGCAAGATGAGCAGGATGCCGAGCCAGAAACTCGGCGTGGTCAACAGAAACAGGAAGCCCATGCGGATGATGTGATCGCTCGGCTTGTCCTTGCGCGTCGCCGCGATGATGGCGATGGGAACGGTGATGATCGCCGTCAGTACGAGCGCGTAGGCCGCGAGAAAGAGCGTCACGGGAATCCGCCGCATCACGAGCGCACCGACGGGTTGGCGAAAGAGCAGGCTATTGCCCATATCGCCACGCGGCAGGCCGGAGATGAAGTGCCAGTACTGCACGTAGAGCGGCTGATCCAGCCCCAGTTGCGACCGCAACGCGGCGACGTTCGTGTCGTTCGCCCGGTCGCCGAGGATGAGCAGGGCGGGGTCTCCGGGGATGAGATGAATCAACCCGAAAACGAGAAGCGTCACCCCGAACAGCACGAAGACCATCAGCCCCAGCCGATTGCGGATGTATCCCGCACGCCCCATTACTTCGTCACCTTCACATCCTCGAAGCGGTAGTACGAGAGGCCGTCAATGGCGAAGCCCTCCACGTATTTCTGCCACGCGGCGGTGGCCGGCGGGTAGGCGATGAAGACCTGCGGCGCGTCGTCGAGGTAAATCTTCTGCACCTCGCTGTACAGGGTCTCGCGCTTCTTCGGGTCCTGCTCCAGATCGGCGGCGGTGATCTTGTCATTGAGCATCGGGTTGTTGTACCGCGTCCACGAGCCGAGCGTGCTGGTGCCGCCGCGCAAGATGCGGTTGCAAACCTGCGTGGGGTCGTTCATGTCGTTCGTCCAGCCGCCCGTCCACGCCATGAGCTTGCCCTCTTTGCGGCTGGCAGAAAGCACGCCCGCTTCGAGCTGCATGATGTTCACGGTGACGCCGATCTTCGCCCACTGGTCCTTGGCGATGGTGGCGATCTGCTGCGCGACGTTGTTGCCGGAGGGGATCGTCTGTTCGTAGGTGAAGCCCTTCGGCACCGACGATTCCGCCATCAGTTGCTTCGCCTTGTCGAGGTTGAAGGGGTAGCCGGGGAGCGATTTGTCCCAGAACGTGCCGGGGGGGATCGGCGAGTTCTGGAACTGCGCCGCCCCGAAGTAGATGTTCTTCAGGATGGCCTCTTTGTCGAGGGCATAGTTCAGGGCTTGCCGCACCTTTTTGTCGTCCAGCGGCTTGCGCTCCACATTCATCGGCAGCGTGGAATACGTCTGGATCACGAACGGCTGCGCCTTGATGGTTGGCTGCATGTTCAGTGTGGCAATCTGGCTGATCGGCACGAAATCAATGACGTCCGTCTCCGCACCCTGCAACTTGAGAAGGCGGGTATTGTCTCCGGGACGTACTCGATGCGCACCTCGTCCGGGCCGTTGTTCGCCTTCCAGTGGTACGGATTCTTCTTGAGCACGATGGGATCGCCCTTTTCCACCCCTCACAGAAGTACGCGCCCGTGCCTCGCGTCTTCGTGGCATCGTAGGTACCCGCGTCCACCGCAACCGCCATGTCGGCGGGCATCACCGCCGCCGTCCACATCGCCAGTTCCGACAACAGCGGCGCGTGCGGCACCGACAGCACGATCTTGAGCGTGCGGTCGTCCACCACCACCGTGTCCTTGATCGCCTTGTACGTCTCTGTCCAGCCCGACTTCATGCCGATGCGGCAGGCGTCGAGCGAGGCTTTCGCGTCCTTCGCCGTCATCGCCGTGCCATCGGAGAACTTCGCCTCGCGCAGGCTAAACGTCCACGTCAGGCCATCCGCGCTCGTCTCCCACTTCGTGGCGAGGGCGGGTTCCACGCTCTGCCCGTCCTTCGAGGTCTTGAACAGGCTGTCGTAGATGTTGATGAGCACGAACAGCGTGGCGTTGTCCTCGGAAGCCCAGCCCACGAAGGGCGAGTTCGGCTCGGCATTGCGCGACATCCGCAGCAGCTTGCCGCCGCTCTTGTTCATTGCGGGTGCCGTCATCGCCATCGCGGCGGGGGAGGCGGCAGGAGACGCGGCGGACGAACCGGCGGGGCGCGTGGCACCTGCGGCGGCGGTCCCGGCGGTGGGCGTGGGGGCAGTCGCGTCGCCGCAGGCGGCGAGGGCGGCGGCACCGGCACTCGCCGCGAGGAGCGCGAGCAATCGGCGGCGGGTCATCGTAGTGCGGTTTGCTGCTGATGTGTGGTCGCTACCCATAACGTTCACCCCCTCGTGCTTTCGGTCATCTGCATCAAGCGAACCCATCGTAACAGCGTGCGTGGGGCGTCAATAGGTATGCAGCGATGGATTTTCCGCCCTCGCGCTGTGCAGTTACACAGTCGGCACCGTTCGTTGCCGTGTGCAGCGCGTACGAGTGGTTGGCCCCTGCATCACCCTGAATACGCCGTGCCGTGCGAGGCAATCTCACGACTGGTGCCGTTGTTCAACCCGGTTCCGCGAGAAACGATGTTGTTCGTCCCCCGCGCTGCGGCGGCACTTGTTGTTACCAGCCCGGGGGATACCGTGACGGACGATGGGCTATGGGGGTGGGGCGGGCAGGTCAAGGGCGCAGGCGGCGTTCCGCAAGGAGGGGGGCGAGGCATTCTTGCACCTTCTCAGGCAGAGACAGTCGGATGGCGTCACCGGGGCGGTTCGCCCCACCCGTACCGAAGGCCATGGACACGTACACGCGACGCGTGCGGCGTCTCCATCAAACACCCCCGGCTCTGGGGCGATCACCGGCGGACATCTCACAAATGCCCCATGTATTATTGCGCCGATTTTCGGAGGGTGGGTGGAACAGTCCTTCTGGCACCGCTTCCGCTCTTACTATCCGTCTCGCAATCAACGCCTTGCCGCGTGCCTGCACGGTCGGCTCGTAGGGCGGTGGAGGCGTGGTCGTCTCCGGCGGTGCCTTCCGCACTCGTCCGCTACGCCGCTCCTACCCCCTCGATGCGGTAGAAGCGTGCCGCGCTGTCGTGGAAGAGAGCCGCCCGCTCCGTCGCGCTCGCCCCCCGCGCCAGCCGCTTGCAGGCGTTCCAGTACACCGCGTAACTGTACGATTCCTTGTCCACGGGAAAGTTGCTCTCGAACATGCACCGCTCCGCGCCGAACGCCGCGATGCACGTCTCCATATAGGGGCGGCTCACCACCGCGAGTTGCTCCGAGGAGGGCGGTGCTACCCCCTCGTGCAAGGCGAGGCCGGTGAGCGGCATCCCTAGCCCGCCAAGCTTCACGGACACGTTGGGGCAGGTCGCCAAGTCCCGGATACTCGTCGCCCACTCGGCGAACACCGCGTCGCGCCGCCCGGCGTAGGCACCGATCCCCAGCGGCCCGCCGACGTGGTCGAGCACGATTGCCGTGTCGGGGAATGCCCGCGCCAGTGCGGTCAGCTCGGATATCTGGGGGTGGTAGAGCCACGCATCGAAGGAGAGACCGAGCGGGGCGAGTTGCGCGAAGCCCATACGGAACTGCGCATCGGCCAGCAGCCCCGGCACGGGCGCGTTGCTCGGACGAGGCACCGAGGCTTCCCACGCATTGGTGTGGCGGATGCCCCGGAAGCGGTCGCCGCCCGCCCGCAGGTGTGCCTCTAGCACCGCACGCACCGACGCGCCGCGTTGCAGGTCGGCGTACCCGACAATCCCGGCGCAGATGCGTGTTGCCCCGTAGCTGCCGCTCGCGCTCATCGCCGCCACGCCGTTGACGAACTCGGTCTCGCCAACGGGGCGGAGCGGTTCGGGGCCGTCGGCGCGATGCATCGCCCGACACTGGAGAAACACGGTGGCGACGATGGTATGCCCGCTATTGAGGTCCGCGAGCAGTTCGTCGAGCAGGTACCGCCAGCCGGGGCGATCCCACAGGTGGTGGTGGGGGTCGATAATCGGCAGATCGGGTTCGAGAATTTCCTCGTGCCATTGGTCGAGCCACTCCTGACGGACGGGCGCGGCGACGGGCGGGGGCGGGGTACTCATCGGGGGCTGCTCCTCCAATCGCTTACGGGGCGCGGACACACCCGGTATAGCGAGCAATAAAGGTCACATAAGACATGGCTACAATCAGTGTAGGCGACCGTGATTTGCCGTGTCAATGAATTGCATGGGTTCAGCAGGGCGGGTGTTCGAGGAGGAGGCCGAGGAAGGCGAGAACGGCTTCGGGATGGCTGCTGTGGCTGTGGTAGCGGAGGCGGGCATACATGTATCGGCGTGCTGCCTGATGCCAGACGAACGGGCTACTCGACCGGCACAACCATCGAACAGCGCGACGACGCACAAACAGAGACGTCTTGGCCCGATCAGTTCCCGTAACCTGATTGGTTTCCCTTCGTCCCCGCGCCTCGTGTTCACGGGCCGATCTCGATTATCACGTACCCGCTCTCGGCGGCGGCGGGGTAGACTTCGGCTCGGTACGGCCCCGGCACGCGCTCGTCGCCCGCCCCGCTCTCGGCACCGGAATCGGCGTCGGTTCCCGGCGCGGGGGCGGTTTCCACCTCGGCGGGGTAGCGGCGCACGCGCAACCGCTGCGGGTCGCACAGCGACTGCCCCGTGCGCAGGTCGAATTCCCACCCGTGCCAGAGGCAGGCGAGGATCTCACCGCCCCGGCTGTACTCGAACGCGCCGGGGGCGGTCGCCGTGAGTGCCCCCCATAGCCGCCCCTCGCAGAGCGGCGCACCCTGATGCGGGCAGCGGTTACGAATGGCGAGGAACTCCCCGCCGACGTTGAACACGCCGATGCTCCGGCCCGCGACCTCGACGATGAGCCTGCCGCCGGGGGGAATCTCGTCCGTCCGCGCCACGACATGCCTGCTCATGGGGCAGCAGCCCGCAACTGTCGGTCAGGGGCCGACGGCATGTGATGGCTTCCGCCGAGACACGTCACGGGGCGTCTCCCCCTTGGCTGGCCGCTGACGGCAGGCGATACAGGGCGCGGGCGTTCTCGATGTAGATGCGCCGCTGCATGTCAGCGGAGAGGCGGGCGGGGAACGCCGTGTCCGGGTGGTCGAAGTCCCAGTGCGGGTAGTCGGTGGCGAACAGCAGGCGGTCGGGGCCGCCGTAATGATCGAGCAGTTGCATGAACTGCGCCGGGTGCGGCGGCTCCTCCATCGGCTGCGTGGTGATGTAGACGTGATCGCGCAGGTACTCGGAGGGCGGGCGCGTCAGGTGCGGCACCTCGTCGTGCAGCAATTCCCACGCACCATCCATCCGCCACGCGAGCGACGGCAACCACGCGAAACCGTTCTCCACCGAGATCACCCGGAGCGTCGGGAACCGCTCGAAGACGCCCTCCGCGACCATGCTGAGGAGGTTCGCCTGCATCGCCTGCGCGGGGCCGACGTGTTCCTCGATGTAGAAACTGGGGTAGCCCGTGCCGGTGGTCGCCTGCCCGAAGGAGCCGAAGGCGTGCGACGCGACGTGCAGCCCGTTTTCGGCGCACGCCTCGTAGATCGGCCAGTACTTGCGCCGCCCCATCGGCTCGTGCGGCCTGCCGGAAAAGAGCACCTGCACGAAGCGCGAGTCGGCGGCGCGGCGGCGGATTTCGCGCACCGCCGCCGGGGGGTCTTCGAGCGGGATGACGATGCTTGCCCGCAGGCGCGGCTCAGGGTCGAGCCATTCCGCGACTTGCCAGTCGTTCGCGGCGGTGGCGAGGGCCGCGTCGAGGTCGAGGTTCTGCTGCTTGCCCGCCGGGGTGAGCGGGTTGAGGATGCCGAACGCCACGCCCATCGGATCGAGGAAGTGCGAGCGCATGAACGCGAGTTCGCTGCCGCTGAGGCGACCCGAAGGCGGGCGGGCGTCCTCGCGGTGGCCCATGAAGCGCGGGTAGTCCGCCCCGGCGGGCGAGCGCAACCCGAACGTCTCGATGTGCGCCCGCCACCGGGCCGACAGGTACGGGTACAAATCCTTGACGCTGTCGAGTTCGTTGTGCAGGTCGCAGTCAATGAAGGCGGGGCGGGTGCGTCGTTGCAACTGCTGTGTTTCGAGGGCGGGGGCAGGTGCGATCACCATGAGATTTCCTCCTCTGTGTGTACCCTTTTTACCACATCCGACGTCAGAGGCGATAGAAGGCGCGGGCGTTGCCTGCCCAGATGTTCCGCGCCGCTTCCTCGCCGAGGAGCGGCAGCAGCACATCCTCCGGGGCGGCGCGATGCCGGTGCGGGTAGTCGCTCCCGTACATCAGCAGGTCGCCCGCGCCGCTCTGCTCCAGAATGTCGCGCAGGTGCGCGGCATCGGGCGGCGCGTCGAGCGGCTGCACGGTGAGCCGGATGTGCTCGCGGATGTAGGCCGAGGGGGCGCGGCGTACCCACGGCACGAGGCGTCGCAGGTTGCGCCACTCCTTGTCGAATCGCCACATAAACGAGGGTAGCCACGTCCAGCCGCCCTCGATCAGGGCAACGCGGAGCGTGGGAAATTGGTCGAATGTCCCCTCGCTGATGAGGCTGACCACCTGTGTCTGCACGACCTGCGCCATGCCGATGTACTCCTCGAAGAAGGTCGAGGGCCAGCCGGAGGGGGTCGGCGGGTTGCCCGGTGCGCCGCCGAAGTGGATGCCGCCCACGAGGTCGTGCCGCGCTATCGCCTCCCACAGCGGGTGGTAGAGGCGGTTGCCGTACGGGTGGTGCGACCGGGCGGGCAACGACACCTGCACGAAGCCGGGATGCGCCCCCACGCGCTCGATCTCCCGCGCCGCCTCGGCGGGCATCTGGCTCGGCACGACGATGCTCGCCCGCAGGCGCGGCTCCTTGTCGAGCCACTCCGCGATCTGCCAGTCGTTCGCGGCGCGGGCGAGGGCGATAGCGGCGTCCGGGTTGCGCAGACCGTCCACCGCGTAGGCACAGTTGAGGAGGCCGATCTCCACGCCGGGGCTATCGAGAGCCTGCGCCCGCAGGGTGGCGAGGTCGGAACCGGGGGGACCGCCATCGGGCGGTTCGCTCCCCGGTCGCCTGCTCGTGGGGGCGTTCGGCGGGTACGCCTTGTCCACCGGCCCCTTGAACAGCGTTCCCTCGATGTGTTCCCGCCAGAACACCGGCAGGTACGGGTAGAGGGCCGCAATGTTCGGTACCTCGTTGTGCAGGTCGCAGTCTATCGTCGGGACGGCGACTTGCACGGCATCTGTGGTTGTCGTCTGCGTGTCGAGCATAGGTACCTCCCGATGCACCCCTCCCCCACGGGGGTAGGGCTATGCGTTTTCCTGTCGCCGGTCGTCACGGGGGGAAATGCACCTAACCCCCCTTCCCCTTTCCCCATAGGGAAGGGGGTGACGCACGGCAAGGCTCATATCTGCCCCATACGCCTCGATGTTGCGGCGAGTCACCCCCTTCCCCATGGGGAAGGGGGGTTAGGTGCATTTGACGAAAACGCATAACCTTTCCCCCACAGGGGAGAGGTTCCCCGCTTATCGCTTCGTGTACGGGTCGGCGGCGTCGCGCAGGCCATCGCCCAGAAAGTTGAAGGCCAGCACGGCGACGATCACTGGCACGGCGGGCAGCAATAACCACGGTGTGATGGCGATAGCTTGCACGTTCTGTGCCTGCTGCAAGAGCACGCCCCAACTGATCGCGGGGGGGCGCAGGCCCAGACCGAGGAAACTGAGGCTCGTCTCGCTGATAATCATCGTGGGCAGGGCGAGGGTGGTCACGGCGATGATGTGGCTGAGGAAACTCGGCAGCATGTGGCGGAAGATGATGCGCGTGCGTCCGCAGCCGATCACCTCCGCCGCCTGCACGAAATCCTCCCGCCGCAACGAAAGGAACCGCCCGCGTACCACCCGTGCCAGTTCCGTCCACGCGATCAGCGAGATGATGATCGTGATGGCGAAGTAGACCTGAATCACGCTCCAGTCTCGCGGCAGGGCCGCTGCCAGCCCCATCCACAGGGGGATGGTGGGGATGGAGCGCAGGATTTCGATGACGCGCTGGATCACCGTATCAATCGGCCCGCCGAAGTAGCCGGAGATGCCGCCGAGCACCACGCCGAGGACGAGGCTGAGGGCGACGCCGATCAGCCCCACCGAGAGCGAGGATCGCGTCGCCGCCATCAGCCGCGACCAGAGATCACGACCCTGCACGTCGGTGCCGAGCAGGAACAGCGTGCTCTCCGCGTCCGTCCCCGCCACGCCGAGTATGTGCCGGTCGGTGGGGACGACGCCGAGCAGCGTGTAGGGGTACCCCTGCGCGAAGAAGACCACGGGCAGTTTCTGGTTCGGGTCCGGCACGTAGACGCGCTTGAAGGTGTTCGGGTCGCGCACGCCCTTGAGGGCGTAGACGTGCGGGGAGAAGCCCCCGTTGTCGAAGAAGCGCACGGGTTGCGGCGGCAGCAGCCCCCGCGCCGCCTCGCTCGCCAGCGGGTCGGCATAGGCGAAGAAATCCGCGAACAGCACGACCGTGTAGAAGCCAATGATGACGACCCCGGAGACGAGCGCGATCTTGTGCTTGCGGAACTTCCGCCACGTCAGGCTCCACTGGCTCTCCATCGTCGTCTTGCGCCGTGCCGCCGCCGCCACGGGGGAGACTTCGCCCGCTTTCGCGGCTGGGGTGGTGATTGCCCTCGCCATGTTACCCCTCCGCCCGCACTCGCGGGTCTATCCACATGAGCAGGATATCCGAGATGAAGGTACCGATCACCGTCATCGTGCCGAGCAGCAGCACGATGGTGCCGGCGAGGAACATGTCCTGCGCCAGAAGCGCACGCAGCAGGAGCGGCCCGACCGTGGGCAGGCTGAGCACGAGCGAAACGATGATGCTGCCGGAGACGATGTACGGGAAGAGGTAGCCGATGGTGCTGACGAATGGGTTCAGGGCGACGCGCACCGGATGGCGCAGGATCACCTGCCACTCCTTCAGCCCCTTCGCCCGTGCGCTCGTCACGTACGGCTTGCGCAACTCGTCCAGCAGGTTCGCCCGCATCACCCGAATCACCTGCGCCGTGCCGCCCACGGCGAGGATAAAGGCGGGCAGCGGCAGGTGCTTGAGCATATCCCAGAATTTCGCCGCACTCCACGGGGCGTCGGCATACTCCGGCGAGAACAGCCCGCCGATGTTCGCGCCGAACAGGGTGAAGCCGAAGTACATCAGGATGAGCGCGAACAGGAAATTCGGCACCGCCAGCCCGAAGAATCCGAGCGTGGTGAAGACGTAGTCCAGTGCCGAGTATTGCCGCACCGCCGAGTAGATACCGATGGGCAGGGCGATCAGCCATGTGAAGAAGACCGCCGAGAGCGACAGGGCCACCGTGAGGAAGAGCCGGTCGCCGATCACGTCCGACACGGGCCGTTGCCACTCCATCGAGGTGCCGAAATTGCCCGTGACGACGAGCCGCATCCACTTGGCGTACTGCACCCACATCGGCTGGTCGAGGCCGTACTGGATGCGCAGGTTCTCGGCCTCCTGCTGCGAGACGATGCTCCCCGACGACTGCTGCTGCGCGATGTACGAACTGATGTAGTCGCCGGGGGGCAACTGGATGATGACGAACGAGAGCACCGAGATCGCCGCGAGCGTCAAGCTCGCCATCAGCAACCGGCGCATGAGAAAGCGGAGCATGGGCGCACCTCCGGTGCGGTCGTCAGGCGGCGGGCGGCAGTCGGCAACGGGGTGTGTTCGCTCCCGCTGCCGCCCGCCGCCCGCCGCCCGCCGACTACTTGTAGTAGAACGTCACCGGGCGGGAGATGGTCGGGTTCTTGACCACGGGGCTGTTGTACTGCCGCTCCGGTACATTGCCCACGTTGTTCTTGACAACGCGCACGCCCATCGAGGCCGCCGCCAAGCCAACCACACCGATGTTGTAGACCTCGTCGGTGTGAATCTGCCAGACTTCCTTGGCGAGGGCGATGCGCTCCGCCTCCGGCACGCCGTAGCCGCGCCGGAACTTCTCCAGCATCTCCTTCATGCGCGGCGGCGGCTCCTTGCCCATCGCCCCATTGCTCTGGTACCAGAGTCCGTAGAGGGGACCGCCCACGCTATTGCTGAACAGATTGAGGAAGTTGCCGCCGAACTGGAACAGGTTCTCGGTGCCATCGCCCGTCCATGCGAACATCATCGTCTCGTTGGCACCGTGCTGCTTCTCGCCGAGGCTGCGCTCCACCTCCTTGATGACGAGATCAATGCCGATGCGCCGCCACTGCTGCCCGATCACCTCGCAAATCTGCGTGTACGGCAGGAACTGCGCCCCGTAGGTGGTCACTTCGAGCCGCAACCGCTTGCCGTCGTCGGTGCGCACGCGGAAACCCTCGCCGTCCTTGCGCATCAGGCCGATCTTGTCGAGGAGCATGTTCGCCTGTGCCACGTCGTACGTGTGCCAGCGCGTGCGCCACTCCGGGCCGGGGCTGTACTTGTTCGTGTCGGACGGGATCATCGAACCGGGGGTGCCGGTGCCGAGCCAGAACGTTTCGTTCAGCTGGTCGCGGTTGATGCCCATCGAGAGGGCGCGGCGGAAGTCTGTGGTGCCGATCCACTTGCCGATCTCCGCGTCCTTGTCGTAGTTGAGGTTCGGGCGGATGCACATGTCGCTGCCGTAGTCGCCCGTGTCGAGATAGACCTTGTAGTTGCCGCGCTGCTGGTTCTCGATGAACACGGGCAGCTTGCCCATGTCGAGGTGCCGCTCCTGCATGTCGTACTCGCCCGCGAGAGCACGCAGGTTGATGACCTCCAGATTTTCCGCCAGCGTCATCTGCACGCGATCCATGTACGGCAGTTGGTTGCCGTTCGTGTCCACCCAGATGCTGTACGGGTTGCGCTCCAATGTGAACGTAGGCGTGTTGATCGGCGTCACGGTTTTCCATGGCGTCACCACCGGCAGGTCGGGGTTGAGCGTCCAGTCGTTCTTCAGCTTGAACAGCGTGACCCAGTTGTCCGCCTTCGCGTCCGCCACCTTGCGTTCGAGTTCTTCCTTGCTCACGAACTTGGCGTGAAACTGCTTCAGGTAGTGCGCCGGGGCGAAGCCACCGTTCGCGTTCAGCCCCTCGATGGAGTGACCACCGAGGGCGGTGTGGCTGGCGAGCACATCCGGCAGCAGGTTGTACGGCTCCGGGAAGACGAAGCGCACCGTGCTCGCGTCCACCTTCTCCATCGCGCCGCGCTTGCCGTTGATCGTCATCACGCTCGGCTTGTTCGGCAGCAGTTCCATGTTGAGGAACATCTCGTCGTGCCAGAACATGAAGTCGTCCGCCGTGAAGGGTTGCCCGTCGCTCCACTTCATGCCGCGTCGCAGTCGCAGCGTCACGGTGCGCCCGCCGTCGGTGACTTCCCATGCGCGGGCGATGTTCGGCACGACCTTCTCGCCGGTGTGATCCCAATACAGCGGCGAGTCCGGGCCGGAGGCGGTGCGCCAGCCGTTGAACTTGTCGCCGGGGCCGGTGAAGCCGCGCCGCCACGTCCCGCCGTACTTGCCGATCTCGCGCAGCGGCTTGATGACGAGCGGGTCCTGCCCGACGCGCTCCGCCACCGGGGGCAGCTTGCCCGCCTTCACGAGTTCCGCCAGTTGCGGTGCCTCGCTGAATGTTTTCGGGAACTGCGCCGCGTCGGTGATGATCGTCGGCCCTTCCAACTTGCCGATGAGGTTCTTGCCGATCTTCGTGTCGCCCGCCCCCATCGAGGTGGCGACCGTCGGCCCGCCTGCCGCAGTCGTCGGTGCGCCCGCCGCCACCGTGGGCCGCGCCGCCGGGGTCGCGCCCGGTGCCGTCCCGCTCGCGGTCGTCGGCGTCGCTGCCGCCGTCTCGCCGCCGCACGCCGCGAGCAGGTTCGCCGCCGCCACCGATGCCAGACCTGCTGCGCTCGCCCTGAGCAGACGCCGCCGTGAGATTCCGCTACCAGCCATGTCGCACGCTCCCTTCCGCATCACACACTCCGCACTCACGCCATTGCCGTACCTACCTTCACCGCTGCTCCCCTCGCTTCGCGCTGCCCGTGGTACCGAGATGGTTCCGCAGAATCGCCGCGTGATACGGCAATGCCTCGTCCGCCGGGGCAAGTTCCGCGTGCCACATCTTCTCCCAGTCCAGCGAGACATACCCCACGAAGCCCCGTGCCGCCAGCCGCGCCAGCATCTCGCGCACGGGCAATTCGCCCTCGCCCACGGGCAGCAGTCGCCAGCCGTCGCCCGCCCGCGCCGCGTCCTTGACGTGCGCGTGCGCCACCCGCGCCCCGATAGCCCGGTCGGTCTTGGCGGCGGTCTCGCCCATGCGGTAGGGGTGATGCACATCCCACAACGCCGCGAACCCGGCGTCCGGCACCCGTGCGAGCAGGGCGGCGACGTGTCCGCTCGGCGAGAAGCCGTCGTGCGTCTCCAGCACGAGCGTGACGCCGAGTGATCGCGCCCGCGCCGCCAGCCGCGTGAGGTGTTCCGCCATATAGTCGAACACCGCGTCCGGGGTATGGTCGGGGGGCAACTCACCGCCGAAGGTCTTCACGAGGGGGCAACCGAGTGCCGCCGCGATCTCGAACGTACGGGCGATTTGCGCCTCGTTGCGCCCCCGCTCGGCGGCGTCGGGGTTGCTCAGAACTCCCCAACTGTTGATGCAGACGAGCGGCACCCCCGCGAACGCGGCGCGGTATTCGTCCAGCCGGGGCGCGATCACGTCCGGCGTGAGCTTCTCGCCTTCGAGGGCGTAGAGTTCCACACCGTCGTAGCCGTACCGCCGTGCGGCGTCGGCGGCCTGTCGCGGCGTCCACTCCGGGCAGGCGATGGTGGAGAAGGCGAGGCGCATCACGCCGTCACCGCCGCGCCGTGCGCGATAGCGACGGGCTGCCCCGACGCGGCAGAATCGCGGATCGCCTCGTACAGGCGCATCGTCTCGTACGAACTGGCGATGCTCGATTCCGGCTCCCGCCCCTCGCGCACGGCGGCGACGAACTCCGCCAGTTCGCCCTGAAACCCCGTCTCCACGAGCGAACTGGCCCCCGCCGTGGAGAAACTGGGGGTGTGCCACTCCGCGATGTCGCCGCCGCTGTGGCGCACGTACGACACCGAGTTGTCCACGCCGAGGAACTGCCCCGGCCCGCCCGTCAGTTCGACCTTCTCGGTGGAGACCCGCCAGTCGCGGTTCGCGCTCAGGGCGAGCGTGCCGAGTGCTCCGTTCGTGAAGCGCAGATGCACCGCGTAGGTGAGCCGCTCCCGCGTGGCGGCGTAGACCTCCGCCACTTCGCCCGCGAGGTAACGCGAGATGTCGAGGATATGCACCGTGAAGTCGAGCAGGAACTCCTTGCGGAAGTCGCCCGGTTCGTTCGTGTACGTGGGGCCGCAGGCGTAGTCTATGCTCAGCAGCGAGGGCGTGCCGAACGCGGCACTCGTCGCCGCCGCCTTCGCTTTGCGGTATGCGGGCGCGAACCGCTTCTTGAAGCCCGTCATGCAGACCACGCCGCGCCGCCTGCTCACGATCAGCATCTCGCGGGCGTCCGCCGACGACACGGCGGGCGGCTTCTCGGTGTACACCGGCAGCCCCGCCTCCATCACGGCGACCGAGAGGCGGGAATGCCACTCCGGCCCCACGCAGATCATCACCGCGTCGAGGTTCTCCCGCGCCAGCATCTCGGTGTAGTCGGTGTACACCGCCCGCCCGCCGAACTTCGCCGCGTTGCGTTCCGCCTTCTCGCGGTCGAGGTCGCACACCGCCGCCAGCGTCACCGGCAGCGTGTGCAGGCAGGGGTACAGGCGCGACGACGCCAATTGCCCCGCCCCGATGATCCCGATGCGCATCTCCTCCGCCATTCTCACACTCCCCTTCGGTCTCTCCGTCGCGTTCCCGTCGCGTGTCCGTCTTATGTCCCGGTGGCGGCGCGTTCCCCCGCCTCCACGTCCGTCACCACCGCCCGCGCCACGCTCTCGATGTGCGCCCCCATGAGGGCCGCCGCCCGGTCGGCGTCGCGGGCTTCCAACGCCGCCAGCACCGGCGGTCGCTGCAATGCGGTGCGGGCGACGACCTCCGGGTTGCGGTTGGCGAGGGTGCGGATGATGCGTATCTGCAAATCCAGCCGGTCGAGGCATTCGATCAGCGTGGCGTTGTCGCTGTACCCCGCGATAGTCTCGTGGAAGCGACGGTCGGCCTCGCCGTACTCCGCGAGATCGCCGCGCTCCAGCGCACCGTTGATCTCGTCAAGGATGTCCCGCAGGATCGCCAGCCGCGCCGTCGTGAGGCGGGCCGTCGCCAGCCGGATCGCGGTCTCCTCCAACGACCGCCGCACGGTGTACAGGTCGCGCACCTCCTTCGCGTTGAATGTGCGGACGAATGCCCCCTGATACGGGCGATACTCCACCAGCCCCTCCTTGACGAGGCGACCGATGGCTTCCCGGAGCGGCGTACGGCTGACGCCCAGTTCCCCGGCCAACGCCTGTTCGTCGAGCCTGCTCCCCGGCAGGGCCAGCCCCGAAACGATGCGGTGCCGTACCTCCCGCGAGACTCGCTCGTTGAGCGGCAGATGCACAAGTCGCCCCGTGGGAGACTTCTCCATGTCGCGCCTCATTCTCTTGTTGTTCACTTGACACTATCATACATTATACAGTACACAAACGTCAACAGCCGCCGGAAAGAACGATCCGAACCGTCCCATGCGTGGTCGGGGCACGTACCTATCGGGCGGGGTCGCGGCACAACCGCGAGGGAGGGCAGGAACATGCGAGATTGGCGCACGGAACCGGGAACGATTGAGTATGGTTTTGAGGCGACGCGCAAGGTGCGGGCCGGGTTCGTGGGTTGCGGTGTCCATGCCTTCCGCAATGTCTATCCGGCACTCCGCTATGCCCCGGTGGAACTGGTTGCGGTGGCGGACCTGCTCGAAGCGCGGGCGGTCGCGTTTGCGAAGGAGTTCGGCGGGGCGCGGGCCTACACCGATTACCGCGAGATGCTGGACAAGGAGGAGTTGGACTGCATCTTCGTGGTGACGAACTACGACGAGCGCGGACACCCGCGCTATCCGCAGATCGCCACCGACGCGATGCGGGCGGGATGTCATGCGTGGATCGAGAAGCCGCCCGCCGCGAACCTCGGCGAGGTCGAGGCGATGATGGCGGTCGAGCGCGAGACGGGCAAGTTCGTGCAGGTGGGCTACAAGAAGATGTTCGTGCCGACGTATGAGAAGGTACGCGAGATCAGCCGCAGGCCGGAATTCGGTGGCGTGAACCAGCTCACCGTGCGCTACCCGCAATCGCTGCCCCCGATGGAGACGCGCTACGATCTGACGGGAACTCCGCTCGCCCTCAGTTTCCTCGACCATCTCTTCCACCCGATGGCGATTATGCAACTGATCGGTGGCGACGTGACCTCGATGACCTACACATGGGAGGAGCGTGCGGGCGGCATGATGGCCCTGTTCACCCTCGCGCAGGGGGGCATCGCCTGCCTGCATTCGAGCGGCGGTCAGTCCCCGAACGCGCCCCGCGAACACGTCGAGGTGGTCGGGCGGGGGGCGCATCTCGTGGTGGACAATGGCATCCGGCTGACCTACTACCGCCCCGGACAGGGTTTGTTCTACGGACGCGCCCCCGATTTCTTCACCCCGGACGATCAAGCCCCGCTCGTGTGGGAGCCGGAGTTCTCGCTCGGTGTGCTGTACAACGACAACGCCTTCATCCTCGGCTACGCGCCGGAGATTCGCGCCTTCTGCGACAACGTGCTGACGAACACGCCCCCGCCGAAGGCCGGCCTGCGCGACACATGGATGCTGATGCAGGTGTATGAGGCGTTTCGGCAGCCGATGGGTCGGCAGGTCGCCCTGCCCGCCCCGCCCGCCCCGCCCACGCCGCCCGCCGATTCACGCATCTGACACGAGGACGCGGGCGCAACATCCCGTGAAGTCGTGGCATCGTCGCGGTCATCGCCCTGCAAAGGGAGATAGATAGGGGGATGTGGCGTAGCGGGGCCGTTCAACGGCCTCGAAATACACCTTGGCGATCTCTCGCGGTTGTCTTACGCATAGACACGCTCGATCAGTGCCGAGAACCCCACGGGCGCGAAGGGTGCGGGCGGCAGCGCGACCGAAGGCACACGGGCGGTAGCGGCGCGGGAACGAGGTCACGGCTGGAGGATATCTTCGAGCCTCGACCTCGCCAGAAACACGACGACCGTGCTTGCCGACCGCGCCGGATCGGGCGCGATTCAGCGTAGCGGACGACCGTACGACCGACCGCGTGGCGGCACCTTGTCGGGCCATCTGTCGGTGTCACGGTTCAATCGTCGGGCAAGGGGCGCAGTTGCACCGTGTCGAGTTGCACCGGATCACCGGGAACCGCCGCCGCGCTTTTCGCCCGACACGGATCGCGCAGAAAGCCGCCAGAATGTTGACTACCTCGCGCCGTGCTTTACACTGCGAGGAGCAAACATCGGTCGTGTATACCCCATCGTGCGGAAATCCCCCACTGTTGTGTGGGGTCGATTCGTAGCATCCCATCAAGCTACCCGCATCGCACGGAGAAGGAGGCGCACGATGGTACAGGTCGAGGCAGCGTCGCTCGCACCGCTCCCGCCCCCGCCCCCGGTTGGAGACGACCCCCTCGCCGTGCTGGAATCCATCCAGCGTCGCATCCTCTGGCTCGCCGCGAACATCGTCCACGAGGCGAATCATGTCCGCCCCAACCCGGACAACACGAAGGTCGGCGGACATCAGGCGTCGTCCGCCTCGGTGGTCACGATCCTCACCGCCCTCTACTTCCACTATCTGCGGGCGGACGACCGCATCGCCATCAAGCCGCACGCCTCTCCCGCCTATCACGCGGTGCAGTACCTCCTCGGCAACCTCGACCGCGCCTACCTGACCACGCTCCGTGCGTTCGGCGGGCTGCAAGCGTATCCGAGCCGCACGAAAGACCCCGGTATCGTGGATTTTTCCACCGGCTCGGTCGGCCTCGGTGCGGTTGCCCCCGCGTTCGCCGCACTTGCGGGCCGCTATGCGGCGGCACACCTCGGCCCGCGCCCGCCGCAGCGGTTCGTTGCCCTCATGGGGGACGCGGAGTTGGACGAGGGCAACGTCTGGGAAGCAGTCACCGAGGAGGCGTTGCAGGGGCTAGGCAACGTGTTGTGGGTGGTTGACCTGAACCGCCAGAGCCTCGACCGTGTGGTTCCGGGGGTGCGTGCCACCCAACTGAAAGGCTTGTTCGCCGCCGCCGGATGGCAGGTGATGGAAGCGAAGTACGGGCGGCGGCTCCATGCGGTATTTGCGGGGCCGCATGGCGACCGCCTCAGACAGCACATTGACGCGATGAGCAACAGCGAGTATCAATCCCTCCTCCGACTCAACGGCGCGACGCTACGGGAGCGGCTTCTCGACGACGCGCATACCGGGCGGGCCGCGCTGATGTCGGTGCTCGCGCCAATCGCCGATGCCGACCTTCCCGGCGTCATCGGCGACCTCGGTGGACACGATTTTGGTGAACTCCTCCGGTGTTTCGCGGCGGCGGACGCGGACACCGACCGACCCACGGTTCTCTTCGCGTACACGATCAAGGGGTGGGGATTGCCGTTCGCGGGCGATCCCCACAACCACGCGCAACTGCTCACACCGCAGCAGATGGACGACCTCCAGATTGCCCTCGGAGTTCCCCCCGGCGACTCGTGGGCGTCGTTTCCGCCCGATACCCCGGAGGGTGCGGCGTGCGCCGCTGCCGCACGGCGGCTTCGCCGTACTTCGCCCCCGGCGGTGGACACCGCGACAGTCCCGGACGCGCTTGGCACCCGCCACCCGGCGGTCACGTCCACGCAGGAGGCGTTCGGGCGCGTCCTGCTGCGGCTCGCCGACGTGCCAACGGTCGGGAAGCGCGTCGTCACCCTCGCCCCGGACGTTGCCACCTCCACGCACCTCGGCGGCTGGATCAACCGCGTGGGCATCTTCACGCCCGAAGCGCAGCCGGACTACGAGGGAGACGCGCCGCGCCTCCTGCACTGGCGGGAAGGGCCGACGGGGCAACACATCGAACTCGGCATCTCGGAGATGAATCTCTTCATGGCCCTCGGACAGTTCGGCCTCGCGCATGAACTGGTCGGCGAGACGCTCATTCCCATCGGCACGGTGTACGATCCGTTCGTCTGCCGGGGGCTGGACGCCCTGATCCACGCGCTCTACAGCGGCGCGAAGATGATCTTCGCGGGGACGCCCTCCGGCGTCAGCCTCAGCCCGGAGGGCGGGGCGCATCAGTCGAGCGTCACCGCGTCCCTCGGCATCGAGTTGCCGAACTTGCGCAGCTACGAGCCGACGTTTGCACGCGAGGTGGAGTGGGTGCTGCTCGACGCCGTTCGCCGCTGTTGCGACCGGGAAGGCGGCGACTCGACGTACCTGCGGCTGTCCACGAAGCCGATTGACCAGCGGTTGATGGACGACGCCCTCGCCCGCCTCGGCGAGGGGGAGGTGCGGCGGCAGGTACTCGCGGGCGGATATCGGCTTGTCGAGGGACGCGAACTCGTGCCGGGGGCGGCACCGGACGACGTGATCCAGATCGCGGCGACGGGGACGATGGTGCCGGAAGCGGTGGCGGCGGCGCGGCTCCTCGCGGGGGAGGGGATCGCCGCCAACGTCGTCCACATCACGGGCGCGGGTATGCTCCACCGCGCCTTGACGAGGTTGCGGCGGCGTTCGATTGTGGAACCGACGGTGCGCGACGACATGGAGCACCTGCGCACGCTCTTCCCCCGTGCGGAGCGACACGCGCCGATGGTGACGGTGCATGACGCGGCATCCCACGCCCTCGCGTTCCTCGGCGGGTACCACGGCGTGTCGGTCGTCCCGCTCGGCGTGGACACGTTCGGGCAGTCGGGGACACGCGGCGACCTTTACCGTGCGGTGGGGATTGACGTGGACACAATCGTCGGGGCTGCCCTCCATGCGTACGAACTGGGCGGCGAGTAGAGGAGGGACACCGATGACAGAGGCATCCACATCGTTGCGCGGTTTGTGGGCGGCCCTCGCGGCGGAACGCCCGCTGCAAATCGTCGGCGTCATCAACGCCTACGCCGCCCTGCTCGCCGAGCGGGCGGGGTTCCGTGCGCTCTATCTCTCCGGCGCGGGCGTCGCCAACGCCTCGCACGGCCTGCCTGACCTTGCCATGACCACGCTCACCGACGTGACCGAGGACGTGCGCCGGATCACCGCCGCCACCGCTCTGCCGCTCCTTGTGGACGCGGACACGGGTTGGGGTACGGCCCTGATGATCGGGCGCACCGTGCGCGAGCTGCTCCGTGCGGGGGCGGCGGGATTGCACCTCGAAGATCAGGTGCAGGCAAAGCGTTGCGGACACCGCCCCAACAAGGCCATCGTCGCGCCGGGGGAGATGACCGACCGCATCGCGGCGGCGACGGACGCACGGAGCGATCCGTCCTTCGTGCTCATGGCACGCACCGATGCTGCCGCCGTCGAGGGCTTCGATGCCGCCGTGGAGCGAGCGTGCCGCTACGCCGAGGCGGGCGCGGACATGATCTTCGCGGAGGCTCTGACCGATCTCGATCAGTACCGGCGGTTCGCGGCGGCGGTGAGCGTGCCGGTGCTCGCCAACGTCACCGAGTTCGGCGTCACGCCGCTGTTCTCCCGCGATGAGTTGGCGGGGGCGGGGGTCGCGCTGGCCTTGTACCCGCTCTCGGCCTTCCGTGCGATGAGTGCTGCCGCCGTCGCCGTTTACGGCGCGATCCGGCGCGATGGCTCGCAGCGGTCCGTGCTGGACGCTATGCAGACACGGGCGGAGTTGTACGATGTGCTTGGGTACCATGCCTACGAGGCGAAACTGGACGCGCTATTCGCACGGGAAGGGAGCGACCGCAATGAGCACGACCGGGACGAGCGGCTTGGCGGGGGTGATCGCCGGTGACTCCGGCATCTGCACCGTTGAAGCGGCGGGCGACGGCCTGCGCTATCGGGGCTACGACATCCGCGACCTCGCACGCCACGCGACCTTTGAGGAGGTCGCCTACCTCCTGATCCACGGAGAAATCCCCGATCCCATACGCCGCGAGGAGTACACGCGGCATCTGGCGACGCTGCGGAACCTCCCCCCCGCGCTGCGGGGCGTACTCGAACTGCTGCCCGCCGACACACACCCGATGGACGTGCTGCGCACGGGTTGCTCGGCACTCGGCACGCTGGAGCCGGAAACGGTGGGACACACGCAGGAGGAGGTCGCGGACCGGCTCGTCGCCTGCTCCCCGGCGATCCTCCTCTACTGGCACCACTTCCACGCCACGGGGACGCGCATCGAGACGGAAACGGGCGAGCCGAGCCTCGCCGGTCACTTCCTGCACCTGCTGCACGGCGGGCCACCGGACGAGCGGCACCGCCATGCCGTGGACGCCTCGATGATCCTCTACGCCGAACACGAGTTCAACGCCTCCACCTTCGTCGCCCGCGTCGTCGCCTCCACCCTCTCCGATCTCTACTCTGCCGCTGTCGCCGCCATCGGTGCGCTCAAGGGGCCGCTCCACGGCGGGGCGAACGAGGCGGCGATGGCCCTGATCGGACGCTTCGAGACACCGGACGAGGCCGAAACCGCAGTGCTCGCCATGCTCGCCCGCCGGGAACTGATTATGGGATTCGGACACCGCGTCTACCGCGTGAGCGACCCGCGCTCGGCGATCATCAAAGAGTGGGTCCGCGACCTCGCCACGGGCGCGGACGACGCGAACGAGGCGCGGTTGTTCGCCATCGCCGAACGCATCGAGGGGGTGATGCGACGCGAGAAGCGGCTGTTCCCGAACCTCGACTTCTACAGTGCCCTCGTCTACCACTCCTGCGGCATCCCCACGCCGCTCTTCACGCCGCTGTTCGTGGTGGCACGGATGGCGGGCTGGGCGGCGCATGTATTCGAGCAGCGGGCGAACAACAAGCTCATCCGCCCCTTGTCGCGGTACACCGGCCCGGAGGCCCGCCCGTACCCGTACGCGCTGCCCACGGAAGGCGGGCGGGCATGAACACGCGCACCGCGAACCCCGACCAGCGGCCCGATGCGCTCCTCGCCGACATCGCGGCATACACGGCGGCATACGAACCGGACAGCGCGGAGGCGTACGATACCGCCCGCCTGTGCCTGATGGATGCCCTCGGCTGTGCCATCCTCGCCCTGCGATACCCGGCGTGTACGGCACTGCTCGGCCCCATCGTTCCCGGCGCGACCATGCCCAACGGCGCACGGGTGCCGGGAACGGCGTTCTCGCTCGATCCGGTGCAGGCGGCCTTCAACCTCGGCACGATGATCCGCTGGCTGGACTACAACGACACATGGCTTGCCGCCGAATGGGGACACCCCTCGGACAATTTCGGCGGCATCCTCGCTGCCGCCGACTACGGCAGCCGCGTCCGACGGGCGCGGGGCGAGCCGCCGCTGACGATGCGCGACGTGCTCATGGCGGCGATCAAAGCGTACGAGATTCAAGGTGTGCTGGCCCTGGAGAATAGCTTCAACCGCGTCGGCCTCGACCACGTCCTGCTCGTGCGCGTCGCGTCGGCGGCGGTCGTCACGGGGCTACTCGGCGGAGACCACGATGCGATCTTCAACGCCGTGTCGAACGCATGGCTCGATGGCGGGGCGTTGCGCACGTACCGCCACGCCCCCAACACCGGCACGCGCAAGTCGTGGGCGGCGGGCGACGCGACCGCACGGGGCGTCTGGCACGCGCTGATGGCACTACGGGGGGAGATGGGCTACCCCACCGCGCTCTCCACGCCGACGTGGGGGTTCTCGGACGTGCTTTTTCGGGGCAACCGCGTCGCGCTTGCCCGCCCGCTCGGCTCGTACGTGATCGAACACATCCTGTTCAAGATCGCTTTCCCGGCGGAGTTCCATGCACAAACGGCGGTGGAGGCGGCATTCGCCCTCCACCCGCAGGTCGCGGGTCGGCAAGACGAGACCGCCCGCGTCGAGATCGAGACGCACGAGGCGGCGATGCGGATCATCAACAAGACCGGCCCCTTGCACAACCCCGCCGACCGCGACCACTGCCTTCAATATATGGTGGCCGTCGCGCTGCTCAAGGGCAACCTCGCGGCGGACGACTACGAGGACGCGGCGGCGGCAGACCCGCGCATTGACGCCTTGCGAGAGAAGATGATCGTGACGGAGAACCCGCGCTTCAGCGCGGACTACCGCGACCCCGCGCTGCGCTCGGTGGCGAACACGGTGCGCGTCGTCTTCGCGGACGGTGCGACGACCCCGGCGGTCACGGTGGAATACCCGCTCGGTCATCGCCGCCGTCGGTTCGAGGGGATTCCGTTGCTCGAAGCGAAGTTCGCGGCGAACCTCGCCACGCGATTCGCGCCGGATTGCACGGAGGCCATTCACGCGGTGTTCCGCGACGACACACACCTCGGCGCGACGCCCGTGGACGAGTTCGTGGACCTGTGGATGAGCGAGGAGGGTGTGCGACGTTCAGACACCATCACCTGAGCGACGCGGGGCAAATAGGGCGATGCGGGAGCGACACAGAGTATCTGACGACCCATTGCGTCGTCCTGATATCCTGTCTCGGTCGAAAAGCGGACGAATACGCCCCGTCTATCGCGCCGCCATCGCTGCTATCCTCCGTTCCGGAGTCGCCATATCACCCGGCTTCGCTCATAGCGCGAATCGGGGGGTCATGACATGCTCCGCCCCGTACAGGTGATGCGCGGGGCGCGACCGACGCCGTTCGACAACGACCGCCGCCTTGCCGCTTTAGCCACAATCACTGGGCGCGAGCCGCTCCCTGCCTTGGACGGCTGGATCCGGGAGTGGCGTTCACGCGGCGGCGACATGGCCCGCAAGGAACGGGAGCAGGGGTTGAAGGAGCAGCGGTAGCGTCACTGGCACTGCCGCCCTTGCGCGTCCTGGTTGGCACGATGGCCTTCCCCGCCAACACATACAATTTGATGATCTGGAGAGCTTGCAACAGGCAGGCGAAAAAAGGACTTGACAAACGCTGAACACCACCGATAATCAATTATAAGGAATTGATAACCGAGAAGATGCAGCGAGGAGACGCCCGATGGCGTTGCAACCCCGTCCCATTGCCCGTCGCGTCTTCCGCGAAGACGTGAAGGAACACCTCATCAATGCCATCCTTAGCGGGCGATTACAGCCCGATGAGCGGATCATCGAGATGCGCCTCGCGCAAGAGCTTGGTATCAGTCAGGGGCCGGTGCGTGAAGCCCTGCGCGACCTCGAACTGTTCGGGTTCGTGGTGAGCGAACCCTTCCGGGGTACCCGCGTACGTCAGTTCTCGCACGCGGATTTCGCCGGCATCTATCCCGTTCGCGCCGCCCTCGAAGGGGTCGCGGCGCGGGCTGCAGCAGAGCGCGTGGATGCGGCGTTCGTCGCTCGCCTCGAAACGCTGTTTGCGCGTATCACGGAGATGGCGCAGATCGAGAACCGGCACGCGTTCATGGAAGCGGACAATGCGTTCCACGAAGCCATCGTGGTGCATTCCGGCAACGCATGGCTCGGTCAGTTCTGGCGAAACATGAGGCTCCCGATGACGACGATTGTCACAGTCACGTTGAGCACCCGCACGCTGCCCGAACTGGCGGCACGCCACGAACCGCTGCTGGCGACAATCTCGCGGGGCGATGCCGCCGCCGCCGAGGCCGCGATGCGCCTGCACATCGAGGAAATCGCCGGGTGGGTACTCGCGGCATTAGAGACACAAGGTCAATCCCCCCCTGCGCACGCGACCGACGAGATGTTGCGTGAGACAGGGTCGTGACCCTGTGTTCGACGGCTGAGCGTGATTTTGCGTATTGAGTACATGTGCCGATGCACGACGGACGACGGACGACGCACGAGACGACGCATGAAAGGAGGAGCGCGAAAGCGGCAGAAAGGGAGCGTAGCCGGTATTCGTACCCTCAGACCTCGTAGTGTTGGAAGGGAGTTCCCATGCAAGCAGCAAACCGCGTGAATCGAAGGCGTTTCCTCGCGGGTGTCGCGGGTACCGCCGTGACCGCAATCCTTGCCGCGTGCGGCAGTAGCGAGGGCGCGACCACCGCGCTACCAACGGCAGCGGCGCAGGCAACCGCCGCCCCCCCGACCGTGGTGGCGGCAGCCGCGCCGAGCGTTCCGGCGGCAGCCGCAAGTATGCCTGCCCCTACCACCTCCGCTGGCTCGATGACCACGGGAATGTTCGCAACCGCCGCGCCGGCGATCCCCGCCAATACGCGCTTTAAGCTCACGGTTGCGATCAAGAACAACACCCCCGCCGAAGTCGAGTTGATGCAGAAAGTTGTCGATCTCTACAAGGCCGAACGCCCGAACGCAGAGGTCGCCGTGCTCGGATACGACAACGCGACGTACGATCAGAAGCTCCTGACCGATGTTGCAGGCGGGACACTGCCCGACGTGTTCACATGCAGCGATGTCTATAACAAGCCGTTCTTTCAGAATGGCCTCATCGCGGACCTCAAACCGTTCGCGGCGAAGACCGGGTTCAAGCTCGACGACTTCGACCCGCAGTTCCTCAGTCTGGCGGACTATCAGGGCAAAATCGGCTTTCTGCCGCGTGCCGCCGATGTCGTCGTCCTGTACTACAACAAGCGGCTCTTCGACGAGGCCAAGATCAAGTACCCCGATCCCAGCTGGACGATGGATGACTTGCTCACCAACGCCCAGCAACTGACGAAGAAGGCTCCCGACGGCACGATCACCCAGTATGGGTTCACCGCGAACTACACGACGTGGTCTATCTGGGTTCCCATCGTGGTCGCGGAAGGCGGAAAAATCCTGTCGGATGACGGCAAGAAAGCGGTCTTCGACTCGCCCGAAGGCGTTCGCGGCTGGAACTACCTCTTCACGGGCCTGAAGAACGGCGCATTCGTGCCGCCGTCCGTGCAGGCCACGATGGGTGGCCCCACCGTCCCCTTCATGAACGGGAAAGCGGCGATGGCGCCCGCCGTGCGCTCCCTGACGCCGAATGCCCGTGCGCAACTCAAGGACGACTTCGACGTGACCCTGATCCCGAAGGGGACGGTGGATCGGAAATCCGGGATGGGGACGACGGGCTACGCCATCGGCGGCAAGGTGAAGAACCCCGACGCCGCGTGGGACTTCATGCAGTTCCTCTTCACGAAGGGGTTGCAGGTCTTCATGCAGTCGTACCTGGTCGTACCGCCAATCAAGAGCTTCTACGGCGATGCCACATGGCGGAACCTGCCGCCACCGCCCGCGAACAACGAAATCTTCGTGAGCGCGACGCAGACCGCGATGTTGCCGCCGTCGCTGCCGTTCTACAGCACCGGGCCGTTCCTCAAGGCCATCACGGACGGTGTGGACGGCGTTCTTCTAGGCAGGACGACGCCGGAGCAGGCGGTCAAGAACATGGCGACGCAGGCCACCGCATCGCTTCAGGCGTAGCGGCGGGAGGGGGCATCTGCGACTGTCCCCCTCCGAACCCGTACACCCTTCGGCTACGGCTCACGCAGCACCTCACGCATGACCCACCGCGCAGAGGGACGCCCTCGCCATTCATCGGGAGATCATATCGTGCAAACGGAAGTGTTTCCCCGCGATGCAATCGCCGGAAAGGAAGCGCGGAAAGAGAGGAAGCGCGGGCGCAACGATTGGGCGTGGGCCTTGCTTTTCCTTGGGCCGAACCTCGCGCTGTTCCTCATTTTCACGGCCTTCCCCGTGCTCTATGGCCTCTACATGAGTTTCTTCAAGTGGAATATCGTCGGGGCGCCGCAGTTCACTGGCCTCGCAAACTATGCGCGGTTTTTCAGCGATCCCCTGACGCCGCAACTGGCCCGCAACTCGCTGTACTTCCTCGTTGGCAGTGTGATTCCCATCGTGGTCTTGTCGCTGTTGATCGCCGTTTTGCTCAATGCCGTGACGCGGTTCACCTCGTTCTGGCGCGGCATCTACTTCCTCCCCCTCGTCACGTCGCCCGTGGCTGCCGCCGCGATCTGGCGATGGCTGTATGCGAAAGACAGCGGATTGGTGAATTTCTTCGTCACTCGCATCGGTGCTCCTCCGCAAGACTGGCTCTACAGCATCACATGGGCGATGCCGGCGTTGATCGTCGTGACCATCTGGACCTCGCTCCCGTTCAACACCATCCTCTATCTCGCGGGCTTGCAGGAGATTCCTAAAGACCTCTACGAGGCGGCAGAAATTGACGGGGCATCGGGCTTTCAGCAGTTCCGCAGCATCACGCTCCCGCTGATTACCCCGACGACCTTCTTCGTCCTGCTCACGACTATCGTACATGTCCTGTTCGGTTCCTTCGACATCGTCAACGTGATGACGCAGGGTGGCCCCCTGAACGAGACCAACACCTTCATCTACAACATCTACCAGAACGCCTTCCAGTTCTTCCAGTTCGGATACGCATCCGCGCAGGCGTACATCATCTTCGTCGTGGTTTTCGTCTTCACACTGATGAACTGGCGTCTCCAGAGAAAGTGGGTTCACTACTGATGTTTCGCAACGTCACGCGCAACCCGATGCTCGGCACGCTCCTGTTTGCGATCCTTGTCGCCGTCGCCTTGATCAACATTGTCCCCTTTCTCTGGATGGTCTCGACCTCGCTCAAGCCGTTGGCGAAGGTTTTCGCCTATCCCCCGGAGTGGATTCCGAACCCGGTGCAGTGGAGTAATTATCCCGCCGCGCTCCGCGTGATTACGCCGCGTGTCTTCCTGAACTCCGTGATCGTGACCGCGAGCATCGTCCTTCTTCAGGGGTTGGTCACGACGATGGGGGGGTTCGCGTTCGCACGGCTGCGCTTCCCCTTCCGGGAGCAACTCTTCCTGCTCTATCTGGGGACGATCCTCATCCCGTCGCAGGTTACGCTCATCCCGACCTACATCGTGATCGTCAACCTCGGATGGGTAAACACGTATCAGGGGATTATCGCGCCCATCGTCGCTCACGGTGTGTTCGGCACCTTCCTCTTTCGTCAGTTCTTCCTGCGCATCCCGGACGAACTCTACGAGGCGGCGTGCCTCGATGGCGCGAACTTCTGGCAGCAGTTCTGGCGTCTCACCTTGCCGCTCAGCCGCCCGGTGCTCAGTGCGTACGGCATCCTCACGGTTCTCAGTGGGTGGAAGATGTATCTCTGGCCGCTGATCGTGGCCCGTTCGCCGGAGATGAAGGTGTTACCGATGGCCATTGCGGACCTCAGCGGCACCGCAGGGGACGACCGCGCCGTGATGATGGCCGCTGTCGCGCTCTCCATCCTGCCGCTCCTCGTGCTGTGGATTTTCGCGCAGAAGTGGATCATTCAGGGGATCGCGTCGAGCGGCCTCAAGGGGTGAGCAGGGGTGAACACGGCAGAAAGGGTGGCAGAATGCTCCGTTTCGCGTACAGCACGATCAACTGGGGGAACACGTGCGATCTGCCTACCGCGTTGGGTGAGATTCGGGAGGCGGGTTGGGGGGCGGTCGAGTTGTATCAGCACACCCTCGACTGGCTCGGCCCGCGCTCGACCCTGACCGGGCAACTCGGCGGCTTGCAGGTGGCAACGCTCTTCGGCTCGGTGGCCTTTCCGCTCAACGAACAACAGCGCACCGTGCAGAAACGCCGCATTGACTACGCCGCCGAGATCGGCGCAACGGCGTACGGTATCGGTGGCGGGCAACGGTTGCGCCAGCGGCAACCGACCGCTACGGAATACGCCGAACTCTCCGCGTTCTTCGAGGAGCTTGCGGTGTATGCCGCCACGAAGGGCGTGGCGGTCTCGTACCACCCGCACACGGGCTGGACGGTCGAGACCGCAGAGGAAGTGGACTTTCTGCTCGCGGACACACAGGCATTGCGGTTGTGTCTCGATGCATCGCACATCGCGCTCGTGGACGAAGACCCCCGCGAGACGTTCCATCGCTTCTGGGATCGACTCGGCTACATCCACCTCAAAGACTGGGCGCGGGGCAAGTTCGTGGAGTTGGGGCAAGGCACGATTGGTCTCGATTTCCCCGCGCTCTTGCGCGACCTCGACGATCATGGCTTCGCCGGTTGGGTGGTGATCGAGAACAGCCGCAGCGATCTCTCGCCCGCGCACAGCGCACGGATCAACGCGGAATACCTCGCCAGGCTTGGCTATGCGATTCGATAAGGAGCGACGGCGATGACGCTGAAAATGGCACTCTTCGGCTGCGGCGGGATGGGACGTCGGCACCTCGTCGGCTTCCGGAAACTGCGGGAAATCGGGCGGGAAGACATCGCGCTGGTCGCCGTGTGCGACATCGCGCAGGCGAACGCGGAGTTGGCACGCGATCAAGCGACGGCACTGCTCGGTGCAGAGCCACAGGTGTTCACCTCGTTCGCCGCCTTGCGCAAGGCGATACCCGATCTCGACGCGATTATCGTCACCACACCACCGCATCTGCACGCCGAGATCGGCGTGGAAGCCCTCGAAGCGGGCGTGCATGTGATGGTGGAGAAGCCGATTGCCCTCACGGTGCGGCAGAGCCTGCGACTGATCGAGGCCGCCGACCGTACGGGCAAGAAACTCGCCGTGGCCGAGAACTACCGCCGCGACCCAATCAACCGCCTGGCAAAGGCGATGGTCGAGGCCGGTGTGCTCGGTCGTGTCTTCCTCGCGGTGCAATCCACCTCCGGGGCGGGGGAGCGGGTCAACATCACCCCGTGGCGGCATCAGCGGCAGTCCGGCGGCATCATCGTGGACATGGGCATCCATTACACCGACCTGCTCGAGTTCTACCTCGGCCCGATTGAGCGCGTGATGGGCATGAGCGACCAGATTGATAGCGAGCGCGTGGACACAAACGGGGTCTGGCACCCCGTGGACGCGGAAGACCTCTCGGTTGGTGTCGCCCGTTTTGCGAACGGCGCGATTGCGAACTGGATGATGAACCGGGCGGGGCGGGGCGAGGCGCATTTCACCCGGATGCTCTACGGCACGAAAGGTTCGCTGGCGATTCCGCGTGACCGCTCCGGGCAGCCATTGGGGTTAACGGTGCGCCGCGACGGCAAGGACGAACTCGTACCCGTGTCGGAACACCTGAACCTCGTGCCGGGGTTCCGCCTCGACGCGACTACCGCCGCGCTGTTCGGGGGCGACCGGCTCGCGTCCTATCGGATGGAGTTCAACGACACCGACGCGAACCTGCTCGCCATCGAACTCGCCGATTTCGCTGATGCAATCCTGCTCGACCGCCCGCCCGAAGTCGCGGGGATCGAAGGGCTGCGGGCGTTGGCGGTGGTCTACGGCTTCCTCGAATCGGCGCAGTCGGGCGGTGCGGTGTACATTGACCGCTTCATGCAGGGCGAAGAATCTTCCTACTTCAGCGAGTTCGAAACGGCGAAAGGTGGGAGCCGATGACCCCATGGGCCGCAACCGTGGATTTCGGCGTGGTGCATCCGCTCGCCTATCTCGAATGTCGAGAAGGTGGGGGGCCGATGCTCGAAACCCTGCAAACCATCGTGGATGACGAGACCTTCGGGGCGGTCGAGATCGCGCCGATTCCCGATCCGGTGTTGCGCGGACAGGTGCGTGCGCTCCTTCAACAGGCGGCCCTTCAGGTGGTGTACCTGCCGATTCTCCCCATCATCTTCTCGGACCTCGGCGTCGGTAGCCTCGACGACGCACGGCGGCGGGACGCGCTCGTTCGCCTGCGGGGGGTGATTGATGAGGCAATTGAGTTCGACGCGCCGCTTGCGATGGTCACCGGCCCGCGTGATCCCGGCCCCGCGCTCCGCGAGGCCGTGGTCGAGCGGTTGGCGGCGGACTTCCGCGAACTGTGCGATTACGCCGACGCGCAATCGCGCACACAACGGCTGCATCTCACCTTCGAGCACTTCGACCGCGAGGTCGAGAAGAAGCGCATGATCGGGCCAACCGTGGAGGCAGTCGCGCTCGCCGAAGCGGTGGGCTGTACGAACTTCGGCCTCACCGTTGATCTCAGCCATCTGTCGCTTCTGGGAGAGACCTCCGCCGAGGCCATACGCATCGCTGCGCCGCATCTCATCCATGCGCACATCGCCAACTGCGTTGCGGACAACCCCGCCCTCCCCTTCTACGGTGACTTCCACCCGCGCTTCGGGCATCCCGAAGGCCGCATCAATGTGCCGGAAGTCGCGGAGTTCATTCACGCCTTGCAGCAGGCCAACTACTTTGCGCAGGCGCGGAAACGGCTGAATACGACGCCGATCCTCTCGATGGAGAGCCGACCCAATCAGGTGGATCACGAGAGCAGTGCCACCATTCTCGCCAACGGCAAGCGCACCTTTGTGCGTGCATGGGCGCAGGCGCAGGCGCACTGACCGCGTACGCACGACGACAACGACGTTCCGCGTTCTGCGCTCGCCACGGGGCGAGCCACATGGGTGTTCCGCACCAACCTGTAGGAGGTCCGAGGTGATTGTGCTCGTTGCGAAGTACCATGTGAAGCCCGGTCATGGCGACACGATTCAGGCGGCCCTGACGCGCATGGCCCCGCTCGTCAAGGCGGGCGAACCGGGGTGCAAGCTCTATCACGCCGCCCGGTCGCAGGACAACCCCGATCTGTTCCTTCTGTACGAACACTACACCGATGAGGCCGCGCTCGCGGCGCACCGCGAAACCCCGCACTTTAAGGAGATCGTGGAAGGCACTGTGGTGCCGCTGCTCGAGAAGCGCGAACGCGAGGTTTATGTCCTTGCCGTGGGGTAGGTGACGTTACCCCATGACGACGCGCCCCGCAACGTTAAGGACGAAGAATCGGGAGCGCGTCGTTGGAAAAGGGTGTGCGGGAGGGATTCGTATGCGGCTCGTCTCATTTCGGATACCGACGCCCATCGGGGCGCAGACGCGCATCGGCGCGATTGACACGCAGAACCGGATTGTTGACCTCGACATGGCGTACCGGCAGGTACTCGTCGCGTCGGGGGCCACGGAGGGGACGGCAGCGCGAATCGGCACCGCCATCCTCCCCGGCGACATGGTCGCCTTCATCGAAGGTGGGCCGCGTGCGCTCGCCGCTGCCGGTGAGGCTCTCGCGTGGGCGAGCGACCACGCGGGCGAGGGCGAACGCGATGCAGTTTCCCACCCATTCGACGCGGTGACGCTGCTCGCGCCGGTTCCCCGCCCGCCGCTCCTGCGGGATTTCATGGCGTTCGAGACGCACATCACGAACATTTACCCGAAACTCGGTCGGGCAATCCCTGCGGAATGGTACAAGCAGCCCGTCTACTACAAGGGCAATCCCACGAGCATCGCCGGTGCGGGCGCGACGGTTGCCATCCCTTCGTATGCCGAGGAACTCGATTTCGAGTTCGAACTCGCGTTCGTGATCGGTAAAGGCGGCGTCAATATCCCGCGTGAGCGGGCAATGGAACACGTCTTCGGCTTCATGATCTACAACGACTTCAGCGCACGGGCGATCCAGAGCCGCGAAATGGAAGTGGGTCTTGGCCCCGCGAAGGGCAAAGATTTCGTCTCCGGTCACGTCTTCGGGCCGGCCCTCGTGACGCTGGACGAGATCGCGGATGTCTACAACATGCCGATGCGGGCGGACGTGAACGGCGAACGTTGGTGCGACGCCAACTCCGGCACGATCCACTGGAAATTCGAGCAGATGATCGCCCATGCCTCGATGGACGAGCGCATCGCGCCGGGGGAACTCTTCGGTTCCGGCACGGTGGGCGGCGGTGCGGGGGCGGAGATCGGTCGCTTCCTCCATGCAGGCGACGTGATCGAACTCACGGTCGAACCGCTCGGCACCCTGCGCAACGTGATCGCGTAAGCGGCGTTGCACGGAGCAGCACGGGGCGTCCCGCCGCGTCATGTGATCGGGACGGCGGTGGCATCGTGAAATTGTGAGGGGGAGGACAGATATGTCCCGCATTCAGTTCGGTTTCTGCGTGCCGATCTTCGCCGCTCCCGGTCTGCAACTGTTCCGCACCCCGTCGTACGCCGCGCTCGATACCGCACGTACGATGCAGTTGGCGCGGCAGGCCGAAGCGTTGGGGTACGACTCGCTCTGGGTGGCGGATCACCTGATGCGCGGACAGGACAACGCCATCCTCGAAGGGTGGACGGTCCTTGCGGCACTGGCGGGTAGCACGACCCGCGCCACCCTCGGCTTGATTCACCAGACGCATTTCTTCCGTTCGCCCGCCCTTGTCGCCAAGATGGTGACAACGCTGGATCAGATCAGCGACGGACGCTTCGTGTATTTCCTCGACTGCGGCAATCAGCGCGACGAGTACCTCGCGTATGGCCTGCCGTGGGACGACGACATCACCGAGCGCGTGGCGCAAATGGTGGAGGGGCTGGAACTGACGCTCGCTCTCTGGCAATCGCGGGAGGCCGTGACCTTCACGGGGAGGTACTTTCAACTGCACGGCGCGGTGTGCAATCCGCCCCCCGTGCAGCAGCCGCACCCGCCGGTCTGGTTCGGCGGCGTGAACCCGGCAATGCTCCGCGCCTGCGTGCGTTACGGGCAGGGATGGAACACCACCCCGGCAACCGTTGCGCAGGTGCGGGAACGCATCGCGGCGGTCAGGGCGGCGTGCGACGAAGCGGGGCGCGACCCCGATACCATCGAAAAGAGCATGGAGCTACAGGTGTTGATCGCGCCCGATGTGAACGCCCTGCGCGAGCGTCTCCAGCGGATCGTGGACCTCGACTCATCGGCGCACGAGATCGCCCCCGCGCTCCGGGCCTTCCTCGCGGGCGAAACCGACATGATCCCCGACCTGCACCGCGCCGCGATCATCGGCACGCCCGACGACGTGCTGACGCAGATTCGGGAGTATGCCGCTGCGGGCATCTCGCATTTCATGCTCTGGTTCCTCGACGCGCCGGAGGACGAGGGGATGACCCTGTTCGCCGAGCGCGTGTTCCCGGCCTTTGCGGAGCATCGAGCGTGACACCGGGTGCTTCGCTCTCGTGCTGCCGATGCCCAAGCAACGAGAGCGGAGCGGATACGCACACGGGGGAGGTTTGCGGTGGCTTCAGGTCGTCCGAAAGTGCTTCTCGTTTTTAATCAGCATGTGTACGATAATTATTTCCGGCTCGCCGACCGGGAGCGTCTCGGCCAGTTCGCCGAGTGGGAGTGGCTACCGATGGATGGCGGCGTGCGCTTCGGAGCCAACACCGACCCGGCAGCCCGCGCCGAACTGCTCGAACGGGTGCGCGATGCCGATGGGATCGTGGTCTGCCACGGTTCGCCGCTGATTGACGCCGAGGTGATGGAACGCGCACCGCAGTTGCAGATCATTGGCGAATTGGAGGGGGATCGCTTCGCCCAGCGCATTGATCTCGACGCCGCGTGGGAACGCGGTATCCCGACGGTTGATACGACACATGGTTCGTCCTACCCGGTGTCTGAGTGGGCCTTGGCCCTCATCCTCATCTCGTTGCGCAATGCGGGCGAACACTTCCGCAAGATCGTCGAACACACGGCGTACGTGAAGCCGAACACGGGATGGATGCCGTCGCGCCTCGAAGGGAAAAAGGTCGGGCTGATCGGGGGGGGACATATCGCCCGCCGTCTCATCACGTACCTGCAACCGTTTCACTGCGACATCCGGGTACACGACCCGTACCTGTCGAAAGTTGTGCCGGACATCATGGGCTTCCTGCTGACCACGCTCGATTTCGTGCTCACGGACTCGGACATCGTGGTCTGCCTCGCGCCCCTGACCCCGGCGACACGCGGTATGATCGGTCGGCGCGAGCTGGATTTGCTGCGCCCCGGTGCCGTTTTCGTCAATGTCTCGCGGGGTGCTATCGTGGATTCGGCGGCCCTGATCGCCCGTTTAGAGCGCGGCGACATCGTCGCGGGTCTCGATGTCTTCGATCCCGAACCCATCCCGGCGGATAGCCCGATCAAGGACTTGCCGAATGTGTTCCTGACCCCGCACATCGCGGGGGCAAATCGCGGACTGGAAAGCTTCTTCGCGCTCATGGTGGACGAACTCGACCGCCGCTTCCACGGTCACGAGACGCTCCATGACCTGACGCCACAGACGCGGGCGAACCGCACGGGCGCACCGCCACGAGCTTGAAGCACCGTATCGTGTTGGCCACTTCTGCCGGGGGGGAATTGATGGTTCGTATCGTTGACATTCGTGCGGCGACCGCGCCCATGCAATCGGACATCCGCAACGCCTACGTGGATTTCCGCGAGATGACCACGACCGTGGTTGCCATCGTCACCGATGCAGTGCGCGACGGTCGGCCCGTGATCGGCTACAGGTTCAACTCCAACGGTCGCTACGCCGCGACGGGACTGCTCACGGATCGCTTCCTGCCCCGCCTCGCACGGGCCGCGCCGGAAACCCTCCTCACCGACGCGGGCGACAACCAGCAATAGGCGTGGGACGATTCGGGACGTACGACGCCCTCGCCGATGCCGCATTCATGGGTGGTCTCGTCGTCCTGCTCACAACCGCACGGAACGGATGGCGATCCACGTCGGCACTTCTCGCCAGTGCCGCATTGCTGTTCGTCGCGTTCCTCGCCAAGTATATTGTGGCGGTGTACTTGCCCGTGGTCTGCTTGGGAGTCTTCCTCGTCCCGCGACTGCATCGGACACGCCCGCGCACCTCGGTGGTCTTCATACTCCCTCTGTGCCTCGCGGTTCTTGCCTATTTCGTTGCGTTCTCGCCCATGCTGATCTTCCTGCTCCAGTTTTCGCTCACTTACGCAGCATCGCAGAGTGGGGACCTATGGCACGTATGTCTTTGGCGACGCCCCGAACTCTGGCTGCTCGCCATCGCGGCGGTTGTCGGCGTCCGCCGCGCCTCCATGCAAATGCGCGTTTCCGCAGTCTGCGGGAGTGGAATTCTCATCGCATTCCAACTGCTCTCACGTACGGACTCGGACTGGTGGAAACACTCTATGGAGTGAACCCCACCTACGTGGTCCAGAGACAGTCATTGGGCTGTTTCTGGAGGTTGCATGGCGTGTATCCTTGCCGAGAACAAAGTAGATGCCCTCCCCGGTGTTTCTCGCTGTTGTATGTTGTTCTTCCCGGTGGTCGTGGTAGGTGGTCGCAGTAAAAGGCGTGGAACTCTCCACGGGAGCCATCCACGATCACCCCCCAACTTCGATCACGAGATACTCCCTTTCCACCGTTACGGGGTACGTCTCGGCGATATACGGGCCGGGAACGAGTCCGGGGGCGGGCGGCTCGTCGCCGGAAGCAGGGTTGCCTGCCTCAATGGTCACGTCGTAGCTGCGCACGCGCACCTTCGCGGGGTCGAACCACGACCGTCCCGTGCGCACGTCGAACTCCCACCCGTGCCACGGGCAACGGAGAATTTCTCCCTCGCGGTGGTACGCATAGTCCCCCGGCGATGGCGACGTGATGAGACCGATCAAGCGACCCGTGCAGAGTGCCGCCCCTTGATGCGGGCAACTGTTGCGCAGTGCGAAGAACGCGCCACCAACGTTGAACACGCCCACGCTACGCCCCGCAACTTCGACGATCTTCCTCTCACCGGGCGGAATCTCGCCCACGCTGGCGACGATATGCTTGATGGCAAAATCCTCCTCCGCTGCGCCGTTGCGAGCAACCGCGTCACGCCAGCCGGTACAGCCGCTTGGCGTTCTCCATCATGATCGCCCGTTCCGCATCGGGCGGGAGGCGTACAGGGAAGGCATGGTCGGGGGCGTCAAAGTCCCAGTGCGGGTAGTCCGTGGCGAACATCAGATGATCGTTCATGCCGAGGTGACCGAGCAGTTGCCCGAACTCGTGCGGGCGGTGCGGCTCCTCCATCGGCTGCGTGGTAAGCCAGATGTGTTCGCGGATCTGCTCCGATGGGGCGCGGCGCAGTTCCGGCACCTCTGCCTTGAGCCGCTTCCATGCCGCGTCGAGCCGCCACATCAGCGGGGCCAGCCACGCGAATCCGCCTTCGATGAGCACGATCTTCAGGCCCGGAAACCGCTCGAACACCCCCTCGCACACGAAGCTCGCCACTTGGGCCTGAAAAATCTGCGACGTGCCGCCGTGGTCTTCGAGGTAGTAGGACGGCCAGCCAGCCCCCGTGAAGGCATTGCCGCCCACACCGCCGAAGTGGATGCCCACGGGCAGCCCGTGTCGCTCCGCCGCCTCGTAGATTTTCCAGAAGCGACGCTTGCCAAGCGGCTCGTGCGAGCGGATGAGCATCCCCACCTGCACGAAGCGCGGATCGCCCGCCACGCGCTCGATCTCCGCCGCCGCGAGGTCGCCGTCCTCGTATGGTACGACGATGGAGCCGCGCAACCGGGGTTCCGGCTCCAGCCATTCCGCCACCTGCCACTCGTTGATGGCGCGGGAAAGGGCGGTGTTGTACTCGATGTGCGGCCCCTGGTTGAGGAAGATGGGATTGCAGATACCGTACGCGATGCCCCAGCGGTCGAGTAACTGCTCACGCAGGAAAGGCAAATCCGACCCCGGTGGCAACCCGGAGGGGGGCCACGCATCAGTGCGGGCCGCCATCGGCACGGAACGGGGGTAGATGCCGCCCGCGTACTGGCGCGTGCCGAATCGTGCGTGGTGTTCACGCCATCGCGGGGGCAGGTACGGGTGGAGGGACGTATCAGAGGCGGTGCAGGTGTGGATGTCGCCGTCCACAATTCCCATACCCGTGCGTGTCCGTGGGGTCTCCCGCGTCAGCGTCTGTGTCATCGGTGCCTCCTTCGTCGGCAGTAGTCGGGAGCCGGTCGAAAGATGCATCTTTTAAAAACGATGCATCGTTCTTATTCGCTACCGACTACGGATTCGCGGATACCACGCCCGTGCGTTCTCCGCCATGATTTTCCGCGCCGCCGACCCCGGCAGGGCTTCGACGGGAAACGCCTCCTCCGGGTGATCGAAGTGCCAGTGCGGGTAGTCCGTGGAGAACAGCAGCAAGTCCTCCGCGCCGACCTGCTCACAAATCTCGCGGAAGTGGGCGGCGTCCGGGGGCGCGTCCATCGGTTGCGTGGTGAAGCGAACGTGGTCGCGGATATACGCACTTGGCGGTCGGCGCACCCACGGCGTTTCGCGCCGCAACCCTTTCCACTCCTTGTCGAACCGCCACATGAACGAGGGCAGCCACGTCCAGCCACCCTCGATCATCGTCACGCGCAACGTCGGGTGGCGGTCGAACACCCCCTCCACGATCATGCTGACGAGTTGTGACTGGAAGAGCTGGGCCATCACGGCGTACTCCTCCAGGTACGTGGAGGGCCACCCGGCGGCGGAGGGCGGCGTGCCGGGTGCGCCGCCGTAGTGAATCCCGATCACGAGGTCGTGCCGCGCCGCCGCCGCATAGATCGGCTCATGGATGCGGTTGCCGTACGGCACGAGCGAATGCACGGGCAGGTAGACCTGCACGAAGCCGGGGTGATCGCCTATGCGCTCGATCTCCCGCGCCGCCATCTCCGGGTTGCGGCTCGGCACGAGGATGCTCGCCCGGAGGCGCGGCTCGTGCGCCAGCCATTCCGCGATGTGCCAGTCGTTCGCGGCGCGGGCAAGGGCGGCGGCACCGTCCGGGTTATGCACGCTCTCGACCCCGTAGGAGCAGTTGAGGATCGCGCACTCCACCCCCCACGGGTCGAGCGACCGTTCGCGCACATCCGCGAGGCTCGTCGCCGCCGGGGGGCTATCTTCCCGACGAGCATCGGGGCGTACCGAGGTCGGCATCCCCGCCGGGTAGGGATCCTCGAATGGACCCCGGAACGCCGAGAGCGTCATCACGTCGCGCCAGTGGTCGGGCAGATACGGGAAGAGCGTCTCGGTGTCGGGGACGACGCTATGGACATCGCAATCTATCACGGCACGGGCTGCCCCCGCCGCTTGCGCCGCTTCTCCCCCCGCCGATACCGTCACGACCATAGACCGCTCTCCTCCTGTGACGATTCCGCGAACGCCATCACTCGCCCCGGCGCGAGAGCCGGGGGTCGAGGGCGGAGCGCAGGCCGTCGCCGAGAAAGTTGAATGCCAGCACGGTGACGAAGATAGCGACCCCCGGTGCGAAGGCGAGGATCGGGTTGATCTCCAGATACTGGTAGCCGTAGCGCAAATCCAGCCCCCAACTCGGTTCCGGCGGCTGCACGCCCACACCGAGGAACGAGAGGGCAGCCTCGGTGCTGATCGCCACGGCGAACAGCAGGCTCCCCTGCACGATGATCGGCGCGGCAATGTTCGGCAGGATGTACCGGGTCACGAGGCGCATGTCCGACGCCCCCAGTGCTCGCCCCGCCGTGACGTACTCCTGCGCCCGCGCCGCGAGCGTGCTCGCACGGGCGAGGCGGGCGAAGAAGGGGATGTTCACCACGCCGATGGCGATCATCGCATTGACGATGCCGCGACCGAGCGTGCTGGTGATCGCCAGTGCGAGGATCAGGGCCGGAAAGGCCCAGATGGCGTCGGTGATGCGCATCAGCACCGCCTCCACGGCACCGCCGACGTACCCGGCGACCACGCCGATAGTCACGCCGACGAGCAGCCCGATGCCGACCGCGATCACCCCGACGAGGAGCGACACCCGCGTGCCGTGCAGTACGCGGCTGAGGATGTCCCGGCCCAGATAGTCGGTGCCGAGCAGATGGCTCGTCATCGGCCCCCGGTTGGCGAGGCTGTACGTCTGGTCGGTAATCGGGTTGTAGGGCGAGATGAACGGGGCGAAGGCGGCGCAGAAGAGCAGCAACCCCAGTACGATGAGGGCTGCGAGCGTCATGCGCGTGCGGAACAGGCGGCGCAGGAAGGCCCGGAACGGAGCGGGTCGCCGCGCCAGCCGCGCCAACTCGTGTCCGTCGCCCGCTATCTCGCGGAGGGCGGAGCGTCCCGCAGTGCTCATGAGCGACGAATCCGTGGATCAACGAAGGCGTAAACCATGTCGGTGACGAGGTTCGTGAACAGCACCCCGAAGGCCATCACGAGGCACACGGCCTGCACCACCGGAAAATCGCGCTGCAAAATTGAGTCCACCGCCCAACGGCCCATGCCGGGAATCGAGAAGATGCTCTCGGTGATGACCGCACCGCCAAAGAGCAGCCCTACCTGCAAACCGATCACCGTGATGATGGGGATCAGGGCGTTCTTGAGGGCGTGCCGCACCACCACGGCCCGCGTGCCGAGACCCTTCGCTCGCGCCGCCACGATGTACTCCTGCTGCAACACCTCCAGAAGCGAGGAGCGCGTCTGCCGCATGATCACCGCCGAGATGCCGAGGCCGAGCGTGATCGAGGGCAGCACGAGGTGCGTGAGGTTCTGGCCGGGGTTCTCCCCGAACGGCACGAACCCCGATGGCGGCAGGAGCCGCACAATGATCGCCAGCCCGTAGATGAGCAGGATGCCCAGCCAGAAGTGCGGGATCGCCACCCCGGAGAGCGCAAACACGCTCAGGATGCGGTCGGGCCACGAGTTCGGGCGGATGGCGGAGACTACCCCCGCCGGTATCGCCACGCACAGGGCCAACACCAGCGCGAACGACGCGAGTTGCAGCGTCACGGGGACGCGGTCGCGCAAGCCGTCCGTCACGGGCTGGCGGTCACGGGTAGACTTGCCAAAGTCCCCACGCAACGTCCTGCCGAGCCAGTCGAGGTACTGGATCGGCACCGGGCGGTCGAGGCCGAGTTCCCGGCGTACCGTCTCGTACGCCTCCACGTTGCCCGCCTGCTGGTCGCCGAGGATCAGCCGCGCCGGGTCGCCGGGGAGCAGGAACAGCAGCGCGAACGAGATAATACTGACGAGCAGCAGCACCGGGATCATCTGGAGAAGCCGTTGGGCGATGTACTGCGTCACGGGCAATCCCTTCCGGGGGTAATCGTCAAGTCGCGGGTCGCCAGAGGACGCGGGTTTGCGGGTTTCTCCAGCGACTGACGACCGACGACTAGGAATCGAGCCACGTCTCCGCAAAGCTCCAGCGGTTCGTCACCGGCTCCTGAAAGTTCTTCAGCCGCTTGTTGTAGGCCCAGTTCCAGTTCTGCTTCCACAGAAAGCCGTAGACCGGGTCGTCGTGGGCGGCCTGCGAGAGTTGCGTGTAGAGCATCTTGCGCTGCTCGATATTGTAGCTGGCGGAGGCTTTGTCTATCATCATGTCGCGCATCGGGTCGTTGACGTGACCGGCGTTGAAGCTCCCCTTCGAGTAGTAGAAGGCCCGCACCTCGCCGTCCGGGTCGTCGGCGGTGTTCGGGTTGCGCATCGTGGCGAAATCGAATTCGCCGCCCGGTTGCCCCGGTGTGGTGACGAGCTTCGAGACCCACGCCGCTCGCTCAAGAATCTCGATCTTCACATTGAAGCCGACTGTATCCGCGAACTGCTTGATCATCTCGGCCTGTGCCTTGTCCACGGCGCGGTTGATCGCCGTGATCGTGGCGGCGACCTTGCCATCCGGCCCCGCAATCGAGGAATCCTTCGTCACTGCCTCACGCACGAGCTGCGTCGCCTTCGCCTTGTCGTACCCGTAGAACGGAAGCATCTCGTTGTAGGCGATGGAGCCACGCGGCGCGAGCTGCTTGAGCGTGACACCGGCACCGAAGCCGAGGACTTGCAGCATCGCGTCGCGGTCTATCGCGTGGAGCATCGCTTGCCGGAGCGTCTTCTGCTTCGTGAATGGGCTGTTCTTATTCGTGGAGTCGAAGATCAGGCGGTAGTTGTTGCCGGAGGTCTCGGACTGCACGAGCGTGAGGGTGGATTCGTTCCGGATGCCCATCACGTCCTTGCCCTGAATCAGTTCAGTGAACTGCACGTTGCCGCTGCGCAGGTCGAGCAGGCGCACGGAATCGTCCACGATCAGCCGATAGACGATCTTGTCGAGGTACGGCAAGGCACCGCCCGCCGCGTCCTTTTTCCAGTAGTCCGGGTTGCGCTCCAGCGTCACCTGACTGCCCGTGCGCCACTCCGCGAAGCGGAAGGGGCCGGTACCCACCGGGTTGCGCCCGTAGGCGTCCTTGCCCCCCTTGTTGTACGCCGTGGGGCTGACCGGGTTGCTGTACTGCGAGGCGTCGCTGAGGGCGGCGATCAACCCGGCGATAGGGGACGCGAGGTTGATGCGCACGGTGGCGGCGTCCACTGCCTCCACTGCCTTCGAGGAGAACTCGAACGGCCCGCTGGCGGTCTCCTTGATGCGATCCACCTGTGCCTTGTCCTCTTTGGAGATGTCCACGCCGCCGAGGTTCGCCCGGATCGTGGATTGCGGGTGGAAGATCATGCGGTCGAGGTTCCACTTCGCGGCCTTCGCGTCCCACGGCGTGCCGTCGGTGAACTTCACGCCCGTGCGCAGTTTGAACGTCGCCGCGTTCTCCTTGAGATCCCATTCCGCGACGAGATCGGGCTGCGGCCCCCACTGACCGCCCATCTTCGCGTCGGGCGACCAGCGGAACCACTGATCGTAGATCATGTTCGTGCCGTTCGGCTCGGCACTGTTGAACAGGGGATCGAGGGAAACCCAGTCGTTCTGGATGGCGACCGTGAGGGTGCCGCCCCGCTTCGGCGTTCCCGCCGCCATCATCGGTGCCGCCCCGGTGGTCGCCCCGGTTGCCCCGGTGGTCGCCGGACGCGCCCCCTGTGCCGTGGCGGCACCGGACGCGCCGCCCGTGACCGTCGGGGCGACGGTAGCGTCGCCGCACGCACTGAAGATGCCTGCCCCCGCTGCCCCCGCGATGCCCACCGCCGCTGCCCGCAGGAAATCGCGCCGCGAGTTGCGCATGTCCCGAACCAGAGATCGCATGTATTCCCTCCCGTACGCAATGGCGAACGCGGCCCCCGCCCTGACGCCGCACATGTGGCACACGCGGTTATGGGTGAACATCGCCTCGAACACCGAATGGCTTTTTCTCGCAACGGTTTTCAGTATACAATCCGCGATGGAGGCAAGTCAAGCGTCTCGTGCGTGTGCGGTCGGCGAGCCGCTCTCGGCATCTGTATGATGGAGGACCGCAAGGGATGGCGAAATCGCGCGATGTCTTCGGGACGGACGAGTACTACCGCGCACTCTCGCGTGAGCGGCTGAGCACAAAAGCCACGGATGCACTGCGTGCGCTCATCCAGTCCGGCACGTTGCCGCCCGGTACCCACCTCGTGGAGAGCGACCTCGCCGACCGACTCGGTGTCAGTCGCGGCCCGATCCGCGAGGCGTTGCATCATCTCGCACGCGAGCATCTCGTCAGTGTATCGCTCAACAGGGGGGCGATGGTGGCGACATGGACGTTGCGGGACATTGCCGACCTCCACGCCGTGCGCGGGCCGCTGGAGGTGGAGGCGATTGCCTATGCCGCCGAGCGTTCGGCGGCACCATGCACTGCCGACCTCGCGGCCCTGCTTGTCAAGTGGCAGGTAGCCGCCGAGGGTGGCCAGCACGAGCGATGCGCCGACTTTGACCTGACATTTCACCGCACGATCTGGCGGCATGCGGACAACCGTTTCCTCTTTGCCGCGCTCGAACAGACCTTGCGCCCGCTCCAGACGGTGTTTTACCTCAATGCCAAGCGATTCGACGACCTGCGTGAGATCGTCGAAATCCACGAACGCATCTGCGGCGCGGTGGCGACGGGCGATGCAGCGGTGGCCCATGCGACGATGAGCGAACACATGCGGTACTCGCTCGCACGGATACTGCGGCAGAACGAGCGGTGACCGGGTTCGCTGATGCGGACGCGATAGAATTGATCCATCACAAGCGTGTTCGATGCGTGCCGCCCGCATAGATGACCAAAAAATGTACGTACATGACGTGTATGGGGCCGCGTCGTGGGCGAGTCGCAGAGGTGGGTTTACCGACTATCGTATTGCCCGCAAACGAATCATCCCCACGGCGCAGTGCAAGACCATGAGAACCTGCGCGGTAGCACGAACGAGACGGGTGTGGCAAGCCACGAGGCGACCCAATCACGGCAATTGCATGTTAGCGGGCGAGGACGTTGAGCAGGTATCGTGCATCCCACCCCGCCTTGAGTCGCTTTGCCTTGACGCCGATCTTCACCGACCGCTCGGCTTTGAGCAGGTTCAGGGCG
>JAABUN010001770.1_pt1 | contig 44074 bp, 40 predicted proteins | sample 5559311 | NCBI WGS metagenome assembly JAABUN01 (sample SAMN10711877, study PRJNA513370) | rock metagenome | isolation source: Antarctica rocks | place: Antarctica: Victoria Land, Siegfried Peak sud
GCGGACTCGTCGACCCCGAAAAGCTGGAACAGATGCCAACGCTGTTTACCGCGACAACTGTCGCGCTCTTTATTGGAGCAGTCGTTCTCGCACTGCTGGCGATACCGATTCGCAAAATGATGCGAAAATGTCGATGACCAGGAAAAGGAAACCGTTGAAGTAGTAGCAACTGCTTCGATATAAGTTTTCCAGAATGCGACAAGTAAATTACAAATAAAATTTTAACGAGGTAAATTTATGTTAAAATTAAGAAAAAGCGTGATTTATAAATCACGCTTTTTCTGTTGCCCGAAAATTTATTTTATCGTTCACCGAAATCTCTGCACCGCGTTTTTGAATCGAATGAACGCGCCATTTATCGTCGTCTCTTTCAGGAAAATCCGTGCGAAAATGTCCGCCGCGAGATTCTTCGCGCCACAAAGCAGCTTTTGTAACTAAAATTGCAACACTGACAAAATTACGCGAAGAAGTTCCGAGATTTGCCTCTGAAATTTGTTCAAATTCCCTAATAGCGCGTTTCAAACCTTCTTCATCACGCAGAATTCCGACCCGCTCCCACATCACGCGCTTGACACGCTTTCTCACCGCAGTGGAGATTCCAGATTCCAGATTCCAGATTCCAGGTTGCGTTTTTTCCGATTCGTAATTCGTAATCCGTAATCCGTAATTATCTTCGATTGCTGCTTTTCCCGCCCGCGCGCCGAAAACCAAGCCTTCGAGTAGTGAATTAGACGCCAGCCGATTTGCGCCGTGAACGCCTGTGCAGGTAACTTCGCCCGCGCCGTAAAGTCCTTTTATTGAACTTCTGCCGTGCAAATCCGTCCGCACGCCGCCCATACAATAATGCGAAGCGGGCGAGACGGGAAGTAAATCTTTCGCAATATTTAAATTGTAAAATTTGCACGTTTCATAAATTTTCGGAAAGCGTTCGTGCAAAAAATCTTCATCAAACGCCGTCATATCGAGAAAAACGTGGCGCGTTCCGGTTCTTCTCATTTCCGCGACAATCGAACGCGAAACAATATCACGCGGCGCTAGTTCAAGACGTTCATCGTAGCGCGACATAAAGCGTTCGCCTGAAACGTTGCGCAAAACGCCGCCTTCTCCGCGCATCGCTTCACTTAAGAGGAATCGCGGAGCGTTTTCCAGACTTAAAGCCGTCGGATGAAACTGTACAAATTCCATATCAGCCATTTCCGCACCAGCCAAATAAGCCATCGCCATTCCGTCGCCCGTTGCAACCGAAGGATTTGTCGTGTGCAAAAATAATTGTCCCGCGCCGCCCGTGCAGAGAATTACGGCTTTTGCAAAAATTTCGCGCGGCGCACGCAGAATCGGGTCGAGAAAGCGCACGCCGACACACCTTTCATCCTGCACAATCAAGTTTTCAGTGTTTGCAAACGGCATCAAAACGATTGATTTTTCCTGCCTCGCTCGCGCTATCAAAGCGCGAACAATTTCTTTGCCGGTCGAATCGCCGTGCGCGTGCAAAATTCTGCGGCGCGAATGTGCGGCTTCTTTTGTAAAGACCAATCGCCCGCCTTCGCGGTCAAATTCAGTTCCCCAGTTTATCAACTCCTGAATATATTTCGTGCCGTCATTTACAAGAACTTCGACGGCTTTTTCATCGCACAAACCTGCGCCGGCAACCAAAGTATCTTCCTCGTGCAGCTCTGCGTTGTCATCGTCCGACAAAACAACGGCGACACCGCCTTGTGCGTATTCAGTGTTCGACTCGCTTGTTTTATCTTTCGTCAAAACGGTAACGCGCGCGCCGCTTTTCGCCAGCTCGACCGAGGCACGAAGTCCGGCGATTCCGCTTCCGATGACGACAAAATCTGTTTCCAGTGACATAAGAAAAGATTAACTTTAACCTGTAAATTAATCCAAAGCAGGAAACAAGAAATATTTTTTTAAGTGTTTTGATTGACAACTACGAAACTATTCGTATATTATTGCAGAACTTTGAAACTTACCTTAAGTTTGGAGCAGACACAATGATTAAACAAAATAAGCCGACCGCCGCCGAACTAGAAATTCTCAACGTTTTGTGGGAAAAGGAAGCGGCAACTGTTAAGGAAGTTCACGAAATTATTAACGCGCGGAAACCGACCGGCTACACAACCGTTTTGAAATTGATGCAGATTATGCGCGAAAAAAGTCTTGTCGAGCGCGACGATGCCAACAAGGCACACGTTTATCGAGCAACACAGCCGCAAAATGAAACGCAGAGAAATCTTGTCAGTGATTTAATCGAAAAAGTATTTCGCGGCTCGGCTTTGAAATTAGTTCAGCACGTTTTGGAAGGCAAGCCGGCTAGCACGGACGAGCTGAAAAAAATTCGCAAGATGATAAAAAAAGCCGAAAAGAAAGGAGAGCGAAAATGAACTGGGAAATTCTGGCAAATTCAAAACTCATCGAAAACCTCGGCTGGACGCTTGTTCATTCGGTCTGGCAAATTGGTTTCGTTGCGCTCGTTTTATTTTTGATTTTGCGTTTTTCTAACAACCTTTCGGCAAACGCCCGTTATTTATTTTCGGTTTGCGCACTCGTTTTTGTTCTTGTTTTGCCGTTTGCGACGTTTGTTCGATTGGCAAACGATTCGGCGCAAAGTCCTATTGCAAACAAAACTTACGATGTTAACGACGGAAATTTTACAAATAACCAAATGCAGCCGTCGGAAAGATACTTACCTTTGACGGAAAATAATCTACAACCGGCTGATTTATCAAACGAAAACCATTTCTTTTCAATTAAAAATTTAAGCAAGGATTTAATACGAAATCTTTCGTCGGCTTTGCCAGTGTTGGTTTTGCTGTGGATTTTCGGCGTTGGTGTTTTTACGTTTCGCTTGTCGGGCGGCGTTTGGCAGCTTCATAAATTCAAAACACGCGGAATTTTCGCGCCGGAAATAGAGTGGCAGCAGAGATTTTCTTCACTTTGCGGAAAACTGAAAATTGCGCAAACAGTGAAACTTCTTCAATCAAATTTAATCGAAACGCCGATTGTCATTGGCTGGCTCAAGCCAGTCGTTCTAATTCCGGCGAGCGTCTTTTTACAGATGAATCCGCGCGAACTTGAAACGATTTTCGCGCACGAACTGGTTCATATTCGCCGCTACGATAATCTCGTAAATTTAGCACAAAGTTTCGTCGAGATTTTGTTTTTTTATCACCCGTGTGTGTGGTGGATTTCCGCCCAACTTCGGCGCGAGCGCGAGTTTGCCTGCGACGAAGCAGTGCTGGAAACATTGGAAACCGAGCGTTTTGTTTATGCCAACGCGCTGGTCAATTTAGAGGAAATTCGTCGTTTGACGAAGATAAACATGCCGTCAACGTTAGCTTCGGCGGCAACGGGAGGAAAATTAATGCAAAGAATTCAAAGAATTTTACAAAAAAACGCCGAGAGGCGCGGTAATTCCAAACAAACGCTTTGGTCGGCTGCAAGTTTGGCTTTTCTGCTCATCTCGGCAGTTCTGATAAGTATATTTTGGGCTGAAACGAGCGTTTCTGTCAATGCCGAAAACAAAATGCGCGATAAAAAAATTGCCATCGGTTTCGTCTCGATTCCGCCGCTTGCCCGAATACCGAAGATGCCGAAAGAGAACGAAGCGACAGCGCAATCGTTGATTGCGAAATCAAATATGATGTCAATTATAGCGGGATTAAAACGGCATAAAATTCCGGCAATTGGTTTCGTGCAGGGGGGAATGATTTCTGACGGCGAAAAACTTTATCCGGCGCAAGCGGACACGGTGCGTTTGTGGCGCGACGTGGGTTTTGAAATCGGCATCGGCGGTTATCAACACATCTGGTTTTACGATACGCCTTTTGAAGATTACGTCGCCAACACCGAAAAAAATGAAGTGATTGTGAAAAAGATTCTGGCGGAGAAAAATTTGCCGCTGCGCTATTTCAGTTACCCATTTTTGAACACCGGAAAAACAAACGACGACAAAAATCGTTTTGAAAATTGGCTCGCCGAGCGCGGCTTAAAATCGGTTAAATACACGATTAACAATCAGGAATGGATGTATTCATTCGCCTACGACATAGCGCTCAATAACAGGGACACAGATGCGAAGTATCAGATTCGCGCCGAGTTTGTGGATTATATGTCGAAAATGTTCGACCATTACGAAGCGTATTCACAGGAGATGTTCGGGCGCGACATTAATTAAACGATGGTTTTAACGCCGAGTCGCCTTGTCGCTGATTCCACGGACGAGCTTTTCGGAATGATTGAAAACCGCGGTTACCGATTCGTTTCGATGGACGAAGCGCAGGCTGACGCAGCCTATCAAACGCCTGATGATTATGAGGGCAAGGCGGGAATTTCTTGGTTTGAACGCTGGCAATTAGCGCAAGGCAAAAAACAGCGTGCCGAGCCGAAAGTCAGCCAATCGGTTGAAGACATCTAGAATAATAGAAAAGATAAAAACGCACCGCTCCCGCCCAAACCGCCCGCGCCGCCGAGAACACCGCCGCCACCTCCACCACCGCCGCGTAAAATGCCGTAAGGGTCTTGATTATGAAGTTTAAAAAAGCCTGTGTGATTTCTCGCACAGGCTTTTTATCTTTAATTTCTGGCAATAAGAGGCTTCTCGAAATTTTTTATCAATTTCCAAAAGATTATTGAACTTCCGTCAGTATCTTTTCGGTGAACTTTAAAGGCAACAAGAATATCAGAACGGTCGAATACTATCGAACGCAAAATATATGTGTGTCCAACAGTATTTGGAACACGGTCTTTATATAAAATGCCGTCAACCTCATATTCGTGTGCTTTACGCTGCTCAACTCTGACATCAGGCTCTTTTGTCGGCGGTTTATAATTAAAGAGAAAGTTTACTCCATCAGAATCATTTGAAACATCGGCAAGCGGGGTTTCGCCTAAATCGTAGATGAATCCGTAATCTGCTCCAGCAAATCCGACGCTTAAATTGTCTCCCGATAATTCAATGTCTGAACCCTGACCGTATTCTGTTGTTTTCCGCGTAAAAGAATAATATGCGCTGCCGCCGTAAATAGTTAGTTTGCGATCGTATTTTTCTCGGGGCATTATTCTGAAAACATTAAAACCATCCTTTTGCGCTTGCTTTAAATCTTTTGTGGAAGGTGAAATAACATCATTTTCCAATGTCTTAATTTGATTGTTCAGCTCATCAATTTTCTGTAACTTTTGCTCGCGGGTTAATTCTTGTGCGGTTGCAATGGAAACGAAGAGGAAAAGGGAAACAATAATTTTGAAAGAGAAACGCATAAAACCTCCCTAAAAGAAAAAGCACTTTGGTTTGTAAGCATAACGCAAACAAATCAAAGTGCCTAGAAAAATATATCGGAAAATTCTTAATCCTGCGGAATAGTCAATTCCTGTCCGGGACGTATTTTGTTGGCATCGTCGAGTTTATCGCGGTTAGCTTCAAAAATTTTCTGCCAGCTAACGCCGTAATGCGAACCGATTTTGCTCAAAGTATCACCCGATTGAACCGTGTAAGTCGAACCGGAACCGCCACCGGACGATGAACCTGTGTCGCCTTCAGGTGCGGAAATGTTCATTACAACATCACCCGAGCGAAAATCCGGGTCAAGGCGTGCGTATTCGTCCCACAATTGTTGTTTTGCTTGCGCGGTGCCGGCAACGCCGTCAATGTTTAGAACATTACCGTCATCCGTTACGTTCAAACCTGAAATTCCAAGTTGATTTGCCATATCAACTAGTGATTGATATTTATCTATTAAAGCCATTTTCTTTTTTCTCCTTTATTACTTAGTTGATGTCAACTGGTTTACGACCCTTCTTTTCCCGGCATCTGTTGCTGCCACCATTGCTTCGGTCATCTTTGTTTTGTCGGCAACCGTTCCGCGAAGTGTAACCGCGTCGGCTGTCGCTTCAACAGTTACGCCCGTGATGCCTTTGTTTTTCAGAGCAGCTTCGACGGCGGCTTTAGCTGCCGGGTCGGATGCTGCCATCATAGGCGTCACCGTTGCCATCGTCGTCGTGGTAGTCATCGTGTTTGTATTAGTGTTCAAAACCGCAGTATTCGTGTTAGCCGCGCTTTTGCAGCCAACAGAACTGAACGCCGCTGCCAAACCGACTATTGCTAAAAATTTAACTTTCATTGTTTCCTCCTGAAACCTGTTTCTTTAAATTAAAATTGTGAACCCAAACCGAAAAACGCAAAAATAATTTTTATTTCCGCCGTTTTTACTGCGAATTTCCAAAATTGCTTTGGAAAAATCGCGCGTGTATCGGTTTGTCAAAACAGTCTAAAGCATTTCGAGAAAAATTTCATTTATTTTTTATTCAAAACACTTCATCGGCAATTTTTTTTGCGATTTCAAACGAAGTCAAATCCGGCTTGATGATGAAATGCCAATCGGCGAGACAATAGAATTTTTGCCGCTCATAAAACAGCCGGCGCGCTTCCGTCTTGTTTTTCGCCAGCAGTCGCACGCGCTTTGAACACGATATATTGCGCCAGCAGTGTTCAAACGAAGATTCGAGCCAGACGGTTGTAAAATCGTGTTGTTTGATAAGCCGACGGTTTTCCTCAGAAATCCACGCACCGCCGCCGAGCGCAATTATTTGCACATTATTCCTGCCTAAAACCCGGCTTAAATTTTCGGTTTCGATTCGGCGAAAATGCGCCTCGCCTTCGGTTTGGATAATCTCTGCAATCGTTCGCCGCTCGTTTTCCTCGATAACCAAATCAAGGTCAATTTTCTCGCATTTGAGCATAAAAGACAGAAAACGCGCAATGGTTGATTTGCCGACACCCATAAAACCGGTGAGAATAATTTTTTGATTTGCACTCTGCATCGAGAAATCAATTTAACACAAATTTAAAATTATTAAACTAAATCATCTGTGTCAGCGGCGGGTTTGATTTATTTTGTTATTTGCCTTAAGACCTGGAAAAATTCGGGAAACGAAACGCTCGCACAATCGGCACCCGCGATTTCCGTTTCGCCAACCGCGAAAAGCGCGGCTATTGAGAAAGCCATGGCTATTCGGTGGTCGCCGAAAGAATCAATCGTTGCGCCTTTTAGGTTTGATTTTCTGACCAGAAAACCGTCGGGAAATGCTTCGACATCGGCATTCATTCTTCGCAAATTTTCAACAATCGCCGCAATTCTGTCCGATTCTTTAACGCGCAATTCCTGTGCGCCGCGAACTTCCAGACCGTTTTCAATCTGCGAGCCGAAAATTGCCAGAATCGGAATTTCATCAATTATATTAGCAATAATTTCACCGCCGATTTTGTTTGAAGAAACTTTCGGCGCAAAGTTTTCGCGTCTGCGCACGAGCAAATCGCCGACGGTTTCATTACAAATTTCTCGTCTGTGCAAAACCTCGATTTCCGCGCCAAACCCGCGTAAAACTTCTATAATCGCCACGCGCGTCGGGTTCAAGCCGACGTTTTGCAAAACGATTTCCGAGTTTTTCAAGCACGCCGCCGCAACAATAAAAAAAGCCGCCGAAGAAATATCTGAAGGAATTTGCAACTCTCTTGCCGTTAAATTGGAATCGCCCGTAACCGAGACTTGATGAGCAAAACCGTTTTCGGTTTCGACGAAATTTTCCTCAATTTCCGCACCCAAATATTGCAGCATTAATTCCGTGTGGTTTCTCGAATTCGGAATCTTTAATTTAGAATCTGGACTTCTGACTTCAGTTTTGTTTCTCGCATTCAATCCAGCTAAAAGTATGCAGGACTTGACTTGCGCGCTGGCAACGGGCAAAGCGTAAGTGATTGATTCGAGCGGATTTTTGCCGCAGATGGCAAGCGGCGCGCAGTTGTTTTCGGCTCGGATTTTCGCGCCCATTTCGGTCAGAGGCTCGATGATTCTCCGCATCGGACGCTTTTGCAAAGACCGGTCGCCGGTTAAAACCGAATCGAAATTTTGTCCAGCCAAAACGCCTGCCAGCAGTCTAAGGGTCGTTCCGCTGTTGCTGCAATCAAGCGCGGTTTTCGGTTTTTGAAAACCCGTTTTGCCGACGCCTCTGACAAAAATCGTCGTGTTTTCTCTTTTGATTTCGACGCCCAAACTTTGCAAACAATCAAGGGTCGAAGCGCAATCGGCGCCGGTCGCAAAATTTTCGATGCGCGCGTCGCCTTCCGCCATTGCTGAAAGAATAGCGGCGCGATGCGAGATTGATTTATCGCCTGGCAGATTTATTGTTCCGCGTAGGGATTTCGCGGGCTGAATTTTCATAGAAGATTTCTGAAAAGTTATTTGTGATTTTTTGGCTTTGCCGTTTCAGTTTTTATTTCCGAAAAGGCGATGTCGTAAATAGCGTATTTTTCCCAATCTTTATAATCGAAATGCCACCATTCGTTTCGGTTGACGACGAAGCCTTCAGCTTCCATTAGTTTTCGCAGCAAATCGCGGTTTTTCGCTTCGATTTCGGCTGCGCCTTTATAATCGGGCGAAGCGCGCTCGGTAAATTCGTCAAAGTCCGACGGCATATCGACCGGTTTTCCACTCTTCAAATCATAAATGCTCAAATCAACCGCGCAGCCGCGATTGTGGCGCGAACCCGTCGCCGGATTCGCCACGAATTTGCGCTTGTCTTCGGGCGTTACTTCCCAAAATAATTTTGTAATTGTCCACGGGCGATAACCGTCGAAAATCATTAAGCCTAATTTTAATTTTTTGAGTTTTTTGTGAACGCGCAACACAGCTTCAGCGGCGGGACGCTGCAAAAAAGCGCGCGCTTCGGGATAGACTGCTTTGCCGACGAAGTTATCCATTCGGGCGTAGCGTATATCGAGTTTTATTGTTTTATCGAGTTTGACGAGTTCGACCAAATCAGCCTCGCGTTTATTTTTTTCTACCGGCTGCGCTGTTTGCGCGAAAATAAAAGCATACGCAAAAAAAATCGAGAAAACCAATGCGAAAATGGTTGGGAAAGATTTTTTCATAGCTGAACTTATTACGTAAAAGATTGAAAACTTTGTGCGGACAGTTTATTTTATAGTAATAATGCACGAAACGGAAAAAACAAAAAAGCCGCCCGCTTCTGCCCGCTGGTTCAAGCGTTTCGGCATCGCAGGTTTTCTTTTTTTCCTGATAAAAGGCTTTCTGTGGCTGATTATTCCAGCGCTCGCCGTTTATTTCTCGCAATAGCCGTTTTGCCTTTATCGCAGCTTCTCATTCACAAGTCATCCAGCCAGTATTAATTTAACAATTATTTAATATTAACTTCACAAGTTATTAATCTCACGCCTATATTCTTCTCGCTTGAAGCACAATCTAAAACAATTTTTTCTATACCGCAAATCTTAAGTTTTTCGTTTGAAATCAATCTGAAAATAAAGATTTAACAAATAATTTTTATCAAAATTTAAGGCGCTTAACTCTTTTCGAGGAGAATTTTTTATGAATCTTTTTAGCGAAAAAAAATCAAGTATTATTTTATTTACACTTACGTTTATTTTTATGACGGCAAATTTTGCGTTTGCCCAAAACGACCAGGGTCGTATCAAAGGAACTGTAACGGATGCCAACGGCGCAATCGTGCCGGGCGCGACCGTTACGGTCAAAAATGAAAAAACAGCAGAAACGCGCACTGTCAATGTTACCGAAGACGGAATTTTTTCGGTCGTCGCCTTGCAGCCGTCCGCTTACACGATTACGGCGAGCGGCGGCGATTTTCAACCGGCGACGCAAACCGGCGTACAAGTTCTCGTCGGTCAGGAACTTGACTTGACGCTGATGCTGCAAGCGAAAGGCGTAACGGCGCAGGTTGATGTCGTGAGCGGCGAGGGAAATTTGCTGAACACTGCTTCGGCTAGTTTGAGCGCGAACGTTACGCCGCGCGAAGTCGAAGGTCTACCGATTAACGGTCGTCAATTGTCGCAGCTCTATCTGCAGGCTCCGGGCGCGGTCAACAGTTCGACCGGAACTTTCAGCGACATACGCTTTTCCGGTCGCGCCGTACAGCAAAACATCATACGCTACGACGGCGTCGAAGGCTCGGCGATTATTGACGCTTCGCCCGGCAATCTGAACGGCGAAGTTCCCTCACCGTTTCGTTTGCAATCAAGTCTGGAAAACGTGCAGGAATTTCGCGTCGAATCGAGCAATTTTCCGGCGGAATTCGGAACGGGAACGGGCGGGCAAATCTCGGTCGTGACTAAATCCGGCGGCAATGAGTTTCACGGCTCGGCGTTTGAATATCTGCGACGCGACGCGCTCGATGCTCGTAATTTCTTTGACGGCGCGACAAAAAGTAAATTGTCGCTCGACCAATTCGGCGGCTCAATCGGCGGTCCGATTATCAAAAACAGATTGTTCTTTTTCGGCTCTTACGAACAATATCGCGGACGCTTCGGCTTAAACTTTGTCGAAGCCGCGCCGAGTTTAACTCTCGCCGCGCCGGGCGCTTTGATCCCAGGAACGACGACGCCGGTCAATCCAGCGATTCAGCCGTTTATCGCTGCGTTTCGGTCGCCGAACGCAACGGTTTTATCGGGTGCGTCGGCAACGAACGCTTTCGACATTTTGCAGCTTCAAGACAATGAAAAAACCGACGAACGCGCTTACGCCGCGCGTTTTGATTATCAAATCAATCAACTCAACAAATTATATTTCCGCTTTTTCCGCGACGAAGGCACGGACATTGCCCCCGAAGGCGTTTCCGGTCGCTTCACGACGATTGAAGCCGTACCCCAAAACGCTGTTTTCGCTTACCAGTCGATTCTCAACACGAGCGGTTCTCTAATCAACGAATTCAAAATCGGCTATAACGGCGCGAGAACGCGCATCAACGGGTCTGCGCCGACCGTAGGCGGCGTGGATTTTTCAAACATTATTCTGAATATATCAGGAAGCGTGGCAAATACCGGAATCGCCGGTCAGGGAACATCGTCCGGCATCTCGATACCGGGCGGATTGGTTCGCGCTAACTCGGCGACAAACGGACGCGGTCAGCCGTACACGCCATATTCTCTCGGATTTATAGATAGTTTGAACGTGATTCGGGGAAATCACAATATGAAATTCGGCGGCGAAGTTCGCTTGATTCGTCTTTACACAGACCGTTTAGGCGGCACGACTTATACGTTTTCTAATCTCAACTCGTTTCTTGCCAACACGCCCGCGTCGGTTCAATACCTGGGCGATGTTTCCGCGCCGAGTCCGTTTAACAACGGCTTGACCGGCGAGCGTCTGGCGCAGCAAGAGTATTATATCGCTTACGGTCAGGACGAATGGAAAATTCGTCCCGGCTTAACCTTGAACTACGGCTTGCGTTACGAGTTTTACACACCGCTGCGCGAGCGAAACAACGGGCAGGTTTTGTTCGACATCACGACCGGACAGCTTCGCCCGTCAAACGAAGCGGCGTTTCGTTCGTCGAAAAACAATTTCGGTCCGCGTATCGGCATTACATATTCGCCGAACCGGGATGGCGACGGGTTTTTCGCAGGCGGCAAAACGGTTTTACGCGCCGGTTTCGGAATTTATTATGGACCCGGACAAACCGAAGACCAGATTCAGCCGATTGAGAGCGATCGAATTTCGTCAACCATCTCCTCCGGCTCGCTGCTCGCATTTCCAGCGAACATTCCGGCGATTGTTGCTAACTTCAGCGCCAATCCGACGAATCGCCAATACCAACCGCGCGCTTATTCGGGCGATTACCAAATTCCCGAACGAGTTTTTCAATATACTTTTTCGTGGCAGCAACAATTGCCGTATAAGGTTGTTTCGACAGTCGCTTATGTCGGCAGCCAGGGACGCAATTTGTTTTTGCGCAGCGTCGCCAACAAAATCCTACCCGGTCAAACGACGATTCTAAACGGCGCGAATTTGCCGACCGGCGTCGGTATCATCAACCGTACAAACGCTGCCGGTCAAGTTGTAGGTGTCAATACGGTTCGTGAATTCGACATTCTCTCCGGCACGACCCAAAATCGTCCGTTTGCAGAAGTCGATTACAAAACGAGCGGCGGCGACGACCGTTACAACGCTCTGCAATTTTCGCTCGCACGTGCTTTCAACAGCGGTTTGACTATGAATCTGCAATATACTTTTGCGAAAAGCGAAGGTTTGACGGCAGGTTCAAACGAAGCCAGAACGTCGGCGCAGCTCGACAATTTTGAAGCCGACCGCGGGCGCAACAACTTTGACGTGCGCCATACATTTAACTTGAGCGCATTGTATGATTTGCCCTTCGGCGAAGGCAAACGTTATGATTTCGGCAAAACCGGCAATTTATTTTTGGGCGGTTGGGAAATCGGCGGCATCGTCAACGCGAGAAGCGGCGTTCCCGTCGAAGTCTTGGTCGTGCGACCGGACGTTGTTGCTCAGTGCCAACTTGCAGCCGGCTGTCCGCTTTCGGGGACGGCAAGCGTTCCAAACGGATTTGTCGCCAATCTGCCGTCATTAGGCACGAGCTTTCCGGCTTTGCCGACTGGTTTTGTCGCCGTCGTCAACACGCCCGGCGGCGGCGCGTCGCGCAATATTCGCCGTCCGAACCTGGTTGCCGGAGTCAATCCGTATTTGAACAACGACCGCAGCTTTATCAATGCGGAGGCGTTCGCAATCCCTGCGCCCGGAACATTCGGTGATTTCTCGCGCAATGAATTGTCGGGTCCGAGTTTCCGTCAGGTTGATATGATTTTGGCGAAGCGGTTTCGCATTACCGAAACGATGAATTTCGAGTTTCGGACGGAAATTTTCAACATTTTTAATAAAGCAAATTTCGCCAACCCATCAACAACGCTCAACAATGCTTTGCCGAATTTGAGTTTCAATTCAACAACAGGTGCATTTTCAGTCGGCACGTCTAACGTCGTCCAGCCCGGGCAAGCCTTTACGCAAGGCGCAGCGGGTTCGACTTTCGGCTTGCTGCGCTCAACCGTCGGACGAACCGTCGGTTTGGGAACAAATCGCCAAATCCAATTCGGTTTTAGATTTAATTTCTAAAATACGGTCGAATCAAGAGTTAGAAAAAAGGCGAAAGGATTTATCTTCCTTTCGCCTTTTTACTTTAAGTATTTTAATTATAAATTTTCTTATTTTTACTTTACTGCTGCCGCCGTCGAATTTTGCTTTTCTTTCGGGTCATACGGCGTTGCTTGATAACGTTTGACGGCGTCCTGCGCGTTGTCGTAATTGTCGCCCATTGATTCGGCGCGTTTGTAAGCGGCGACGGCGCGCGCTCTGTCGCCTTTGGCGTCGTAAGCGTTGCCCATTTTGATATTCGCCCACACCGACAGCCATTCGGGGCGTAAATCGCCGCCCAAAACGGCTTTGAAATTATCAATCGCTAAATCGTAATTTCTCTGTTCCAAAAACAGCAAACCCAAATTGTAATAAATCCAGGAGTTTGAGCGATCTCCTTTGAGAGCGGCTTCAAACTGCTGCTGCGCTTCGACGTAATTTCCCTCTTTGAATTGTTCGATGCCGCGCCGAGCGGTCGCCGAAACTTTTAAGTCATCGGAGATTCGCAGAATTTTATAATTCGGGTCAATAATTACAGCCAGCGGTTTGCCGTTTGATTCGATGTTAAAATCCGCGCTTGTGTCTTCAACATCGAGTTTTACGGTTTTCGTTCCGCCTTCGCCTTCCGAACGAAGCTGAACTTCGACCGGCAGACGAAGATTATCGTAGTTTTCTTTGACCGTGCCGCGAGCGACAAATTTTCCGGCTCGCGTGCGGATAATTTGATAATCGGTCGTAAACTCGGGAACACCTGTGCTTTCGACCCAGCGCGCGAAAAAGTAACGCATCGGTTGCGCAGCGACTTGCGTCGAGAGTTTTTCAAAATCGTCAATCGAAGCGTTTTTGCCGCGATATTGTTCTAAAAAGTTTCTTAAAAGCTGGTTGAATTTCTGTTCGCCGAGCGTGTCGCGCAGGAGTTTGAAAACGAACGCACCTTTGCCGAACATCACATATTGATACGCGCTCGATTGGTCGTCGAGAGCCGCCGGAGCGCGCGATAAAGACGCAGCTTGTTCAAAGGTGAGAGATTTTTCAAGCAGCTCGCGGCGCATATCGTCGAGCCGCGCGCCCGTCAGCTGGCTTTCGCGTAAAGAATATGCGCTGTATTCGGCAAGACCTTGCGAGAGCCACGCATCGTCGAACGATTTCAAACCGACCGTCAAACCCCACCATTGATAAGCGGCTTCGCGCTGCAGACGTTCCTGCGCCACATCGCGTGATTGGTTAAACAGGCGGTCAGCCATAAAAATCATTCCCTGAGTCGAGTAGAAATCGAGGCTTTCGTCGTCAATCTGCGCAACGATAAGACGCTTTCCGCCCTGCGGCGCGCCGTATTGTTTCGTATAAAATTCGAGTGCGCGACCTAAGGTTTCGCCGTATTGCGAAACGAGCGCGTCGTTGCCGACTTTCGTATTAAATTGTAGTTCGTATTCACCGAAACGTAATGTTTTATTGGTGTATCTGCCGTAAGCGAAATTGCCGATGAGCGCGGGTTTGGTTTGCACGAAATGATATTTTCCGCCCGCGTTTGAAATTGGCGCGTCGCTGAAACCGACAACTTGGAAACCGCCGGGCAAAGAAAGCATGATGTCGGATGTCGCCTGGTCAGCCGCGTAATCGTGAAACGGAAACCAGCGCGCCGCATACAACAAATAGCCGTCTTTTTCGCCGACGTAAGCAAGTCGTTTTGTAAGGAGCGGTCCGCCGGCTGGCGTCGTCAAAACGCCGGAATATCTAAATCGCAGCGAAACGGGCGTGCCTTTCGTAACCGTTTCGCCCAAATCAATTCTGACGCTCGGACCCAAATCAGAAACGCCAGTCTGGTCTTGCACAAACGTAACTTGATTCTGCGCCGTTGCCGCCGGAGCAGTTTTCAAATTTCTGCCAGTTTGAACCGACGCGCTTGAACTCTGGCGCGTAATGCTTTCGATTTTCAGCGAGCCGTTCAATTCAAACGAAACGTTTCGAGTGTCTTCGAGCAGCGTGAAATTAACGTCAACAATCGCATTTAATCGATTTTCCGCAGGCGCTAGCGCAACGTCCATTCGATAATTCGTTACGTCAAACGCCGCGCGCTGAACCTTTTGTGCCACCGATACAAAAGAAAACAGACAAATTGCCAGAATCAAACCAAACGTTTGAAAAACATTTTCTCTAAAATTTTTCATTACTTTTCGGAAACCCTAAAATATAATATTTATTAACGATTTTGCTTGTTTATGATGTTCTGGATTTCGGTTTCGTTGGCTTGGGAATAAGTTTCCGGTTTCCGGTTTTCGGTCTCAAGTTGAGCTGTGTTTTTAACCGGAAACCGGAAATTTGAAACTATCTAACGTAGATCGGGTTTGAAATTATCCAGGGCATTTGGTCGAAAGGCGCGCCGAGAGCGTCCAGATAAACCTCCGTGCGATAAGTTCCGGGCATCGAAGCGCGAAAATCTATTTCCGTATTTCCACTCGTTTCAGAAACCTTTTCGCCATTTTTGAAAATCACAAAGCGCGCGATTTGCGGCGCGACCGCTTTCAAATTCACCACGTCGGCAAGCGAAATTTCGTCGCCCATTATTTTCGAATCCTGAGCGTTCTCTGCCGTAAAAGCAAAACCTTTTGTATCGCTCAAAACATCGAAACCAATAAATGCGTGTCCGTTTCGCAGAGCGTCGAGAAGATTTTCCTGTGTCAGCAGTTTGTCTTTTTCAAGCAGGACGTGCGTGCGGACGAGGCGGAAAATCGTTTCATATCGGTCAAGTTTCAGATTGATAAATTTGCCGCCTGCGTCGTCGCCGAAAAGATGCCCGCCGATGTTTGAATGCGCGTCGCTGCCCGCAAAAAGAGTCGCTCTTTTATTTGTTGTAACGCGGTCAAAGTTTTGCAGATTAACGTCGGGACGTTTTAAATAATCGGCGAGCGTCAATTCCGGGTAAGCGGGAAAAGACCACAGCGCGTCGAGCAGAAAATATGCTGCGCTAGATTGTTTGGCATTTGTAAAAAGACTGAAAACTTCAACGCCGTCGAAATCCGAGTTCCAGGAATTGAAATTTTCCGGGTAAGTTATAAAAGCGAGTTTGTTTTGGGCATGCGCTTTTTCGACAAAGGCGGGCGTGTCGATTAGTCTCGACTGATTTGCGCCGGCGAAACCGTTTAGAATTAAAAAACGCTCGTCCGATTTAGTGTTCGCCTCATTTCCGTTGACGAATAAAACGCCCTGATGAATGCCCTGTAAAGTCATCAATGATGTATCGTAAAATTCCGATGTGTGTTCGGTCATCACTACAAAATCGAGATTATTCGAGAGCGCGCCTTTTATCAATTCGTCAAACGTTCCGGTGCTGTGTCCGCCAATAAACGAATGAACGTGAATAACTCCTTTATAGTCATGGAACTTTGGATTCGCATAATTCGTTCTTTGCGCGTCGAGACCGGAAATTTTCGCCGTGAGATTTCCCTTTTGAATACGACGATAAACAAATGGAATCTGCGCTAAAACCAAAACACCCAGCAAGATTAGAATTATCTTTTTCCAGAGTTTCATATAGTGGTGGTCAATGGTCGGTGTTCAGTAATCAGTAGTCAGAAAAGACATACTGACAACCGACTACTGACTACTGAAAAAATCAACCGAAACGACCTTTTCGGCAATCTGTTTGCCGAAGTTTGCAGCCTCTTGATGAAGCGGATGAATAGTGTAAGCGTCGAGTGCGGCGCGGTCCGGGTAAACGGCGACCAAACCCGTATCGAAAGAACGCTCAAGCTGTAAAACGTCGAAACCAATGTTAAAACTAATTATATTCGGAATCACGCTCGGCAGATTTCGCAGCTTCGCAATGTGTTCCTCGCGCTTCTCCCGGCTCGTTTCCGCTTTGTATTTCCAGCAAACAATATGTGTCAGCATAAAACTTAACGGTGAATGATAAATGATGAGTGATGAATGTAAGAAGGTTTTTCATTAACCGTTAACCATTCACCATTCGTCATTAAACTGTTGTTTGGACTTATGATTGCAATGCTGTTAAAATCGCGCTTTGTCCAAACTGACTTGTCAGATAATATAATAGAACACTAATCTTCAAAAAGTAGGAAATAACCGATGTTAAAGTTTTTCAGCCGATTGGAAAGAACAAGAAATGTTCTTCTTTTTCTGTTTGCCGCACTGATGGCGGTGAGTTTGGTATTATTTTATGCTCCGACGCGCGACAATGTGCAGGAAAACCTGATGCGCAATGAAGAAACAGTAGCAAACGTCGGCAGCGAAAAGGTAACGATTGCCGACCTTGCTTTGCAAAAAGAAAATACCAGTAATAACGGACGCTCGGCGCCCACCAAATATCTTCTCGACGGTCTGATTCGTGAGCGTGTTATCCGCGGCGAAGCGGCTCGGCTCGGTTTTCAGGCAACCGACGCCGAGGTTGCCAGCTATATTCGACCGCTATTTAAATCTGCCGAAGGCGAAGCGTTTAGCCAGACAGATTATGAACAAAGAGTAACGGAACGATACGGAAGCGTTACGACTTTCGAGCAAGCCGTCCGCGACCAGTTGAGCGGGCAAAGACTGCTTGCCTTTTTAACATCGGGTGTAACTGCTTCCGAAGACGAAGTTCTTAATGATTACAAACGCAAAAATACAAAATTTGATTTGACTTACGTTCCGGTCAATAGCACGGATTTGGCGCAGACGATAAAACCGAGCGACGAAGAACTGAAAGATTATTTCGAGAAAAACAAGGCTAGTTATCACATTGATGTTCCGCAGAAAAAGATTCGCTACATTTTTTTGAACAATGCCAAAATCGGCGAAAAGCTGAATGTTTCCGAGGAAGATTTGCGAGCTGAATACGACAAGATTCCCGATGATAAAAAGCTGGCGGGCGTTCAAGGTCAACAGATAGTTTTGCGGATTCCGAAGCCGGAACTCGAAGCGCAGGTTACCGCAAAAGCCAACGAAATCGCGCAGCAGGCGCGCTCGAAAGACGGCGGCACAGTTTCCGAAGAAGCATTTGGCGAACTGGCAAGAGGTCAATCCGAAGATGTGCGCAGCGCGTCGAGCGGCGGGAAACTTCCCGGTCTTGTGCGCGAGAATCCGAATAATCCGTCTGACCCTTATCAGCGTCTTTTGACGATGCAGCCCGGTACAATCACCGAACCGATTAAATATCAAGATAAATATTATATTTTGCGGCGCGGCGAAGCCATCCCGAAAACTTTTGAAGACGCTAAAAAGGAATTGGAAGTCAGTCTTAAAAACCGCCGTGCCTATGCAGTCGCCGCCGATCTTGCGCAAAAGATTTCCGACCGCTTGAAAGAGACAAAAGACGTGCAGAAAACGGCGCAGGAATTTGCTGCGCAAGCCGGTATGAATCCGCAGGAAATGGTACGCGAAACCGGATTTATCAAGCCTGGCGACGAAGTGCCGAATGTCGGTATCTCGCCGCAGTTTGAAGAAGGCATTGCAGGACTGGAAAATCAAAATGATGCCGGCGATAAAATCCCGGTCAAAGACGGTTTTGCCATTCCGCTTCTGGTCGAAAAAAGCGAACCGCGCGACGCCGAATTCGATGAAGTTAAAGACAAGGTTGCCGAAGCGGTCAAACTCGAACAGGCACGTATGCGTGTCGCTGAAATCGCCAAACAAATCGCGGATGCGGCAAGTTCGTCGGGCAATTTGGAAGCCGCCGCGCAGTCGAAAGGTTTGAAGGCGCAGGAATCGAAAAGTTTTGTCTTAGGCTCGCCGCTTGGTCAAGGTGCGTCGGCGACAACTTCCGATGCACTTGAAGATACGATTTTCAATATGAGAGTTGGTGAAGTTACTAAAACACCGATCAATATTGGCGATAATTTTTACATCGTCGGCGTTAAAGGGCGGGAAGAAGCCAGCAATGAAGATTTTGCCAAACAGCGTGACGTACTCTTCGAGACGAAATTGAGAGAAAAACGCGGACAGGTTTTTGCGGATTACTTAGCCAGCAAGCAACAGGAGTTAAAGGCTAAAGGCGACATCAAAATTTACAAAGAGGCACTCGAGAAAGTTGACGCCAGCGATGCGACAACAACGGAAGAAACCGAATAAAAGAACTTAAAACGGATAGAGGTAGTGGATAATGCAAGAAATGCTTTCTAATAATCCACTACCTTTATCCGTTTTACATTTTTCTCATTCACCTAAATATGCTTCTTTGACGCGCGGGTCGGCGGCGAGTTCCTTCGAGTCGCCCTGCATTACGATTCTTCCTGTTTCCAAGACATACGCACGGTCGGAGTGCTGAAGCGCGGCGTTGGCGTTTTGCTCAACAAGCAAAATCGTCGTACCTTCAGCGCGAATTGAATCGATTGCTTCGAAAATTGTGTGAACCACTAGCGGTGCAAGTCCCAACGAAGGCTCGTCCAAAAGAAGCAGACGCGGACGCGACATCAACGCGCGAGCCATCGCTAGCATCTGCTGTTCGCCGCCGGACAATGTTCCGGCTTTTTGCGCCTGGCGCTCTTTCATTCGCGGAAACATCGTAAAACCGCGCTCCATATCGTCGGCAATTCCGCGTTTATCACTGCGAATATATGCGCCCATTTCCATATTCTCGCGTACCGAAAGGTTGGCGAAAACGCCGCGACCTTCGGGCGACATCGCAATTCCCATCGGTAGAAGTTTATGCGCTGCCATTCCGCTGATAGTTTTGCCTTCGTAGGTTATCCGCCCGTTTCGCGGCTCAAGCAGTCCGGTAATTGTTCGTAAAGTGGTAGTTTTGCCAGCGCCGTTCGCGCCAATCAAAGTTACGACTTCTCCTTGATTAACCTCTAAGGAAATATCGGTCAACGCTTCGATTGCGCCGTAGCTAACGGAAACATTTTCTAAAATAAGCATAAATTTTGGAAGTCAGAAGACAGAAATCAGAAGACAGAAGTTAGAAACCAGAAGTCTGAAACCAGAAGCGTGTTTTATAAGTTGTTTCGCATTTTTTGCATATAACTTGCGAGCATTTTACTGATTTCTTCTGAATCTTTCTGTAATTCTTTGACTTCGCCATAATTCAAATCTCTAATTAAAATTAAATAATAGCGACATTCTTCTAATGAACCTTGGGCGATATTATAAAAACGAAGTTTGTCCGCTTTGCCTGTTTTCTTAAAACCTTCGGCAAAATTTGCGGGAACTGAAACTGCTGCCCGACGCAGTTGAGAAGTTAAACCGAACAATTCGTGCTTCGGAAAAGTTTCCGAAAGCCGGTAGATTTTCAAAACGAAAGCGTGAGATTTCTTCCAAATTTCAACATCTTCAAAACTTTTCGCAAACATTCATCTTTCTCATCTTCTGTCTTCTGATTTCTGTCTTCTATCTTCTATCTTCTATCTTCTCAATCTCCAAGATAAGCCTCGATAACTTTCGGGTCGTTCTTTATATCCTGCGGCAAGCCGAGCGCAATTGATTTTCCGTAATCCACGACTTGAATACGGTCGCAAACGCCCATTACGACGCGCATATTGTGTTCGACCAGCACAATCGTCAGCTTGAAACGGTCGCGGATTTCTTTTATCAAACCGGTTAAATCTTCCTGTTCGGACGGGTTCATTCCCGCTGCCGGTTCGTCTAACAGCAATAAATTCGGGCGCGTGGCGAGCGCGCGGACGATTTCCAATCTTCTTTGGTTGCCATACGGAAGACTCGTTCCGCCTTCGTCTTTGTATTTGGCGAGGTCGAAAATTTCTAATAATTCCATCGCAAATTTGCGATGTTCGGCTTCGTCTTTGTGAAACTTCGGCAAGCGAAAAACACCGGCAAGTAAGCCTTGTTTGGCGTGGCGATGGCAAGCCGTCACGACGTTTTCCAAAACGCTCATCGAAGGAAAAAGCCGTATGTTTTGAAACGTGCGCGAAACACCAAGGCGCGAGATTTGAAACGGTCGCAAACCGTTGACGCGCGTGCCGTTGATGCGTATGTCGCCGGAAGTCGGCTCATAAACGCCGGTTAGAAGATTGAAAATCGTCGTTTTACCCGCGCCGTTCGGACCGATAAGTCCGAAAATCTCGCCGCGCCCGACGTTCAAATCAAGCTCGTTGACGGCGACAAGCCCGCCGAAACGGATCGTCGCTTTATCTGTTTTTAAAATGCTGTTTCCGTTGTCCATTTATTTAATGGTGAATGGTAAATGGTGAATTAAGAAATTTTTTACATTCATCATTCAACGTTCACCATTATTTCAATCTTCGTCTTCGCTCTGCATTCGTTTCGCTTCTTTCTGCTCGGCAATAGGCGCGCCCGCGTCCGCGCCAACGGCGCTCGTTCCTTCGTCTTGTTTGCGCGGACGTTTGAGCCAGCTCAAGCCAAATTCGTTCGTTCCGAAGATTCCCTGCGGGCGCAAAATCATTGTCAAAATCAAAATCAAAGCGAAAATCACGAGACGCAAATCGGCAAATTTGAAAACGGTTGCGCCGAGTTGAATGTCGGGCAGATTTCGCAGTAGTTCGGGCAATAGAGTTACGACGATTGCGCCGACAATTGCGCCGGTCATCGAACCCATTCCGCCCAAAACAATCATGATGATGACTTCAAACGATTTGATAAATTGAAAATCGTTGGTCGAGAGAAATTTGTTGTAGTGAGCAAATAAAACGCCTGCAATTCCGGCAAACGCCGAGCTGATTACAAAAGAAGTAACCTTATAGCGTGTCGTGTTGACGCCCATCGCTTCCGCCGCCAACTCGTCCTCGCGGATGGAAACGAGCGCGCGTCCCGTGTCGGATTTGACGATATTGTGAACAACGACGACCGTTATAACGGCAAAAAATCCGACCCACAAAAAATTTGCGTAACCCGGCACTTGATAACCGGTTGCGCCGCCGACCGCATCGATATTCAAAATCACGATGCGAATAATTTCCGCAAAACCGAGCGTAACAATAGCCAGATAATCGCCTTTCAAACGAAGCGACGGAATACCGACAATCAAACCGGCAATCGCGGCGACGAGCGCGCCGATTAAAATCGCAACCAGAAGGACCACGCTCGACGCGCCGGTTTCACCCAAAAATGAAAATGCGCTTTCGAGCTGCTTGCCGTGATTGACCGTAAAATAAGCGGACGAATACGCGCCGACCGCCATAAATCCGGCGTGTCCGATTGAAAATTGTCCCGTAAATCCATTGATTAAATTTAAGGACGTGGCGAGTATGACGTTGATGGCGATAAACACGAGCAGGCGCGCCGTATAATCGTCAACGCCCAAACCGAAAAATCCGGCTTTCGTCATCATCGCGTTTATAATATACAAAAACGCGATAATAATTATTCCGCTGATTAAACTCTTCAACCAAGAAGACATAAATTTTAAGTAGTCAGAAGTCAGAATCCAGAAATCAGTAGAAAATCCTTTTCTGGATTCTGACTTCTGTCTTCTGTCTTCTCAAAATCAGACTTTTTCCTGCACGTTCGACCCCAAGAGACCGGCGGGGCGAATCAGAAGAACAAGAATCAAAATCGCAAAGGCGACTGCGTCTCGATAAGTTGACGGAATACCGATAGCGCTTCCATAGCCGACAACTAAGGTTTCCGCCGCGCCAATCAGCAGACCACCCAAAACCGCGCCCGGAATGTTTCCGATGCCGCCCAAAACCGCCGCGACAAACGCTTTTAAGCCGGTGATAATTCCCATCAGCGGCTCGATTTTCGGATTATACTGCGCCGTCAGAACGCCGCCAGCCGCAGCGAGAGCAGAACCAAGCGCAAACGTGAACGCGATTATAAAATCCGTGTTGACGCCCATCAACTTTGCCGAATTTAAATTAAACGAAACGGCGCGCATCGCTTTGCCGATTTTCGTTTTAAAGATAATCCACTGCAAGCTAATCATCAGAAGAATTGAGATGACGAAAATCAGCAGTTGCGAAGTCGAAATCGTCGCGTTCCCGAAAAGCGTAAAATTATCGTTCGGCAGAAGCGAAGGAAACGAGCGCGGCGTTCCCGAAAAAATAAAGACGAACAGATATTCGATAAACAGCGACATTCCGATTGCCGTAATAAGCGTCGTCATCCGCGAAAATTTCCTAACCGGACGATACGCGAAACGCTCGATTGCCATTCCGATGAGCGCGGCAATCAGCATCGAACCCAGCAGGACGACGATGAACCCGAAAATCGAAGGACTTGCGGCAAATCCCAAATAAGTTGCGAGCATAAATCCGGCATAAGCTCCGACCATATAAACGTCGCCGTGCGCGAAATTTATCAGGCGCAAAATGCCGTAAACCATCGTGTAGCCGAGCGCGATAAGCGCGTAAATCGAACCGATAGTCAAGCCGTTGATGAGCTGCTGAACGAAAGTATCCATAACTGAGTTTGCAGAAGTTGCAGAGTTACAGGAAGTTACAGAAAGTTTTTTAACTCTGCAACTTCCTGTAACTCTGCAACTATTTATTCGCGCTGTTTGAATTCATCGTCATATTTGAATTCATCATATTGCCATTCATCATCGAATTTGAGTTCATTGAATTTGAATTCATCATCGAATTCGCGTTTGCGTCCGTCATCGCTGATGTCGTCGGTGCGCTCATTCCTTCGGGATAAATCGTTTCCTTGAAAACAAATTTGCTTTCTGCCGGATTGATTTCCAGAACGACAGCCGGTTTGACGGCGTTGCGGCTCGCGTCGAGCGTGATTTTTCCCGTAACGCCCGCAAATTCTTTGGTCGCATTAATCGCGTCTTTTAATTTCGCGCTGTCGCCTGCTCCGCCCGCACGCTTGATAGCGTCGCCTAAAACTTTCGCCGCGTCATAAGCGAGCGCCGCGAGGCTGTCCGGTACGACGTTGAATTTGGCTTGGTAGGCTTTGACGAAATTTTGAATTTCCGGTGCCGGATTGTCCGCCGAATAATGGTTGGTAATGTATGCGTTTTTCAAAGCCGCGCCGCCGAGTTTGAACAGTTCCGGCGAGTCCCAGCCGTCGCCGCCCAGCAGCGGCTGATTCATTCCGAGTTCGCGCGCCTGTCGTGCGACAATGCCGACCTGTGAGTAATAACCGGGAACGTAAATTACGTCGGGATTCAAGTTTCGGATTTTCGTGAGCTGCGCTTTAAAGTCCGGATCGTTCTGCGTGTAAGCCTCTTTGGTCAAAACTTTTCCGCCTTGTTTCGTAAATTCTTCTTCGAAAAACTGCGTCAAGCCTTTGCTGTAATCGGAGTTTACGTCGCCCAAAATCGCCGCGGTTTTCGCGTTCAAAGTTTTAGCGGCGAATTTCGCCATCGCTGAACCTTGAAACGGGTCAATAAAACAAACGCGCGAAATGTAATCGCCGACTTCCGTAACTTTCGGATTAGTCGAAGACGGCGTAATCATCGGAATTTTCGCGGCTTGCGCGACCGGCGCGGCGGCTAAACTGTTGGTGCTTGCTACTTCGCCCAAAACCGCCTGCACTTTGTCCTGATTAATCATTTTCTGCATAACGGTCGTCGCCTGCTGCGGCTGTCCCTGGTCGTCTTCGATGACGAGAACGATTTTCTTGCCGCCGACGCCGCCCGCAGCGTTGATTTCGTCAACAGCAAGCTGAATGCCGTTTTTCGTTGACTGTCCGAAGCTCGCCGTCTGTCCGGTCATATCGCCGTAGACGCCAACCTTTATCGTGTCGCCGCCGTCTCCGCTGTTAGTTGTCGTGCCGCTGCCTTCGTTGCCTTTTTGCACGCAGGCGAAGGAAAATAAAAGCGTTGAGATTAAACAGATAGCTAAAAATATTCTTGTCATAATTTGCCTCACAGATAAAATTATTGCGCGTGTATAAAAAAGATGCGTGCCAGCGTCGAAATACGAAGCGTTTCGAGAATTTACGCGGATTGATTGGGTAAAAAATTTTACGCCGCTCGAAATTGTTTGCACAAAAAGGAATTATACTGATTTAAGATAGCGTGTCGAGTTTATATCGAATAAAATTTCTTTTTAAGCGAGTTTAAAGCAAACGATAACAAAAATGCAAAACGACGAACAGACAATGAACGGTAAAAATTTCGCGCCTGATTCAGGCGATATGAGCGCGGCTGATTTTCGCCGCAGCGGTTACGAAATGATTGACTGGATTGCCGATTATTTCGAGCGTCTGGAAAATTTGCCGGTGTTGTCTGCCAATCAGCCGAACGATTTGAAAAACGTTTTGCCGAAATCCGCGCCTGGAAAAGGTGAAGATTTTCAAACAATTTTCGATGATGTCGAACAATTGATTTTGCCCGCCGTAACAAATTGGAATCATCCGAATTTTCACGGTCTTTTTTCGACTTCGACGAGCGGGGCGGGCATTTTCGGCGAAATGCTCGCCGCAACTTTCGATATGAAAGCCATGCTCTGGCGCACGTCGCCGGCGTCAACCGAACTCGAAGAAGTCGTGCTTGATTGGCTGCGGCAAATGATGAATCTGGACGACGGTTTCAAAGGGATTATTTATGACACCGCTTCGGTTTCAACTCTGCACGCGATTGCGGCGGCGCGCGAAGGTTTGAATTTGAAAATCCGCGAAACCGGAATGAGCGGCAGAAAAGATTTACCGCTTTTAAGAGTTTACACTTCCGAGCAGGCGCATTCATCGGTCGAAAAAGCCGTGATTTTATTGGGCTTGGGGCAAAAGTCTCTGCGGAAAATTGCGGTGAACGAACGCTTTGAAATGGACGTTTCAAAGCTGCACGAAGCGATTGAAGAAGATAAAGCAAACGGGCATCTTCCGTTCTGCGTCGTGGCAACGGTCGGCACGACTTCGACGACGAGCATCGACCCAATCCAGGACATCGTTCCCGTTTGCGAAGAAAACGCGATGTGGCTTCACGTTGACGCGGCTTATGCGGGAAGCGCGGCGATTGTTCCCGAACTGCAAAGCTGTCTAAAAGGCTGCGAGCGCGCCGATTCGGTCGTTACAAATCCGCACAAATGGCTGTTTACGCCGTTTGATTTGTCGGTGCTTTATTGTCGTCATTTAGATTTATTAAAACAAGCGTTTTCACTCGTGCCGGAGTATTTAAAAACTAACGAAACCGTAACAAATCAAATGGATTACGGCATTCAATTGGGAAGACGTTTTCGCTCTCTAAAACTGTGGTTCGTAATTCGTTATTTCGGTCAAAGCGGTCTAATTGGTAGAATCCGCGAACATTGCCGTCTGGCAAAATTGCTTGCCGCCTGGATTGAGTCGGACGAAAATTGGGAATTGCTTGCGCCCGTTCCGTTCGCGCTCGTCTGTTTTCGCGCGTGTCCGCTAGCTGTTGAAAATTTAGAGGAACTGAACGAAAAAATAATGAATGCAATCAACGCCTCGGGCAAAGCGTATATTTCGCACACAAAATTAGACGGGAAATTTACACTGCGTGTCTCCATCGGAAGTTTGCGAGTTGAAGAGAGACACATCGAAAAACTTTGGAATTTATTAAATGAAAATCTTTCTTTAGCAAAATCGGAAAGTTAAACAGTAATAATAATCAGATTGAATACCGCACCGAAAAAGATGTTGTAAAATAACGAATGCAATTTGCCAAAGAATCAACAATTCGCGCCGCGCCCGAAAAAGTTTTCGCCTTTCACAGGCTTCCCGACGCAATCGAACGCCTTATTCCGCCGTGGGAAAATGCGCGTATAATTCAAAAAGCAGACATCGCAAAAATCGGCTCGCAAGCGATTATCGAACAGAAAATTTTCGGTTTAATTTCCTCGCGCTGGATTGCCGAACATACCAAATACGAACCGCCCAGCGAGTTCGAAGACGTGCAAATTTCAGGACCATTCAAATCTTGGCGACACAGACATATTATAAAACCGCACGCGAGCGGCGCGATTCTAAGAGACGAAATCGAATTCGAGCCGCCGCTTTGGATTTTTGGACGATTTGCCGCGCCGATTTTCATCGTACCGAAACTCGAAAAAATGTTTACCTTTCGCCACACGGTGACGCGGCATTGGTGCGAAAATAACGATTAAATTTTTCGACAGCAACTGCTTATTATTTCACCATCTCCGCAAATTCTTTTTCGCTTAAAACTTTTACGTTCAGCGAATTTGCCTTGTCCAATTTCGAGCCTGCATCCGAACCGGCGACAACGAAATCAGTTTTTTTACTAACTGACGAAGATACGCGCCCGCCGCCTTCTTCGATAAGTTTTGCAGCTTCGTCGCGCGTTAAAGTTTCTAATTTTCCGGTTAGGACAAACGTTTTGCCGTTGAAATTTTCGTTTATATTTGCCGATGTTTCGCCGTCAATTTCGGTTTTCACGCCCGCCGCTTGCAAGCGTTTAATTAACTCCTGATTGCGCGGGTTTTCAAACCAATTGAAAACGCTGATGGCGACCGTTAAACCGATTTCGTGAATCGCGTCGAGTTCTTCGACGGTTGCTCGTTGCAAGTTTTCAATCGAGCGAAACGAGCGCGCTAAAATTTTTGCGTATCGTTCGCCGACGTGCCGAATATCTAAACCGTAAATTAAGCGCTGCAACCCGCGCGTTTTGCTGGCTTCGATTTGATTGATTAAATTCGTCGCGCTTTTTTCAGCCATTCGTTCGAGTTCGGCGATTTGTTCCAATTGCAAAGAATAAATATCGGCGGCGTTTTTGACCATTCCTAAATCGACCAGCTTTTCGACCAGAACTTCGCCTAAACCTTCGATGTCCATTGCCTTGCGCGAGGCAAAATATAAAATACGCGCCTTTAATTTCGCCGGACAATCTGGGTTTGTGCAGCGCGTAACGACTTCGCCTTCGGGACGTGCGACTGCAAATCCGCACACCGGACAAGTTTTCGGAAATTCATAGTTGGTTTCTGTGCCGTTGCGCCTTGTTTTAATAACCTGCAATATCTGCGGGATGATTTCGCCGGATTTTTCAATCAAAACAAAATCGCCGAGTTTTATATCGAGACGTTTTATCTCGTCTTCGTTGTGTAGAGACGCACGCGCGACGACAGTTCCAGCGAGCAAAACCGGTTCAAGGTAAGCGACCGGCGTGAGCGCGCCCGTTCTGCCGACCTGCACGACAATCTCTCTGAGCTGCGTCGTTGCCTGCATTGCCGGATATTTGTAAGCAATAGCCCAGCGCGGCGCTTTTGTCGTCGCGCCGAATTCCTGCTGCAACTGCGTCGAATTTATTTTCACGACAACGCCGTCGATGTCGTAATCGAACGAATCGCGCAGCAGCAGCATTCGGTCTGTAAATTCGATAACCTCGTCAATGTTTTGACACAAAGTGCGATTCGGGTTGACGTTAAAACCGGCTTTTTCGAGCCACTCGAAACTTTCCCAGTGTGTCGAGAACATTTTCGATGCGCCCGACAAAACATCATACGGAAACAAATCCAGGCGACGCGCGGCGACGCGAGAAGCGTCCAATTGTCTTAACGTCCCGGAAGCGGCGTTGCGCGGATTGGCGAATGTTTTTTCGCCCTGCATCTCCAACTCGGCGTTGATTTTTTCAAAAACCGAACGTGCCAAAAACGCTTCGCCGCGCACTTCAGCGTGTTCGGGAAAGCCGTTTTTTAACTTTAAGGGAATTGTGCGAATCGTTTTGACGTTGCCGAAAACGTCGTCGCCCGTAAAGCCGTCGCCCCGTGTTGCGCCTGCAGTTAAAAAGCCGTTTTCGTAATGCAGAGCAAGCGAAAGACCGTCAATTTTCAGTTCCGAGACATATTCAAATTCGCGCCCGTCAGCCAATCTTCGACAGCGTTCGTCAAATCGTCGCAAATCGTCAATGTCGTAAGAATTATCCAGAGACATCAGCGGTATGCGATGGACAAACGGCTTGAAACCTTCGGCGCGTCCGCCGACTCGCTGAGTCGGTGAATCCGGCGTGATAAGTTCGGGATTCGCTTCTTCGAGTTCTTTTAATTTTACAAGCAGCGCGTCGAATTCCGCGTCAGAAATCTCCGGCGCGCTTCGTTGATAATAAAGCTCGTTGTGCCGGTCAATTTCGGCACGCAGATTTTCGATTTCGGTTTCAATTTTATTTTCGGGATTCTCCGGCGTATTCATAAAAAAGTTAATTCCGATATGATTCAGTTGAAATGTCTCTTCATAGTACAAATTCAGCTTTCATAATTCTCTACCTTAAATAAAGTAAATATTTTGGATTTCTTTCGTCGCGCTCAAAACTTTTGCAAATCAAATTTTTGGCAAACGCTTTTTGAAATTCATGTTTGATTCGTGTCTGTTCATAGACGGCTTGCGCCGGATTATTTTTGACAAGCGCGTTCCAATCATTCGGAATTTCAATCGTTCGCACGACTTCGCTTTTGTCAATAAACCTTTCGCCTTTTACTAACGTTTTTACCTTTTCACTTTCCAAATCCCAGTCGGCAAAAAGTCTGTCGCTGTCGAGTCCGATATTTCCCTTTTGTTCGTGCGAGGTTGCGTAATCGGTGCCGTAGAAATTCGGCTCGTAAGATTTTATACTGACGCCGAGTCGTTCGAGATTAAAAAAAGCGTTTCTGGCTTGCGTCGGCTGGAAAGTCCATTTTATAAATCGGACGTTTTCACTCAATGCTCGTGCGCGTTGCGCCCATTTGAGGCGTGCGCCAATGTGCAGATTTTGAAAATCTTTTGCGACGGCAGTCATATGCGAGTAGAAAATCCTTTCCGCGCCGCGAAACGCCGGAACGCTCAATACAAAGCCGACCAGCTCATTTTCGACAAACGCGCCCAATGTAAAACCGCCCGCGTTTTTTGTAACAATCAAATGGCGGCGGGGGGAAATCTCCAAATCCGGCAGCGCAAAAACTTCACGCTGCAAGCGAATGCAGTCGTCGAGTTCCTCAACGCTCGTGCATTCGCGGATTTCTATCTCGGTTTTTTCCATTCGTAAAAAATACTAAATTTCAAACTTGTCGAACCAATCAGTGGAAACTTTCTCAATTTGTTTGGCGGCTGTCAAATCTTTGATATTGGAAACAAAATTTATCAAAACAAGCCTGTTCGTCAGTCGATATTTAGCGGGAATTTCCTCGCGCAACTGCCTGGCAAATTGCACGTGGTTGATAGCGATTTTGAATAAAACAAGCTGCCGGACACGTGTATGTTTTAAAAGCCACAGCGTTTTTCGCATCGAGTTTTCGCCTGCTTCGCCCCAGAAAAGAAAATTACCGTTTGAGTCTTGCGCAACCAAATCCGGTTTGTAACGCAGACCGACTCGGGTTTCGATTTCCATTTGCGGAAAATCTCTGACAAACATTGCGTAACCGAGCGCTTTCATCAAAATGTGTTCGTAACTTTCGCCCAATCTCTGCCACAGGCGTATGCGTCGTCCTGCTAGTTGAAAATCGTGAAGCATTCTTAAGATGTTAAATTGTAAAGCCTCAATTGGTAAATCGGCGGATAAAAAATATACTGTAACTTTTGTAACGATAATTTGTTATTATATCGGTTTGTAATTTATGGAAAATGTGTCGCCGGTTAAAAACGAGGCGGAAGAAAAACCTTTAAAAATCGCCCGTTCGATTGACGAATTTGAAGGTTATGCGCACGCTCACGCTGCGCGCATAGCGGTTTTGGCAGACGCAATCGCGCTGAAGTTTAATCTTGCGGCGCACGACCGTTTTACACTTCGACAAGCCGCGTTCGTTCACGACATCGGTGAGATGGCGATGAATCGTGATTATATAAAAGCAAATCGATTGCTTACAGACAACGAGCGCATTGATATGCAGCGTCATTCGGTTATCGGCGAGCAGCAAGCTGCCAAACTCGGGTTAAGCCGCGCCGTCCAACTGCTCGTTCGCTGGCATCACGAATGGTGGAACGGCGCAGGTTATCCTGACGCCATCGAGCGCGAACAAATTCCGATTGCCGCCGCAATCTTGCGCACAGCCGACACTTTTGCCGCTCTGACCGACCGGCGACCTTACAATGATAACTCGCCGCTTTCCGAACAGGATGCGAGAAAATACCTAACCGAATGGGCGGGAATCGAATTTAACCCGAAAGTTGTCAAAATGTTTCTTCAACTCGAAGGCTTGAAAGAATTGGAATCTTATTTCGTAAATCGTGAATCGTAAATAGTAAATGGCAAAGATTTCCTATACAAAGATTCTCTAAAATAAGAAGCAAAACTATCCACGATTTACGATTCAGGATTTACGAAATGTATGCTCAACAAATCAGTCGCTGCTCAGAAAAGCTGGCTCGCTTTTGAACTCAATGTATTGCGCCGTTTGAATTTTGCATCGGTGATTTTGCCTTTTTCGGGCAAACCAAATCTCGGCGCGTATCTCAAACGTTGGAATGTGCGCGTTGCGGCAAACGATTCGACGCAAGCCGGATTTGTCAGAGCCGTCGCTTCGATTCAAAACAACAGCGAAAAACTCTCCGACGAAGATGTTGCCGTAGTTTTAGAAGACGTTTATGTTCCGCGCTACCGACTGCACAACGAATCACTCAGAAATTGGTTTGGCGAAACTGATGCCTGGTGGTTTGATAACTTGCGCCAAAATGTCGAAAAACTTCCTTCGCACGTCTTGCAGGCGATTGCGTTAAGTGTCGGAATAAGCGTTGGCGATTACGTTTTGTCTTTTACTGAAGACACGCGCGAGTTGCGCCAACCGCTTTCAACCGTTTACAAACGCCTGTTGAGCGCGATGCCCGAACCAGTCAACAACGGGCAAAACAACACTTGCCAAAATAAAACTGCAAAAGATTTTATCAGTGAAAATTTTACAAACGACTTAATGTTTCTGCGCTTGCCGCAGGCGCACAATTCCACTGAACGAAATTTTTTGGGCTGGACGGCTTGGCGCGAAGAATGGATTCACGGCGACAATACATTTTGGAGCGATGTGGAAACGGCGCAGACGGGTAAATTCGGAGCTTTGGTTGAAACCAAATCGCAGTATCTGCGCCTGCTTGAAGAAATATTACGGGCGGCTTCGCGCGTACCTTCCTGGGCAATCGCGCACGTCGAAGACGGATTCATTTCAACTCAGGATATTGTCGAAACAATCGGGCGCATCCGGCGAGTTGACACGATATTTACCAAAGATTTTTCCGAACTGACCGGCGCCAAAGCCGTGATTATTACAGCCTGAAACATTTAGCATTTAACATTCAGCATTTATCTATTCTGCAAGCTGGATTACCGTCTCGTCAGTTAAACAGGCATTCCGCCGACACATTATGAGAACAATGCAGATTTTGGTGGCGACAAAAAATGTCGGGAAAGTAAAAGAATTAAAACGGCTTTTTGCGGATTTGCCTTTGCGTCTGCGTCATTTGAACGAATTTTCCGGCGTTGTCGAAGCCGAAGAACCGGGCGCAACGTTAGCGGAAAACGCCGTTTTGAAAGCGCAATCTTATGCTCTGCAAACGGGAATTTGGGCTTTAGCCGACGATTCAGGCTTGGAAGTCGAAGCACTCGGCGGCGCGCCGGGCGTTTTTTCTGCCAGATTTGCAGGCGAAAACGCCACAGACGAGGAAAAAATCCAAAAGTTACACGACGAATTGAACATACGGCAAGACGAAAACCGCCGCGCCCGATTTGTCTGCATGATGGCTGTTTCCGACGAAAAGGGCGAGATAAAATTTCTGACCGAAGGAATCTGCGCCGGAAGAATCGCTCTGACTCCGAAAGGCGCGAATGGTTTTGGTTACGACTCGATTTTCATTCCCGACGGTTTCAGTCAAACATTCGCGGAGTTATCGAACGAAACGAAAGGAAAAATAAGCCATCGCGCACAAGCGTCAGAAAAAATAATTCAATATTTGCGTGATTTTACGGCTATTTCACTTGACCAATGAACTTTTCGCCTGTAAAATTCGGCACTTGAAAGTGTTTTTCAAATGAAACGCAGGTATAGGGCGGGGCGTGGCTCAGCTTGGTAGAGCGCTCGGTTTGGGACCGAGAGGTCGCAAGTTCGAATCTTGCCGCCCCGACCAATTAGCGTTTTCTGATTGGCAAGGTTTTGCTTTTTGAAGATTGCATTTCTGCAATCCTTAAATGTTAAATTAAGTAGTATATACAATAAAAACTTGGAGGCTAATTTATATTATGGCAACAGCATCAACATCAAAGCGTATGACACAAACGGAAATTGTCAACCAACTGGCTGATAAAACTGGAATGAAAAAGGCAGAAGCAAAAGGATTTTTCGACGCTCTGGCATCACTCGCTACCAGCGAAGTGAAAAAGAACGGAGAATTTACAATTCCGGGTTTCGGCAAATTGGTAAAAGCGACACGCAAAGCGCGTGAAGGTCGCAACCCGGCGACAGGCGCGACCATCAAAATTCCGGCGAAAACAACCGTTAAATTCCGTCTCGGCAAAGCTATGAAAGATGCCGTCAGCGGCGGAAAGTAACGAATTTGCTTTAACACTTATCCGACCGGCAGACTTTATTGTCTGCCGGTTTTTTTGTTTTACCCGTGTTTTGAGAAAAAGTTAAAAGCCCGAAAAAAAATGATGACAAAATATGAATTCTCTGTTAAACTGTTTTTTCATATAGTTGAAAGACACCAAAATTTAATAATTTTAACAACTTTTTAATATTTATTTTCAACTAAAATATATGGGGAAACCTGTATATTTATGGAGCTTTGTAAAGATTTTTCGGCTTTTGCGACAAATTTCACAAAGGTTACGAGGTGTTAAAATGAAACAAGGAGAATATAAAGTGGCAGCAGCAGCTAGACAAATAACCTTGCAGGAAAGAATCTTGCAAATTGACCATATTCAAGCGCGTCGTTTTGCAAAACTAAGCGGCGCACCGATGGAAATCGCAATCGAAGGAATTGTCCGACATCTAAAAGCCTGTCAGCGAATGGATGTCAACCCGGACGCTTCCGCCGTGCGCGAAATAATTGACGATGCTCTAAATGGCAGAAGAGTGTTTGCCGAAACGTCAAACGATCTTCTCGCCGCTTAATTTTTTTTTATAATTAGCAATAATAATGCGACCGCCGTTTATTTTGGCGGTCTTTTTTTGTTTTCAAAAACAATTTTTTTAGTTTGCGGATTTTAATTTCACTTTATAAAGCGTAAATTTGCCGACAGTTTCGCCCGCGCCGATTTCATACCAGCGACGCAGGTTGGAAAAATCAGTTTGCAAACTGTTTGGCGCGACAACGAAAGAGAGCGTCGGGCGCGCTGCCTGCTCGACGCCGAAGTTTTTGTAGTAATCGTCGTAGCGCTCGACTTCTTCTTCAATTTCGGCGGCAGTCAGCGGGCGCGAATTGACCGAAAGCGTGGCGTTAAATCTGTCCCAGCCGAAAAGCGCCATATACGCTTCGATGTCGCCGCGTTTGAAATCGCGTCTGAGCCAATCGGCATCGCGGTCGGCGTAATAAAGCATCTGGTAAAAACGCTCTTTGTTTTCTTCCCAGCCGACACCGGCGAAGACGTGCTGATGCCGCGCCCAGAGAACGGCGTGCGGGGCGACGACCGGTTGATTGTCGGCTTGCACGTAATCGAGATTCAAGGTTACCAAATCCTTTGCTCCTGCCCGATTTGCGGCAGCAATTTCGGCAAGACGTTTCGTTACGGGCAAGGCTTCTTCACGCTCGATGTTCCAAAACATCAAAACTCGAGTTGTATATTTAACTTCGATATAACCCCAGGCAACCGCAGCTAACCCTATGACAAGCAAAATCACCGTGTAAATTTTTGGCGAGCGAATTTTTTTCAGAAAGATAAAAAGTGTCAGCGCAACGACCAAAGCGGTAATGTAATTAACTACATAATACTCGTAATGAAACGGTTGCAGAGAGCGTCCCGTAACGATTTGCTGGTTGAAAACCAGAAACGGAACAAGCGCAAAAGCAAGAAAAAAAACCGCTGTCAGATGTTTCAATCTGACAAAGTTAAACCAAACGGCGAGGGCAATCAAAAAAAGCGCGGCGTGACAGACAATCGCCGTAAAGCGCAGCAAATCCGGCGCGTGTGTCAAAACCAGAAGCTGAATTGAATCGGTTCCCGCCGCGCGCTGCGAAAGCAGATAAGCGTAAGGCATGAGCGTGAGAAGTGCGATAAAATCGGTTAAAATTATAAACGGCAAATCCTGTTTCCAATTTTCGGGGCGCAGAACAAACCACAATAAAGTCAACGCAAAAAGAAACGCGGCTGCGGTCGTCCATAGATAAAAATAGGAAAAAACTAAAACGGCAAAACACAATCCGGCTGAAACGACTGAAACGTATTTGGTTGATTTAATTTGGCTTTTCAGTGAAAGCCAGATGAAACCGAACATTGCAAAGAAAAACGGAAACGCCGCTGCCGGAATGTATCTGCGCAAAAAAGGCAGAAACGGATAAGCTGCGCCGCGTCCTAAAAACTGGCTGATTGCACCGTTTCCCGCAGCGAGCGCGCCGCCGAATAAAATTAATAAAGTGCCGGCAAACGCAAAACGGTTATCTTCCGTAATTTGCGCGAGCAGCCAAAACAAAGCCAGCGCGGTGAAAAAGCTCGCCGCAAATGAAAGCAGAATAAAAATGCTTGGCGCATTTAAACCGAAGATGCGCGCCGGAACCGAAATCGCAACGGGCGGCAGAAACTGTATCGAAAAAATTGATTCGGGCTGCGGATTTTCGGCGGTTTCATCGCGCCCGGAATACGGGTCGTTTTTTCTCGGTCTGCCGTCAATCAAGGCTTGTAAATATGCAGCATAAGCCGTTTCGTCCAAATCGTTGGAAGCGAAAGTTCCGTTCCAATCTTCTTCAGCGACTGCACGCTCGTTCATCAACGCAAATTGCGGATACAAACCGAATACGGCAACGATTATTCCCGCTAAAATTCCGAAACGCCAATTAACATTTGTCATTCGTCATTTACCATTTATCATTTAGCCTTTATTATAAAACATCTAACATTTACCATTGAAATCGAATAAATGGTAGGTGTTAAATTAAAAGTGTTAAATGATAAATGATAAATGTTATGGCTTTAAGAGATAAAATTATCAATGATTTGACTGCCGCGATGAAGGCGAAAGACGCGAATCGTTTGTCGGTTTTGCGAATGGTCAAAGCGAATTTGATGAACCGGCAAATCGAAAAAGGCGGAGATTTGACCGATGAAGAAGTCACGAAAGCGCTGCAATCACTTGTCAAGCAGCGCCGCGATTCAATCGAACAATATGAAAACGCCGGACGCATGGAGCTTGCCGAAAAGGAAAAATCAGAACTCGCCGTCATGGAAGATTACTTGCCGCAAGCCGCGTCCGTCGAAGAAATCGAAAAAGCGGTTTCCGATGCGATTCGAGAAACAGGCGCAAGCTCGATGAAAGAAATGGGCGCAGTGATGAAAGCGGCGCAGGCGCGACTCGCGGGTAAAGCGGCAGACGGTAGAGTTGTCAGCGAAACGGTCAAAGTAAAACTTCAACAATGATGTTCAATCGAAAACCTGCTTACGGGCGAAAAATTCTGCCGGGAGTAATTGGTCTATAATTTATGGCTCAAGATAAATCTTCCTCTATGAAACAATGGATAGCCGAAAAGCGTTGGCAACGCGGAAGACGCGCGCTTGAGCGCCAACTCGATTATCAGGAGAAAAAGGCGGAATCTCTGCGTGACAAAGAGAGGCACATGGTTCTCGACATAATCGTGAGAGCGCAGGCAATTCGCAGAAAGCTGGAAGAAGTTCATTCGATAACGGACGAAGCGCGCATTTTGGAGGTCGGGAGCGGGGCGCACGGGTTGATTTTCGGTTTCAACAGCAAATTTGCGGTCGGCATTGACCCGCTCGCAGTGGATTACAAACGGCTGTTTCCGGTCTGGCAGCAAAACGCGCAGATGGTTGCCGCCATTGGCGAAGAACTGCCTTTTGCCGATTCCTCTTTCGATGTTGTTTTGAGCGATAATGTAATTGACCACGCCGAAAAGCCGGTCAAAATCGTCGAGGAACTAGCGCGCTTGTTAAAGCCGGGCGGTTTGCTCTATTTTACAGTCAACATTCATCATCCGATTTACGATTTTGCTTCAAAAGCTCACGGAGCTTGGAATGCGCTGGGCATTCGCTTTGAACTCTCGCCGTTTGCAGACCACACGGTTCATTTCACCGAAAATCAAATAAAAAAGGTTATAGCCGGTTTGCCGTTCAATGTAATCGAGCAAAATTCTACGTCTCGGCAGACAAAAGCCGCCGCTCTCGGGTCAAAATCGAGTAGTGTCGAGCGGCAGTTGAAAAGGGTTTTTTTCAAAAACGCGCTTTACGAGATAGTTGCCGTGCGCGATTAAAAAGCTGATGTGTCGCGTTCAACCGAACATATTTCTCATCTTGTTGAGAAACGATTCGTCTTGAAAATCCATATCTTCGACTTCGGCGAGCTGTTCGAGCAATTTGCGCTGTTCTTTGGTTAGATTTTTCGGCGTGATAATTGTCGAAGCGACGAACAAATCACCTTTTCCTCGTCCGCCCAGCGCGGGCATTCCTTGATTTCTAAGGCGAAAGACGGTTCCGGTCTGTGTTCCCGCCGGAATTTTCAAATCTTCTTCGCCGTCGAGCGTCTTAATTTTTATTTCCGAACCGAGCGCGGCTTGGGCGAAGGAAACCGGGACGGAAACGTAGAGATTCGCGCCTTGCCGCTCGAACATTTCGTGTTCTTTTACGTGGACGACGACATACAAATCGCCTGAAATGCCGCCGTTTGCGCCTGCTTCGCCTTCACCGTTTATTCTAAGCCGCGAGCCAGTTTCGACGCCTGCCGGAATTTTTACTTCAAGCGATTTTTCCCGCTCGACGCGCCCCGCGCCGCGGCATTTTTTGCAGGGATTTTTTATAATCTGTCCTTTGCCGGCGCAATTCGAGCAAGGTCGCGTGACGCTGAAGAAACCTTGTTGAAGCCGCGTCTGTCCGCTTCCGTTGCAGGTTGTGCAAGTTTCCGCTTTTGTTCCCTTTTCCGCGCCTTTGCCGTCGCATTCGTCGCATTTTTCCAGACGCGGAATGCGCAGCTTTTCTTCTTTTCCGGCTGCCGCTTCTTCGAGCGTAATTTCCAAATCATAGCGCAAATCCGCGCCGCGCTGTGCCGCCGTTCGCCGTGAGCCGCCCGCGCTGCCACTACCGCGTCCGCCGAATATATCGCCAATGCCGAAAAGGTCAAAAATATCTTCGATATTGGAAAATCCCGGGTCGAATCCCGCGCCGCCCGCAGCGCCCGCGCCGACTCCGGCGTGTCCGAAACGATCGTAGCTGGCGCGTTTCTGCGCGTCCGACAAAACGGAATACGCCTCTGCCGCTTCCTTAAATTTTTCTTCCGCCGTGTGGTCGCCCGGATTCTTGTCGGGATGATGTTTTATCGCGAGTTTGCGATACGCCGCTTTTATTTCAACTTCGGTTGCGGTTCGGCTGACGCTCAAAATTTCGTAATAATCTTTTTTACTCATAATTGCAAGATTCCAGATTTTAGATTCCCGATTTCAAATCAACGATAAAAAATCGTAAATCCAAAATCTAAAATCCAAAATTGAGAAACGCCAGCCCAATCTCTTTGAACTGACGTTCTTTAATTTTGCGACAACCGGATGTTTTTCTCAAGCGAAGAAGTTTAAACGGCTCTCATCAGAGTTTTGATGATACGATTGACACATTCTTTCAAAATTTTCAAACACTTCGACGCGCACGGTTTCCGGTTTGAAAATTTAATTCGGAAATTAAATTTTCTGGTATTCCTTACTCATAGTTTTTTCCAGCGAGCGGGCGACATAGGAGACAATCGAAATCATTCTGGCATATTCGATCCGAGTCGGACCTAAAACGCTCAAGGTTCCGATTGCTTCGCCGTCACCGATGCGATAGGGCGCTGTAATCAGCGTGCAGTTTTTCATAGATTCAGCCGAGTTTTCGCTGCCGATAATTACCCGTACGACGCCGTCTCTAGCCGATACAGCATCCTGCTCGATACACTCGGTCAGAATTTGCACAAGTCGTGATTTTTCCTCGATTGTGCGGAGCAATTCGCGCAGATGTTCGAGGTCTGCAAAATCTTTTTTCGTCAAGATATTCGACGCGCCGCCGATATAAACTTCGCCGCGCGTATCTTCTTCCGACTCGATACTCTGTGAGCAGAGAATCATCGCCGTTTGCAACAGTTTGTCGAAAAGCGCGGTCTCTTCGTGCATCAGCCCGAGAATTTTCATACGAATCTCCGCCAGACTTTTTCCCGAAAACTCGCGGTTCAAATAACGCGCCGTGCGTTCGAGTTCGTCGTTTGTAAAAGTTTCCTTGAGCCGTATAATTTTGTTATGCACGATATTCGGTGCGGAAACAAGTACGACAAGAACACGCTTTTCAGACAAATTGACAAATTCGATATGCTGCAATCTGTCTCTTGAAAGTGACGGCGAGACGACAATGCCGACGTTATCCGAAAGAGCCGAAAGAAGTTGCGAAGTTCTTTGCATCAAACGGTCGGGCGTTTCTGTATTTTCGATTTCGCCGAAACCGAATTCTTCGTTGACAACGCGCAAGTCTTCGTTTGAAAGACTCAAAACGCCGAGCAGATTATTGACATAATAACGGTAACCTTTATCGGTCGGAACTCGTCCGGCAGAAGTGTGCGGCTGCTCCAAAAATCCGCAATCTTCCAGCTCGCCCATAATGCTGCGAATCGTCGCCGGACTCCAGCCTGTCGCGCCCACGAATTTTTCCGCAACAGATTTTGACCCGACTGGCTCGCCCGAAACCAGATGCTCATTGATGACGGCAGACAAAATGATTTGCCCACGCGCGTCGGGAAATTGTGAACTTTTTTCGGTTGGTTGATTTGGAATCACAGTCGGGCGCTTTTTCGATTTGCGAGTTTGAAACCAGCCGCAGATAAGCTATATTCTACGGCTTCCAATTGAATATCATTTTCGTTTGGCGGCTGTCAAGAAATTCGTGTAAGCGGTTTTTTTCGACTTTTGAAATACGAAGCGTGCGAAACAATCTTTTTATGTCTGAACAACTTCGGAAAATAAAAAATTTCTACGCGGAAGCGTTTCAAACCTTTAACGGCAAATCCGAAACGCCGGAAATTGACGTTCGATTTTATCCGTATATTGGCATCAATCACACAATTCGCATCCGCAGGCAAAAAGTTTTCATACGTCTTGCTGAAATCGCTCAAAATTTGCCGCTCGAAGCGCAAAGGGCTTTAGCGTTTATTTTAGTTGCCAAACTGCTTCGCAAAAAAGTTCCGACACAAGCACAGGAGACATATCGCTGCTTTATAAAAACCGAAGAATTCCGCAAAAAAGTTGACGAAAACAAACGCGCGAAGGGACGCAAAATTATCACGACTTCCAAAGGCGACATCTACGATTTGGAAGAAATTTTTCGTCATCTGAATCAAATTTATTTTGACGAGAAAATTCCCTTGCCCGTTTTAACCTGGTCGGCGCGCAAAACTTTTCGCATTTTAGGTCATCACGATTCGACGCACGAGACAATCGTCGTCAGTCGTTCTCTGGACGCGCGACAGGTGCCGAAATATGTTGTCGAGTTTGTCGTCTTCCACGAAATGCTGCACATTTTTCATCCGACGATTCATCGCAGCGGCAGGCGCTACAATCACACGCCCGCTTTTCGCCGCAACGAAAAACAATTTGCGTATTTTGAAGAAGCTGAAAACTGGATTGAACGAAACGTTAAAAACTTAAAAAGAAATGCGAAAAGGAAATAAAGATTAATGGTTAATGGTGAATGAGTAATAGTTAATGGAAAACAATTCTTACATTCACCATTCATCATTCACCATTAACCATTAATTTTGTGCGTTCTACTCTCCGATTTTTTCCAAAATTGTTCCGATAAAGCCGAATGCTGAAATGCTTTTACGCTCGACGCCGTTTTCCGTAAAACGAGTTTCGGTTAAATAAATTGTTGTAATTTTTTTATTTTCGTCTTTTGGCGCGCCTAAAACTTTGAGAATTTTTTCCGCCGAATCGGTATCTTTAGCATAAGTCGTCGAAACGGCTTTGCTGTCATTAAATTTCGAGAAGTATTGATTTTTTGTGAAATTTTGCCCGCCTCGTTTTGCTTCCAAACATTTTAAGACGCTTTCGCCGTCGCCTAAAATCAATTTATTTTCGGCAAACGCCGCCATGATTTCGCCATCTTCTGATTTCCAAATTTCAGCATCTGCCGATTTTTCCGGCTGTGATTTGAAGTTAATTCCAGCGATTGATTTTTTCACGTTTTCCAAATCTCTAACCGCGACAATAGCGATTGATTTTTCGCCGTCGGCGTCAAGCTGCGCCGTCAAAATGTGGGAATCGACTGCACTTAAAAACCTGTCCGCGTCCGAAACGCCATAAGACGCGAGCAAGTTATTTGAAAATTGCGCTAAAATTTTCGCGCTTCTCGCGTCGGTTTGTTTTGCTACAACAAACAGCAAACCGCGCCACGATAATTGAGGATTTTGCAGATTGTATCGGGTCGTCGAAAAAATGTCCGACGGCAAAAATTCCACTGAATCAGTTTGTGATTGCGAGGACGTTTGCAGCGTTTCTTTGAAAACGGACGAAGTTTCATTTGTCGTCGCAACAAAAATTTTATCCTCGATTCCCTGTTCCGCTCGGCTTGTCGTCCAGGCAATTTCCTTGGTTGTTTTCTGCAAAACCTGCGGCAAAGTTTCGGCGATAAAACTTCTTGTGTTGTCGTTTTCAGTTGCTCCGATTGCCAATGAGACGCCTGCGAAATTGGTGATTTGGGCGACGCCTGCAGGAGAAATGTAGCCGAAAGCGAGAGAATTTTCTGCCTTTGATGTTTCTCTTGATGTTTCTCTGGCGTGTGCCAGATTTTCATTTTTCAACAAACTTTCCGCTTCGCCGCGTTTGACCGCCAGACATTTATCCAAAAGGTTTTCGTCGTTTCCGACGTAGATTACGCTGCGGGAAACGGCAGCGAAAACCTTGCGTCCGTCTGTTGCGCTTGTCCAGACAAAGAATGTCGCGTCCGCCTTTTCGGATTTTTCCAATTTCACGTCGCCGTAAGTTCGACGCACAAACTCCCCGATTTGATTTTCCGCAATCGAGGCGGCGGTCGATTTCCAGGCGTGCGTATCGGCAATCGCAACAAAGCGCGGCTTTAAATTTAAGACCGATTGTTGGTTTGCAACTTGCTGCTCCGATGTTTCAAAACCAGTCACGGCTACGGCAAATTGAACGTTTTCGAGCGCGGAGAAATCCGTTTTGTCTCTTGCAAGCTCTTGAAATGCACGACTTTCCGTTAATGTTTCAAGCGTTTTTCCCAAATCGTTTGTCTCCAGATAAATAAGCGTGTCTGCAGGCGCGAGCGAACGCAAATCCGTCGGCTTTGATTGGCAGGATACAAGAAAAATTAACCACAAATGGACACAGACGAATACGAACAGAAATCGAAAATTCGCAATTCGTAAATCGTACTTCGTAATTGATTTGCTCATCTGTGGTTAATTTTCCCCTGTGCTAGAATTTCTAATCAATATGAACAAAGTTTTTGCAGAAAACATTTTACAGGGTAAAGTCGCGTTTGTAACCGGCGGCGGAACAGGAATCACGGGCGGAATCGCGCGCGCAATGACGGAATCGGGCGCGAAAGTTGTCATAACCTCCAGAAAACAGGAAAATCTCGAACCGATGAAAAATTTAATCGAGCAGAAAGGCGGCGAATGTTTCGCGGTCGCTGCGGACGTGCGTGATTTCGCGGCGGTTGAAAATGCGATAAATCAGACAATTGAAAAATTCGGCAAAATAGATATTGTCGTCAACGGCGCGGCGGGAAATTTTCTGTGCAAAGCCGACGAGCTTTCCGCCAACGGCTTCGGAACCGTTTTAGACATTGACGCCAAAGGCACATTCAACGTCTGCCGCGCCGCGTTTGAAGAGTTGAAAAAATCCCGCGGTCAGATTTTAAATATCAGCGCGACGCTTCATCTAGCGGCGACGCCGATGCAGATTCACGTTTCGGCGGCAAAAGCGGCGGTTGACGCTATAACCAGAAATTTATCTGTCGAATGGGGAAGATACGGCATTCGTGTCAACGGCATCGCGCCCGGTCCGATTGAAGATACACAAGGAATGAAGCGGCTTTTACCCGAACCGTTGAAAGAAAAGCTGGCGAAGAAAATTCCTCTGCAAAGATTCGGGCGCATCACGGACATTGAAAACGCGGCAATGTTTTTATGTTCTGATGCAGCAAGCTATATTAGCGGCGTAACGCTGGTCGTTGACGGCGGACATTGGCTTTTGGGGACAAGTTTAGGATAAAAAATTTCCACTGAGCAACACGAAATTTTCAAGAAAAATTAACCACGGTTGATCACAGATAAACAGAGATTCTATTTTTATTTCTCCGTGTTCTCTGTGGTGAATTGTTCCTCTTTTTTCGCAGCTTCTTTTTTGTCATTGAAAAGCGCGCGCAGGACTATCATTTTCGCTAAGATGCGGACTTCCGTGCGGTCGAATTTGTTGGTCAAATCTTTTGTTCTGGCAAAATCAGTCTTTGCCAGACTGCGAACGGCGGCATCGGCGCCGCCGAGACCGCGCAACAGATCGCGCGTCATCGCGCCGCCGAAACTGCCTACCTGCACTTCTCCGTCTTCAATTATCTCGCCGCCGACATCCATAAATTCGCCAACTTTGACGAACGCGGAAATCGTGTCATTGAGGCGAAAAATTGCGTCTTCCAAAAGCGGAAACGCCTTTGGCGCGTCAACCTGCGCGTAGCCCCCGGCGAGCATCCAAATCTGCATAAACTCGACATAATTTTTCGGCTGTAAATTTACGAAATTTTTAGCTTCGTCCATAATTTGACCGGCGAGTGCTTTGTCGCCGAGCGTGTTGACTTGCAAAGCCAAGGCGCTGAGCGCAAACATTTTTTGATTTGGATCTTTGATATTCGCAATCGTTTTTCGCGTTTGTCCGACTATTTTTTCACGTTCTTCTTTGGAAAGCTGTTTCGTGCCGAGAGTTTGCACGTCGTCCATCAATTTTTTTTGAGTATCATTTTTAGCTTGAAAACTTGAATTGGCGGACGGCGGCGCAGATCCTGAACCAGTCGTAATTTTACTGTTGGCTTTTTGCCGAATCTGCGCGGCGCGAGCAGGCAGAATTTGTTCAATTAAATTTATGTGAATCAATAGTAGAGAAGTGACAGACAAGCAAGAATGATAAGATTTTCTTGCTTATGGATAATCAACTGATTCAAATTTATTTGCTTGTCTGCCAAATCTACGATAATCAAAGCTCTT
>JAABUN010001771.1_pt1 | contig 44057 bp, 45 predicted proteins | sample 5559311 | NCBI WGS metagenome assembly JAABUN01 (sample SAMN10711877, study PRJNA513370) | rock metagenome | isolation source: Antarctica rocks | place: Antarctica: Victoria Land, Siegfried Peak sud
GCGAGCTTCTCTTCGTATCTTGAAAACCTACATCGCTCGTGAGCTCTTCCGACATCTCAGACGCTCGCTATTGCCTGTTCCGGTCCCTGTCTCAACTTGACAGCGATATACCAGGATCAAGTTGTTTTTAAGCGGGTGAGATTGAGCTACGACGACGCGCTTAGGTCATTACGCCCGTAGGCCTTCCAGGGTACGGAAAGCGACACGCCCACTAAATCGACGACACCTGAGAGGTCGATGCCGGGAATCCAGGGGAAGTGCAGCGGCATCACCTGCCGCATCATCCCGGACGTCCGCTTGATCTCAAGGGAGTTGACCGCCGTGGCGTAGACCACGACGCGCAACTCTCCAGGTCGAGCTTCGGGGGTAGGAACGGTGGTGTATGTGAGGTCGGTAGCCGAACCGTAGTCGGATTGAATAGCTTTCATGGGACACTCCTTCAAGCTGGCTCGGTGATAAGGTCTGGCTTACCGGTTACAGGGAACGTTGCGTTATGTTCGACCACGCTTTGTCGAATCACCCCACAGGTGGCGATGAAATGCTCAATCGTGTCGGCGTCAAGGTTGCCTACAGACACCTGCTCGAGCGCCGCCCACATTGCCTCTAGGCTCCCGCGCAGCGCGCGGCCCTGGTCGGTGAGCCGCACGACCAGCACGCGCCGGTCGTGTGCTGCGGGTTCACGGGTGAGGATGCCTGCCTCCTGCATTCGCCGGAGCGACTTGGAGACGGTGGAATGGTCGAGTCCGACGGCGGCGAGCAGCTCGGACTGGGTTTGCCCATCCCGTTCCAGAAGCTGCATAAGTAACAGCTCCTGACCTGGGTGCAGGCCGAGGTCGCGTAGAAGCCAGGCGGCGTAGGCGCGATGCGCCCGGGCCAACTGGAAGATCGCATAACTGAGCCGTCCATGATTCTGAACCACATCCGGAGGTCTTTCGGTTCGAACACTCACAACTTTAGTTGTTCCTAGCGCCCACGGGGACCGTTTGCGGAAGTGTCGGGTAGTCGGTGTAGCCGCGCGCGTCGCCCCCATAGTAGGTGCTGGGGTCGGGTTCGTTAAGCGGCGCGCCAGTTTTGATGCGCTCGACGAGGTCCGGGTTGGCCAGAACCATTGCTCCGACCGTGATGACGTCGGCTAGGCCGTTCTCAACGTCTTTAGCACGCGTTTCGAGGTCTGCACCGCCTCGGTTGAGGACGAGGGCACCGGGCCAATCGCGGCGGAGGCTGGCTAACAGGTCTTCGTCCCCGCTGTGAACGACGTGCAAGTAGCCTAGGTCGAGCGGCGCGAGCGCCTTGACCAAGGCTGTGTAGAGCTCCGGAACGTCATCTTCGACAATGTCGTTGAAAGGATTTCCAGGCGAGATACGGATGCCGGTCCGTCCGGGTCCGATCTCCTCAGCGATGGCCGCTGCGACCTCGACGGCGAAGCGAATGCGGTTCTCTACCGAGCCGCCATAGCGGTCGGTACGCTGGTTGACATTACTCGCGAGGAACTGCTGAACAAGGTAGCCGCTGGCCCCGTGGATCTCCACGCCATCGGCCCCTGCACGGATCGCAGCGGCGGCTGCGCGGCGAAAGTCCTGCACCGTGTCGGCGACTTCTCTCTCGGAAAGCGCGCGCGGCTCGGGCATCTCCTGCATACCCGAGACGGTGAACATCTGATTTGCTGGTTTGACCGCCGACGGTGCGACCGGTTGGCGACCGTGCGGCGTGTTGGCGGGATGCGAAATCCGGCCGACGTGCATGAGCTGAACCACGATCCTGCCACCCGCCTCGTGGACTGCGTCGGTAACGCGCCTCCATCCGGCGATATGCGCGTCGGTATAGATGCCGGGTGTCAGCAGGTAACCTTGTCCGTCGTCTGAAGGCTGCGCGCCTTCGGTGATGATGAGCGCGGTCGAGGCGCGTTGGGCGTAGTACTCGGCGTTGAGCTCGGTTGGCATACCCGTGGGTGTCGCGCGGCTCCGGGTCATTGGGGCCATGACGAGGCGGTGCTCGAGCCCTCTATGAGATACGCTAAAAGCTAGACAAAGCTATTTCGGAGGTTGCTATGTTTCGGTCCAAAGTCCCGTTTTACTCCCTGATTTTGCTGCTGTTTTTAGGTGCTTGCTCACTACCACAGGTGAAGCCTGAACCCGACCCGCTCGATTTTGTTAACGACCCGCGTATACTCCGGGGCACCTGGACAGGCGAGAGCGAAGACGGACACGCTCTAGTGCTTACTGCCCGAGCGAGTTCTCCCCGCGAAGACGGTTACGAAGTCGAAGGGACATTTCAACTAGACGATGAGGCACCTGTAACATTTCTAGGTGGCGTTCGTGTTCCTGTGGCCCAAACCTCTGACACTTTGAGCGTACAGGTATCGCCAGTTTGTGGCGGGACTTTTTCTGCATTTTCACCGGACAGCTCATGGGAATTTTGCGGTGACGCTCCTGAAGGCTCACCGCCACGCCTCGAGGTTGCCCTTGCAGACCAAAACGCGCAAGGCGGAGTCTACGATTTTTCACTGATCAAAGTAGAAGCTACCAATCTGCTCGTTCAAGGCAACATCGTTTACGTACAGGGCGAACCGTTTACCAATCCGGAAGCGTTCAAATTTACCGAGGACTCGCACGCGGTGGTGCAGCTTCACTATTCTGCCTCCGCCTTGGGAGACGGCCCGGTCGAACTTGTAGCTGAAATCAGGGTCGAAAACATTACCGGTTTTCCTCTGGCTTACCGGATTAAAGGCGACCCTGAGTTGGTCTTTGCCAGACAGGGCGACTACTTTCTGCAAGTCAAGGTATTTTCGGGTGCTGGTAACGAAGCTGCCGTAGGTGACCTTACCAACGAGGTTTACACGCCGGTCCCCGCGCCCGGTGCTAACGTCGAGGTCAAGCTGACAGGGCTCGAGGCGTGTGGCAGCCCCAACTCGGGCGGGTTTTGCCTCTGAGACCGGCCCAAACAAAAAGCTCATCGGCTGAATCTGATCGATGAGCTTTTTTGCGTTCGACTTAGTTTTTTTCTTGGTTGACCTCGAGTGCGCCCGTCATAATCGCTACCACGTCCGACATACTGTAATCGTCGGGTTTGACAATCGCCGCGCGTTTGCCCATTCTATGCACGTGAATCCGGTCGGCGATCTCAAAGACGTGCGGCATGTTGTGGCTGATTAAAATGACCGGGAGACCGCGCTCGCGTACCTTTTGAATCAGCTCTAAGACCATCCCCGACTCTTTGACGCCTAAAGCCGCGGTGGGCTCATCTAAAATAATGACGTTTTGAGCGAAGGCGGCGGCGCGGGCGACGGCGACCCCTTGCCGCTGTCCACCAGAGAGCGTCTCAACAGGCTGTTTCATCGACTGGATACGAAACTCGAGGTCTTGCATATACACGGTGGCGTCGGCGAGCATTTTTTTCTTGTCAAGCATTCGCAGGTATTTGCCCATAAAACCCGGTTTGCGTATTTCGCGGCCCATAAACATGTTGTCTACAATATTTAAGGCGGGCGCAACCGCGAGCGACTGGTGCACCGTTTCGATGCCGTAGTGCCGCGCGTCCAGGGGGCTGCGCAGGTGAACCTCTTCACCGTTCAAAAAAATCTTGCCCGAATCGGGGATGACCGCGCCGGAAAGCGCTTTGATCATCGTTGATTTACCCGCGCCGTTGTCGCCGATGACTGCTAAGATTTCACCGGGGTAGAGGTCGAAGTCGGCTCCGTCCATCGCCACGACCTGACCGTAACGTTTAACCAGTCCTTGGGCTTCTAAAATCGGTGCCTGACTCGTATTCTCCCTAACCTGCTGCGGCTCGGCTGGCGTAACGCTGACTTGACTCATGAACTCCTCCTCGAGACTTGATCGACCGCGACCGCCAGGATGACCAGGATGCCGGTAACGAGCACCTGGTAGATCGACGGAACCCCGGTCAGCTGGAGGCCGTTACGAAATACCCCGACGATCAAAACCCCGAGCAGTGTTCCCATGATGTTGCCGCGTCCGCCAAAGAGACTCGTGCCGCCCAACACGACGGCGGTAATACTCTCTAAATTCGCGTCTTGCCCCGCTTGCGGGTCGCCGACCCCGGTACGCGCGATCAGCATCAGCGCGGCGATCCCGTAGGTCGCTCCAGCGAGCGTGTAGACCGCGAGCAGTACCCGGTTGACCGGGATGCCGGTGAGCCGCGCTGCTTCGGGATCGTCACCGACCGCGTAGATGTGCCGCCCGAAAGCGGTATTTTGCAACATGTACCAGACAAGCAGGTAGAGGATAAAAACCAGAATCGAGCCGTAAGAGATCGCGGTACCGCTCACTATAAAGGTATTGCCGAGCGCAGTTTGCACTTTAGGCAAACCGGTAATCGTCTGTGTCGAGTAGATGCGCACGAGCGCGAAGGCGATATTGAGTGTTCCCAAAGTTACGATAAAAGGCGGCAACCGGAGGCGGGTGATCAGTAGGCCGTTAAGCGCACCGAACAAGGTGCAGACGAGAATCCCGACCAGAATGGCTAAAATAGGATTTACTCCGTTGGCGACGGCGATTTTGGTCATGATCACGCCGCCGAGGGCGCTGATCAGGCCGTTTGAAAGGTCGATACCGGCGGTTAAGATAATCAGCGTCTGACCGATGGCGAGTGTGCCGACGACCATGACTTGCTGCACGATAAGAGAAAAATTCCGGCCCGTTAAAAAACGGTCGGACTGCGTGGCAAAAATGATAACAGCGATAATCAGCGCGATCAGCGGACTTACAGCGGGCGCAGTTAAAAAGCCGACGATGCGGCTCGACGTGCTCTGCCCGGAACTCGTTGTCGTAGTCATATTCTCCCCTCGAGGCTGAGGCTTCTCTAAAAGCTGATAAAACGGTTGTGCAGCGGAGGGGTCTCCGCTGCACGTTGCCAGGCGTCTCTAAACTTACAGCGAGCTATTATTCGCCCCAGCAATTCTCGAGGCCGAACGCAGTGTCTTCGCTATCCACGCTGTCCACAGGATTGTCGGTAATCAGCGTCACACCGGTATCGGTATAACCCGAAGGGGCTTCGCCGGTTTTGACATACTGCGCGACCGCTTCGACGCCTAAAGCGGCCATCTTGAGCGGGTACTGCTGTGAGGTGGCGGCGATCTGTCCATCCTGAACGCCACGAACACCGGCGCAGCCGCCGTCAACCGAAACAACGGTGATCTGGTCGGAGAGGCCCGCGTTACGAATCGCCGTGGCTGCGCCGAAGGCGGCAGGTTCGTTGATGGTGTAAACCAGGTTGATGTCCGGGTTGGCGGTGAGACAGTTTTCCATCGCGGTCTGACCCTTCGTCTGGTCGCCCTGGGTGTCTTGGCTACACACGACTTCAGGGCTGTTCACTTGGTCAGGGGCGTCAGCGTCTACCTCGGCGAGGCCGTAGCCCGCCATAAAGCCGTTGTGCCGCAAAGTCCCGACGGTAATGCCGGGGTTGAGGTCGAGCGTAGCGACGACCGGCGTGGCGTCGCCCATCACCGCTTTGGCGTACTCGCCGATAAACTGACCGGCCTTAAAGTTGTCAGTCGCGAAGAGCGCGTCGCTGGTGTCTTGTGGGGCAAGTGGCGTGTCGAGCGCAATCACGATCACGCCCTGGTCGCGGGCGCGCTGCACGGACGGCACGATGGCGCTCGAGTCGCTCGGAACGAGCAAGATACCCTTGGCCCCTGCACCTACCATGTTTTCAATCGCAGTAACTTGCGCTTCGTTGTCCCCGTCGAACGAACCAGCAGCGGTCATCAGCTCCAAACCCAACTCGTCGGCTTTGGCCTTTGCCCCTTCACGCATCTTGACAAAAAACGGGTTGGTTTCGGTTTTGGTGATCAACCCGACGATGGGCTTGTCTTGCGCGAGTGCGCCGCTGCTCAACAGTGAAGCGGCGAGTAAAACGGTCGCGGCGGTAAGTTTTCCTGCGTTCATATGTCTCCTTAAAACCGATCAAAATCGTTAGCTCAGAACCTACTAGCTCACAACCTACTAGCTCACAACCTACTAGCTCAGAACCTACTAGCTCAGAACCTACTAGCTCAGAACCTACTAGAACCTGAGGGATAGGGGCAGCCGGTCAGACCAACTGGCATCGGGTAACGTGCAGCGCGCGCCTCGCGCCGTGCTCGACCTCCTTTGTAATCGATTGCAGTTCTCGGCTGAGCGTAAGCCAAAAACGCCACTTTGTCAAGGTTGATCGTTCGTCGAGGTTGATAAACTACGGGTTGGCGTAAGGGGTTAAAATCGATTACAGTCAAGGCAGATGGCGAAATCAGCGGATGTCAGTCGTATCGGTGATGTGGCGGCGCGGGCGGGTGTTTCTTCTGCGACGGTGTCGCGGGTTTTAGCCGGGAAACCGCACGTCAGTGCGGCGGTGCGCGCTAGGGTGCTCGAGGCGGCGGCGGCGCTCCACTACCGCCCGAACCGTATCGCGCGCTCCTTACGGACGCAGCGGTCGCGTTTTGTCGGACTGGTCGTGTCTGATATCCAAAACCCTTTTTTTAACCAGATCGTCCGGGCCGTTGAAGACGCGGTACTGCCGCACGGCTTCGTGGTTTTTTTGTGCAATACCGACGAAAACCGAGAGCGTGAGGCGCGTTACCTCGAGCTGCTGTTAGACGAGCAAGTTGCGGGCATCATCTTAACCCCGGCACAGACCGAGGCGGCGGCGTATCGGGCGTTTTCGGAGGCCGGGATTCCGCTCGCGGTGATCGACCGCGAGGTCACGGGTTTAGCGGTCGACACAGTGGTTTCGGACAATCAGGCCGCCTCGAGACGGGCGGTGGCGCAACTCCTCGCCGAAGGCCACACGCACATTGGGGCGATCTTGTCGGACCTGACGATTCCGACCGGCGCGCTGCGTTTTGCGGGGTACCGGCAGGCGCTCGCAGAGGCGGGTTTGACGTTCGACCCTGAGTTGGCGGTGTTCGGCAAACCCGTCGAGGCTGAAGGGTACCGGCTTAGCCACACCCTGATGACGCGCCCGGAGCCGCCGACGGCGCTCTTTACCGGCTCGAAGCTCTTGACGCTCGGCGTGCTGCGCTACCTTTACGCGCACGAGCTGCGTATCCCGGAGACCGTGGCGCTGGCCTCGTTCGACGCGCTCGAGTGGTTTCCCAACACCCCGGAAATGCTGAACGTCACACAACCCGCTTACGATATCGGCAAAAAGGCGGCGGAACTGCTGCTAGGGCGGATAGACGGTTCTGAAAGTCCAGCCGAACGGGTTGTGCTGTCGTCTACGGTCGCGCGGGTCGGGCGGCAGGCGGTCGCTACGTAGACGGTAGACTGTACTTCTGATGCCGAGGTTTTCGCCCCCGCTTTTACAAACGCTGCGCGTTGCAACGCTGCTGGAACTGTTCTTGGTGAACCGAGCGGTTTCTAGCGGTGAGACTGCCTAGATGCAGCTGGATACGACTACAGATTACAGCCGCGCCCAGGCTATTTTGCAAACAACGTTCGGTTACGGCGAGTTTCGCGGTGCGCAGCGGGCGATCATCGAACGGGTGGTCGGTGGCGGTGACGCGCTCGTGTTGATGCCGACCGGCGGCGGTAAATCGCTCTGTTACCAGATTCCGGCGATGCTCCGCCCCGGGGTCGGGATCGTCGTGTCGCCGCTGATTGCCCTGATGCAAGACCAGGTCGACGCGCTCTTGCAGGTCGGGGTCAAGGCGGCTTTTTTGAACTCGAGCCTCACCCTCCAAGAAGCCGCCCAGGTTGAGCGCGACCTCTTAGGGGGCGACCTAGACCTGCTTTACGTGGCTCCCGAACGCCTGCTGACGCCGCGTTTTTTAGACCTCTTGCGCCGCAGCCAGGTTGCCCTTTTCGCTATCGACGAAGCGCACTGCGTCTCGCAGTGGGGACACGACTTTCGGCCCGAATATATCGGTCTGTCTTTGCTGGCTGAACGCTTCCCCGAGGTGCCGCGTATCGCCCTGACCGCGACTGCCGACGACGCCACCCGGCGCGAGATGGTCGAGCGCCTGAGCCTGCAAGCGGCGCAGCAGTTCGTCTCGTCGTTCGACCGGCCTAATATCCGCTACACCGTCGTGCCTAAAGGGGGCGCGAAAGGGCAACTATTGGCGTTTTACCGTGCCGGACACGAGGGCGACGCGGGGATCGTCTACTGTTTGTCGCGCCGCAGCGTAGACGAGACGGCCGCGTGGCTCATCAAGCAGGGCGTCAACGCCTTGCCGTACCACGCAGGGCTCGCCGCAGCGGTGCGGCAGCGGCATCAAGCGCGGTTTTTACGCGAAGACGGGCTGGTTATGGTCGCGACCATCGCCTTTGGCATGGGCATCGACAAACCCGACGTGCGTTTCGTCGCGCATCTGGACCTGCCCAAAAGCCTCGAGAGCTACTACCAGGAGACGGGGCGCGCAGGCCGCGACGGGGAGGCCGCCGACGCCTTTATGACCTACGGTTTGGAAGATGTCGTGTCGCTCCGGCGGATGCTCGCAGGTGGGAGCGCGCCCGAAGCGGTCAAGCGGACTGAAGCAGGAAAGTTGGAGGCGCTCCTCGGTTACTGCGAATCGGCTCGTTGCCGTCGTCAGGTGCTCTTGGCCTACTTTGGCGAGACGTTACCCGAACCGTGCGGCAACTGCGACACTTGCCTTACGCCCGTTGAAACCTGGGACGGTACCGTCGCCGCGCAAAAAGCCCTGTCAACGGTGGTGCGTACCGGGCAGCGCTTCGGCGCAGGTCACGTCATCGACGTGCTGTTAGGCAAAGAGACGCCCAGGGTCCAATCTTTAAGTCATTACACTCTGAGCACCTACGGTATCGGCAAAGAACACAGCGAACGGGTATGGCGCGGGGTGTTCCGGCAACTCGTCGCGGGCGGCTACCTTACGACCGACCCCGACGGTTATGGCACCCTCAAGCTGTCGGCGCGTAGTACGCCCGTTCTGAAAGGGCAAGAGGCCGTGCAGTTTCGTCGCGACCTAACGCCGCAAAAGGCCGTTAAAGCTGCGCCGAAGGGCCGGGTAGCAAGTCCGGGCGCAACACTAGCTGACAGCGAGGCGTCCCTGTTCGAGGCGTTAAGGACGCTTCGGGCCGCGATTGCCAAAGTGCAAGAGGTTCCGGCGTACGTCGTGTTCGACAATAAAACGCTCGTTAAGATGGCTGAACTGAAGCCGCGTTCTTTAGCTGAACTGCGGCGCGTTCCGGGGGTGGGGGAGGTCAAGTTGGAGCGCTACGGCAGCCAGTTTCTCGAGGTTCTAACAGAGCAGCCCACAGCGCATCTAGGTGAGACGTACCTCGAGACGCACCGGCTCATTCAAACCGGCTTGACTCCCGAACAAGTCGCCGAAAAACGTGCTTTGACCTACGGAACCGTGTTGCAACACTGCGCCGCGCTGGTCGCGTCCGGCAGTATCAGTGTTGCAGCGGCGACGGGTTTACCTGACGCAGCAATAGATGAGATAGTTTCGGCTTATCGAGCGCTGACCGAAGAAGAACGGGGTAAACTCAAACCGCTTTTCGAGCGCTTAGGGGAACGCTACGACTACGGGATTTTGCGCTGTGTGCTGGCGGGACAACAGCCCAAGCCCTAACCCTGAGCCAGGCTCACTTCCAGCCTTAAACAGCCACTGACACACAATCTCGAGCCCTACTGAGGGCGTACCCTACCCTTCGGAGGTAAAAATCATGAGTAACGACGACAAAAGCTTTGGGGAGCGTGTAGGCGGAGCTGTAGATAAGGCGAAAGACGTCGCTCAAGACGCATTTTCGAGCGCCGACGAAAAGCGTAAAGAGGCGGGTGATCGCGCCGACGCGAACGCACAAGACGCTAAAGCCGAAAACTCGGACAACATGTTCGAAAAAGCTGGACACAAAATCGGCGGCGCAGCTGACCGCGCTGAAGCCGAAGGGCACGACAGCAAAGCAGAATTTCACGAAGAGCGGGCAAAAGAACGCGCTAAAGAGTAGATTGAATTTCAGGTAATGGAGAGGCTCGAGTGTTTGCTCGAGCCTCCTTCTTATAAGGTACACAGTAAACCGGCAGCAAAAGGAAGCTGTTAGTGTTCTTGCTATGACTGACTTAGAGGCGGAGCAGATTGTTATTTGGTATCAAAACTTGGAAGCTCAGCTAGAAACGTTTCTAACAACAATCCCGCTCTCTTACGAAAATCGGAATATCCATTTGCCTTTGCTCGCGCCTCTTGTAGTAGAGGCTGGAAGCCTAATTGACACTATATTCCGCAAAAAGTTTTTGGCTCCGTCTGCAGATAAAAAAAAGCTCAACATTGAGGATTTCGCCTGTCATTTTGAGGAACGTTACAAGCTTTCCCAGATGAAATCTTTGCTGTTTCAATACCCACCTCGATACCTTACGCCATTTGAAGGCTGGACAAGCATCAAGACTGGAAACTATGTAGAGAAAAAATGGTGGACAAACTACAACCACATTAAGCACAACCGAATCGAGAAATATAATTTGGCAACCTTAGGAGAAGCTGCATCAATTATCTGTGCCTTACAGCAGATCGTCTCGATTTTACCTACTTTCACACGAGCATTATGGCGGCACGATTTACTCAATGCAGTTCACAACGTACATTATGTAGGCCAGAACATTGAAGAGTCGCAGATTAGATACTTCGGCATGGTTGAAACAAGACTGTTTGCTACACCTATCGGACATGAAAGATTTCCGCCTAATATTGAGGACATCACCCCTTTTTGGTTTGGCGGCAAGAAATTGGCAAAATTTTTAGGGAGAGCCTAGACAAGTGCGACCCAAGGTACAAGTGAATATAAACAGCAGTAAGTCCTGTGCCCTATTTGATCTGATTGGTTCAAGACTCACTCGCTATTTTTCGTATTCTTACCGTACTTCACTCCCACTCGAGATATCCCTATCCAGCGCTGAAATACTCAAGTTCCCCTCGGCATCTTCCGCCGCCAAAATCATCCCCTGCGACTCGATGCCGCGCAGTTTTACGGGTTTCAGGTTTGCTACGATGATGACCTTTTTCCCTGCCAATTCGCTCGGGTCGTACCACTTTTTAATGCCGGAGACGATGGTGCGTTCTTCGCCGCCCAGCTTGACGGATAAGACCAAAAGCTTGTCAGCTTTGGGATGTGCTTCGGCCTTGATGACTTCCGCAACACGAAACTCGAGCTTCCCAAAATCATCAATCGTCACTTCAGGTTTGTGTTCCAAGGGTTCCTCTTTCGCTTCTAAGCTTTCGTTGAGCGCGGCTAAATCGACGCGTGGGAAGAGCGGGTTGCCGAGTTTCGTTTGGGTTCCGGCAGGGGTCAATCCCCACTGCGCCGCGTCGTCCAGGATAAACGTCCCGCTGAGCCCGAGCTGTGCTCGCAGCTCTTCGGCCTTATTGGGAATGATAGGGGAGAGGAGGATGCTCGAGCACCGCAGCGCCTCTAAACAGGTGTAAAGAACCGTATCAAGACGCGCCGCGTTCGCCTCGTCTTTGGCGAGCGCCCACGGCTGCGTTTCGGCAATGTATTTGTTCGCCTTGCGTACGGCTTCTAAAACACTCTCGATAGCCCGGTCGAATTGCAGGTTACCCACCATCTTCGTAAGTCGTTTTGGCAGCGTGATAAACGCCTCTCTGAGCGCTTCGTCGATGGGCTCGAGCCTCCCCGCTTCAGGTACGACCCCGGAGCGGTATTTGCCGAGCATCCCGAGCGTTCGGTTGAGAAGGTTACCGAGGTCGTTGGCGAGGTCCGAGTTGATCCGTTCAGCGAGCCCCACTTCACTAAACGAGGCGTCGAGGCCAAAGGTCATATCGCGCAGGAGATAGTAACGAAACGCGTCGTTCCCATATTTGTCTTTGAGGTCAAGGGGCCGCACGACGTTCCCCTTTGACTTGCTCATCTTGCCGCCATCTACGAGCCAGTAGCCGTGAACGTTCAGGTGCTGATAAATTGGCAACCCCGCTGATTTGAGCATCGTCGGCCAGAAGACGCCGTGCGGTTTTAAGATGTCCTTGGCGATAAAGTGATGGGCGTGAGGCCAGTAGTGGCCCTCGGTACCGTGACTTTTGAGCGCTGAATAGTAGTTGATAAGCGCGTCGAACCAGACGTAGGTAACGTGGTTTGCATCCCACGGCAGCGGAATACCCCACGGCACGCGGCTTCTGGGGCGGCTGATCGACAGGTCGCCGATAGGCTCGCGCAAGATACCCAAAACTTCGTTGCGGTAGCGTTCGGGCCGGATAAAGTCGGGGTTGTCTTCGATGTATTCACGCAGCCACGGGCGGTACTTTTCCATCCGAAAAAAGTAGTTTTCTTCGCTGCGGTACTCTAAAACGATGTCGTGCTGAGGACATTTGCCGTCAACGAGTTCTTTTTCGGTGTAGTAACGTTCGCAGCCCGTACAGTAAAGCCCGCCGTATTCGCCGAAGATGATGTCGCCCTTGTTGTAAACGGTTTGAAGAATCTCGCCGACGACTTTTTTATGCCGCGCTTCAGTAGTGCGGATAAACTCGTCATAGGAGATGCCTAAGCTGTCCCAGACGCTCCGAAACTTTCCTGAAATTTGGTCGGTGTATTCCTGCGGCGTCAGCCCCGAAGCGTTCGCTACCTGATAGATACGTTCGCCGTGTTCGTCGGTGCCGGTTAAAAAGTAGGTGTCGTCGCCGATGAGCCGGTGAAAGCGGGCGGCGACGTCTACGAGCGTGGTGGTGTAGGCGTGGCCGATGTGCGGTTCGGCGTTGACGTAAAAGATGGGCGTGGTGGCGTAATAGATATCTTTTTCAGTTGTGGGATTAGGTTCTGCGGCTTTGGTCATGCGGGTCTCCTTGGGGCCAAAAAAAGAGGCGCTTTGGTGCAAGCGCCTGGAAACGGTTAAGGGTGAGCTTATCCGGGGCCAGGTCTGAGTTGCATCATTCGCCCGTTCATAAGCCTAAGTATAGCAGAGAACGCTCGGTTGTTAAAACCTCGAGCAGCCAAAACTTCCTGTAACTGACTACTTCTGCCTTTACAAATACGTTTTAAGCCAGTTCGACTGCCCGTAAAAGCTGGTGAATACAGATGTGCTTGCCTCGAGCCTCACCTCATAAAAACCGCTGCAAGAGCGTTTTGCGGTACGCTTGTTTTATGACGCAGCCATCAACCAAGCAACCCAAATCTGCCTCGAAGCGCGGTCTGACTCCGCAGTCAGAAGATTTCAGCGCCTGGTATAACGAAATCGTCTATAAAGCCGACTTAGCCGACCTCGGCCCGGTACGCGGCAGCATGATTATCAAGCCTTACGGCTACGCTTTGTGGGAGCATATTCAGCGCAACTTAGACGATATGTTTAAGGCGACCGGACACGAAAACCTATACTTTCCGCTGCTTATTCCCATGAACTTTTTTGAACGCGAGGCCAGTCACGTAGAGGGGTTTTCGCCGGAGTTGGCGGTCGTTACCCATGCGGGTGGGAAGGAACTCGAGGAACCGTTAGCTATCCGCCCCACAAGTGAAACCATCGTCGGCGAGATGTACAGCAAGTGGATTCAGTCTTACCGTGACCTGCCGCTTTTATACAACCAGTGGTGCAACGTGATGCGCTGGGAACTCCGCACGCGCCCTTTTCTGCGTACCACCGAGTTTTTGTGGCAAGAAGGTCATACCGCTCACGCAAACGCCGAAGAAGCGCTCGCTGAAACGTCGCAGATGCTTGACATCTACGCGAACTTTTCCGAAAACTGGGGCGCACTGCCGGTGTTTAAGGGTGAAAAAACTGCCGGGGAACGTTTTGCCGGGGCGAAGGATACCTACACTATCGAGGCGATGATGCGCGACGGGAAGGCGCTCCAAGCCGGAACGAGTCACTATATGGGTGAGAACTTCGCGCGCGCCTTTGACATCACCTTTAACGACGAAAATAACGAGCAGGCATATGTCCACACGACCTCGTGGGGGTTTTCCACCCGCTTTATCGGCGCGCTGATTATGGGTCACGGTGACGACAAAGGTTTGATTATGCCGCCGCTCTTGGCCCCGCAACAGGTGGTGATTGTGCCAATCTACCGCGCTAACGATGATGAGGCAAGGGCCAGGGTCCTCACTCAAGCCGATGCCATCCACACCGAACTCAAAGCTTTAGGTGTGCGCGTCAAAGTAGACGACCGGCCCGGTATGAGCCCCGGTCGGAAGTTCAACGAGTGGGAGCAGAAGGGTGTGCCGCTGCGTTTAGAAATCGGCCCGAAAGACCTGGACGAAGGCGTCGCCCAACTTGCCGACCGGCTCTCAGGTGAAAAGCAGGCGGTCAAACTCACCAACCTCGCGCAGACGATTCCGGATGAACTGACGGCGTTTCACGAGGCACTTTTTGAACGTGCGCGACTGTTCAAAGAAGCGCACACGGTTGAAGTGAGTACCTTAGATGAATTTAAGGAACGCATCGACGCCGGGTATTTCGTCTACGCAACGCACTGCGGCGACGCCGAGAGTGAAAAGTGGCTGCAGGAGAATACCAAAGCTACGGCGCGCTGTGTTCCCTTTGACGGCCCGAGCGCCGAGGGTACCGTTTGTATTCATACTGGTAAACCGAGCGGCTACCCGCGTAAGGTCGTATTCGCTAAGGCGTACTGAGCGCAGTAGAAATGTATATTTGAGTGCGCTAGAAGACCTGTGTACTGCGCCGTGTCAAGTTTTCGGACAACGCGGCGCAGTTTTATATTGCGTGTGCTAAACGCAAAAAATATAAGATCGGTAAAATTCGAGCGACCTATACGCCGGTACAAAGCAAAATCGATTTGTGATGCATATACGCTTGCATATACCGCAACTTGGTGTTACACTTAATGCAGGTCCGTTAAGGACAACCGAGGCTTCCAAACCTCCCTTCAAAGCCCAATTTTTTCTCCTGCAGTTTTTTAACAACTGCCGAAAGGCTCAACTATGTACCCACCCTTTAGCGCCACCCTGCTCGCCAACGACCACCTAGCCGAACTCCAGCGTCACGCCAAAAGTGCCCGCATTGCCCGCGCCAGTCAGCTCGAGCGCCGCACCGTGCGTATTTTGAGACACTGGACAAACGGTTAAACGAACCTTCTTGCAGAAACGAGAAGCATGTACAGTACCGACTTTTTAACCGCCTACGCCGCCGACAAGATGACCCGAGCGCAGCATCACGCTTGGACCGAAAGCCTCCGCTCAGACCACTCACTTGCCCGTCAGTTTTACCAGCTGGCAGCGCGCCTCCAACCCGATCTTGCCAGCGTCACCTCAGGCCCCAAACGCCAGAGCTTTTTAACCGCACTCTCACTACCCAGCTGCGACCGGAAATAGTAGGGTTGCATACAGTCTTAGATTCTGCTAAGATGACAGCTGCCCGAAAAGGCAGAGAGGAGCAGAAAGTGATGAAGCCGCCGATTCCAAACTACGCAGTTTGTAAAACCGTCTATTCTGCCTCCAACCTTTTCACGCGGAGGCGACTTGTCTAGGCTCAGAACTTTTCTGTGGCCCAAGTCGTCCCGGTTAGCCGGGACTTTTTTTGTGCCTTCTTCAGCCGCTTTCAGAGAGGAGTTCGCATGACCGAGCTAATCGGTAGCAAAATGGGCTGCTCCGGCCCACCCACCGAAGCCGACCACCCGACGCACCGGGCGAACCGCTGACCAACGCAGGGACGCGGTTGCCCTCTAGCTCTGAGGAGAAACCATGTACCCTTATCTGAACTCACCCGAGCAGCTTTTGCGAGACGCCCACGCGCGTATGCACGCAGCGGAACAAGCGGCTAGATACGCCCATTACGCGCCCTCGCCGCGCCGCCGCTTGGCCAACGCGCTCCAGGCAATTGCAAGGTGGCTCGAGCCCGAACTTGCCGCCGAGCCGTCTGCTAAACACGCGTACTAACCGGTAAAAGAGTTACGGTTTGCCCAGCCCCTAGCGGCTGGGTTTTGCTTTAGCGCTCGTCTTCTACCGGCGTAAGGCCGAGGCGGTAAGCGTAGTGTTGGCTACCCGGCTTTTGCTTTTGTTTATAGCGGTTAAAGAGATCGGCAAGTTCTCTTTGTAACGCCTTAGCAGTTTCAAAATCAAGTTCGAAGGTGCCGTCGTTGACCAAAAGGGCCGGGTTGTCCGGCTCGAGCATCCGCCCTACGGCTTCTGGGACGTAATTCGCCGTTTGCGGTGCGAGCGCGTAGGTCACCCCTTCGTCCGCATGAACACTGATATTTAGCCCCCAATCCGGGTCTAACGTCTGTAATGTGCGCGCCGCCTCACGGTGAAAGTGCTTTTCGGTCGGGGCTATAAGCTCTGCCAAAAGTTGAGCCAGCGTTTCACTCGAGGTGAGCTGATACGGCACAAAAAAAGTGCTGGCGGTGCTGCGGTAATGCCTGATGGGACGGCCTGCACGAGATTCGGTGTGCGTAACCTCGAGCAAACCAAACCTCAAGAATTTGTTGACGTGATAGAGCAGCACCGGCAACTTGACGCGTAGCTCTTTAGCCGCCTTGCTCAAGCTCAGCTCCCGTTTCATAAAGGGCTCGAGTAGCTGCACCGTTCTAAACTCGGTGAGTGCGTGGGCAACCTCAGGCCGGGTGATGATGATGCGTTTCTCAGGCACATCAAATCTCCTCATTCAAAATAACCACTTTTACTTGAAGTAGCTTGGCCTCACTATAGAACCTATAAGGAGGCAGAGATGAACATTTGTGACCAGGCGAAAGAAAAAGTGGCGATATACCGTTTAGAGGCGGACATCCGGCGTCAGCTCCCCCGAAAACTGTGGCGTGTCGAGTTGGCTCATGTATTCAGGGGTTTGGCGGAGCGGCTCGAGCCTACCCCTACCGTACCCGCTTCATGACTTTCGGCAGATGCACGGCTCTCAAGCGCCTGGCTATGCTGAGCTTGAGGAGCTGATATGCCTGCACTCGTCGAGGTTGAAAACCTGAGCAAAACCTACCGCAAACGTGCCTCGAAAGAGACCGTTACGGCTGTTAACGACATCTCGTTTAGAGCCGAAGAAGGTGAGATCTTAGGACTTTTAGGCCCGAACGGGGCGGGTAAAACGACGACTATCAAGATGATCTGCAGCCTCTTAAAACCCGACGCGGAGCGGGTGCTCGTCAAGGGCACCGACAATCAGCGGGGGCGGCTCCGGTCCTTGCAGCACCTCAGCGCCGTTTTGGAGGGCAACCGTAACCTCTACTGGCGCTTGAGCGTCCGTGAAAATATGCTCTACTTCGCCGGAAACCGGGGCGTGTCAGCGCGGGCGGCGCGGCCCAAAATCGATATGCTGTTGGAACGTTTTAATCTGAGCGACAAAGCCGATGAGCTGGTCAACAACCTCTCTAGGGGGATGCAGCAGAAACTTGCGGTTGCGGTGGCGCTCCTTGCCGGTACCGAGGTCGTATTGCTCGACGAACCGACGCTCGGCCTCGACGTCGGGACAGGGCTCGAGGTTCGTGCGCTGCTGCGGGAGGTTGCCGCTGAGGGGCGCACAGTGATCATTTCAACTCATGACATGGACGTGGTGCAAGAGCTTTGTCGGCGTACGGTCATTATCAGCGCGGGGCGCGTCGTGGCTGACGAGCGGGTTGCCGACCTGCTCAGCCTGTTCGATACCCGTTCGTACCGCGTTACTCTAGGTGCGCCGCTGAGCGCCGAGCAGCAGCGGCGTATCGCGCAGCGTTTTGCGGTATTTAGCTACGAAGACCTCGAGCTGACCTTAAATGTCACGTTAGAGCGTCCCGAAGACATCTACGATCTGATGGACATTTTGAGCTTAGAGCGCACTCCGGTCGAAGACCTGGGCCGGACCCAAACCGACTTCGAGCAGGTGTTCCTAGAGCTGACGCGGGAGGCTGAACGTGTTTAACGCTTACCTTAACGTCTTACTCGCAAATCTGCGTAAAGTTGCCACCGAGATGCGGCGCTATCTGCCGAATACGATCAGCACCGTCGTGACCTTTTACGCGATATTTCTGATGTTTTTTTTGGGGATTCAGGTTTTAGGTGCCCCTGAAAGTGCCGAGGTAAACACACAGTACGTCATCGTCAGCACGGCGCTGTGGTTTTTAGCACTGATGGCGATGCAGGGTATCGGCTGGGAGATTACGCTCGAGGCGACGCGCGGAACCTTGGAGCAGCTCTATATGTCGCCGATGGGGGCGTGGCGGATTCTGCTGGCGCGGATGTTCGGGACGGTCTTGGTCAACCTCATTATCATCGTGCTGATGGTCTTTTTAAGTATGGTCACGGCGCGGCAGTGGCTGAACCTCGACCTCGTGACGCTCGCACCGATTTTGCTCCTGACCATCGTCGGGATGCTCGGCGTCGGCTTTATGGTCGCGGGCTTGGCGCTGATCTATAAACAGGTCGAGTCGCTTTTGCAAATCGCGCAGTTCGTCTTTTTGGCGCTCGTGGCGGTGCCGCTCTCTGCAGCGCCGCTCCTAGAGCTTGCGCCGGTTGTCAAGGGGGCCGATATGGTGCGTGAGGTCATGGTCGAAGGGAAACCTTTGGGCGGGTTCGGAGGGCTCGAGTGGCTCTCGCTGGGCGTCAACGCAGCGGTCTATTTTCTGCTCGGTGTTTTTCTCTATAAACGCGCTGAGCGCCGTGCGATGAACCGGGGGCTGTTGGGACAATATTAAAGCTGTGCGTGGTAGAGGGTGTAACGCTGCCGGGCCGCGCCACCACAAGCTTGTAGAAATTCAGCCGCTTCACCTTTTTGGGGAACCGGGCCGACACTTATGCCCCAAGCGTTTTCTCGGGCCGTCCTCAGTGCTGTACCCAAAAGTGCCTTGCTGCCGCCCTGCTGCCGAAAGTCGGGCAGTACCCCGCCCCAAAGCCGAGCGGCTCTAGTAGGCGGCTTTCCAAACGCTCGGCGCGTGGGGTAGAGAAGCGTAAACCCGACCGGCTTCTCGCGCAAAGTCGCTAAAAATCCGGTGGGGTGATAGGGCTTAAGCCAATACATCATTAAACCGGCCTTGGTTGCGTTGGGGGTGAAAGCGCTGGAGAGGACACGGTAGCAGTTTGTAAGAGTGGTAGCAAGTCACCGGCGGCTGCGCTAAAGAGAGGGGCTCGAGCCTAACCTCACTTCCCGACAAAACTATGCCGACTCCAGAGCCCTTCGACTCGGTGGCTGCGGTGGTTAAAGTATAGCTGAGCGGACGTTGGCGACTCCTTGCCGGGTCTAGCCTTAGCGCATGTGCGAGGTGCATAACGGGCTCGCTCATACTTGGTTATGTTCTTAGCTGTGTTGTGCGGGGCATAAAAAATGCGCCCTTTCAGGCGCTTATAAAGAGAAGTTTACACCCGTATGCGGTATTCGTCAAGGCTATGCGCGGGAACCCGGACAAAAGTCTGTATAGTGCTGCGCCACTGCTACAAAGCTTGCTGTATAGTACGAAAAAAGGTTTGGTTGTAGGATTGTCGGAGAAAACACCATGCTGGACGAGGCTAGTTAAGTTTCGTCCGGGTTTCAGGTTGCGCCACTGTCTAACGGAGCCGACCGCCAACGGTGTTTTCGAAGAAGCCCTCGCGGTCGCTGAAGTTGCCTTCAGTAACATCTAAGCGCTGCGTACAGGGCTCGAGGAGGTCAACGAACGTAACTCAGCCAGTGCTCAAATTCCGGTATTTCACCCGCTGCGGCTTTGAGGTAAAGCTCGCGCAGTTTGATGGTAAAGTCACCAGCTTTGCCCGACCCAATAGGGCGGCGGTCGATCGACGAAACCGGCGACACCTCGGCGGCCGTCCCGACCATAAACACCTCGTCGGCAATGTAGAGCTCGTCGCGGGTCGCCATCGTCGGCACGACGGGCGTCCCGAGCGACTCGGCAAGTTTGACTACCGAGTCGCGGGTGATGCCGCGTAAGTTGACCGAGTGCGCGATAGGGTAGAGCGTCCCGCCTTTAAGAAAGAAGATATTTTCGCCCGAGCCTTCAGCGACGAAGCCCTCTTTGTCTAAAAGCAGCGCCTCGTCGAAGCCGCCTTCTTTCGCCTCTTTATTGGCCAATACCGAGTTGACGTAGTTGCCGCCCGCTTTGGCTTTGGTCGGCAGCACGTCGCCAGGGCTTCTGCGCCACGACGAGGTCATAAGCTTCGCGCCCTCTCGCACCGCGTCTTCGCCCAGGTATGAACCCCAAGGCATCGTGGCAACCATAAAATGCACGGTATTGTTGCCCGGATTTACGCCTAAACTCTCCGCGCCGTACCACAGCAGCGGGCGGATGTAACACGATTCGTGCTCATTTTGCCGGACGGTCTCGAGCACCGCATAACTGATCTCGTCGGCGCTGCAAGGCGCGGGCATCCCCAAAATTTTAGCCGAGTCGAGCAGGCGCTGCGTGTGCTCGGGCAGTCTGAAAACAGCCGGGCCACGCGCCGTCTTGTACGCGCGAACGCCCTCAAAAACGCTGGTACCGTAGTGCAGCGCGTGCGTCAGCACCGATACTTTGGCTTCAGCTGCGGGAACGAGTTCGCCGTCCAGCCAGATAAGCCCGGCGTCCGTTCGGGTTTTGCCGATGGGGGTTTGTTGGGCCAAAGGAACAGTCATAAAGGTCTCCTCGTGTAGGCCACTATAGCAGGCGACACCCTACCTGAAGAGATGTGGCAGGTTTGCTGAATATCTATTAGCCGGTTAAAAACAGGCTTGAATATTTGTTCTACCGACGCCGCAGATAGACTTTTCTGGTTGCCTTACAGGTAGAGGCGCGTCAGTCCCCGGTTCAGCTGAGTACGGCGTTGCAGCGAGGTTTTCTCGAGACGAACTCGGCTGCGCGCGGCTCCTGTTCTTGTACGACCCTTTGCACGGCACATCGCCGCGCCAACGCGTTTAAGCAGCGCTTCAACCTCGGTTTCGGTTTCGGTGTACAGGGCTCCGGTACTGACGCTACCGAGCTGCCGGAGTGTACTTAAAAGTAAAAACCGAGAAGTTCACGTTACCGGCCCGTTTGCCCCAACCGTAACGACCGCGCCGAGGTAACGCTCGAGACCGAAGGCGCTGCGGCAGGGGTAAAGGGCGTGCGGCGACCTTTCAGCGTGACGCAAACTGTGTGCGTTTAGGCCGCGCGGCAGGCCCTCAGGCGGTTTACGCGACGTTTCGCGTTTTTGCTAGTTCAGCAGCGTGATACCTCAGCGTACCTCAGTGACCTAAAGTTCATCCGGCTCTCAAAGTGCACCGTAACGGCTGTGATAAGCTGCACAGGCTTAGGAGCGACATGAAACGAACGATCACAACTTGTCTGGTTTGCTTGAGTGTTTGGGGCGTAGCCTACGCCCAGCAGCGCGCGACGATCTCCGGAAGCGTGGCGACGCCCGACGGACTCCCTGAAACAGCGCGTATCGGTGTGCATATCGTCGATACGCGGGGTGTGTGGGGGCGTGAAATCGGTACGACGACCCCTAAAGGTGAGACGTTTAAGGTTGAACTCGCCGGTTCGACCGACGCGCTGACGCCTTTTCGGAGCAGCGACGTGGTGCTGCCGGGACTACAAAACGACTACAGCTTGAACCCGGCCGTTAATTTTACCCGCGCCCAAATCGACGTGTACCTAGATGAAAACGGTAACGGTACCTTCGACCGCGAGACCGACACGCCGTACTTGGGGCTCGCCGGAACTTCGGAGCCGAGCGGCTTTTTTGTCCCGCTTTACGTTGACGCGGACACGACGCTCGAGGCGGGCGGTCAAAGTTACGCGTTCAAAACGGGTTGGAACATCTTCGTGGTGCGTTTCCCGGAGGGGGGCGAGCCCGAGTACAGCGTCTCGAGCACCCTGGACGCTGCCCGGTTAGATGTGTTTCCCGGCGAGCCGTAGGCTGCTCGAGGGCTGGGGTGGTGGCGCGCGTTCAGTCGGAATATAGGCACCGTGTCTGCTACGAGACCGACAGCATTTTTCAAACCTCAGCTGTTATCAGAATCTAGTAGACTCGCTACCTTTGGACGGGTGGATTTGGCCTTATACTCGGCCTATTATGTGTGATACCAGCCACGCCAAGACGACGGCAGTGCCTACAAGCAGCAGCTTACAGTTAGACCTCCAAGCTCTATGAGCGAAAAGACCTACAGCGCCCGCGAGATCGTCCTTTCACTTTTTCCCGATACCGACGCCGCCCTTGTGCCACTTCCCGAACCCTACCGTTTCGAACGAACCGGCGAGGGCGTGCTGCGGCTGCTGCGTGACGGTACCGAGGTCGCGCTGCTCGCACCGGTCGCCCCAGCAGGCAACGCCTCGACCCAACTTTGCTGCGACCTGTGCAAACGGAGCGCCTCGCGCCACTATCTGCAGCTTTTCCGCGCTGAAGTTCCCGATTCGAAAGGGCGGCGCTACCGTTACGTCTCACTTTGCCGCGACCCTGCCGGGTGTGAAGAAAGGCGTGTCGGCGGCGACGCACCCGTTGAACTGCTGCTCAGCCGAGTGCTGGGGCGCTGAAGCTCAAGACACTACCGAGATACCAACGTTCAAGACGCCAATACTCAGGACGCCTCAGCTCAGGGCGCTGCACGGCTGAGCTGAGGCGAGAACGCCGTAGTAATCCCAACCGCTTTTCGTAACGCTGTTCTCCGCCCGCTCCCGCTAATACCCGCGCAACGTTTTGCCTACCGTTTCCCCGGTCGAACGCGTGAGCAGGCCCGGATGCTAAGCTGGCGTGACGCCACGCTAAATACCGAATATCCGGTAGCTTTGTCTAGTGCAGCAGGGGGTGCAAGATGATTAAGGTCAGCTATGACTAACGTAACGTCCGAAATTGCCAGTGAACTCGGGTTTGGCATCGTACCCAATCTGTTTACCGAGGCCGACGTCAATCCCGAGGTGCAGCTTGCCCTTTGGAGCGCGTTTCGCCACACGGTCTTGCGCGGTGAGTTGCCCCGCACCATCAAAGAGATGATGGGGGTTATCGTCTCAAAAGAGGCGGACAGCAGTTACGCTGCGGAGGTTCATCTGCACGCCCTGACCTTACAAGGGGTTGAAGCGCCCATTCTAGAGGCGCTCGAGCGGGGCGAAGCGCCGACGGGCGTTCCGCGAAAAACGCTTGCGCTCTTGCGTTTCGCCTACGGCGCGGCGCGGCACCCGTACGACCCGGAACAGATCAAGCTGCTGGAGGGGGTTGGTCTGAGCGAAGCTGAGCAGCGCGAGGCTGTCGCTGTCGTCGCGCTTTTTCGGATGATCAACACTTGGACGGACCTGCTGGCGATTCCGCTCGACGCGCTCTAACCGCGCTCTTCTTAAAACCGCCTTTTGAACCGTGGTGAGCCCTGGGTTCGGCTAAGCTAGAGGGGTGGCTTCGGATACCTGGATCGTACTTTCAAACCGGTTGCTGCTTTTGCAGGAGATCATGGTCGGGCTAGCCGGTTTGCCGCCCGCCGAGGTCGCGCAGCGTTCGGCCGAAGGTGTGACGTGGATATTTGATGGCGGGACGCTTCACACCCTCAAAACGGACGAGGTGTCGCCGCCCCCGCTGATTGCTAGAGGGAGGGGACGTATCGACGGGCTCGGTGAGGTTTACCTGGCCTATTTCGGAGGGCCACCGGAACCGTGTTATCTGGCACTTTCAGGCGTCGAGCTGGTTGACCCGCAAGAGTTCAGATTGGTGGCGCTTTATTTCGAGCACCTGTTAGCGGCGCTTACAGCGTCGGGCTACCGCGAGGAGTTGGCGCGGCAAGCGCGTACGGACTGGCTGACGGGGTTGTCGAACCGCCACTCGCTCGAGCGGCTACTGACCCAAACGCCGTCAGCCGACGCCGCCGCCGGGGTGCTCGAGGCCCGTCCGCAAATTGCCCGTACCCAGGCCGAACACGATGTGTTTCAAAAAAAGCTGGCGGAGGCCGTACGTGGGCTGCTCGGCGAAGCGGGCGACGCGTTTCGTGTAGGCGCGTTTCGTATCGCGCTGCTTTTGCCCGAGGCGGCGGTCGCGGTGTTTGACCGCGTCTTAGCCGAAGCCGGGTACGACGCGGTTACCGCCTGGGCGCGGCAAACGGAGTTGGGTAGTGCTGCCGTCGCTGAGCTTTTTCAAACTGCCGAGACTCGCCTCGAGTCGCGGTTGGCGGCGCGCACGGAAGCTGCTCAGGTCAGAGGGCCGCTCGGCGTACGCGTTCACAGCGGCTTCGAGCAGGTGCGGCGCGCTGTTCAGGAGCGTCTCCGCAGCCTGCCCGGAACGTTTCCTCTCGACGACGAAGTAGAGCTGGTGTTCGATACGCCCACCGGATTTGCGCTCGAGGCTCTCTCAAGTAACCTAAAACCGCGCCGCGCTCACACGTTGGTCGTTACGAGCAGCGTGTCACAACCTTACTTACGCGACCTGCTGAGCGAAAAACCCCAGGGGCTGATCGTCGGCTCGCCCGATGACGAGACCTTGGCGTCAGCTTTGGGACGTTTAGAGCGCGAACCATTTTACGACGGTCCGGCGCTCCAAGACGACGACCTCTACCCCCGCGAGCGCGAGGTGTGGCGGCTTGTCGTACGCGGCATGACGAACACGCAGATTGCCGAGGCGCTGAACATTCGTGAAAAAACCGTAGCTAACTATGTGACGAACCTGCAAGATAAACTATTCCTCAACAACCGTGTCGAGTTGGTGCTTTACTATTTGGGAAAGCTCGAGCGTCGCTGATCGACAGGGCTTTTGCGCGCACGACGCCCAGCGCTGCCGAACCTAAGCCTCTATAAAACTATGTCCGTAGGTACTATGTCCGTAAGTACGTAGGAAAATATCCCGAGCCAGCCTAGGAAATCTACCCTATAGACTTTGCACCCCCGGTTCTATACTCCTTATAAGAGGTAGCACCCATAGAGCAGCGCGGAAGCACCCCCGGCACAAGCGACTGCTAGGGGTGCCACCTCAGTTTTGCTACGCGCAGCATTTCCAAGGGAGCGTGCACTTAGCACTGTTTCAGAATGTGCGTGCTAGTCAGCAAAACTCAGATGAAGAGCGTTGCTGACCAGATAATACCTGCTGGCGTTACCGCCAACCCCGTTACATCTGCCTACCTGCACCGTACCCACCTGTCTCTTATGGAAGCGCTACCTGTAGCGGTAGCACCGTAACCGGGTGAAGATCCTGCGACTACCACTGTACGTTTTAGGCGATGTTCTACGCGCTTGGCACGGCTCGGTGTGAATAACCCCTGCGCTACAATGACCTATGCCGCAAAAAGACGATTCTTTAAGCCGTTTGCAAGCGCAGCTCAGCGAGGTATTGACGCGAGTTTCCGAAGTCAGCGCCGAGGGCCGTTTGGACGAAGCCCTAGCGCTGATATGGGCCGAGCAGCGAAACGTTCTGGGCCTCGAGCCCACCCTCTTAAACCGCCTTGCCAGCGCCGACCTGCTCAGGCTTTTAGGCCCTACCGGAGCCCCCGACCTCGAGCGGACGCTCGCGTGCGCCGACCTCCTCAGCGCCGAGTTTGGGGTGCGGACTCTGCAGGACACAGCCGACCCCGCTCAGGCCGAAAAAGCGCTCGAGCTTTTCTTTAACATGTTTGCCGCCGAACCGGGCTTTGCTCCCTCCTACGCCGGGCGTCTGGACGTTTTGACCCAGGGACTGCTAAACCACGGGTACGAGGCCGCGCCCGCTACACGACGCGCACTTGCCGAGAGCTACCGCGCGGCGGGCCGCTTTGGTGAGGCCGAGAACTGGCTCTACCGCTGGCAGCGCCTCGAGCCGGACGCTGCCACGAGCTGGGCTGAAACGTTTTACCGCGAACTGCTCGGTCTCTCCGACGAGGCGCTGATAGCGGGTGGTTTGCCCCGCGCTGAAGTCGAAGAAGGACTCGCCGACGTAACCCGGGCGTCCACATGAACCACCACGTCAACCGCTTCGCCTCGAGCCGCGTTCGAAAGATGCCTGCGAGTATCTTCGATACCCTCGACCGGGCTAAAGCGCGGGCGCGCTCGGCAGGCCGCGAGATTATCGACCTGTCGATCGGTTCGTCGGACGTTGCGCCTCCCGAGGTCGCGCTTGCCGCTCTCCGGGACGCGACCTACCGGCCTGAAACCTACGGCTACTGCCTCTTTACCGCTACCGAACCCCTAAGGGAGGCAGTCTCGAGCTGGACGGCGCGGTGTTTTGGCTGGACGCCCGACCCAGGCACGCAGGTCTTGCCGCTTATCGGTTCGCAAGAAGGCTTGGCGAACCTGCTCTTCGCCACGACCGACCCCGGCGACCTTATCCTCGCGCCCGACCCCGGGTATCCGTCTTACTACGGGGCGATTGCGCTGGCAGGGCTCGAGCTGGCCCGGATGCCGCTCCCAGAGGCGAATGGTTACCTCCCCGACCTGAGTGAGATAGCGGCCGACACCGCCCGCCGCGCCAAAGTCATGGTGCTCTCGTACCCGAACAATCCGACGGCGGCGACCGCGCCGGAGGCGTTTATGCGGGATGCCGTCGCATTTTGTCTAAAAAACGAGATACTGCTCGTGCACGATTTTCCCTATACCGACATGGTGTACGGCGACTACCGCGCGCCGAGCGTGCTGACGCAACCCGGCGCGCTGGACACGGCGGTCGAACTCTACAGCGCCTCGAAAAGTTTTCACATGGGCGGCTTCCGTATCGGCTGGGCCGTCGGCAATGCGGACGCGCTCGAGGTGCTCGCCAAGGTCAAGGGAGCGGTAGACTTTAACCAGTATTTAGGGATTCAGGCGGCGGCAGTCGCCGCTTTGGAGGGGGCCGAAGCCGACGTGAAACAAGCTGCGCGGACATTTCAAACCCGCCGCGACGCGCTCGTCGAAACGTTAAACGCAGCCGGTTGGACGACCCCGCTGCCGCAGGCGAGCATGTACGTCTGGACGCGGTTGCCGGGGGGCTACACGGACTCTTTTGCCTTTGCCCTCGCCCTAACCGAAGCCACCGGAGTTTGTCTCGCGCCCGGACGCGCCTTCGGTGAACTTGGCGAAGGCTACGTGCGCTTCGCGCTGGTCCGTGAGCCCGAGGTGCTGGCGAGGGCGGCGGCGCGAATTCAGGCGTTTACAGAAGCGTCCGCAGTATCATCGTCGTTATGAGACGTTTTTGGCGTGAAGCGCGAGAATATGTAGGTGCGCTCACCGTAGCTTTTTTGGTTGTGACGTTCGGCTTTACGACCGTAGGCGTTGCAGGCCCGTCAATGGAGCCGACGCTTAACGGCGGTTCGGAGCAGTTGCCGGAATCGCTGTTTGTGGGCGACCGCGTGTTCGTTCCCAAATACGAAACCTGTTTGTGCAGGTTGGGCGTGATGAGCGGCTATAGTCGTGGTGACGTGGTGATCGTCCGTGAACTCGCCGACTCACCCGCACGGCAAGGGCGGCGCAGTTTTGTCATCAAACGGGTGATCGGTGTACCGGGCGATACAGTCGAGGGTCGTGCGGGACACGTATGGGTCAACGGTAAACTTCTAAACGAAAGCTTTCTCGGCACGACGCCGCTGGGTAAAGCGAGTTTTCCGGCGCTTACGTTAGGTCAAAAAGAATAATTCATCATGGGCGACAACCGCACCCATAGCGCGGACTCACAACTTTACGGCCCTGTTCCTTTTATGTTATGTCGATTGTAGGCCGCGCCACAGCTGTAGTCTGGCCGCCCAGACGAAACAACACACTTAACTGGAAACTACTGCGCCCGCCCGAGGCGTTCGCTGCTCTCTCGCCGTAGCTCTAAAAGTCCCTGCAGATTGATCAGAAAGTGCGCGACCAGTCCCGGCCATAAGCTGCCCGTTAGCGTCACTGCGTAGCCGAACGCCAGCCCCGACACCGCCGCGTAAAGCGTATAACTCCAGCCCCGGCGCGGCATCGGGTGCAGGAGGCCGAAGACGAGGGCTTGACCCCACACACCGATGAGACTTTGGAGCGCGCCGCGAAAAAACAGTTCTTCGGCAGTTGCGGTAAGGGCGGCGAAGAGGAGCGCCTCGCGTCGCGACGGTTTCAGCTGAGCGAGAGTGCGCTCGAGCAGTCCCGACGCATACCGGAACGACTTTAAGGTGCGCTCTAGAACCCACGCTGCGCCCAAAAGCCCCACGGTCAAAGCCAAAGAGACGAGCGCCAACGGCAGAAGTTCGGCGCGGGGGCCATAGTGTGCCGGGTAAAAAGACAGCCATACTGCCCCCAAAAGTCCGGTTAAAAGGCTTGGGAGAAAAGGTAGGTAGCGTCGTAATTTCATCGTGTTTAGGTTTTCAACACACTTTGGTCAGCGGTGCCATGTAGGAGGTCGCAAGGGGAGCGGCAGTTGTTTCATCATCTCCTAAAGCTAACACTGAAGCGTACGAAACATAGCTCGCGGGCAAATATGCGTAACGTAGTACGGCACCACAAGAAGGGACAGGAGAAAATATGGCGATTGAACATAAGCGTTTAGGCAAGCACGGCGTCCTGGTCAGTAATTTATGCCTCGGGACGATGAACTTCGGCCCGTACACTTCCGAAGAAGATAGTTTTAAGATTATGGACCGGGCACTCGAGTTAGGCATCAACTTTTTCGACACCGCCGATGTATACGGTCGGGGGAGTAGCGGGCAGTCAGGCGATACCGAAATCATCCTGGGCAAGTGGTTCGCACAGGGCGGCGGGCGGCGTGACGCCGTAGTCTTGGCCACGAAGGTCTACAACCCGGTGACGCGCGAAGGCAATCTGGCTGAACCTAATACCGATGAGCGCAGCCTTTCGGCGATGAAGCTTAAAAAGCACTGCGAAGGGAGCCTTAAGCGCCTGCAAACCGACTGGATCGATATCTACCAGATGCATCACGTCGACCGCGACTGTCCGTGGGACGAGCTGTTACAAGGATTCGATACGCTCGTGCAGCAGGGCAAAATCGTCTACACGGGCTCGAGCAACTTTGCCGGGTGGGACATTGCGACCGCGTGTCAAGAAGCGTCGAAACGCGGGCTGACGGGCTTGGTCAGCGAGCAGAGTATCTACCATCTGGATAACCGTATGGTCGAACTCGAGGTCGTCCCCGCGTGCGACCACTACGGTCTCGGCCTCATCCCCTGGAGCCCGCTCGGGGGCGGTTTACTCGGCGGCGTCCTCGGCAAAATCGACGGGGGCCGCCGGATGAATGAGGGCATGATGAAACAGATTGAAGCGAAGCGGGACAAGTTGGAGCGTTACGAAGCGCTCTGTAAAGAGCTGGGTGAAGAACCTGCGACGGTCGCGCTGGCGTGGCTGCTACACAACCCGGTGGTGAGCGCGCCGATTATCGGGCCACGGACGATGGAACAGCTCGAGAGCGCGGTGCGCGCGACTGAGGTGACGCTGGACGAGGCGACGCTCGGTAAGCTCGATGAAATCTTTCCGGGGCCGGGGGGCGAAGCGCCGATAGCTTACGCCTGGTAGACATTGACCAGACCTGCCCGTTTAGCTAGAGCGGGTTGTCGGACACCTGATCAAGCGACCCTTCTGAGGCTGTCAGAAGGGTTTTACTTTTGACTTTTACCCTGGAATATCACAAAGTCGCGTACTGACGCCGCCGCTTACGCTGCCCGGTAAGCCGAGTTCGACGCCGGTCAGTACAGCCCCCGGCTCATCTTTAAGCGATAAAAAGTAGCGCCCCCGGTTGGGTGTGAGCGTCGAGCGCTCGAGCGTCAAAGTTTCTTCAGACCCGTCTCTGTAGCTCAGCGTCACGTCGAAAGTGAGCACGCCCAAATCTTCGAAATTCAGCTCGAGGTAGTGCGCGGCGGTAGCGACACCCGTCCCGTCGGCGAGGCGCTCGAGCGGGACGCCTCGCGCGGTGTTGGCGTCGCTAAACCTCGTTTCCGGCGCGGCGCAGCTCCCGTAAACACTGCCTAAAAGTTCGCGCTGCCTCGGAGAGCGCGTCGGCCCAAGACGGAAATTCCCACACCAACACGCGGGGCCGGTCGGCCGCATAAGCGCCGTCGAGCAAATAGCTTTGTAACGAGATGTAAGCGCCGCCCGCGCCGACAGCGACGTTCAAAACTTCGCTTTGGAGCGCAGCAGCCAAAAAGTCGTACCCGTAAGGTGGCAGGCTGAAGCTCGAGCCTGCCAACACGACCTCGGGTGCGCTGCCGCCGAAGAGCCCACCGCCCGGTTCGGGTCTCGAGAGGGTGTAAACTCCTTGAGGTTCGGTGGGCAGTACGTAGCCACACTGTGAATATGTCCAGTTGTTGACGAATTTACCCCGGTGCAGGTCGTCTTGCGGTTCTCGCGTCAAGACCAGTTTCGTTTGCGGGAGCGCGGTCCCCGGCAATTTTTTGATCAAAGCGGCGACCCCCTTAAAAAGTGCGTTCGCGCCCTCCGCGTTCCAATGAAGGTCGCGCTTAAAAAAGGTCTGCCCGCCGCCTGCGTCATAAGCCTTAGCTGCCCCGACGACATCGAAAACTTCTATCCCGGCCTCTTTAAGGGTCGTGACAAACGTTTTGTAAGCCGTGTTCGCTTCTTCCGGGTCGAACGCGGCCTGCTGCGGGTCTTTGAGGTAGAGCGTGCCGGGTCGGACCACCGCGCGGCTCGAGATCGGCACGGCTACGAGCGTAACGCCCTGCGACGCCAAGCGGCGGCTCAGCTCGGTAACAAGGCCGGTTTGTTCAAACAGCGGGTAGTGTTCCTCGAGGTCGTAATCAAAGTAAAACCAGCCGTCAAGACCTTGAAACGCACGATATGCGACCGGTCGCTCTAGCGACCGGTCGCATATGTCGAACCTTAATTCGGTGTTTGGATTCGGGTCGATCTGCGGAACGACGGCGCAGGCCGCTAAAAGTATAAGCAGCAGGGGCGCAAAACGGGGTACAAGCTTCACGGAGCCTCCGGCATCGGCAAGTAGCGTTCGGGAATCTCCCAAACGACGAGGTTCGGGGGCGCGCTCTGCAGTTCGCTGCTCGCCAAATAGCCCTTCATCGGCGGCAACGGCCCCTGCCCCTCCGCCGCTAAATTTAACACGTCCGCGCCGAGCGACGTTTGCAACGCCCCGGCGAAGTTCCACCGCTCGTTCGCGCTATAACTCGTCCCGACGAGCGTCACCGGAACCGTTTGTGCGCCGAAGAGTCCACCCCCTGTACTGCCGAAGGCGCGAGTCTCCCGGGTCTCGAGCGTGTCCGGCGCTGGCCCCAGCCGTTGCAACGCACCAAGTGGTAAAAAGCTGAGCAGATCGCCCTCGTAGCGCGCTCTACCTGTAACCGCCGTTTCATACTCGCTCTCAAAAAGGCCGGTGATCGCTTCTTCTTGCACAGCTCGGGCGAGCGTATCGGCAGCCACCCCAGCGCCTGCGGGTGTCCAGTGCGTATCGGTACGCAGATAGACCTGCATTTTGGCTTTGGCACTGACGAGAGGCGTCAGCAAATCGGGTGCAGGGATACCCGTCCGGGTCAAGGCGCGGCGAAAAACTTTGTAACGATCTGCGGTATAACCCGGTAGTGCGCGACCGACGAACTCGGGGTAGACCCGTGATTTGTCCGGGATGAGCGCTACGACGAGGGGAATATTTTTCGCCGCGAGTTCATCTCGAGCCCTTTTGATGTACGCCAGTTTGCGCGCTGTTTCAGCCTCGGCATCCTCGTAAAACGCCACCTCTTCGCCGGTAAAAAGCCAGCCGTTTCGTCCGACGACGACGCCCTCACGCCCTTCGTGAAACGCCGTGTACTCGAGTACCCCCCACGTTGAGATCGCCGCGTCCCGAAACGGCAGCGCCTCGTTAAACGCTTTTTCGTAGCGGGCGGTCCTTTCACCGCGTAAAAACGAACCTTCGCGGGGCCACCTAAACGTCGCCGGGGTGAGGAGCGCCGCGCCGAAACCGAGACCCAATACTACGAGCAAAAAAACACCGGGCAACCAGTGGAGTGTCGCAGGCAGTGGGCTGTGGCGGACATCCCCAGCGTCTGTAGCAGGGTCGGCGCGCGCGGAGGTGTGCTCAGCGTTTTCGTATATCGTCTGTTCCATTAGAGTCCCATCAAGACTGCGCCATCAGAACTGAAAGTACAAAAAGGGTGAGAAGCTCTGCGCTGAAAGCCGGAAGATACCCAAGATAAACAGGGGCAAGACCAGCAGATGAACGTTTTGCAGCGTCTCTTGCCGCTTTACCGGGAGCCGCCACAACAGCGCGCGCCACCACGGGGCGACGTAGATCAAAACGAGGCCGAGGATGAGGGTGGTGGCCTCGAGCCCCGTCAGCTCCCAGCTAAAGCCTTGATTCAGCGCCCAGCCGTTTGCGCCCGCCATCCCCCGCACGATACTCCACGCGCCCCCGACCGAAGTGGCCCGAAAGAGCACCCAACCGACAGTGACGATCAGCATGGTTTTGGGAATACCTAATACTGCCGGGAGGGGCCGCCACAGCTTGCGTTTGCCGAGGTAGCGTTCGATCACCAGAAACGAGCCGTGCCACGCGCCCCACAACACAAACGTCCAGTTGGCCCCGTGCCAGAGTCCACCTAGAAGCATGACCAGAAGCAGGTTGACGTAGGTACGGCTTGCCCCCCGGCGGTTGCCACCAAGCGGAATGTAGAGGTAATCGCGGAGCCAGCTTGATAACGAGATGTGCCAGCGCGTCCAGAACTCGGTGATCGAACGGCTGATATACGGATGGTTAAAGTTTTCCATAAAACGAAAGCCCATCATCAGGCCGAGCCCGACCGCCATATCCGAATACCCGGAGAAGTCAAAATAGAGCTGCACGGTGTAGGCGAGCGCGCCGATCCAGGCCGTTGCAGCAGTCGGGTCTGAAGTTGCAAAAACGCGGTCGGCGAGGGTCGCAACGCCGTCGGCGATCAGCACTTTTTTGCAAAAGCCGACCATAAACCGCATCGCCCCTTCGGAAAACTTTTGCGAGGTATGCGTGCGTGCCCGAAACTGGTCGGCGAGGTCTTTGTAACGCAATACCGGCCCGGCGATCAGTTGCGGAAACAGCGCAATAAACGCGCTTAAGTCCCAGAAGTTGCGCGCGGGCGGCGCGTCTTTCCGGTACACGTCGATAATATAGCTCATCGCTTGAAAGGTGTAAAACGACAAGCCGATAGGCAAGACGACCTCCCAAGCGCTAAACACCGGGAGCCCTACTCCGGCAAAGGCCGCGTTTAAGCTATCAACGCCGAAGTTAAAATACTTAAAGTAAGCGAGCGCAGCTAGGTCGCCGACGACGCCCAGCGTCAGGTAAAGCTTCGCAGTGCGCTTTGTCTGCGCGTTAGCGACGCCCAGCCCAGCCAAATAGCTGAGCAGCGTCACACCGAAAAAAAGCCCTAAAAAATCGACGCGCCACCAGCCGTAAAAGACGTAGCTCGAGACCAAAATCAGGAGCGAGCGAAAACGAAACGGGGTGAGGTAGTACGCCCCTAAAAAGAGGGGCAAAAAAAGAAAAAGAAAGATGGGGGTAGAAAAGACCATCTTTACTCAGTCGTCGTCGCGTTCTGAACAAATACAGCCGTGTCGTCCGGTAAGACGAAGGTGCTGTAAGCGGCGGAGCGCTCGAGCTGTACCTCATCAAAGGTCGTGATCGCGGTGTCTCCCGAAAATGCGCCGAACGCCACCAAAATCGGGTTGACGGGAATGCTCCCGACCTCACCTGGCGCGACGTCCGGGATGACGTCCGTAGCGCCGTCCGCCGTTTTGAGATTGACGGGTTCCGCTGAAGTGTTATAGAGCAGCAGGAGGGTTTGCGCGCGGTTCTCCAAGGTTGGGTCTTCGATCAGCGCTGCGTCCTCGCCGACGATAACGGTGTAAAAACGACCGGCTTGCAGTTCAAAAGTGTCCGTGACGCCTCCCGCAGTGAGATCGGCGGAGCCCTGCAGGACGACCTGGTACGGACTGGCGGTGCTATAGGTCAGCGTTTGAAACGCAGTGTCACCGAGCGTCGGGGTGACGTCACCTTCACCGGCGTTGACGACGCGTACAAAAGCTGCGTCGGGAGGAGGTGCAGGTGCGTATAACCCCTCGTCTTGGGCTACGGCCCAAAGAGAACAAAACCCAATAAATGTCAGCACTAATTTTCTGATCTTTAACCTCCCCTGGCAGTTAATGCTCTGAGCTTACTGTATAGCCTGAGCTACTTGTTTACACGCTACTTGTGGCAGCCACATTCGTTGCTAGCTGTTATCTAGCCGTGCACCCCGCTATCCAAACGAAACGTTTTTCGGCGGTCAGCTTTCGTCTGAAAAGATCTGCTCGAGCGCCACCCTTACCACCTCGACGGGAAACCCCCGCCGTGCTAAAAACGCGTACGCTTTAGCGTAACGTTCGCGCGGCTCCCCCTTCCAGCGCCATAGGTTTTTTTGCGCTAAAGCCGCGGCACTTTCTAGCTGTGTGTCTTCGTCCAGCTCACCCACCGCTTTATCGACAAGCGGTTCCGCCACGCCTTTACGAAAAAGCTCCTGCCGTAAACGAATCGCGCCTTTGTTACGGCTGCGCGTCCGCACGAACGTTTCGGCGTAGAGCGCGTCGTCTACCAATTTAAGTTCGGCGAGTTTCTCGAGCACCTTTATAATTGTGCTTTCTGTGGCACCTTTACGGACGAGTTTGTCTTTGAGCTGCCCCGTCGTGTACGCCTGCCGCCCTAAAAGCCAGAGCGTGTAGTTCCACGCCCGCTCATACGGGTACTCGTCCGGCGCGTTGCTCACCTAAAAAATTGTCCGATCAGACGCGGCAGCGTAAGGTAATTGCCCAATGCGCCGCCGATACTCGTCAGAAAGAAGATCAAAAAGATACGCGCGACCTTGTTACGCCACCAACCCCGTGTTTCGGCGATGTCTTGCCGCAACCGGGCAAAGTCGCCCATCTGCGGTTTGCGGAGCCATAACTCGGCGGCTCCGGCGATCATTCCGACGCCTAAGGTTGGGCTCAGCGTCCCGATAGGCGCACCTAAAAATGTCGCCAGCACGGTAAGCGGGTGCGCCAGTGCGATAATCGCTCCGAGCGCGGCGAGGCCGCCGTTCAGGAGTAGCCAGCGCGCCACGAGTTGCAGGCCGACCTCCGGGCTTTGCAAAAAAGCGAGCGCGAACCCGAGCAGAAAGAAGACGATAAGTCCCCACGAGATAATTTGGCCCCACGGCGCACCTTTGGGAATCGTTGTAAGGCTTTTTATCTCTTCAGCCGGAAGGGTAGTGGCGGGCGTGCCCAGCCTCGAGGCCAGCCCCTTTAGATGCCCCGCCCCGATCACGACCAGCACTTTTTTATAGGATTTTGCCGCCGTTTCTTCGCGGAGCCGCGCCGCCATATAGTGATCGCGTTCCTGAATAAGCGGGGTAAAAAGCTCACCTTCTTGGTCGGAAAACTCGGAGAAGGTGGCCTCTAAAACATCGCCTTCTTTAAGTTTTTCAATCTCTTCAGGCGTCACCTCTTCGCGGCTGACAACGCTGCCCATAAGCCCCGCGAGAAGCGTCATACGTTTCCAAAAACCGACGTTCGCGTAAACGCGCCGTAAGGTCACGCCGATGTCGCGGTCGATAAGTAGAACAGGTAAGTCCAGTTCTCCGGCGATGGTGAGCGCGCGGCGCATCTCTTCCCCCGGTTCGATCCCGGATTGCTCGGCTAACCGCTGCTGATAGGCCCCGAGCGCGAGGTTCGCCGCCATCATCGCGGCTTTGCCTTCGCGCAAGACCTGAAACAAGTCGGTCTTGGCCCAGCGGTCGGGGTCGGTCAAGGCGGCGTGGCGACCGGGATCGAGTTCTACGGCGACCGCGTCGTAGTCACCGCTGCGGAGAAGGCGTTCGACCGTTTCGGCGCTTGCCTTCGAGACGTGCGCGGTGCCGAGCAGCGTAAGTTCGGTGTCGCCTATCGTGGTTTCGCGTGTGGGCTGCGCCGCTAAAGAGGACACGGGCGCGTCAGTCGTCATGGTCAAACCTGCCTAAAAGAGTAGAGACAAACACACGTTACTGTACCCGTTCTAAATGAACGCCTCGCCATAAACTACCGCTGCAAACGCCCTCAGCGCAAAATCTCTGCCGGGTCGAGCCTGCCCGCCCGCCGCGCCGGTAACAGCGCTGCGACGACGCTCGTCCCGAGCGAGAGCGCGCACACCCAGATAAAGTCCCACGGTTGCAGTTCGACAGGGAGTTGGGTGATGAAGTAGAGGTCGCCGGGGAGGGGGTAGGGCTGAAACTTAAAGTACAAGCTGAGGCCGAGCCCTAAAAGTGCGCCTAACAGGGTACCGCCGCCACCCAAAAGCAGCCCTTCGGTCGTAAATACCGCCAAAACCTGCCGCTCGGACGCGCCGATAGCCCGCAAAATAGCAATCTCTTCGGTTTTTTCGGCGACGGTCAAGATCAAGATATTGGCAATGCCCATTGCAGCGACTAGAACGATAAGAAAGACGACCACGCCGATGAGCGTTTTTTGTAGCTCGAGCTGCCTTACCAGCCCTCCGAACAGGTTTTGCCACGGCGTCGCCCACAAGCCGGTTTCGTTCGCCAGCGTTTGGGCGAAGGTTTCAGCAGCCTGTGGGTCGGCGAGCCGGACGTGGTAGCCGCTGATTTTGCCCTCTGCGCCCAGATAATTTTGCAGTGTCGGAACCGAGGTGTAAGACACTGCCCCGTCGATAATCTCGTTCCCAACGCGGAAGCTTCCGGCGACCGTAAACGGTTCGGCGCTACGGTCGAAGTCGAGCAGCAACACGGTGTCACCTTCGGCGACGCCCAGATTGTTGGCGAGGCTGCTCCCCAAGACGATTCCCCCTGCCCCGAGCGCGTCGGCTTCTCGGTTCAAAATAGTGAGGTCCAAAACGTTTTGCTCACGTACCGGGTCGATACCTAAAACTTGCGTGTACCCGCGCCTCCCGGACACTCCGGCGGTCGCGTCGGCGCGGCGGGCGATTAAAGCTTGTGCGGAGAGGTACGGAGCCGCTGCGACGACGCCGGGAAGCGCTTCGATCCGTTTTAGGACGGCGGGGTCGTTGCCAAGCGGATCGCCGCCGTAGGTGGCCAGTGAGATGTGCGGGGTAGCCTCGAGCGTACTGCTGATCAGTTCGTCGATAAAGCCGTTTGTTAAAGAAAGCGCCGTGATCAAGACCATCACCCCGACAGCGACGCCGAGAAGCGTCAGAATACTCTGCAGGGCGCGGCGGCGGATATGGCGCAGGGCTAAAAAAAGAACAAAGTGCTTCACTACCGTGACCTCAAATAGGTCGCTACATCGCGGTTGTGGTCTTCTAGCGTCAAGTTGGGCCGAAAGTTACCGCCGGGTGCGTGTAAAAAGTAAAGGTAGGGTTGACCCGCCGCGTCCGTACGCTGCGCCTGAAAGATAACGGAAAGCGCGCGCGCGCCGGGGTTGCCGATAGGCGTTGGGGGTAGCCCCGCACGCGTGTAGGTGTTCCACGGGGTGTCCTGCTTTAAGTCACCGGCTACTGCGTCGAGGTCGGGCAGGCGTTTGCCGAGGCCGTAGGCGACGGTCGGGTCGGACTGAAGCAGCATCCCCCGGTCGAGGCGGTTCAAAAACACCCCGGCGATAATCGGCATCTCGGCGTAAGCGCCCGCTTCAGCCTGGACCATACTGGCGAGCGTGACCCACGTGTGAACACTCAACCCCAACGTTTGCAGGTTTTGCCGCACCGCAGGCGTTAGTTCACGCTTGAAACGCTCGAGCATCAGTGTCACGGCTTCTTTTGGCCCTAAACCTACCGGGAAGTCGTAGCGGGCAGGGAAGAGGTAGCCCTCGAGCCCTACCCCAGGCGGAACGAACGCAGGCCGTAAACTGCCGGGCCGTTTGACAAGTGGCGCAACGTCGATTCCCAACTCGGTTTTTAAGCGGTTTACGATCTGTGTTGTCCGAAACCCTTCAGGAATGACGACCGACGTAACGCGCGGCTGTCCCCCTTGCGCGAGCCGTTCGGCGAGTTGCGCGACGCTCAGCGTCGGACTGAGGGTATAGAGCCCTTCACCGACACTTCTGTCTAGGTCTTTAAGCTGCAAGTACACGCTGAATACGCGGGCGTTGCGGACGAGTCCGGCGTCTTCCAACGCCCCGGCGACCTGCGCCGCGCCCCACCCCGGCGCGACCTCGAACGCTTGCGCCCCAGCTTGTGCTGTACCCGTTTCGGCGACCGGCCCTAGCTGACGCTCTAGCCAGCTCAATCCGAGAGCGGACGCGCCGACGACAACCAACACGCCCAGCAACCAGCGTACCCGAGAGGGCCGCGCCGGACGCTTCGGCTCAGGTAGGGCGGTTTCGCTCACGCGCTCTACTTTACCCCGTAGGTTGTGGAGAAGGGTGCCGAGTGGCTCATAGCCGATACGTCACGCATGTTTTGCCAGATAACTCTCTAAAATTAGCATCGCCGCCCGTTCATCTAACAAGCCCTTTTCTTGTCGCCGCTTCTTTTTCAAACCGCTTTTAACCAACCCTTGTGACGCCAGTTTGGTCGTCAGGCGTTCGTCTTCAAACACGACCTTAAGCCCTGCTTTCTCGAGTTCTGCTGCGAAGCGCCTGACTTTCGCCGTCTGCGGCGAGTCGCCCCCTCGCAAACGGCTCGGCAACCCTACGACAACACGCGCCGCGCCCTCTTCTTCAGCGCGTGAACGCACCGCTTCAATATCTGCTGTGAGCTTCTGACGCGTGATATACCCGCGCCCAAAAGCAAAAGACGAACCGATTTCGCCGACGGCCACGCCGATACGCGCTTCGCCTACGTCGAGCGCAAGCAGCACAGGTTTTTTAGGGTCAGACACAAAGCGCCTCGAGCCCCCGCTGCAGATCGTCCGCCCGGGGTTCTGGGTAGCGCCGAGGCACCGTGAGCAGCGCCTGTCTAAAGGCGTCCAAGTCATCAGGTAAATCCAGGTTTGCCAAGGCAGGACGCTGTTGTAGACGGCGCAAACGCTCTGTGCTGAGTTTTCCAAGCGGTGGCAGCCAAAATTCCGGTAGTTCTCTAAGTCCGCGCATGGCGCGGATTTGACTCCCTGCCAAACGCGCGTATGCAGGCGTGGTTGTCGAGTGCTCGAGCAACCTCCGGTGCCGCGCCGAACGTGACGCGATAAGGGGCTCGAGGGCCATAAACTCACCCTGCAAACCGACCAGGTCGGCGAGATACTCAATACGTGGCCCGTGCAGCTGCAAGGCTAAAAAGCCGAGTCGGTCTTCCGAACGCCCTTCAGCGTCGAGCACGTTGGCGCTTAAAACAAGGTTTTCTATGGTGTCGGCGGCGTGAGGCTCGAGCGTAATCTGCTCTGGGCCTACCTGAAAGTTACGTCTAAGGTATGAGGCCATCAGTTCGGCTTCAGAGGGCAGCGTTTTGCCCCCGGTCTGACCACCTGTGACGAGCAGCCTTCTGGTTACGCTTTGCGCTAACAGCGTTCCTGCTGCCAGCGCCGACAGACGTGCGTAGAGGTTGAGGGTTCCGTCCTCTGCAACCGGCCCATAACCAAAAACGATGAGCGTGTCTAAAGCCACTGCTCGACGACCTCCGCCACTCCGTCTTCGTCGGCGTCGCCTGCGACCCAATCGGCAAGCTCTTGGACGCCGCTATCGGCGTTGCCCATCGCCACCCCGAACCCGGCCCAGATGAGCATCTCCCGGTCGTTATGTTGATCACCAAAGGCCGCGACCTCTTCAGCACCAAAACCCATATCGGAAGCGACCCGCTCCAAGGCCGTGCGCTTATTGACCTCCGGCCCGACGACCTCTAGAAGTCCCGGCATACTCCACGTTCCGTGAAGCGGCAGGTCATCCAGAGACGTGTAGAGCGTTTCGGGCGTCTCGCCCTCGTGCCAAAAAAGGAGCTTCGTCACCTTGTCCCGGATAAAATCTAGTGCGTCACCCACGCCGTCGGGCTCGCTCTCGTAGGGCACCGTGCCCTGCCGCGTAAGGTCGTAACGCGCGGTATCGACGAACCAACCGTAAGCGGTCTCGAGTCCACACATCACCCCTAGATGTTCGGCGCGCATCTTTTTAACCGCGCGGCGCGCGACCTCACCCGGAAAATCGAAGCGCATGAGCGCCCGGTTTTCGGCAAAGTTGTACACCGCTCCGCCGTTATAGACGATAGCGAGGTCAACGATCCCCAACTGCTCGGCAAATACTCTAGCCGTACGAGGGGGCCGCCCGGTACAGAGAACGACCCGCACGCCGCGCTCTACAAGTCCGGCAACTGCACTTTGGTTGCGCGAGCTGATGGTCTTGTCACGCCGCAACAACGTCCCGTCAAGGTCGAAGGCGACGAGTTTAGGCTGAAACGCCTCGAGATGTTTCGGTTCAGGAGGCGGCAAGGATGTCCGGCACAGCGGCGAGCGCCGCGTCTAAACGGCCCGGGTCTTTGATACCGGCCTGCGCCAAGTTAGGCCGCCCACCGCCGCCGCCGCCCGCGCGTTTGGCGATCTCACCGACGAGTTTTCCGGCGTGTGCGCCCCTGGACTCGGCGTCTTTGCTGATTTTGGTGACGATGAGTGGGCCGCTCGCCAAAATCACGATATCTGCGCCGGAACGCTCGAGCAGCGCGTCAGCCGCGTTCCTGAGTGCACCTGCGTCGAGGCCGTCAAGCTGCACCGTGCTGTAGCGAAACCCGCCCGCCTCTCTGATTTCGCTCTGCGCGCCGCCCACAGGTTCTTGGCTGGCCATCTGAGCCGCTGCCAGCTTGTCGAGGAGCTGCGCGTTGTCGCGGTCTCTCGCCCGGAGGTCGCCCTGCAAGCGTTCGATACGCCCCGTGACCTCTTCGGGTTTGACACCCAGCGCTTTCGAGGTCGCCGTAACGCCCTTACGCAGCCCGCGCAGGTATGACAACGCCGCCTCACCGACGAGGGCTTCGATCCGCCGTACCCCTGCCGACACCGCCTCTTCTGCCGTGATCAGGAAAACACCCAAAGTACCTGAACGTGTCACGTGCGTACCGCCGCACAGCTCGAGTGACACGCTGCCGGTTCTAACTTGGGCGTCATCCTCAGGTGCGACGCTTACCATCCGCACCCGGTCGCCGTACTTTTCACCGAAGAGCATCATCGCCCCGGCCTGCCGCGCCTCAGCTAACGTCACCTCGTGCCACGACACCTGCAGGTCGCTCTGTACCCAGCGGTTGACCAACGCTTCAATCTGCGCGGTTTCGTTTCCTGTTAGCGATTTAGGGTGCGAAAAGTCGAACCGCAGGCGGTCGGGGGCCACGAGCGACCCGGCCTGCGCGACGTGCGATCCGAGAACGCTCCTGAGCGCGGCGTGCAGGAGGTGCGTCGCGGTGTGGTGCTTTTCGGTCTCGCTCCGGCTCGGGTCAACAGCGGCGCGTACCGTCGTTCCGGTCGAGAGGGTGCCGCGCAGCACCCGCGCCTGATGGACAAACACACCGCTTTTGGTTTTCGTCGTGGTACTGACGACGGCTTTACTGCCCGACCATTCTAAAACGCCTGCGTCCCCAACCTGCCCGCCGCCCTCGGCGTAGAAGGGTGTGGTGTCCAAGACGACCTGCACCGTGTCACCTTCACGTGCTTCGTTCTGTTCTGTACCGTTTCGCACGAGCGCCAACACCGTTGCTTGGGCGTCCCGGTCGGTGTAACCGATAAAGACTGTCGGGCCGTGCGCCTCGGCAAGCTGTCCGAACACGTCCTGCGCGGTGAACATCGCGCCGCCTTCGCGTGAGGCCCTCGAGGTCTCCCGCGCCCCTTCTCTCGCCGCTTCATACCCGGCTCGGTCAACGGTGACGCCGCGCTCCTCGGCCATCTCTTCGGTCAAGCTCAGGGGAAAGCCGTAGGTCTGCCAAAGGTCGAACGCCACGTCACCGGGAAGTTCAGCGCCGCCCAGCTCATCCAACAGCTGCGACACCCGGACGATACCAGACCCCAACGTTCGTAAAAACTGTATCTCCTCCGCCTCTAAAATCCCCTCAATCCGTGCCTGTGCGTCCCGCACTTCCGGGTACGCTTCGCCCATCGCCTCTACGACGCCCCCGACGAGCTTGTACAAGACAGGTTCACGAAGACCCAGCACGTACGCCTGCCGACTCGCCCGCCGGATAAGCATCTTGATCACGTAACCTGCACCGTCGTTCGCGGGCAAAATCCCATCGGTGATGCACATACTGACCGAGCGCACATGGTCGGCGATGATACGGTGCTGGACGCTCTTGATATCTTCATAAGGCACACCGGAAAGCTCGACCAAGCGACGAATGACAGGCTGGAATAACTCGGTGCCGTAAGCGTCTTTGGCCCCGGAAATGACGGTTGCAAAGCGCTCGAGCCCCCCACCTGTATCGATGTTTCGTTGTGGTAACGGCGTCAAGACGCCCGTCTCGAGGTTGTACTGCGTAAAGACCAGGTTCCAAATCTCGATATAACGGTCGCCGGAGCCGGTATTCGGGCCGGTTTCGTCCGCCGACCCGTACTCCGGGCCACGGTCGTAAAAGATTTCGGAGCAGGGGCCGCACGGTCCCGAACGTTCGTCTTTGATGGCGTTGGCGGGCCAAAAGTTTTCACCCTCACCCCAGCGGGAGAGCCGCGCTTCGGGAATGCCGACCTCATCGCGCCAAATGGCGTAGGCTTCGTCGTCGTCGGTAAAGACGGTGGCGTATAAACGGTCGGGCTCGAGCCCCAACCACTCTTCTGAAGTCAAGAACTCCCACGCCCAGGTGATCGCCTCGCGTTTGAAATAGTCACCGAACGAAAAGTTACCGAGCATCTCGAAAAAGGTGTGGTGCCGCCGGGTGCGCCCGACGTTCTCGATGTCCGAGTCTTTACCGCCCGCTCGCATACACTTCTGACTCGTCGTGACGCGGGGCCAAACGCCCTCCACACCGGGAAAACGGGGCGTCGCACCCTGAAAATACGGCTTAAACTGCTGCATCCCCGCGACGTTAAACATCAAGCCGGGGTCGTCGCTTTTTAGAGACGCAGACGAATAGATGAGGTGCTCTTTGCTGCGGAAAAACTCGAGGTAAAGCCTTCTCAAGTCGTCTACTGATCGGTTCTGCACGGTGGCCTCCACTAAACGCTGATTATACCGAAGGTCATGTAGCAGCTTCGTCGCAGCGGTTTTGAACTGCCCTGAGCTTGACCGAAAACAGGGGTTGACAAATCATTTTTTTTTTTGCTACTCTCCCGCTAAGTCACAGTTCGCAAGCTAGCTATCTGCTTATCCAGCAGGGAAAAGGCTAAGTCGTCAAAGAGCTTCTTTTAGAGCTTAAGGAGGAAGTTGTGAAACATAGAGGTGCACTTGTGGTTGCTTGCGGGCTTTTGCTTGCAGGGTGTAGCCAAGGCGTAAAACAGGGTGAGACAAACTCAGCCCAGACAAGTTTTGCATCCGGCGAGTACGAGCTTTTTCATAACGGAGAACCTATAACGCCTAGCGAGTACGTGCGAACGAGGTCTGTCGAAAATCTTTCGGCTTTACCTGAAGATTTTAGATACGACCTTAAGAAAGCGCTCAGTCAGCGTGAGTTTAGTACGCTTCCCCTCGAAAAGCGACGGTTACTCAACGTAGCCAAGGCTGATTCAGAACCAGCCATCAAAGCCGTAGACGCTTACACATTTTTGCGCTCTTTCCCTACTGAATCACTCAAACTTCTTCCCAAGGAGCACCAGCAAGAGCTACTAGAAGACCTTACAGAAAAGCAGCTCCTTTCACTTCCTAACTTGGTACAGGATACCTTGAAAGCTGCAGCCAAGTAGATTTATCAGAGGTCTAGTTAAGCGTTCCTGCCCACGAGTGAGGTTGTTAATGAAAAAGTTTGCAATTATCGCGTTTGTTGTGTTTCTGTATGGTCTCGCTTTGGCTCACGACACTACCGAAACCGAGTATAGATATGGTTGTTCGGGCACTTGCTCAAGTAGCATATTGCATGAGCAGACCTATAAGTATAAGTATGTTAAGACCATTGACGGTTACTTCGATTGGGGTTGTCTTTGCCATAAACATCGAGAAAGTCTCTCCATGTCTAAAACACGGATGGCCACCTGCTGTGGTGGTTCTGCTGGAACAACTATCACGGCATTTGGAAATCTGCGTCTAGTAAGCAGTGGCTGTGGAGACTCAGAGAAGGTTACTTTGGTTGCGTTCAGCGGCTAAGACTATTTCAAGCTGTTCGGGATAGTTGGCTTCGCAAGAGCTGAGATTTTCTCAGCTCATTTTGCTTGCTCTGTAATGTGTAGCTGCTTGCTCACATTGTAATCTATCAGTCAACCTCTATCGACAACATTTTTCCACTTCGGCTAAGACGTTGAGCTTATACACATGTTTAGACTTGCTGGATTACTAAGTGCAACCACACGATTATCTCAGGATAAGGAGAGGCTAAGTTAGGGTGATGCGAGCCCTTCAAGTATCTTCCCAGACTGTTGAGCAGCTAGAAGCCCTACGTCAGCTTTACCGCCATACCCGA
>JAABUN010001773.1_pt1 | contig 43948 bp, 40 predicted proteins | sample 5559311 | NCBI WGS metagenome assembly JAABUN01 (sample SAMN10711877, study PRJNA513370) | rock metagenome | isolation source: Antarctica rocks | place: Antarctica: Victoria Land, Siegfried Peak sud
GCTGCGGATGTCCTGACACAGTTTTTTAATAGCGTCTCTGCATCTACTCGTAAGTGATGTGTCGAGAAATGCACGCCGTTTCAAGATCAAGAGGGTAGTCAGAAACAGCCTGGTGCATCCCGACAATTAGCCTAACAAGAGACTATGTTGCCAAGGGGGCGAGTCCCACTTTATTGAGGCTTGATACGTTTCCTCACCTATTAAGATGGATACCAAGAATGCTTTGCAACAATTTCGAGTCGCGCTTCAGGTCGTCGCTTTTGTTGATGTGGTCGCGAATCTGTTGCTGCAACCGCTTGATCTCGTTTTCGAGATAGGCGATAGAGTTTTGAATCGATTCGATCACCAGCGCGGGTTGCGAGGGCACGCCCCCTCGGTTCTTTTCCTGCACGGCCAACTCCTGCACCGCGTGAAGGCGCCGCATCAGCGCCATCAGAAGCTGCATTTCGGGCGCGGCGACTCGCCACAGAGCGGGCACCTCCTGACGGCAGAAGCGCGCAATGAGCGCGGCGTCGGCTTTATCGGTTTTGTTGCCCTGAGCCTGAGTGAGTCCGAAAAAGCGAATGCGCGCCGGATTGACAGGGAACCCCCTCCATTCGTTTCGTTCGTCGTTCCTCCTCACTCCACTCATTCCGCTTCCGGCGGCGGGTGAGCTTGTCGTTCTGCTGCTTGCGCGCGGCTTGACTGTGTGCGAAAATACAAGTGACAAGGAGAATTATGCCAACCACAATGGAAGATGTTCAGAAATGGGCAACGGCTAACGGTCACGATGGTAAAGCCATGTCGCCGGTCACGAAAGATGATCTCAGGTCATGGGCAAAAGACTTCTATCAGGAAATCAGCACTCCTGATGCAGGCAGTTTTCGAGATAGGTTTGAGCGCACTATTTCCAAGCAGAAGAACGATTACTTTCAAGTTATGCTTCGGGGCGTGTTGGAAGTTATGTCATTGGGTTATCCCTTGTCCAAAGCGATGTCTCTTCATCCAGATGCGTTCGATGAAAAGTTCATCACAATCGTTAAATATGGCGAGATGCACGGCGAGGTAGATTTGACCTTGCAACGCTATCTGGAAAAGCCGGAAGATATGGAACCGCGTTGTGGCGTGAGGCAAAAGTAGATCAACAAGCAGCAGAAAAAGGCGTTGCACCCGATTGCCTACAGCTCCGTTCGTTCCTCACTTCGCTTTCGGCGGCGGGTGAGTTTGGCGTTCTGCGCGCGGTTTAGCCACGAGCGATACTTACCGCAAGATGAAAAGAACAACTTTACAGACCTTGTGCATTTCCGCCGTCGGATTTTTGGTTATTCTCATCATCTCCTTTTCGCCGCTCCTTCGTTCATCTGCGCGCGCCAACGGAAATATGTCTCAACGTTTGCAAGCGGACAACGTGACGACAACCGGAAAGGTTTGGGGCGTGGGGCCTTCGACAGTCGGTAGTGGCCCCTCGGTTGTGCTTTATAGTTACGACGTGCCTGGCTATCCGCGCAACGGCAATGCGGGAAGTTATCAGCGTGAGCAGGTCATTAAACCAGAAGAAATATCGCGGTTTCATATTGGCGCGCCGATTAGTGTTGAGTATTCGCGTGGCTTGCCAGGCGTGTCACGATTAAAAGGTTATGGCACGGGCAGCGTTTATATCGAGCAGCAAAGCCAAGACCTCAAACAGATGGCTCTTATTGTTATTCCACTCTTCATTGTCGTCATGCTAATTTCTTCATTATTCAAACGGCTGCGTGGTTACGCATAAACATTCGCGCGATGCCTTAGAACCTATCCGAATAGCAAGCCGGGACTGGGCGTGAAAAGTCATTTTCTACGAAGGAAAAGCTCTGCTTCAACGCCCAGTCCCAGAGGGAACCCCGCCGCACCCCAAACTTCGGGCCAATCCCTATTTGGATAGGCACTAAATAAGCGGCCCCATAGGCACCAAGCTAAGAAAAATCCATGCGCAAATAACCTGAAATGCGATATAAAATCGCAGCCAAGGAAGGCGTCAACCTTCGTTGACGCGGGCTTCGCCCGAAAGATGATGCTCTTTTCATTGCGCAGCAACGCGTCAACGAAGGTTGACGCCTTCCTTGGCTGCGATTTTATATCGCATTTCAGGTTAGCTTGGTGCCTATGAGGCACTAAATAAGCGGCCCCTATCTCAGCGCCCGCTCCGCCAATAATTCGCGGTAAACGCACTCGGTTTGCTCGACCATGCGCTCCTGACTGAAATCGCTCCGGGCGCGCGCGTGCCCCGCCGCGCCCATTTTCGCGCGCAATCCTTCGTCTTCGATTAGCATCGCCATCGCGTTGCGCAACGCGCATTCGTCGCTGGGCGCGACGACGAAACCGGTTTTGCCCGATACGATCACTTCGCCGATGCCGCCGATGTCGCTGCCGATAACCGGCAGACTCATCGCGCCCGCCTCGGCCAGAACGCGCCCGAAACCTTCTTTGGCAATTGGCGGCAAAACTACCATGTCCATCGCGCTCATCCAGGGCTTTACGTCGGCGTGGAATCCGGCGAAAATTACGCGGTCACCGATGTTCCGTTCGCACACCTGCCGTTCTATATTGGCGCGCTCGTTACCTTCGCCCAACAATACAATGCGCAATTGCGGATGGGTGTGGCACAAAGGCGCGACCGCGTCGACAAACCATTTGTGTCCCTTCTTCTCCGTCAGATGCGCCACTACGCCAATCACCAGAACATCGTCGGGCAAACCCAGCGCGCTTTTGGCGCGGGCGCGGTCAGTGCAGGGCGCGAATTTGTCCAGGTCAACGCCGTTATAAACCACGCGAATTTTGGCGGCATCAATGCCCTGCTCGATCAAGTGCGCCTTGACCGCGTGCGAAACGGCGATGATGCGGTCGGCGTAAACATAACAGGTTTTGGAGTTAAGCGCGCGCACCGTCGCTACGCTCGGCAGGCCCAACATGCGCGCGGCCAGCGTGCCCCACAAGCTCGCCGTCGAAAGTTGCGTTGCCACCAAATCTACGTTATTGCGCCGGAACCAGCGAGCCAATCGTCCGACGGCCAGCAAATTGAGCTTGCCCGAAAAACGCAGCGAAAGCGCGTCCACGCCTTCGGCGCGCGCGGTGTCAATCAGCGCGTGACTGTATTTGACCAGCAACGAGACCTCGTGACCGCGCGCGCTCAGGCCGCGACAGAGCGAAACGGTCGAGCGTTCGGCACCCGCGATTTTCGAGGGCGCGATCAGTTGAGCGATGCGCAGCGATTCGGCGGGCTGTGCCAGCGGGAAGGGCGCTTCGGCGAGCATGATCGGTCGGGGCGTCTTCGTCCGCGCCACGATTTCGTCCGCGCGCGGCGGCGAAACAGGAGTGACGAGGGACGAAGGGGTTTTCATGGGCTATGACTTGTGCATTGAGGCACGCTAATGGAAAAGGCTAACCCGCAGATTCGGCGCCGGAGCGGGAGTTAAGGATGGTGAGTGATGAACACGAGGAATCACCCTGGTGCAAGCGCGTTTTTCAAGGTATTCACGCGCTCCACTCACCACCCCTGACTCACCTCACTTTGGCCTCGCGCGTCGCCCCCAAAATCTGCCGCGCGGCTTGGGCGACCGCTTCGGGCGTCACGTCTTCGACGCGTCCGCTTGGAGTTTCGAGGCCGACGTGACGCATTTCGGGATAGTGCAACGGCAGACGATGGGCAGCTTTTATCGGGCCGCAAATCGCCACGACCGGCGTTTGCATCGCGACCGCCAGATGCATCGGGCCGGTGTCGTTAGTCAGCATCACCGCGCAACGCCCGATCAGCGTCGCCGAAGCGCGCAACGGTAAGGCGCCCGCCGCATCAATAATTTTATCGGACGGCAGCTCGGCGCGCAGCCCATCGGTGTCGTCGCGGTCTTGCGGGCCGCCCAGCAACACCAATCGCGCATCGGGAAAATCGGCCAACAACAGTCGCGCGGCGGCGGCGAAATTGGCGACGTCCCACTTGCGCGCGGGCGCCGAACAGCCGGGATTAATTCCAATCAAAAGCTCGTTTTCGCCGACGTTGTGCGAGGCCAGAAATTGCGCAGCCAACTCGACATCCGCGTCGCTTTGCGGAACGGTCAACAGCGCGCGGTCGGGAATCGGGGCGCCCAGTGCATGGGCCCAGTAAAGATAGCGTTCGGGCGGATAAATCCAGCCGGGCGGATGCTCGATGACGCGCGTCGAAAGCAGCTTGGTAAGCCTGCCGAAACGCGGCGAAACCAACTTTTGCGGCGCGCCCGAAAGCGCCATTAACAGCGTGGATTTGAGCAAACCTTGCGTTTCCAAAACCACATCGAAGCGGCCCGCGCGCACCAGTTTTACGGCGGGAATTAATCCGCTTAGGCCGCCGTGCCAGGGAATGATTTCGTCAATGAACGGGTTGCCCTCGACGACGGCGCGGCTTTTATCGCGCACCGCCCAGGCGATATGGGCGGTGGGAAAATGCGCCCGCAAAGCGCGCGCGAGCGGCGACGCCATCACGCAATCGCCGATGGCGCTGAGGCGGATGATCAAAATGCGCGGCGCGTCGGTTGTGTTCATGGTAGTTTGAATTGAGGTCAACACCTGCGTCCGGAGGTTTCAACCTCCGGAGAGATGGGTAACGTCAGACATTCTCACTTCCCGCCGCGTGCATGTTCGGTGATTAACTCGCGATAAACCCGTTCGGTCTGCTCGATCATTTGTTCTTCGCTGAACTGACTCAGGGCACGCGCGCGTCCGGCCTGCCCCATACGCGCGCGCAGGTCGGCATCATCAATCAGCGTTTTTAGCGACTCTTGCAATTGCGTCGCATTGGCGGGTTCGATGATAAAACCGTTCTCGCCCGAAACGATAACTTCGCCGATGCCTCCGACATCGGTGCCAATTACCGGTTTGCCCAGCGCGCCCGCCTCGACCAGAACGCGCCCGAATCCCTCTTTGCTTAGCGCGGGCAACACCAAAATATCCATCGCGCCCATCGCGGGCACCACGTTGGGATAATAGCCGCCAAAGACCACGCGAGCCGCGATGCCCAGCGCCTCGACCTGACTTTGCAATGCCTCCAACTCCGGCCCCTCGCCCAGAAATAACACCTGCAACGCCGGATACGATTTCAGCAGGGGCGCGACCGCATCGAGAAACCACTGGTGGCCCTTTTTCTCCGTGAAATGCGCCACTACGCCCACCACCAGAGCGTCGGCAGCAAGGCCCAATTCGGTTCTGGCGCGCGCGTTATCGAAAGCCGAAGGCGGCGAAAAATAATCGAGGTCGATGCCGTTATAGACCACGCGAATTTTGCGGGCCTCAATGCCATATTCGACCAAATGCGCTTTGACCGCGTGCGAGACGGCGATGATGCGGTCGGCGTAAACGTAGCAGGTTTTGGAATTGAGCGCGTGAACCGTCGCCACGCTCGGCACGCCGATAACGCGCGCGGCGAGCGTGCCCCACAAACTCGCCGTCGAAAGTTGCGTCGCCACCAGGTCAACGTCGTGGCGACGAAACCAGCGCGCCAAGCGCCCGACGGCCAGCAGGTTGAGCTTGCCCGAAAAGCGCATCGAAATCGCGTTGACGCCTTCGGCGCGCGCGGCGTAAATCAGCGCGTGACTGTGTTTGACCAGAAGCGGCACATCGTGGCCGCGCGCGCTCAGGCCACGACAGAGCGTGATGGTAAGCAGTTCGGCGCCCGAAATTTTCGAGGGCGCGATCAGTTGCACCACGCGTAAAGGCGGCGCGGCATTTGGAGCGGCTTCGTCGCGGCGAACGCACGCGCGCGGTGCAGGTTCGGGTGGGCGACCAAAGGCGGGTGCGACCGGCAGAATTTTCTCGGAATCGGAGTTTTGAAAGACGCGCCGAAAGTAGGCTTCCATGGCGTCGAGACAGGCGTTTTGCTCGAAGTGCTCTTCCAGAAAACAGCGCGCGTTATGACCTAACTGCGTGCGCAAATCTTCGTCGGCGAACAGTTTTTCGAGCGCGATTTGCAAGGCCGTGCTGTCGCCAGGCGGCACCAGAAAACCGGTTTGGCCGTCGCGCACGACTTCGGGCAAACCGGCGATTGCCGAACAGACGACGGGCTTTTCCAACGCCATCGCTTCCATCACGGCGATGCTCAAGCCCTCTTTGAGCGAGGGCAAAACGAAAACGTCCATCGCGCACACGACTTCGGGCACATCGCGCCGAAAGCCCAGAAAATGCACGCGCTCGCTCAGACCCATTTCGGCGATTTGCCCGCGCAACTCCTCTTCGAGCGGGCCTTCGCCCGCAAATAACGCGTGAACCTCGCCGGTCGTCGCCTCCATGTTCTTCAGCGCTTCGAGCAAAAAGCGATGGCCCTTGCGCGGAATCAGCGACGCCACGACGCCGACGGTGCGCGTATTGGCGGGCAAGCCCAGACGCGCTTTGGCGGTCGCGCTATCGAGCGGCGCGACGTATTGGTCGAGGTCTATGCCGTGATAGAGCACCTCAATTTTTTCGGGCGCGATGCCCTGCTCGATGAGCGCGTCTTTGACGCCGCTCGAAACCGCGATGAGATGGTCGGCGTGCTGAAACCAGGTTTTGCGGTCGGTCGCATGAACGACGGCGACACTGGGCACACCGGTAATTTTCGCGGCCAAAGCGCCCTGCCACGAAGCCGTCGTCAGATGGGTATTGATGACATCCACGCGCTCATCGAGAATGAGGCGACAGAGTTTGACGAGGGTAATCGGGTCAATTTTGCCGTGCGTATGCCAGGCGTGCAGTTGGATGTTGGGGTGTTCGAGCTTTTCAATTTCGGCGCGCAGAGGCGTGTCGCGCTTGGTCACGACGATGACGCGATGCCCCATCTCGGCCAAATGCGCGATGACGCGCAGAAAAAAGTATTCGGCGCCCGCCAACCGCGAAGGCGTGATGTATTGCAGAAAAGTCAACGGCATGGGGGGAGTTAAAGGTGGCAGGTAACAGTTTTCAGGTGGCAGGGAATAGGAATTCGTTGTCGCTCGATTATAGCGAGTGAAGCGAGACAGTTTCCATTCGCTTCAATACCTGCCACCTGAAAACTGCCGCCAGCCACCTTTTAGCGCGCCTGTTCCAAACGCGCGCTCATCGAACCGTCGCTTGTCATGCGCCAGTCGGGGCCGTATTCGTGGATTCGCTCTTGCTTCAACTCGGCGACTTCCAGATGGCCCGTCCACACGATGACGCGCTTTTTGTCGTCCACTTCGCACGCCATCTGATAGGCCTTGTCGATGGTGTGGCCGAACAAAACGCCCAGCATTTCGATGACGTATTCGTAGGTATGATGATCGTCATCGAGCAGAACGACGTGCCAGGGTTTGTCGAGATTCAGGTCTTCATCGAAGATGATTTCGGGCGCGACCCGCGTGCCAGTTTGCACTTCGGGGTCGGCGGTGATAGTTGCTAAATGCGGCATAGTTTTTTGGAGAGTGGCGAGTTGTGGGTGGTGAACGCGGATGTCAGGTTCAGAGCATTCACGCTCTCCACTCTCCACTTATTGCCCCCTACTCCAAACCTTTCAAGAACTCGCGGCCCAGCGTGCCCTCGAAGACGGTTTTGGCGGGGCCGGTCATGTAAACGCGGTCGTTGGCGGCCCACTCGATGCTGAGGTCGCCGCCGGGCAGATGCGTCATCGCGTGACGGTCGCCTTCGGGCAAAACGCCGTTGAGCGCCGCCGCCACCACGCAGGCACAGGCGCCGGTTCCGCAGCCCAACGTGTCGCCCGCGCCGCGCTCCCAGTGGCGCACCCACAATTTGCGCGGCCCCATCATTTGCACGAAATGGACGTTGGTGCGTTGCGGGAAATCATGGTGATGCTCGATTTCCAGACCGATCTCTTTGAGCGGGACGGTCTCGACATCATCCACGAAAATGACGACGTGCGGGTTGCCCATCGAAACCGCCGTAATGCGAAAGGTCTCGCCGTTGACTTCGAGCGGATAGTCCACCACGCGGCCATCGCCGCCGTTGCCTTCGTGCAGCAGCATCGGAATCTGTGAGCGCAGCAAGCGCGGTGCGCCCATATCCACGCGCACCTGCGTGCTGGAGGCGTTGCGGCCCTGCCCGCCAATCACTTCGATGTGCTGCACCCCCTGACTGGTCGCGACCGACATCGGGCGGGCTTCGATCATACCCTTATCGAAGAGATATTTGGCGAAGCAACGGATGCCATTGCCGCACATTTCGGATTCGGAGCCGTCAGGATTCCACATCCTCATGCGATAATCGGCGTCGCCCTCTTCGTCTTCCATAATAAGAATCAGACCATCGCCGCCCACGCCAAAATGACGCGCACACGCCCGCTTGGCGAGGTCGGGCAAAATATGTTCGGGCGGCATCGCGTTGTTGATGCAATCGAGCATCAGATGATCGTTGCCCGAACCGTGCATTTTGGTAAATGAAATTTCAGGGAGCATAAGTAGGTGAACGCTCCGCACAGGAACGCGTTTTTAAGAATAGCAAATTTCGGATGGCTTCGCGATGTGGAATGTAGGATTCAAGAGGCCCGATGGGCCGCATTAGACGCGATAAATCGGCGTCTCTACAACGGCGCCGCAATCACTTCGTCCGCCAACGCGCCGACATCCTGCGTCGCATCGAGCCACGTCGCGTTGGTCTGATGGCGAAACCACGTCGTCTGTCGTTTGGCATAGCGCCGCGACGCCTGCTTCCAATCGCGCACCGCGTCTGCGAGCGGCAATTGATCTTCCAAAACATCGAGCAGTTGCCCGTAACCCACGCCCGCCGCCCACGGCGTATAGCGGCCCCACTTGTCCAGCAAAGCGCGCGTTTCGTCGAGCGCGCCCGCGCCAAGCATGGCGTCAACGCGCATATTGATGCGACGATACAACATCTCGCGCGGCCAATCGAGCGCGAACACACGCGCCTCAAGCGGCGCATTAACCGGTTTAACTTCGTCGCCGCGCGCGCGCTGCTGCGCGATTTGTAGCGCGCGCACCACACGATAACCGTCGTTTGGCTCCAGTTTCGCCGCGACTTCAGGCGCAAGCGCTTGCAGTTCGGCCATCAAAGCGAATGCGCCTTCATCGGCCAATCGCGCTTCGATTTGGGCGCGCAACGCTTCGTCGGGTGCGGGCGCGCTCAGGCGCTCCGGTTCTAATAAAGCGCGAACGTAAAAGCCCGTCCCGCCGCAAACAATGGGCGTTTGGCCGCGCCCGCGAATCTCTTCAATCGCTTCATTGGCCAGTTCCGCCCACTGCGCCGCCGAAAACTGGGCGTTGGGCGCGCAAATATCCAACAGATGATGCGGCACTAAATCGCGTTCGAGCGGCGTCGGCTTGGCGGTCACGATGTCGCATTCGCGATAGATTTGCATCGCGTCGCCGTTGACGATCTCGCCGCCAACGCGCCGCGCGACTTCGAGCGCCAGAGCCGATTTGCCGCTCGCCGTCGGGCCGACAAGAACGATGATGGGAGAAGGTGACACCAGTGGAGTTTCACACAACTTGACCGCTTTTCCCATCTCCGACCGCTCAGATGCGTGAACAACGCGCCCGGCACGCCGTCTGCCCCTATGTTCGTTATTCCCCAAAGGTAAAAGGAAAACCAATCATGAAAAAAACCAAACATATTCTCATCGCGGGCGCGTTGCTGGCGACTGCCGGTCTGTCGGGCGTGGCCAACGCCGACATCGCCGTTCAACTCAACGGCCAACCGCTCGCCACTTCAACGGCGCCCGTCCAAATGAACGGTCGCACTCTCGTTCCTCTGCGCGACATCTTCGAGGCATTGGGCGCTCGCGTGGACTGGAACCCCGCCGCTCAAACGATTCTTGCGACGCAGGGCACCACGCAAATCGGCCTGGCCATTAATAATCCGATGGCTTCGGTCAACGGCAAAACCGTGATGCTCGATCAGGCCGCGACGCTCATCAAAGGTCGCACCTTCGTGCCGCTCCGTTTCGTGGCCGAAGCGACCGGCGCCAAAGTGAACTGGAACGGCGCGATGCAGCAGGTCTCGATTGTGACGGCGCCTCTCACGGCTCCGGCGATTCCCGTTGGCACCAACCCCAACACCCTGCCCAACTATGGCAACACGCCGGGCAACACCGGTTCACAGGTCGCTAACTACCGCCAGATTTCGATTCCCCAGGGTGTCGTGATTCCGGTCACTTTGGATCAGGCGCTCAACTCTTCGATTACGCGCGTTGGCTCCACGTTCACGGCGTCAGTCAAGACGGTTCGTCTGGGCGACAGCGAGTTTCCGGCGGGCACCAAAATCGAGGGCCGCGTCACCGAGGCGCGCCCCAGCCAGAACAATCAGCCAGGCGTGTTGGACATGGAATGGACATCCGCGATTCTGCCTGACGGCACGCGCGTTCCTCTGCGCGGCGAACTGACTGCGCTCGATACCGATAACGTTTCCAATCAGGGCGGACGCTTGGTCGCGTCGGGCGCTAAAAAGGATGACCGATTGAAAGTCATCGGCATCGGTGCGGGCGCCGGTTTCGTGTTGGGCCGCGTCTTGGACACCAACTCGACGGTCTCGACGATTCTGGGCGCGGCGGGCGGTTACCTGTTCTCGCGATCCCGCGACAAGAAGGCCGAAGAAGCGCGTCTGGCGCAAAACACCACGCTGGGCGTCGAACTGACGCAGGGCGCGCGTTATACCGACACGACCGATTACAGCCGCAATCGCGAGCCGTATTTGCGCGATGTCAACACGCGTTTCAATCCCGACGATTACGGCTACGACCAGCGCGCCAGCGTGCGTCCGTCCGATAACTACAACGGCTATCAGGTGACGAACACGTTGCCGACGCCGGTTTACGACAACAACGGCCAGTTGTATACCCCGCCCATTCCGGGCAACACGCTGAACAACCTGCCCGACAATCAGACCGTTGCCGGAGCGCGCCAGATTTCGATTCCCGCGGGCGCCATCGTGCCGGTCAAGATGAACGTTGCTCTTTCGTCGGAGACCGCGCGCGTGGGCCAAGAGTTCACCGCGACGGTTGATTCCCAACAGTTGGGCGACAGCGAATTCCCCTCTGGGACGACTCTGGTGGGCCGCGTCACCGAAGCGCGCGCAATGCAAGGCAACGAGCCGGGCGTTTTGGACTTCGACTTCAATACGGCGATTCTGCCTTCTGGCGAGCGCGTTGGCTTGCGCGGCGATTTGACGACGCTCGACGAGAAGAGCGTGCAAACAACGGGTGGTCGCATCATGGCCAAAGAGGGCAGTGGGGGCGGCGACAAGTTGAAGGTCATCGGCATCGGCACCGCCGCCGGTTTCGTGATTGGCCGCGTCTTGAAGAAAGACGGCCTCTTGCCTTCGCTGTTGGGCGCGCTGGGCGGCTATCTTTATTCGGCGAACAAGGGCGACAAGCCCGCCGAGGCGATGGTCGCGCAGGGCTCGCGCATCGGCGTGCGTTTGGATCAGCGCGTCGCCTATAACGACGATACCTATTACGGTTACCGCGATACCTATCTGCGCTTGAACTAAGGTTCGGGAACGGATAGGCAAAACGCCCGCAATGCAAATCGCGGGCGTTTTTGTGTTTATGGTGAGTTTTATGTTTAGCCCCCACCCCAGCACTGCCTTGGCTCCGCCAGGCGACCACCCGATTACGGGCGAGGGAGCGCGTTTCGGAAGTTAGAAGTTGCTGGAACTAACTTAATAAGCAAGCTCCGGCAGGTATTAATTTCCCGAAATGTGCCCCCTCTCCCGTAATCGGGTGGTCGCCTGGCGGAGCCAAGGCAGGGCTGGGGTGGGGGCTAAACGTTGTGCTCGCCGAAAACCCTCACTCTGGCCGAGCGAACCGAAAACGCGGCGCTTCGTCGAGGGCGGGCACGCGCACGTCGTCGGATAAATTAACGCTCATCTGCGGGCCAGCTTCACTGAACGATTGGACTAAACCCGACGTTTTCAGAATCTTCTGAAACCAATCGCCATCGCCGATGGCCTCGATCCTAAACGGCGGTTGCAACTTGCGGTCGCCCAGCATGATTGTCGTTCCGGAGACACGAATCGCGGTGTGACTGCCGACGCGCACATCGTTGATGGCGATGGCTTCGGCGCGGGCCGCCATCAGTTGATGAATTACCAGCAACAAATCGTAATCGTGAACCAACATCGCGGAATCGAGCGGATCGCGGTCGCTCAGGGTAATTACGGCGCCCGCGCCGCGCAGGGCGTTGAATCCGGCGGCGCGTTTCAGATAAGAAATCTGCGCGCGACTGCCTTCGATTTGGCCGGTCGGCGTTTCGTAGGCCGTGCCCTGACTCCAGGCCCAGTTCGCGGCCAGAATCAGAGCGAATCCACAGAGTAGTAACGCGGGAAACTTTTTCACGAGAAATTCCTTGGGGGAGAACAACGGTGAATCTTACTTTCGTTTGAGCACTAACAATTTGATGGCGGTGCGTTCGTTGCCGTCGATTTCGATTTCGGAAAACGAGGGCACGCACATCAAATCGGTGCCCGACGCGATCAGAAATCCGCGCGCGATGGCGATGGCCTTAATCGCCTGATTGAGCGCCGCCGCGCCGACGGTCTGAACTTCGACTTCGCCGTCGTCGCGCATGACGCCCGCGATGGCTCCGGCGACTGTATTAGGTTTGCTTTTGGCCGATACGCGCAATGTCTGCATTAGAATGGTGTGATGATGGACTACGATTTATCCGCTTTAGGATAACAGAAGTGTCGGGTGGCGGATTACGGATTGCGGAGAGCGGTTGTTTGCGGAGAGCGCATAGGTTTTTCCCTCACCCACCTTCGCGGAACTCAGGCACCCTCTCCCGTAGGGAGAAGGATATTGGCAGGCGTAACCGTAAAGAGCTTTCTTCCAAGCTACGCCTCCGTAAATCCTTCTCCCTACGGGAGAGGGTGCCTGAGTTCCGCGAAGGTGGGTGAGGGAAAAACCTATGCGCTCTCTTCAAACCTTATCCGAACCCCTAATGCGCCACTTCCGAGGCGCGCGTTTCGCGAATCACGGTAATTTTAATTTCGCCCGGATATGTCATCTCGTCCTGCACGCGGCGCGCCACATCGCGCGCCAGACGCAAAGCCGCCAAATCGTCCACCTTTTCGGGCTTGACCACGATGCGCACTTCGCGGCCCGCCTGAATCGCGTAAGATTTCTCGACGCCCTCGAAACTGTCGGCGATCTTTTCCAGTTCGGCCAGACGCTTCATATAAATCTCGACATTTTCGCGGCGCGCGCCGGGGCGGGCGCTCGACATCATATCGGCGATCTGCACGATGACCGCTTCCAGACTCGACATCTGCCCGGTGTCCATATGATGCTCGCCCGCCGCGCGAATTACGGCGTCCGACTCGCGATGGCGCTTCATCAGTTCGACGCCCAAATCAACGTGAGTGCCTTCGTGATCATGGTCGAGAGCTTTGCCGATGTCGTGCAAAAACGCCGCGCGCTTGGCGACCTGCACATCCGCCCCAACTTCGGTGGCGATGGTCGCGGCGATCTTCGCCATCTCGACCGAATGCTTCAGAATGTTCTGCCCATACGAAGTCCGATAAAGCAGGCGCCCGATGACTTCCATCATCGGTTTGGGCACGCGCACGTTGGCCTCCGAACAAGCGCTCTCGGCGGCCTCGCGCATCTTGAGCGTGATCTCGCCTTTGGCGCGCGCCAGCACTTCCTCGATGCGCGCCGGATGAATGCGCCCATCGGAAACCAGGCTGGCCAGCGCCAGACGCGCGATTTCGCGTCGCACGGGATCGAAGCACGAAACCATCACGGCTTCGGGCGTATCGTCAATAATCAGGTCGGTGCCCGACAGTTGCTCGAAGGTGCGAATGTTGCGGCCCTCGCGCCCGATGATGCGACCTTTGAGATCTTCGGTCGGCAGCGGCACGACCGAAACCGCGCTTTCGCTGGTCTGGTCAACGGCGCAACGATGAATCGCCATCACGATAATTTTGCGCGCGCGCTCTTCGGCGTGTTCGCGCGCCTCTTCCTCAATGCGCGCGGCCACGCCCGCCATCGCGTCGCGGGTTTCGGTCGCGACGCGTTCAAGCAATAGTTCTTTGGCCTCGGTCTCGGACAGGCGCGCCACGCGCGCGAGTTCGGCGCCGCGTTGGGCGATTAAATCGTCGGCATCGGCGAGCCTGGTTTCGAGCTGATCGGTGCGCTCGCCCAGATTTTTGTCGCGAGTTTCGACTTCCTTGACGCGCTTATCCAAACGCCCTTCGCGTTCGCGCAGGCGGGCTTCGGAATCTTTGAGCTCGGCGCGACGGTCGGAAGTTTCAGCCTCCATGCCGTCGCGCAATTTGGCGACTTCGCGTTGAACCTCTTCGCGCGCCTCGACGCGCAGTTCGGCCTGACGGCGCGCTAAATCTTTTTCTAAATCGGCGAGTTTGCGTTGCGCCTCACGCTCGTTTCCTTCGAGCAGAGCCGTGGCGCGTTGACTTTTGTCGCGCGTGAGAGCGAGCCACAACGCCGCGCCCACGCCCGTTCCCAGCAGTAAAATTGGTAAAGCCCACCAAAGGGGGATTGAATTCACAGGAGCCTCTCTCGCGGTTTAGCAAAGCGCCTACGCGCCTCGAATTCCCGCAACGTGCTGTTGCTCCCAACTCTTGCGGACGCGAACGCCCGCGCGTTGCCGGAACTAAAATTAGCACGGGCACCGCTCTTAATTGCCGGTGGTTTAACGCGTGTTCTCGCAGCGCCAGAGCGCCCAAGGGGAACAGGCAAAACCACCATATCAAAGGAAATTCCATCGAAAGAAAAACTTTGGCGCCAAGTGAAGACCACCAAAAGCAGGAAATTATGGGGAAAGAGTCGCGGGGCCACCGAGCTAAGATTTCGGCCAATGCGAAGCAACAGACGGGTTAAGTATAACCGCGCATCGGCATTGGCCAAGACGGTAATTTTCGCGGCAGGGCGAGAAGATAAGATTATCGCGGCTCGACACGCGCCTTGCCTGGTCTATGCTCGACAACGGCTGCTGCAAAAAGCAAAATCCCCCGCGACTTCAAAGAGTCGCGGGGGATTTTCGCCTTTCTGTCACCGCACAATTTAACCGTCCGTTCTCTGCGTGACGCGCGAAATACCGACTTCGTTGACGCTATCTTTCGAGTGCGCCGTGCCCAGTCCGCCGGTGTAGGTGAAGTTGGGCGAGGGAACACGGTCATCGAACCAGGTCGTGACGCTCATGTTGTAGGTAATCTTTTGCGGTTCGGCGGGCGCGGCTTCGGCGCCAGCTCCGCCACCCATCATGGCTCCACCGGCGGGCGCGCCGCCAGTGGGCGCGCCGCCGCCAGCATCGGTCGCGGCGAGCGGAATCTCGAAGTAAGACTTGATGATGTCTTCCGAACGCACGACCTGACGGCGATCCATATCGAACCACAACACGCGCGCGACATCGGTGCGCGCGACTTCGATATCTTCGGGCAATAGTGTGGCACTTGCGTCGCCGCCGCCTTCGCCACCGCCACCGCCGGGCACCGGAGCCGCGCCAGCTTCGCCGCCCGCGCCGCCGGTCGAACCGACTTTGTTGCCCAGGTTAGCCGCGATTTTCTTGGCCAGATTTTCGGGCAAACGGAAGCGCGATTCCAGCTTGGCGCAACGACGGCTTTCGCCGCCAGGCGTCAGAATCGTGTCATAGGCCGTGAAGGTGATGGGCGCCGTCACGTTAACGCCTTTGCGCGAGGACAGATCGCCCAGAATCGTCATGTTGGTTTCCCAGGTCGAGCCAGGGCGCACTTCGGATTCGGGGAAGGTCGGCAGCAGGTCGGCGATGGCGATGGTCGGCGCCTTGCGCGTCGCGTTGATTTCCGTGCCGTCCGGCTCGATCATCTTGACGAAATACTTGCCGGTTTCTCCGGCTTTATTCCACAGAGGCTTGCCTTTTTCGTCCTCGTTCCAGGGAGCCTTAATCGGCACCGTCGAAACCGGAGCCGCATTGCGCCGCGAAGTCGGAGCCGCCGCCGGAGCCGCACCTTCGCCGCCGCCAGTGCCGCCCGCTTCGCTTTTGCGCTGGCGCTCGAACGATTCCTGCACTGCCGTCGCGATGTTGGCCGAGCCGTTATACATTCCGATGTTGCGCACCTGACGACGCATCAGCGCCGCGACCTGCCAATCGAGCGGCGCGGGAATATAACTTGCGGTCGCCGCCGCGCCACCGCCCGCCTCGCCGCCGCCACCGCCGCCGCCGCCACCCGCCGCCATGCCGTCGTCAATGACGGCGTTGCTTTCGGCGAAAACGCGGTAACGCTCGACCGAGTTGCGCAGAATGTCGGTCGGCTTCCAGTGCGTCAACTTAACCGATTCGCCCGCGACATCCACTTTATTATTGGCGACGTTAAACGTCACCGAGGCCGTGCCGACCTGCGCGCCGCCGGGCCGCAAAACGGTGATGTCGAGCTTGTAACCGGCGTCGCCGCGCGTGAATGTGCTGCGATCCGAGATGGTATCGAAAATCGCGTATTCCTGCGCCGAAGCCTGCTTGAACTGGCCATCAATTTTGATGATGGCATAGCCACCAGGCGGCAGACCTTCGTAGCGGACGGTCACTTCGCCGCGCACATCTTGGCCTTCCTGGGGGTAAATGATGCGGACTTGCTGCGCCCAAGCGCTCGCGGTTGCCAGACATACAAGCGCCGTCGCGAGAAGCGGCGTCACCAGAGATTTGAATTGTCGCATAGTTGTAGAAATTAGAGTTTTAGTTTAGACGATTGAGCGGCGCGCGGGTGTCAAAAATTCGGATGGGCATGAGGAAAGCGCGGAGGTTATTCCCTCACCGGCACCGTCACTTCGAGCGTTTGCGCTTTATCGCTATTTGTCGTCGCTAATATCTTACCGTCCGCGCCGATATAAAACGAGTAGCGACCGTTGCAACTCTGCACGACCGGTCTTCCGGTTTCGACGGCGCGCAGTTGCGCCATCGCCCGATGTTGGCGCGGCGCTTCGGTCCAGCCGAACCATTCGTCGTTAGTCAAAATCGCGTTGAACCCGAACTGCTTGCCGTCGCGCCAGAGCGGAAAGCAGCTCTCGAAACAGATCGCCGGATTAATGCCGACGCTTTGACCATTATCCAACGGCAAATTCAAGGTGCGCGGCCCGTCGCCGCGCTCGATGAGCGGGTCGGGCGCGAACTGCGCCAGAAACGGAATCCATTCCACAAATGGCGGACGCTCGCCAAACGGCACCAGGCGCGTTTTGGCGTAAGATTGCGCGCTGCCGTCGGGCATAATTAACACCGCTTCGTTGCGTTCCTGCCCGCCCGTCGTCGTGGCACGCGCGCCAGTGAGAAGCGGAATTTTCGGGCCTTGCTGTTGCCACTGCGCGTAATCTAATCCGCTATAAAACCCGGCGCCCGCTTTGCGCAGGTTCATCGTGGTTTCGGGCCACAGAATCAAATCGAACTGCTTGTTTTTCGTCGCGCGTTGCGTCATCTCCAATGCCTGACCAAACGGCCCGGCGCCGCCGTTTTTGCCCAGACTCGAAACATAAGTCTGCACGATCAAAACGCGCACTTCTTTGCCGCCAATTATGGGCGCGCGCGGCACGAAACCCACTAAATGCCACAGCACCAAAACGCCAATTGGCATCGCCGCGAAAACAGGCCTACGCGTCAGCCACCACAGCGCCGCGCACGCGCTGACTAAGGCGCACAGAAATGTCAAACCATGTTGTCCGATAATCGGCGAGCCGCGCAAAAGCAAAGCATCGGTCGTCTGCGTGAAGCCCAATGCGCCCCAGGAATGGCGAAGCGGCCCCTGATCGCGCAGGTAATCTAAAAATGTCCACGCGCTTGCCAGAATTAAGGGCGTCCACCATTGTTTATCACGCGCGAGCAACGCGCAAATCATCGGTTGCAGCCCGTGAACCGCCGCGATGAAAGTGACGGCGACGATGGACAACACGAAGCCCAACGCGGGCGAGGCGCCGATAGCGGCGGCGCCGTTTGTAATCGTCGGCACCAGCCACCAGTTGATGAGCCAGAACGAAACGAATCCGGCGATGTAGCCCAGGCGCGCGCGTTGGCGGATTGGCAGGTCATAGACCAGAATCCACAAAGGCGCGATGGCGACCCAGCCGAGGGGAAAAATCTGAAACGCGCCCGCCAGCCACCAGCTAAACGCCAGAGCGAAAATAAGTAAACCGACGCGTTTTTTTGGCGCGGATGAAAGAGAGGGAGTCAACGCGAGAGAGTTTAGGCATTTAAATCTCGTGCAGAGACGCTGGAGCGCAGAGAAGGTGAAGAATTTAAAAAATCACCGCTCAATCGTTCTTCAAGGCTTTGTTTTCTTCACTCTCTCTGCGCCCCAGCGTGGGGCGTGTAATTAAAAAAGTGCGCTTAATCGTCTTTCGATTTCGCCTTATCTTTGGGAAACAACAGAAACCGTTCGCCCAATCCCAGATAACCGCCCTCGACCAGAGCGCGCTCTTTGCCTTCGGGTTTATCGAGGGCTGTGACGCGGCGTTGCTTGCGTTCGAGTTGCGCGCGCAAGTCGGATAAAGTCGCTTCTTTAACTTTGATTTTCTCGTGAACGCGCTGATATTCGCCCCAGATGCCGGTCGCCGCGCCGCCCACGACAACCGTCGCGATTATCAAGAATCCCCAGGCCAGCGTATTATTGCGGCGTCGCCGAACGCGATTGGCGGCGCGCCGTTTGACGCCCGCATCGTTGGGATTGAGACGCGGCGAGGCGCCTTGCCCGCCCGAATTCGGGGGCGCGGCAGATTTTGTGGCGGGGCGAGAACTGGCGGGACGAGGCTGTGGCATAAGGGTGTGATGAAGTCCCCCTGAACAGAGGCGGCGATGGCGGCGGCGATAGGTCGCCGCATTTATTTTAACGCAAAAGTGGAGCGCCGAGGAAATTGGCTTTGCTATTTTTGTGACGCCCATTTACGTTCGGCGGGGTGGTCGCCGAACGTAAATGGGCGTCACAAGAAATTGCTAACGCTTCAAATTATAAAACGCGTCGCGCCCGGCGAACTTGGCCGTCGCACCCAACTCTTCCTCGATGCGCAGCAGTTGGTTATATTTCGCCACCCGATCCGTGCGCGCCGGAGCGCCCGTTTTGATCTGCCCCGCATTGGTCGCGACTGCAATATCGGCAATGGTGGCATCCTCGGTTTCGCCGCTGCGATGCGAAATGACCGCCGTGTAACCCGCGCGCTTGGCCATCTCAATCGCCGCCAACGTTTCGGTTAAAGTGCCGATCTGGTTGACCTTAATCAAAATCGAGTTGCCCGCGCCTTTCTCGATGCCGGTCGCCAAACGCTCGGTATTGGTCACGAACAGATCGTCGCCCACCAACTGAACCCTATCGCCCAACCGTTTGGTCAGGTCAACGAAACCGTCCCAGTCGTCTTCGTCGAAGGCGTCTTCGATGGAGATGATCGGATATTTGGCGCACAGGTCGGCCCAGAAATCGGCCAGTTCAGATGTCGTCTTTTCCATACCTTCGCGCTCGAAGACGTATTTGCTTTTCTTGTCGTCGAACAGCTCGCTCATCGCCGGATCCATCGCCAGCAGAACCTGTTCGCCCGGCGTATAACCGGCCTTTTCGATGGCCTGCAAAATCACGCCAATCGCGTCTTCGGTGCCTTTGACGTTGGGCGCGAATCCGCCTTCGTCGCCGACAGAGGTGGACAAATCGCGGTCGTGCAGCACTTTGGCGAGCGAATGATAAATCGCCGTGCCCATCGCCAGCGCCTCGGAGAAAGTCTCGGCTCCGGCGGGCATCACCATGAACTCTTGCAGGTCAACGCCCGAAACCGCGTGCTTGCCGCCGTTCAAAATGTTCATCATCGGAAGCGGCAAAGTGTTGGCGCTCGTGCCGCCCAGATAACGATAAAGCGGCAGACCGACCGACATCGCGGCGGCTTTGGCGGTCGCGAGGCTAACACCCAGAATCGCGTTGGCGCCGATTGCGGCTTTGTTGGGCGTGCCGTCGAGTTCGAGCATGATGCTGTCGATTTCGACTTGATCGGTGGCGTCCAAACCTTCGAGTTCGGGCGCGATTTTGTCGTTGACGTTGCTGACAGCCGTGAGAACGGATTTGCCGCCGTAATACGATTTGTCGCCGTCGCGCAGTTCGACGGCTTCATATTCGCCGGTCGAGGCGCCCGAAGGCACAGCCGCGCGGCCCTGCGAGCCGTCGTCCAAAGTTACGTCCACCTCAACGGTGGGGTTGCCGCGCGAATCGAGAATTTGCCGCGCGCGAATGTCGAGAATTGATGCCATTGTTTTGTCCAGAGCGAAATAAAACGCCCTTCAAACTTTAGCAAAATTCACTGTCACGCGTCTTAATCGCTCAATTTTAGACAGGATGGACAGGATGGGACAGGATAGGTTGAGGGGTAAGTGTTTTTGTTAAGTGAGCCGATGAACTGCTTCTTTTTATGGTTTGGCTTCAAGAGAAATCTCCTCTCGAACCAAACCAAAAACAAAAAAATCAAAACCCATCAATCCCCAACCACCAAACATTTGCCCAGCAACCTATCCTGTCCCATCCTGTCCATCCTGTCTAAAATTGAGCGTTGCGCTTCCCGTGAAGTCAAACTACACCCGATGAAATTTCTCATCTTTCTCCTTCTCGCCTTCCTCCCGACCTTCGCCCACGCCCAAACCCGCACCGTCGTTTTACCCTCGGCCATCAACTCCGGCTTTGCCGCCAACGATAAAATTCCCGTTACCTTTTACCCCGCTCAAAACGTCAACGGCCAAAAAGCGCCCGCCGCCATATTGTTGCATCTGCTCGGCGGTGGCATCGAAATTTCGCAGCGCTTCGCCAAGTATCTGGCGGCGCGCGGCGTCAACGCCGCCGTGATGCAGTTGCCCTATCATTACGACCGCGCCATTGGTAAAGCGCCCAGCCAAATCTATGTTTCTGACGACGCCAAAGTCGCGGCGCAGGCGTTCAATCAGGCGGCGTCGGATGTCTCGACTCTCGCCGATTGGCTGCAAACCCAACCCGAAGTGGATGGCGACAAATTGGGCATCGCGGGCGTTAGTCTGGGCGCCATCATCACTCATCTGGCGATGGGCCGCGACGAGCGTTTAAAAGCCGGTGTTGCGCTCGTGGGCGGCGGCGACTTGAAAGAAATCTCGCAACTCGGCCCGCTCGCCAAACTGTTTTTGCGCGTCAAAGGCAACGTCACGCCCAACGCCCTCGGCGACGCCGAGCTGCGCGAGGCCGACCCGCTCACCGACGCCGACAAAAACCGCCCGCGCCGCGTCTTAATGATTCAGGCCGCCCGCGACGAAATCATCCCGCGCCGCGCCTCGACAGAACTGTGGGAAGCGCTGGGCCGCCCGCCGATTCAATGGCTCGACATCGGGCATTACGGTCTGTTTCTGGGCGTTAAGTCCGCCGAGAAAGCGACTTACACTTACCTCAACAACGTCTGGAACGGCACGCCCGACGCGCCGATTCCCAGGGTTTACGTGCCGACGATTAAGGGCGGCTTGCTCTTCGGCCTCGATTCCAACGTCACGCCCGCCGTGACTTTTCAGTATCCGTTTGTGCGCAAGTCGAATCATCAATCGCTGATCCACGGCGACTTGGGCATGAGCGGGCGCGGGCCTTACGCCGGAGTCGGAGTTACCGTGAATCGCTATGTGGATTTGGGTTACGGGCGCCGCTTGTTCGGCGACAAGTTTCGGCTTTACGCGAATGTCGGCGTCGTGTTTTAGCTTCAGGCGGAACTTGCGTCCGCTTCCAATCCTTGGGTTCTCGACAATCTCAGACTGGAAGTGGGCGCAAGTCCCGCCCCCGCAATCTCACCAATGCGTTGGCGCGCTCACGATGTCCGACAACCCCGAATCGCCTCACAACTTCAGCGCGCGCGTTGACGATACAACTTTCCGCCCGCGACCGAGTAAAGCGTGGCGCCATCGGGCGAAAACGCACCGGCCTGCGCGTCGGGCACGAGAGCGAGAGTGCGCAACAGGGCGCCGGTTGGCAAATCGTAGACGTGCCAGACGCGCTCGGCTCGGTTGGCGATGGCCAACTGTTTTTCATCGAGCGAGAGCGCGGTCGGGGCATCGTCTTGGCGCTCGAAGTTCCACAGTTTGCGCCCGCCAATCGCGTCCCAAACCTCGCCGCGCCGCAACGATGAGCGACGACTATTCAACTCGTAACAGCCGTAGCGACCGAACGCCGAAACCCAGGCGGCGCGCCGAAAATCAGGGCTTACGTTAGCCATCGGAGTGCGCCCAGTGACGTGACCATCGCGCGTCGAGTAGCGCAAAATGCGCGTGGGTGCCACGCTCACCATCGTTTCGCCGTCGCGCGTCAACGCCGTGTTGTCCCAGAAAGAACCCGCGAATTTCACGTCGCGTTTGGGCGCGCGGGCGCCTTTGTCCCAGCGCAGATGACGATTGACCGACAGAAACTCGATGCGCTCTGGCGTCACATAAAACCCGACGATCATCGGCGAAACGACAGGAATTTCAGTGGGCACAGCGTAACTCTCGGTCGCGCCGCCGCGCCCGATTGCGATTTGCGGCGGCGCGCTTTTGATCCACTGCCACTGCCCCATGCCATCAACGGTAAAGCCCTCGCCGCGCGAAACGTTGACCTCGCCAGTCGCCAAATCGAAGCGATACGGCCTCGCATCGGTTTCGGTATTATCAACCAGCACAGCGTTGGAGGCGACGCGCATTTGGGTGACGCGGGGCGGAAAAACGCTGTTGAACGGCAAGCCGCCGCCGACGACGGCGGGACGCCAACTCGCCGCGATTTTGGCGGGGATAAATATCGCGACCGGCAAAGCAACGGCAAGCGCGATGAGGACGGGGCGGCGGTTCATAGGCGCAGTTTAGCGCGCGCGTTGGCGATACAACACGCCATCGGCGACGCTGTAAAGCATCGCGCCATCGGGCGAAAAGGCGGCTTCGCGCGCATGAATCACGCGCGGCAATTTGCGGAGGATGCGTCCGGTTTGGGCATCGCGGATTTCCCAGCGTTTGCCGTGCAGGATGGCGAGCGCGCTGTCGTCGGGCGCGAATGCGGGTTTATCCTTGAAATCGTCCAACTCGAACTCCCAGCGCACGCGTCCGCTTTGCGCGTCCACAACGCGCATGTGCGACGGGCCGTTTTTGCCGGGCGCGTCGTAGAGAGCGAAGTTGCCCAGAGGCGAAATTCGCATCGCTTCGAAAGCATTAAAGCCGCGCAACTTCACGCGTTTCGGCGCGCGTTTGCCATCGGTGAAGGTGTGGTCTATGCTGGCGAATCCGGTGCGCACGATGGAGTCGCCATCGCGCCCAAAAGTCTGAGCGCCTTCGAGAGCGCCCATCAATTTTTGCGTGTGTTCCAAAGCGTGCGTGCGCGCGTTCCAACGATGATAATGATAATTGACGATGGCCTCGACGCGGTTACGCGCGGGCGTCAGTCGCACGATACCGATGGGCCTGTTGCCGATTCTCTGCGATAACTTCAGCGGATATTCGGCGGGCGCACCATCGCCGTCGCGCAGGATGAGTTGAGGTTTAGCGCCGCCTACGGTTTGCCAGGTCCAAGCACGCTGCCCGACGATGTTAAAGCGCGGCGCGTGAGTGCGAACGCCCGTCGTCATATCGAACGCGGTGCCCGATCCGCGCTCGACGACCTGGTTGCCGACGAACTGAATCTCTGGATAATGCCAATTGCCATTGCCGCCGAGCAAACGGCCAACTGGAACGGGGCGCCAACTCGCCGTCGTGCGGGCGACGGCGAAAATCGCGACCGGTAGAGCGACGGCGAGCGCGACGAGAAAGCGGCGGCGATTCATGGCACAAGTTTAGCGCGCGCGTTGGCGGTATAACTTGCCGCCAGCGACGCTGTAAAGCGTGGCGCCATCGGGCGAGAAGGCGCCGGTTTGGGCGTAGGCGTCAATGGCGAAATTGTCTTTTCCATCGTGCTTGGCGAGCGGAAGAGGACGCTCTATCGCGCCGGTCGCCAAATCGCGGATTTCCCAGCGTTCGAGTTCGGCAAAGGGAAAGGCCACCGATTTTTCGTCGGGCGTAAATGCCGGATTTTTAGCGTTAAACGGATTGCTTTGCGGCGGCCAATTGCCAGGATTGTCGGGGTTTTCGAGGCGCCACTTCACGCGTCCGTCACGCGTATCCACCACGCGCCAATGGCGCTCGCCACCCATCCGTTTGGTGCCGTCGTAGAGCGCGTGCGAACCAAATGGAGAAAGCACGATATTTTGGAAAAACTCGATGCCTTCCAGAGGCGTATAGCGCACGCGTTGGCCGCTGCGCGTCGAGAGCACCGAAATGCCTTTGGTGCCCGCATGAACGATATCTTCGCCGTCGCGCGAGAGGCTATAGGCGCCGACAATCTTTGGGTCGGGCGTGAAGTAAGGCGTTTTGCGGTCGGGCACGTCGGCCAGTTTGACCTGACGTTGCAACTGGCGAGTCGCCAGATTCCAGCGATAATAGTGCGTTTCGGTGCAAAGCACGACGGCATTATATCGCGACGAAACGCGGAAAAACGGATGTTTGCCCTCGGCAAAATCGCTCGTCTGCGCCGCCGGGACATCGTAGGTCACGGGCGGCTTTTCGCCATCGCTGACTTTCAACTGGTGCGGCGTGGTCTCGTCAATCTCGCAACGCCACGCGCCGTTGGGCGTGATGTGAGGTTGCGCATCGAAGGTTTGCGATTTCGCGGTTTTCAGGTCAAAGAGCGACAGCATTGCACTGTCCAGAGCGAAGTAACGCTGCGAGGCCGTCGCCGTTCGCTGCGGGCCAAAGTTGAAGGCGACAGGAGCGCTGAAATCGCCCAGCGCGACGGGTTGCCAAGGGGCGCCAACGGCGGGCGCGGCGGGCGCATCGGCGGCGATGTTCTGGGCCAACACCCGCTCTTTCGAGACGTAATAAAGCGTGCGACTATCGGGCGAGAAGACGCCGCCATGAACGTCGAAAGTCAGCGGCACGGTGCGCAACAGTTTGCCGGTCGCCAGTTCGCGAATTTCCCAAATGTTGTTCCTGGAGATGGGCAAAGCGATGATCGTTTCATCGGGCGATGCGACGGCGCGATACTGATAATCTTCCAGTTGGAAGCGCCACAAATCGCGTCCGGTGCGGGTGTCAACGACGCGAAAATCGGGAGGGTTGCCTTTGGTGTCGCAGAACGCGTAAGTGCCAAAATTCGATAGCCCGACCAGAGCGGGCAAGGGCGCCGCGCCACCCGCAAACGCGGTGGTTTGCGTAACGCCGCCGCCAACAGGCATACGCCGCACGCCGCTCGCCATCGCTTGAATCAAGGTTTTCCCATCGCGCGACAAAACGGTTTGCGCGGCATCTGGCGCTTCATAATTCACCGTTTGTTCCAGCGCGCGCGTCTGCCGGTTCCAACGCATCATCGCGCCAGAAGTGAGGAGCGTGACCTGCTTTTCGTTCAGTGAAACGCGGTTCTGCCAGGGTTTTTTGAGGTCTCGTTCGATGGCGCGGACGAGCGCAGCAGGAATCGGATAAACGACCGCTTTGCCCGCGCCCAGATCATCGCGCAATGTCAACTGCGTGGGATTGAGTTTCCAAGTCAAGCCGCCCTGCCCGACGAGTTGCCCGCGAAACAGCCGCGACGCGCCAGTTTGCAAATCGAAAAGCGTCTGCCGGTTTCCGTCATCGTATTCGCTGGTCTCTACGCCCAGATAACGCTCCGAAGCCTGCACCGCCGAATTGCCAAACCCGCCGTCTCTCTTAACCGTTCCGATGAGGGCGGGCACCCGCGCATCGGGCGCCGCCGACGCCGGTAGCGCGCTAAAGAGCAACACGAGCGAACTGGGGAAAACAATTCTGCTGACAATTGACATAATTTTATTATATCATATATTTAGAATTGTTCCATTTGAGCGTCTAAAACGTAAGGATTGCTTCAACGTAACGGCAAGCCCTACGTTTTAGACGCGATAAATCTGCGTCTCTACGAGGTTACTCGCGCTTCCACTTCGCCCCGTCGGCCCCGTCTTCGAGCGCGATGCCGACTTCTTTCAGGCGGTCGCGAATCCGATCCGATTCGCCAAAGTCGCGGCGCGCGCGCGCCGCGTCGCGCACCTCGATGAGCAAGCCCAGCAGTTGCGGTGTCAGTTCATCGCCCATCACTTCGGCCTCGAAACTAAAGCCGAGCATTTCCAAGGCGCCGCGCGTAGCGTGGCCCAATGATAAATCGCCGGAACGGTTGAAACCTGAGACGGCATCGAAAGCCGCCGCCAGAGCTTCGGGCGTGTTGAGGTCGTCGCATAAGGCGGCGTCGAACTGCGCTTCAAAGGCGAGCGCGGCCTCAGATTTATCGCCATCGAACGGCGCGAGTTCGCCCAACGCGTTGTTGATGCGCGCCCACGAACTTTTGGCCTGTTCCAGAATCTTCGATGGTTTGGTCAGCGAGATTTCTTTGTCGGACGGCGAATAATCGAGCGGCGAGCGCGGGTGGGTTTGCAGGAACAGCAACCGCCAGACGTTTTTGGGCGCCATCGCGAGGGCGTTATCGAGCGAGACGAAGTTGCCCAGCGATTTGCCCATTTTCTGGCCGCCGACGCGCAGTTCGCCGCAGTGCCACCACACGTTGGCGAACTGTTGCTTATCGTCGAGGAACGATTCGGATTGGGCAATCTCGTTTTCGTGATGCGGAAAGACCAATTCGCGCGCGCCGCCGTGAATGTCGAAGCCGGGGCCGAGCAGTTCCAGAGCCATCGCCGAACACTCGATGTGCCAGCCCGGTCGTCCGGCGCCGTAGGGCGAATCCCAGGCGGGTTCGCCGGGTTTGGCGGCTTTCCATAGGGCGAAATCGGCGGCATCGGTCTTTTTGTCGCCCGGTTCAATGCGCGCTCCGGCGTTCAATTCCTCGACGCGTTGGCCGCTTAACTTGCCGTAATCGTCGTCGCGCGAAACGTCAAAATAAACGTCGCCGCCGTTGGCGTAGGCGTAGCCTTTACGTTCGAGCGTCTCGACCATCGCCAGAATCGGCGCGATGTGCGTGGTGACGCGCGGGTATTCGTTGGCAGGCAGAATGTCCAATTGCGCCAGTTCAACCAGCGAATCTTCGTGAAATTGACTGGCGAGTTCCAATGGGTCGCGCCCGACTTCCCTAGCGCGATTGATGATTTTGTCGTCGATGTCGGTGACGTTCTGGATGTGGCGGACGTTATAGCCTTTGGACTCGAAGAAGCGGCGCAAAACGTCGTAGGTCAAAAAGGCGCGGGCGTGGCCGATGTGGAGTTTGTCGTAGGGCGTGACGCCGCACACATAAAGCGAGATTTCGCCGGGCGTGCGCGGGGCGAGCGGTTCTTTCGAGCGCGAAAGCGTGTTGTAAAGCTGGATTTCTGGCACGGGGAAAGGATAAAGGATACAAGCGGAAGCATAAAGGGAGAAAAGTAAAATGCGTTTTATTGCCGCCCTTGAACCGCGCGCGTAAGCCAGGCGGGCCGCCTCAAACGAAGGCGAATGGATGCACGGCAATCGCGTCATTATAAAGCGGGCCGACTGCTTACGCGCGGTTCACAAATGGCAACTTATCTCGCAATCGCCGCCGCGAAAACACGAAAAAGCCCGCGACTTTCGCTGCGGGCTTTCCGTTCGTTCGATTATTAGCGCACCTTCGAGGACGACGAGGTATCGTAAACGCGACCATGTTCGTCGGTGTTGGGGTAATCGCCGCTCCGTCCGCGACGGATGCCGTCCACGATGTCTCGTGGTGCCAGAAATGGGAGGGCAATCGTCGCGATCAAAAAGGGCACGGCCAAAAGTTCGACGCCATCAATGGCCATGTCGGCGGCGAAACCGATGAGCGGCAAAAACGCCCACATCGCGGCTTGAATCGGCAGCTCCAAAACTTCGAGTGCGACCAAAGCCAGCAATCCCAAAACGCCCGCCTGCACTTTGCAGCCAACCGGCACGCGGGCGTCGCGCATTAACTGGAGGCCCAAACGCCAGTCGAGGACTTTTTGCAAGCCGCCCTGCGCGACCGCGCGTTGCAGCAACTGTCCGCCCAGCATTCTCAGAATGGTTTGAATCATGATATGGTTTTCCCGCTTCTCTCGCCGTCAAGTATAAGTTTAGCTTTCTCGGCACAACGCGCAATCAGACGCTCGAAATGCGCGCGAGGTTCGCGATTTGCCGCAAGCGCGCGCTTTATGAGCAAAGAATTGCAGACTCGCCGCCCCAACCGCTTCCTCTCAGCTTCCGCAAAACTCGCGCCCGTCTTCGGCACGATTGGCCTGTTGCTCGTCGGCCTCGACTTCACGCCCTTCGGGCCCAATGCGGCGGGCGCGACGCTACTGAGTCGTCCGCTCTATGGCGTCTTTTTGGCCATCGCACTTCTGGCGCTGTGGATCGCGCCGAGCCAGTCGAGCGATTGGAAGGTAAAACCGTCGGCGTGGTGGTGGGCCGACGTGATGGTTTGCACTTATATCTTCGTGCCGATAATGCAGTGGACGATTCCCTCGCCGCGTCCGCCGGGCAGTCCGATTGAGGAACTGCTGGGGTTACCGTTGGGCGGTTGGCCGAGTGGTCACATGGTTTCGGTGTTCGCTCTGTCGTGGGCGTTAATGGTGGCGCGCCCGCGATTGGCGTGGCCCGCGTTTGCCCTGGCGATTGCGATGAGTTGGGCGCGCATCGAGTCGAGCGCGCACTACCCGTTCCAGGTGATTTGTGGCGGCGCGTTGGGCATGGCGCTGGGCTGGTGGACGACGCACCATCGCGAGGGCTTGCTGTTGACGCGCGTTTACGATGTGGCGAAACGAAAATTAGCGGGGCCGCGTAAAACGTAAATTACGAGGCGCGGCAGAAAGGATGGGGCAAGCACATCAGGATTCACGCTCAAGTGAGCGTTGTTTGCAGTGCATTTGCTCTTGGCGGAAATATGAGATGTTGGGAACATTTCTTAACCGCTCCACCATGTTTGTTCACGCGCGGCGGGCAACGCCCTTCAAAGGGACGCGTCCTAAAGTGCAACTCTTCGATAAGGGTTACGCCATAATGTCGCGAGCCTCGTGGCGACCGATTTGCGCGTATCTTGCTGTAGTAACGCTCAGAAACGAGAAACCAAAACTATGCCAGCTTTCAAATCTCCCCGCACCCTCCGCATTTTGCAGGCGGGCGCCATTTTAGCCGCTGTCGGCACCGGCTATGCCGTGCGCGACATCAAAACCGTGGACGCCCAGGGCACCACAACCGCGCCGCCGGTGCAGACACAGCCGGTCGTGCAGACGCCCGCCACCCGCGATGCCGCCGCCACACAAAACGCCTTCGTTGACGTGGCGACCGCCGTTCAACCCGCCGTCGTCACCATCGAAACTCTGGGCGCCCGCGTCTCCGCGCCCACCCGTCGCGGCGCTCCTTCGCCGTTCGGCCCCGGTGGCCCGGGCGGCGGCTCCGAAGAGCAGTTCCGCGAGTTCTTCAAGCAGTTCGGCAAACAGTTCGGCTTTGGCGAACAGAGCCTCCAGGAAAACTCCTGGCAGGGCCGCATCATGCGCGAAAAAGCGCAGGTCGCCTGGCAGGAAATTCAGAGCCGTCGCGGTGGCGGATTGGGTTCGGGCATGATCTATCGCTCCGACGGCCTGATCCTCACCAACGCCCACGTCGTCAAGGGCGCCGATACCGTCACCGTCACGCTGTCGGATGGACGTAAATTTAAGAACGCCAAAGTTTTGGGCCGCGACGAGCGCACCGACATCGCGGTCGTTAAAATTGACGCGACTAATTTGCCCATCGTGCAGTTGGGCGATTCCGACGACGTGAAAGTCGGCAACTGGGCTATCGCTGTCGGCAACCCGTTTGGCCTCGATCACACGCTGACAGTCGGCGTGATTTCAGCCAAGAGCCGCGAAATTGATCTGGCCAAAACCGGCGAAACCCGCACCGACTATTTGCAGACCGACGCCTCGATTAACCCCGGCAACTCCGGTGGCCCGCTCCTCGACATTTACGGGCGTGTCATCGGCATCAACAACGCGATTTACTCGGAGAGCGGCGGCAACCAGGGCATCGGTTTCGCGATTCCTGTTAACACGGCGCGCACCATCGCCAATCAGTTGGCCAAAGACGGCAAAGTCCGTCGCGGCTATCTGGGCGTTTCGATCCGCAACGCCGAAGAGGTGAGCGCAGCGTTCGGTCTCGATCCGAACATGAAGGGCGTATTGGTCGAATCCATCGCCGACCCGAACACGCCGGGCGCCAAAGCCGGTCTGAAACCGGGCGACGTGATTACCAAGTTCAACGGCCAACCCGTTACCAAGTCCACCGAACTGCAACGCGCCGTTGGCAATTCACCAGTCGGCAGTGCGGTTACGGTGACGGTTATTCGCGACGGTAATCCGATTCAACTCAAAGCGACGTTGGAAGAGTTACCCGAACTGGCCAGCAATCAGCGTCCCGACACGGCGCCCGACAAAAGCGAAGCGGCCCCGACGACTGGCGGCACGGCTCTGCCGATTCCTGGCCTGAAGGCGCGCGATCTTTCGCCCGCCGTGGCGCGCGCGCTGAAGATTAAGCCGACCAAAGGCGTCGTCATCAGCGAAGTCGCCGACGATTCGCCCGCAGCCGACGCTGGTTTGCAGGTTAAAGATGTCGTCACCAAAGTTGGCCAGAAGCCAGTCAACAGCGTCGCTGAGATGACGGCTGAAATCACGCGCATTCTGGGCACGCAGACCGGCGACGAGAAACAGGTCGCCATCCGCATTGACCGCGATGGACAGGAAACCTTCCTCATCGTGACGATTGATTAATCGAACGCCAACGAAAAACGAGCGGCCCGCACTTCTGGTGTGGGCCGCTTTTTTGTGGCGAGTTGCGAGTTGTGCTATGAAGCGTAATATAGGAATTAAGCCCCACACAACCTACAACACACCACTCACCATCTCTCACTTCGGTTAAATTATAACTCGTGAAAATTCACGGCTTACATCATATTTTGCTGCCCGCCCGCGATGTCGCGCGCGCCGCAGAGTTCTACGAAAAACTGGGCATGAAACGCGTTTCGCCCATCACCGCGACGATGGCGTGGATGCAGTTCGGCGGCAACCAACTGCATCTGTGGCCTTCGGACGAAAAACATCCCTACAACGGCTGGGCTCACGAGCCGTCGCCGCACTTCGCCGTCGCCGTTGACGATGTTCACGCTTTCGAAAAGCATATTCCCGAAATCGGTGGGCAAGTAATTCAACAAACCGCACAACGCCCCAATGGGACGTGGTATTTGTTCGCGTTGGACACAGAGGGCAACCGCTTCGAGATGATGGAATTGCCGACAGAATAATTTTTTAGACAGGATGAACAGGATTTTTAGGATGGGACAGGATAGATTGACGGGTGAGCTTCTTTTTTATTTTCCTATGGTTTTGCTTCAAGAGAAATCACCCTTCGAACAGACCCAAAATAAAAACCCATCGGCTCCCCGTCGTCAAAGACTTACCCGTCAACCTATCCTGTCCCATCCTAAAAATCCTGTTCATCCTGTCTAAAAAATCAACGTTCGCTATACCCGAATCGGCTAATCCATGAATCGTTATCGCGCCATTTATCGCGCACTTTGACGCGTAATTCCAGAAACACTTTCTTGCCCAGCGACAACTCGATTTCTTTACGCGCCATTTGGCCGATTTCTTTGATGCGCGCGCCTTTCTCGCCGATGACGATTTTCTTCTGGCCCTCGCGCTCGACGTAAACAATCGCCTCGATATACATTCGATTATCGGGACGCGGTTCCATCTGCTCGACGGCGACGGCGACCGAATGCGGGATTTCTTCGCGCAACTGCGCCAATGCCTGTTCGCGAATCAGCTCTTCGACGTGAAATTCGGGCGTGCGGTCGCCGATCATATCGGGCGGAAAATAGGGTTCGCCTTCGGGCATGCGCTCGATGATGCCCTGTCGCAGTTCGTCCAAACCGGTGCCTTCTAATGCCGAAATCTCGAAGGTGCCGTCAAAGATGCGCAGCGCCTCGAATTGGCGACGACGATAATCGGTCGGCGCGGCAGCGTCAATTTTGTTGAGCGCCAGCAAGACCGGCCCTTTGAAATGTTTCAGCAGGTCGGCGGCGCGCCTATCGTCGTCGTGGGGCGCGTCGGTGGCGTCGGCGACGAACAACACGCACTCGACATCGGCCAGAGCCGAGCGCGCGTTTTTGACCAGCGTCTCGCCCAGTTTATGCTGCGGCTCGTGAATGCCGGGCGTATCGAGAAAGACGATTTGATAATCGTCGCCGCCGTGCAAAACTCCGGCGATGCGATGGCGCGTCGTCTGCGGGCGCGCCGAAACGATGACGTGTTTGCGACCCAACAGAGCGTTGAGCAGAGTTGACTTTCCGGCGTTAGGGCGGCCCCATAAAGTGCAGAATCCAGATTTCATGTGCCCTTAGTTTGGCTGATACCGAGAAATGTCAGTCGCCATGGCGCGGAATCGAACGAATTATTCGGAATCTTGTGGCATCGGCACGAGCGTTAAACCTTCGGGCACGGCGATGTCGTAATACATATCTCCAACTGACAGAGAAAACTTAGGCGAGTCGAATTCAATCACTTCCCGACGCCAGTGGTATTTGCGGAACTCCCAACGTGTCTCGTCGGCCCGCGCGTATTGATGAACCAATACGCGGTCTTGCGAGACCAACAGATAATGCTGGAGCGAAGGGATGCTCTGGTAAGCCGTGACTTTGTTTTCGCGGTCTTTCTTCTGCGTCGAGGGCGATAAAATCTCGACGATGATAACCGGCGTTAGCAAAGTATGCGGCAGCGAATCGTGAAGCCTGGCATCTTTACACGCGACGACAATATCGGGATAATAGTTGTCGCCAGTTGCTTCGACGTGAACGCGAAAATCGGCGGGCGTCGCACGACAGCCACTGCCTCTTAAGCCGTTATTCATTGCGGTTACAATTTCTCCCGACAAGTCATTGTGCGTCCGCGACGCACCCGCCATTGCCACGATTTGTCCGCCAATCCATTCGAGGCGCGTTTCCGATTCCTCGGCCAAACGCGCGTAAGTCGCTTCGTCAATTGGTAAATTCGGTTGAGATTGTGCCATTTCATTCGCCCTCCAATATCCAGTTTCGCAGATTTGCCATCTAACGCTGATAGAACCACAGATTGTGAAACGTCAGCAAGCGCGCGCCGCACGAAACGTTCGTAACGCGGCATCGAACGCATTATTCGGAATCTTGCGGCATCGGCACCAAAGTTAAACCTTCGGGCACGTTGAGGTTGCGGTAAATCCTTTCCAGAGGAAGTTCAATTCCCAGAGCCGCAAGTGGCACGCGTTCGTGGCGCCAGTAGAAAACGGCGGAATCCCAATGGTTCTGGTCACGTCGTGAGTAGTGTTGCACGCGAATACGGTTCTGCGAAACGATAAGGTAATGGCGCAAAGAGGGAATGCGCTGGTAAACATCTAACTTGTATTCGAGGTCGGTATTTTGAGTTGTAGGCGACAAAATTTCGACAACCAATGTGGGCGACAGTATCGTGTGGGGCAAGGTTTGATAATATTCTGTGTCGTCGCACACCAGAACAACGTCGGGATAGAAATTATCGCCCGTTGCTTCGACATGAACACGCACATCAGAAGTTACGGCTTCGCAGTTTCCATCGCCCAAGGCGAGATTGATTTCGGTGGCGATACGATTCGCAATTTTAGCGTGAGGAATTGAAGCTCCCGCCATCTTGATAATCGCGCCGCCGATCCATTCCAAACGCGTTTCCGATTCCTCGGCCAAACGCGCGTAAGTCGCTTCATCAATTGATAAATTAGGTTGAGATTGTGCCATTTCATTCGCCCTCCATTATCCAGTTTCGCAGATTTGCCATCCAACGCTGGTAGAACCACAGATTGTGAAACGTCAGCAAGCGCGCGCCGCTCATTTCGCCGCACTTGCTCAGGTGATACAGGTAAGCCCGCGTGTAATCGCGGCACACGAAACAGTCGCAGGTCGGATCGAGCGGGCCGAAATCGAACTTGTAAAGCGACTTTTTCATGTTCAGATTGCCCTCGCTCGTTATGGCCGTCGCGTGGCGCGCCAGACGCGTCGGCAACACGCAATCGAACATATCCACGCCGCGTTTGACGCCCGCTTCCAAATCGCGCGGTGTGCCCACGCCCATCAAATAGCGCGGTTTGTCGGGGGGCAATAACGCGGCGGTAAACTCGACGGCGGCATCCATTTCGGGCGCGGTTTCGCCGACCGCCAGACCGCCGATGGCGTAACCGTCGAAGCCGATTTCGACGGTGGACTGCACCGATTCGCGGCGCAACTCTTCGTAGGTGCCGCCCTGAATAATGCCGAATATCGCCTGATCCGCGCGACTTCTGCAATCTGCCGCGCGTTTGGCCCAGGCGACGCTGCGGCGCATGGCGCGCGCGGCATCGTGGAAATTGGCGGGCAGAGCGATCACATCGTCCAAAATCATGCCGATGTCGGGGCCCAGGGTTTCTTCGAGTTCGATGACCGATTCGGGTGTGAAAAAATGGGGGGAGCCGTCAATGGGACTCTGAAAATGCACGCCCTCGTCGGTGACGCGGCGAATTTTGGCCAATGAAAAAACCTGAAAGCCACCCGAATCGGTCAGAATTGGACGATCCCAGTTTTGGAATTTATGCAATCCGCCCGCCTGCTTGACGACTTCGGCGCCGGGCCGCAGATGCAGGTGAAACGCGTTATTGAGAATAATCGGCGCGCCCAATTCTTTCAAATCATCGGGCAACATGGTTTTGACGGAAGCCAAAGTGCCGACGGGCATAAAGACCGGCGTTTCGATGACGCCGTGCGGCAGTTCGAGCAGACCGGCGCGCGCAGCGCCACGAGTTTTTTGGACGGTAAATTTCATTTCGGATATTCGGATGTCGGATTCCAGATGTCAGATAGTTTATGACGAGCGCATCGCTGGCGCGCGTAAACTGGTGGGCGAATCCAATGAATCCCACGACCTTTGCTGTTATCGGCGCCAGTGGTTGGCGCGGCCAATTTTTCCTGCGCATCGCCCGCGAGTTGCCCGAACTTTTTCGCGTGACCGGCCTGATGTCGCGCGACGCCGCCACACGCGAAGCGTTGACGCGCGAGTGGAACTTGCCCACCTTTTTCGATCTGGATGGGTTGCTGCGCGAGCGCCCGCAGTTCGTGGTGATTTCGGTGCCCTGGGCCGCGTCGCCCGAACTTCTGCGCGAGTTGGCCGCGCGCGAAATGCCGGTCTTGGCCGAAACCCCGCCCGCGCCCGATTTGGAAGGTTTGACCGCGCTTCACCAACTCACCGTAGAGGGCGCGCGCATTCAAGTCGCCGAGCAACTTCAGTTTCGCCCGCTCCACGCCGCGCGCATCGCGTTGGCGCAGAGCGGGCGTTTGGGCCGCATAAGTCAGGCGCAGGTTTCGGTCGCGCACGGTTATCACGGCATCAATTTATTACGGCGCTATCTGGACGTTGATTTCGAGAACGTCACCATTGCGGCGCGTTCGTTCGAGTCGCCGATTGTGCAGGGCGCCGGACGCGGCGGGCCACCGCAAGCGGAGAAAATCGTCAACGCGTCGCAGACCCTGGCCTCTTTCGACTTCGGCGACCGTCTGGGGGTTTTCGACTTCACCGGCTCGCAGTATTTCGGCTGGATTCGCGCTTCGCGGACATTAGTGCGAGGCGAACGCGGCGAGATTACCGATAAAAAAGTGCGCGTTCTCACCGATTTTCGCACGCCCGTCGAAATGGATTTGGTGCGCCGCGACGCCGGGCACGACGACGATTTGCGCGCCCTGCATCATCAGGGCATCACGCTGGGCGACGAGTGGATTTACCGCAATCCCTTCGCGCCGGGCCGCTTGAGTGACGACGAAATCGCTGTCGCGACCTGTCTGCAAAAGATGGGAGAATACGTCGAAGGCGGCCCCGATTTTTATTCGCTGGCGCAGGCTTCGCAAGATCACTATCTTTCGCTGCTGATGGAAGAGGCCATCGAAAGCGGGCAACCGGTGAAATCCACCTCGCAGGTCTGGAGCGGCTCTCTCTAAGCAACGCTGGTAAGCGCATCGGAGCATGAAAGGGAGAAAACAGCATTCTGCTCACGTTCTATTTCGCATTTCGCCCTTTATCCTTTATCCTTTATCCTTTATCCTTTCCCCATGCCACAGATTACCGTTGCGCACTCGCCCGATTCGGACGATGCGTTTATGCACTATGCGCTCGCCGAAGGCAAAATTGATTCGGGCGACATCGAGTTCAAACACGTTTTGCAGGACATCGAAACGCTCAACAACGCCGCCGCCAACGGCACCTACGAAGTCACGGCGCTTTCGATTCACGCCTACGCTTATCTCGCCGACAAATACGCGCTGATGGGTCACGGCGCCTCGATGGGCGAACCGGGAGAAAAAGGGTATGGCCCGCGTTTGGTGACGCATCAGAAGATGAGCGCCGACGACGCCAAAAAGTTGACCATCGCGCATCCGGGGCCGCGCACCAGTTCTTATCTGGCGCTGCGATTGTGGGCGCCCAATGCGCCCATAATCGAGATGGCGTTCGACGAAATTCTGCCCGCCGTCGCGAGGGGCGAAATCGCGGCGGGCGTGCTGATTCACGAAGGCCAATTGACTTATGCCGCCGAGGGTGTGCATCTGGCCGTTGACTTCGGGCGTTGGTGGGGCGAAGAAACCGGCGGTTTGCCGCTTCCCCTCGGCGGTAACGCGATTCGGCGCGACCTCGATCCCGATTTGCAACATCGCGTTTCGGCGCTCTTGCGCCAGAGCATCGAGTATTCGCTCAGCCATCGCGAAGAGGCGCTGGAATATGCGATGCAATACGCGCGCGGATTAGAGACCGATGTCGCGCAGGCCGACGAGTTCGTCGGAATGTATGTCAATGCGCGCACGCTCGATTATGGCGACGATGGCCGTAAGGCGGTAAAGTTATTGTTGGATCGCGGCTTCGAGGCGGGCTTTATTCCCCATCGCGTTGACGTAGAATTTGTCGATTAATTACAGGTGGCAGTTGGCAGGAATCAGGTTTCAGGGAGAACGATAAGATAAACCTGTCCCCTGGAACCTGCTCCCTGCCACCTAAAAAAAGGAGCGAAAACAAAAATGATTGAAGTAGGCGTTGTGTTATCCGGCTGTGGCGTTCAAGACGGCAGCGAAATTTACGAGGCAGTGCTGACGATTCTGGCACTGGAAAAAGCGGGCGTGAAGATTCTGGCGATGGCTCCCGACGTGGAGCAGGCCGAAATCGTCAACCACTATACTGGCGCCGAAACGCGCATGGAAACGCGCGATGTTTTGAGCGAATCGGCGCGCATTACGCGCGGCAAAATTCAGGCGATCAGCGCGGTTTCCGAGGAAGATTTGGACGCGCTAATTATCGTCGGCGGCTACGGCGCGACCAAAAATCTTTGCACCTACGCTAACGATGGGCCGCGCGGCAAAGTCAACGACGACCTGCGCGAGCTTATCATCAAAATGGAGAAGTTGGGCAAGCCGATTGGCGCGATGTGCATCGCTTCGGTCGTCGTCGCGATGGCGCTGCGCGATACCGGCGAACATACGATTCTAACGGTCGGTTCGGACGAGAAAGTCGCCGCCGATTTGCAGATGATGGGCGCCAAACACCAGAACACCCGCGTTGACCAGATTTGCTACGACGAAACGCATAACGTGATTTCGACTCCAGCTTTCATGCTGGGCGAAACCGCGCTGCAATGCGAGCCGGGCATTACCAAATTGGTGGATCGCGTCGTGAGCATCGCCCGCGAAACTTCGGCACGCTACGGCGGCGGGAAGTAGGATGAAGCGGAGTGCGGCGGTTTTTCCCTCACCCGCCGCACTCCGCAAAAGCCAAACAAAAAGAGCGCCATCCCAAACGGGAGAGCGCTCTTTTGTTCGCCACAGACCTAACGTGGCTGAAAAGATTTGATCATGCCGGAAGTGCTGGCGGGCGATTTACCTTCGCCCGCAATGGTGAACATATAGGCTTTATTGCCGCGTCCGACCATGAGCAGGTTGCCCGCTTTAGCGGCGGCGCTGGGCGGCGGCGAAACCACGACGCCGTTCAAGCCGCCCCAACGCGTGCGACTCACTTTGGCCTGCTGCATCCAATCGCCGAACTTGCCCGCGCCCGAGTTGCTGATGCTGCCCGACGAGTTGACCGCCGTGCCGAAACGATTCATATTTCTGGCGAACTGGCCACTGCTCAACTGGCGCCCAACATCCACGTTGGGCACCGTCATCGTCAGCAACAGCGCGATTTTCTTGCTCTTCTGGTGCATCATCAGGTCAATCGAGAAGTTCGAGCCGTTTTGCGTTTGCTGGTCGCTGGCGATGCGCATCCAATCGGCGGGCACCACCATCGTCGAGCGGCCATCGCCCAGAATCACTTTGCCCGACGGCTTGATATAAGTCCGCTTGCCGCCGCTCTGCGCGGCTTGCGCCGATTGCTGCTCCATCGCGAACTGCTTTTGTTCGATGTTGCCGCGCACCTGTTGCAAAGTGCCATCGCGCGGGTCGGCCCTGTAACCGGCTTCTTCGGCGGCCTTAGCCGAGGGAAACCCGATGACGCTATCGTTGGGTTGCCGCATCATGTTGGGCGAACTGGGTTTGTGATAGTAGGTATCGAGGTTGGTGGTGACGTATGCCCACACGCCGCCCGCGATTTTGTAGCGGTCTTCGGGCAAATAATGGGCGAGCCACGCCGAAGTCGGATTTTTCTTCAGGCGCGCGGCGGCCTTGGCCGAAGGGCCGGCGGGCGCGGCCTGCGCCGCCACAGTCGCGAGCACCAGAACGGGCGTGAGCAACAGCAGGGAGAGTTTGGTTTTCATAGCTTGAGCTTGATTTCCTTTTTAAATGTGATGGGAGCGGGGCTGACGCACCCTTCCAATCAGCGGATTTTCCTCGAACTCATGCCAGATTGGAAGGGTGCGTCAGCCCCGCTCCCATCACTATTTCGCGTCCTGTTCGGGTAGGCTCTAAGGCCCCATCATGCCGCCGGGCGAGGGGAAATTGGGCGCACCCTGCGGAGCACCTGTTGGCCCCATCGCACCTTCGGGGCCGCCCACTCCGGCTTGCGTGGCGGGCGCGGGCGGCGGGCCACCGACACTGCGCGGAATCAAATCGGGGTTGCCCTCGACAATCGCCTGAAACACGCGGTCGAGCGTGTTGCCCAGATATTTGCGCCCTTCCTTAGAACTGCGCAGAGTATTGGTCACTTTGCGCGCGTAGTTATAGCTGGTCACGAACTGATCGGGCGAAACCTGGCCCGAATAGGTATATTCGACGAACCGGTAAAAGTTCGGGCCCGTCGTGTATTGAGCCAGCGCCAGAATCTGCGGGCCAGGCGCCGGTTGGGTCTGGGGATCGGGCGTGTAACCGGCCAGCATCGCCAACTGCCAGGTGCGAAAGCCGATGACCTTGTTGGCGTTGAACCGCTTGCGCGCCATGTCCTGCGGGCGATAGTAATATTTGTCGGTCTCGGTCGAGACATATTGCCAGACCTTGCCAAACTTATAGCGGTCGGCGGGCAAGTAGGACGCCAGCCAGCCGCGCGGCGGAATATCGTATTTCCTGAACACCAGCTTCTTGCGTTGCGCGGGCGTCATTTTGGCGACGCGACGCGCCTCAATCGCGCGCTGTTTGGCCGTCAAATTTCTTTCAACGGGCAGCGCGGGCGAAGGCGAGGCCGCGCGCAGCAGGCTCACGATAGAACGCCCGCTCGCGCTGCCCTGACGAGTCGGCGCCGACGAAGTCGTGGTGGTCGTGGTGGTGGTTTCGGGTTGCGCCAACGCTGGCAACGCCAAAGCCAGAGAGCCACTCATCGAAAGGGCCACAGAAACGCGCAGGGGGCGGGGTAATTTCATAATGAAGAAAAAATTTAGGCCGACTTCATGGCGAAAGCCGACAACTCTAATTTACCATGTTAAGCGATGCGCGTCCGCCAGAACGCTAAAACAGAAGTATTTTAGACAGGATGGACAAGATTTTGGGGATGGGACAGGATAGAATTTGGGAGAACAAGAGTTTCGATGTTGAAGCCAAAAATTTTGTCGTTTGTGCTTCGATGTTTTAACCCTCACGAATTCTATCCTGTCCCATCCCCAAAATCTTGTCCATCCTGTCTAAAATATGCCCTAAACTGCGTTTATTAAATTTATGCCAACTCAAACTTCTCTGCTCGCGCAGCTTCAACAGATTGACGCCGCCGATTCGTTCCAGAACTACGGCACGCGTCTGCCCTATACCTTCGTGCACGGCGAAGGCGCGCGGATGTGGGACGACGCCGGTCGCCAATACCTCGATTTTCTGGGCGGCATCGCCGTCGTGGTGATGGGCCATAATCATCCGCGCGTGACGGAGGCCATCGCGCACCAGGCGAGCCAAATTTTGCATACCTCGAACTTCTTTTACATCGAGCCGCAGGTAAAATTAGCCGCTAAGCTGAGCGAGATGAGCGGCGGCATGCGCGCGTTTTTCTGCAACAGTGGCGCCGAGGCCAACGAAGCCGCCATCAAAATCGCGCGCCGCTACGCCTACGATAACGGCGAAACCGGGCGCAATGAGATCGTGACTTTATGGAAGAGCTTTCACGGTCGCACGTTGGGCGCTCTGGCGGCGACGGGTCAGCCGAAATATCAGGAAGGTTTCGGGCCGATGCCCGCCGGTTTTCGCCACGTTCACATGAACGACATTGAAGAGTTGCGTGCGACCGTCACCGACAAAACGGCGGCGGTAATGTTCGAGACGATTCTGGGCGAAAGCGGCGTTTTGCCTTTGGACGAAGCGTTCGTCCGCGCCGCCCGCGAGATTTGCGACGAGAAAGGCGCGCTTTTGATTCTCGATGAAGTGCAATGCGGCATGGGCCGGACGGGGCAGTTTTTCGCGCACAGTTGGTATGACGTGGAGGCCGACATGATTCCGCTCGCCAAAGGATTGGCCAACGGCGTCCCGATTGGCGCGGTTTTGGCGCGCGAAGAAGTCGCGCTCGCTCTTGCGCCAGGCAGTCACGGCACGACGTTTGGCGGCAACTTTCTGGCGAGCGCGGCGGCTCTGGCCACGTTGCAAGCGATGGAAGACGAGAACGCCATCGAGAACGCCGCGAAAGTTGGCGATTATTTCGCGCAGAAGTTGAGCGATTGGGGCGCGCAAACCGGATTGGCCGACACAGCGCGCGGTCGCGGCTTGATGTTGGGTTTGGAAATCAATCGGCCCATCGCGCGCGACTTAATGATGAAGGGTTTGGAAAACGGATTGGTCTTCAACGCCGTCGGCGATTCGATTCTGCGCTTTCTGCCGCCGCTCAATATCAGCGAAGGCGATGTGGACGAAGCGATGGAAAAGTTGAACTTGAGCTTGGAAGCGTTGGATTAAATGCCAAATTAGAAAGGGGCGCACGAAAAATCGTGTGCCCCTTTCGTTTCAACCTTCATTAATTTCTGCGGATTTGTCTTTCAATCGTTTCAAGACATCGGCGCCATGCGTAAGCGGATTTATCTGTTTGTCAATCCAGACGATTTTGCCCGCTTTGTCGATGAGAACCGACATTCGTGCCGCCCTCTGTGCTTTCGATTGCACCGCACCATAAGCCATACAAATGTCGCGCTGCGTATCGGGCAACAGAGCGAATGGCAACTGATAACGCTCGGCAAAAGCGCGCTGTCCGTCGTCGCCCTCGGCGCTGTCGGTGGAGACCGCCCAAACTTCGACATCGAGCTTACGCAACTCGGCATAACTGTCGCGCAACGAAACCACCTGATTGGTGCAGTTGCCGGTAAAACATTTGGGAAAGAACGTCAAAAGCAAACTACTCTTGCCCCGCAAATCAGCCAAGCGTCGCGGCTCGCCAGTCGCATCAACGATGTCAATCGAAGGCGCGATTTGCCCGACTTCGATTTCGGTGGTTGTGCCCCGCATTGATGGTTCAGCGTCGGCGTTCGCCGATGTTCCCCTAGCGCAAAGGGCGAAAGCCAGCACTGGCAAAAGCAGAAGATTAGTTTTCATGGGATGAAATGTGAAAGCAAATGGGGCATTGCAACGAACGAGAACCGATGCGGGTTCTCGTTCGTTGCCTACACCGACTGCGCGACAGTTGGAATTTCATGGCTCTTCGTCACTTGCGTCCGAACAGTTTTGCTTCTTTAGCAAGGATATAATGCGGAAGCAAACAAGTATGAGGACGCCCACAAACCACGAGACCGACTTATCGAAGTAGTAGGTGACTTGAGAAACCCACGAAGTAGGAACAAGCTTCAATGCCAACGCATAGATCCCTAACAAGGCGGCAGTAAATGCAGCAAGCAACAAGGAGTAAAGAAAAACACTTCCTGATTCAGAGCAGAACAGCCAGAGCTTAAGTCTGTTCTTTTTCATTTTGCTTTGCAGAATACCACCTCACGAGATGAACCATCGGGGTTAGTCTGCGCCCGCTTTAATTGATCTTTGATAAAGCCTTTAGCAAGTGCTCCTGCAAGACCAGACACTCTTTTTGGCGCTCCAATAGCTCCAACAGCAGCGCCACTAACCGCTCCTGTGAAAGTTGACTGTCCTAATGCAGTTGTATTAACTCCGTCACCTCCAAGGTAACTACTGCCTTGGGTTGCCCCTTCTGAAACGAATCCCGTTGCAGCTCCCGTTGCGGCACCAGCAATAGTCCTTCTTCCAACAACCTTGATCGCTTGTTTGATAACAAGCCTCTGTGCCACCGCCTGTGCTCCAGCACCAGCAGCACGTTCTGGAACAATAACAGTGACCAGGATCGCACCTGATATAGCACCTCCCACATAAGCTCCCGATCCGGTGTCGACAACGTCGTTTACTCCCAAACCCTGCCGCACGAGGGTAGTCCCACCGAACGAAATAAAATCACCGGCTCCAGCGGAGAAGTTCGAAGCATTATCTAACCAATCTAATCCATAGAGGTCAACCATGTTGACCGGATTATTACCAACGAACCCATAAAGATTCGTTCCGCCCGCCTCACCAATGGGATCACGATTGATGAAGCGCCCGCTCCCCGGCGAGTAGAAGCGAAAGCCATACGAATACATCCCCGCAATGCTCTCCTTGGTCGAGAAGCGATACGGGTTCGCGTCCGCCGCAACACCCGACTGCGACAGCGAGTTGCCGAAGGCATCGTAGTTGTAGGAGCCGACTTCGGCGCCCGAACGGTCGGTCAGCGTGACAACGTTGCCGCTTCCATCGTAGTTGTAGAAGACGCTGCCCGCTTGGGTCGTGCGCGCCAGAATGCCGCCGATGTTGCCCGTGCGCGTCAGGCTCGCGGTCACCACGTTGGTGCCGTCGCGCTCTTGCACGATCTCCATGCCGTCGTAAACCCGGCGTTTCTCGTTTTGCAGCACCAACACGTTGTTGCTGTTGCGCACATAGGTGCGGCTGATGCGCAGACGGCTCATGCCGTCGTAGACGAACTCATACTTCGAGTTGACCTGAGTGCCGTTGTTGGTCACGTCGCTCACCGAGGTCAGACGGCTCGCTTCGTCCCAGGTGTAGAGCGTGCAGTGTTCAAAAATTCGTTGCATCTCGTTTGTGCCCTACTTTCTCTGTCCTTCGACGTCCTTCGGTTTATACAAACCAAAGTAACAAAAAGCAGCAAAATAGAACAAGTTAGTGCAAGCAGTAAACAGCCTGTATTTACGTGCTACGTAGTAGGAATAATCATCCTGGCTGACTTGTTTGGAAACGTTATTATCATGCAGGAAGTATTTACCGTTTCTCTCGACAGGCACTCCATCATTTGGTGATGCAGCAATAACGGCAATACTGATGATTGCATAAGTAAAGAGAACACCTCCTACATAATGAGTCCATACAGGAAGGGACTTGACGAACTTTTCCCAAGGACGACTTTTGATGGAGGGAGACGAGTCAACAAAGATTTCCGACAATACCATGGGGCGGTAGTGGCTTTTTAAGAGGTGGTAAACTCAGGGGATGGTTTCCGTATTATGCTATCATTGCCAGAGTGATCAACTGATCAAGAACGGCATGAGCGCTCTGAACAAGCAACGGTATTTTTGTTCGAGTTGCGGGCGTCGAAGCACCGCCGATCCCGATCCTGGTCTCACGCCCGAAAAGGAAGCGGAGATTCTGCGCTTGCTCA
>JAABUN010001774.1_pt1 | contig 43890 bp, 43 predicted proteins | sample 5559311 | NCBI WGS metagenome assembly JAABUN01 (sample SAMN10711877, study PRJNA513370) | rock metagenome | isolation source: Antarctica rocks | place: Antarctica: Victoria Land, Siegfried Peak sud
TCTCAGCCCGTGATTGCCGAGGCAGGGCAGGAATCACGGGCTGAGAGCACCGCCAGCCGAAGAAACGCATCGCCCTTGCCACGGGTTCCCTGCGCATACGAAAAGGCGGCGGGCCGTAGCCTGCCGCCCTCGTGGGTTCGTCGCCGGATCGGTGAGATTACGACCGCATCCCCTGCAAGGCGGCGATGGCCTCCTTGTGGTCGCGGGCGTCCGAGGGAGCATTATGAACGACGTAGGTGATCTTGCCTTCCGCGTCCACCACCACGGTCATCCGCTCCGCAATAGCCCGCTCCTCGTTCCATGTGCCGTACTGCTTCGCCACGTCGCCCTTCATGTCCGCGAGCAGGGCGTACGAGAGGTTGTTCGCCGCTTTGAACGCCTTATGCGTGAACACGCTGTCGCGGCTGATGCCGTAGACCGTGGCCCCGTACTGCTGGAAGCCGGAGAAGTCATCCTGAATGCCGCACAACTCCGCCGTGCAAAGGCCGGAGAAATCCAGCGGGTAGAAGACGAGCACCACGGGCTTGCCGCGCTGCGCGGAGAGCGACACGTCCTCGCCCTTCTCGTTCTTGAGCGTGAAATCCGGTGCCTGCTGCCCGACCTGTACATCCGTCATGCGTCGCTGCCTCCTTGTTACATTACCCGTCGGCCTGTCCGATGGATGCCTTCCCGCTTGTGCCAACGCGGTCATTGTGCGCGGCATTCCACGACCCTCCATTTTGCCTTTCGAGGGCGCAAACGCCGTGCGATTGCCGTGCCGGGAGCATTGTCATGCCTGAGAAGGGCGAACATCGCCGTGTATACTGGCGTATGACAATGATTGGCGGCAAACGAGAGTGCGGGAGGGCGCGGTGGGCGAGCGGTGGGAGTCGGTACGGGTGGCGGTGGTACAGGCCGCTCCGGTGGTGATGGAGCGAGACGCCACCATCGAAAAGGTGATTCGCCTCACGCATGAGGCAGCGGCAGGTGGGGCGCGTCTCGTGCTGTTCCCGGAAGCGTTCATCCCCGCATACCCACGCGGACTCTCGTTCGGCACGGTGGTCGGGAGCCGCACGGACGCGGGGCGACGCACCTTCGCCCGCTACGCCGCAAACGCGGTCGAGGTGCCAAGCCCCGCCACTCATCGTTTGGGAGAGACGGCGCGGGACGCGGGCGTCTTCCTCGCTATCGGCGTGATCGAACGCGACCGTGTGAGCGGGGGAACGTTGTACTGCACGCTCCTCGTCTTTGGGCCGGACGGTCGGTTGCTCGGCACGCACCGCAAATTGAAGCCGACCGCCGCCGAGCGATTGATCTGGGGCGAGGGCGACGGAAGCACGCTGCCGGTGTTCGACACCGAGATCGGCAAAATCGGTGGCCTGATTTGCTGGGAGAACTACATGCCGCTCGCCCGGATGGCGATGTACCAGAAGGGGGTGGAACTCTACCTCGCCCCCACCGCCGATAGCCGCGACGTATGGCAAAGCACCATGCAGCACGTCGCGCTCGAAGGCCGCTGCTTCGTCCTCTCGTGCAACCAGTACGTCACGAAATCTATGTACCCCGCCGATCTTGAAGGGGTAGAAGACCTCGCCGACGCCCCGGAGGAGGTGTGCCGGGGCGGCAGTGCCATCCTCTCCCCCCTCGGTCAGTACCTCGCGGGGCCGCTCTATGGGGCGGAAGGCATCCTCTACGCCGACCTGACGCACGCGGCCCTACTCGGCGCGAAGTTCGACTTCGACGTGATCGGTCATTACGCCCGCCCCGACGTGTTCCGCCTCTCGGTCAACGAAGAACCCCAAGGCATCGCATCACTCGACGGGTGAAGGGAAAGCGGCGCGGGCAAATCGAACCGCCAATACTGCCCGGAGGGCACCCGCAAGACCCCAAGGGGGATCGAAAGGTTAACCACAAAGGAAAAACGGAGCACTTCTTTGTGCTCCGTTTTCCTTTGTGTCCTTTGCACCTTTGTGGTTTGTTTGGCGGTTCCCCGGCGTCTTGCGGGCGCCCTCCGGGCAGTATTGGCGGTTCAATTCCCTTCGATAATGAGTGGGCGGGCGCGGTGGAGGCGGTGACGATAGCGACCGCCGCCGAGGGGGATAACGGAGAAGGTGACGGGCGGGGCGTGATCCGCCGTGAGGCGGAGGGCGGCGAGGTTCGCGGTGCGGTGCGCCTTCGCCACGAGCGCGAGGTGCGGCCCGGTCGCCGTCTCGTCCAGCACCTCGGTGATCCACGACGCCGAGACCATGCGCGGCTCCCGCAGGGCGATGTCACGCGGCGGGGCGTCCGGCTTCGCCTGCACAACAGGGCCGAAGAACCAGAGCAGGTCGCCGTGGTAGACCGCCGGGAAGCGTGCCGGGGCGTGGCGGTGGCCCCACCGCTCGTAGAGGGCGGCGTACTCGCGGTTCGCTGCCGCGAGGTCGGGTGCCGCCACGATTGCCGCCGAGACCGCGTCGCGCAACGCCGCCGCGAAAGTCGCGTGCGCGTCGTCCGGCGGGTGGCGGCAGATGCCGTACACGAGGGCTTGGCAGAGCCAGTACGAGATGGGGAAGCGCGGCGGGCTGCCGCCGCCCGCGAAGGGCTGCCACCACTCGTGCGTGGGGACGCCGTGGTTGTCCGTCACTACATCGGGTCGCCACTGCCGCCACAGGAGCGGGCGCACGCGGGCCTCGCCGTAGGGGGTCGCGTCGTCCCCGAAGTGGCGGGCAAACTCCACGCCGACCGCGTTGTACCGCGCCGCGTGGTGCTTCCACGCCGGGTGTTCCGCCATCAGGCGGGCGTGCAGGGCGGTGCCGTCCGGGTTCTCGTCGGGTATGAATACCACATTCACGCGGTCGAGCAGGGGCGAGACTTTCGGGTCGGTCGCCAATTGCTCGATCAGTTGCAACGCCGCCGTGGTGCTGGCGACCTCGTTCGCGTGGTGGCGGGCAACGATCAGGTGCGTCGGCTTGATCGCCGCGAGTTTCGTGCGGCTGCGCACCGTCGCCGCGTCCGGCTTGACAACCTCCACCGCCGCGATAGGCCGCCCCCGGAACGACTGCCCGACGCCGCGCACCGTCACCGCGTCGAATGTGTCGAGGTACGCGAGCAGCCCCGGCAGGTTCGCACCCGTTACCACCTCGTCGGGCCGCACGCCTTCCGTGCGCGGCACCACGACGGCGGGCGGCAACTCCGCGTCGCTGGCTTCGTAGCGAACGAGCGAGACGACTGCACGCGGCGGCTCCCCCGGCGCGACATGCACAAGCGGCACGATCTGCCCCGGCTCCTCCCACGCGACACCCGCGATCTCCTTGCCCAACGCGGCGACGTAATCGAGGGCATTGAAGTAGATGTCCTCCGCCAGCCCCTCGGCGGGCGACTCGCGCTCCTCGCGGATGCCGAGGGCGTATTCCGGTTCGCTCACCCACACCTCGACGCGCAGTTCGTCGAAGAACGGTTGCGCGGCGGCGGTCGGCTCCCCGCCATTCGCTTCTCGGATATGTGCGCGGAGCGCGGGCAAGACGACGCCCTGCCACTCGTCCCAGAAGCCGTCGAGGTCGGTGGCAATGTCGGCGTCAACGAGCGTGCGCCCGTGCCGCGAGAGCGCGACGCCGCCCGTGCAGACCACGACATTCCCCGCGTCCGGGAAGCCGGGGAGGTACGGGCGCATGTACGTGCGCGGCGAGGATGTCCATTCCCCGACCGTCTCCCCCGCCTCGTCACAGGCGCAGGCGATGTAGAGGTGTTCCTGATCCTCGCCGCCGAGGGTGATCGTCACCGCGTCGAGCGGCAGCACGAGGAACGGCGCGATCAGTTCGTCCGCGAGCCAGCACTCCTGCAACCAGCGGATCGGCAGGTCGAGGTGCGTCGTCCCTTCGGGCGCGGCGAAAGGCTTGCAGAGGACTGCGAGCGACGCCAGCCCCGGCAGCACATTCGCGGCGGGCGCGACGACCTCCACGAGCCACGCCCGCCCCGCGTGATGCACGGGCAGCACCGTCACGTCGCTGCCGTCCGGGAGCATCGCCCGCAGTTCATCGCGCACTGCGGCCCGAATCTCCCCCGGTTCGCTGATCTGCGCGAGCAGACTGCACGGCCCGTCGTCCGCGTCCGGCAGCCCGCCCCGCACCGCGTCAAGCAGCGCATCGCGCTCCGTCCGCCCGCGCCATTCGTGCCGCCACAGCACGGTTTCCTCCGGCTGCGGCTCGGCAGTAGGAACAAACGGCTCAACCTCTGGCGTGTTGTCGGCAAGGACTCGAAGCGTGTAGTCGTCCTTGCCATCCATGCTGCTGTCGTCAACCACAAAGAGCGGCAGCGTTAACCCGGTTGTCTCGATACCTACGCGAGCACCAAAATCCACCAGAGCCACACCAATTTCATGCGAAACACCGATCATCACACCGACAGCGGAACGTGTGTTGTCCGGTAATCCGTCGCCATTCGTGTCTTTAAGGAGCGCGGGCGAATAATTCGGTTCCTCGTTCCGCTCGAAGTGATCGAAGGCCGTAAGTATCACCACAACGGGCAGGGTTGTTTCCGGGGTTACGGGCGGGCATGGGTACTGCGCGGTCGTCACCGTCCAGTCGGCGGCGTCGGGCAGGGGGCCGCTGGCGAGGGCGCGGAGCATCGCGCTCGTGGCGGCACCGTCCGCGCCGGAGACGGTCAGCACGTTCCCCGCGAGGGCGGCGCGACCAACGCCCGGTTCGAGGGCGGCATCGTGCGTCATGGTGAGCGTCGGCCCGTCCCACGCCGCGACCACGAGCGGCGGCGAGAAACCCGTGACGCGCAACCCGATGGTCGCCGCGAGGTCAGCGAGGGCGCACCACTCCTCGGCAGTCAGGTCGTCGTCGGGCAGCACGAAGCGCAGGGCAATGTCGTCCGCGTAGCCGTCGCCGTTCGTGTCCGCCAACGCGCCCCGCGTCGTGAACAGGTCGCTCAACCGCTCCATCGCTGTCTCCCTCGCTAGGATTGTTCGTACGCCGCGAGGAACGCATCGCGGGGGATGCCTGCCTGTGTGCAGATCGAGTGCACCGTCGAACCTTTCAGGCGCGAGTGATTCGGCAGCGTGAGCGGCGTCTGCGTGCCGTCCCTATTGTCACGGGACATGACGATGTGTTCCCGCTCCCGCACGAGGCGAAACCCTAATCGCTCGAAGGCGGCGATCACCCGCGCCCTCGGCGCGTCAACGGGGAACTTGGGGATCGGTCGGCACGGCGACTTCGGTGAGGAAGGCGTCAAGCAGGGGCAATTCGTCCTCGAATGCGTCCGCGCCGAAGGTTTCGACATGCGCGGCGATGGCGGAAGTCACGTCCGCAAGCGCGTCGTCCGCCGTGTCGCCCTCGCCCACCACCGCGCCCCGCATTCCGAGCGGGTAGGCGATGAATCCGTCCGCGTGCCGCTCCACAATCACCTTGACCTGTTGCATCGTGTGTAACCTCGTGGTGAGAGCATGAACGTCTCAGCGAGTATACGGCACCGACCGCGCCAACGCCGTCGTGTTCGCGTAGCCGTACAGCACTTCCGGCGAGGGAACGCCGAAGAAATCGGCCTCCACCTCGCGCACGACTTGCCCGCCTATCGCCTCGTAGAACCGCCGCGCCCCGGCGTTTCCCGCCAGCACCCAGAGGCACAGGTTCGGCATCCCCTCGTCGGCGAGGCGGGCCGCGACCGCCGCGACGAGGGCGCGACCGATGCCCCGCCCCTGCATCGCCGCCGCGACGTGCAGCACGTAAAGTTCGCCCGCGTACGGCACGTCCGCGTCGCCCCGCCACGCCCCGCCGCTTGCGACGCCGACGATCTGCCCGCCGTCGTCTTCCGCGACGAACACGGAGCCGTGCCGCTCCGCGAAGACCCGCGCCCACGCCGCTTCGCGCTCTCGCAAGGAGAACTGCACCGACACCGCCGGCGGCACGATGGGCGTATACGTGCGCCCCCAACTGTCGTAATGGAGGGCTGCAATCGCCCCCACGTCCGCCGCTGTCGCTTCCCGTATCCGCAATCGCGCCTCGTTCTCCCGTGTCGCGGTGTCGCGCCCGCCGTGCCGGTCAGTGTATCATTGCCGCCGATGATGACGTGGAGAGAAACGGGAGGGAACACGATGGCAGCACGGTTGGAGCATGTGGGCGTGGTGACGCCCCCGGAGACGGTGGACGCGGCGCGGCAGTTCTATGCGGACGTATTCGGGTGGACGACGCTCCGCGAAGGCACGGGCGTGATCTTCATCGGCGACGGGGCCGGGGGGCGGTTGGAGCTGCTCATTCAGGACGCGGCCCCGATGGCGGCCCCGAACCATCTCGCCTTCGTGATCCCGCTCGACGAGTTCGATGCGTACGTAAGCCGTATCAAGGCCACGGGCGTGCTGATGGATGCGCCGATGGAGAACCCGTTCGGTCGCCTCTGCTTCTTCAGCGATCCGTCCGGGAACCGCGCCCAGATCGTCGGGCGCAGCGAGCCGATGCCGGGTTAGGGAGCGGTTGAACCGCCAAGACACCAAGAACGCCAAGGTAGCACGAAAGAGAAAACATACGGTATTCCTCGGTACTTTCCCTTGGCGTTCTTGGCGTCTTGGCGGTTCATTCTTCTTTTTGGGGGTGAAAATGCGCGAAGAATCGAGGGCGTTCCTGCGGCGGCTGCTGGAGACGCCGGGGGCGGCGGGGTTCGAGGCACCCGCCGCACGAGTGTGGCGCGAGTACGTGGGCGCGTATGCCGCCGAGGTGCGCACCGACATCAACGGCAACACGATTGCTCGCCTGCGCACGGATTCGCCGGGGCCGCGCCTGCTCGTCGCCGCGCACATTGACCAGATTGGGCTGCTCGTCACGCACGTGAATAGCGACGGCACGCTCGCCTTTCGCGCCATCGGTGGGTGGGACGACCAATTGCTCACGGGGCAGCGCGTCCGCATCGAGACGCCTAACGGCCCGGTGATCGGCGTGGTCGGGCGTGCGCCGTCGCACTCCCTCAAGGGCGAGGCCCGCGACCGCGCCGCGCATATTGATGAGTTGTTCATAGACATCGGCGAGGACGCGCCGGAGGCTGCCCGCGCCCGCGTGCGCGAAGGCTCCCCGGCGGTGGTCGAGCAGCCCGTGCTGATGCTCACCGACGACCGCATCGCGGCGCGGGGGCTGGATAACCGGGCCGGGGCATGGGTCGCCGCCGAGATGCTGCGGCTGCTCGCGGAGGGCGACGCGCCGTACGCGGACGTGGTCGCGGTCGCCACGGTGGGCGAGGAGATCGGCAGTTTCCGGGGCGCACGCACCGTGGCGGCCTCGCTCGCGCCGCGCATCTCCATCGCTCTCGATGTCACCTTCGCCACCGACCGCCCCGGCACCGACGCGACGGAGAGCGGGGCGCACCCGCTCGGCAGCGGCCCCGCCATCGCACGCGGGGGGCTGACGAATGTGCCGCTGTGCGATCATCTCGTCGCCACGGCGGAGCGCGAGGGCATCCCGTACACCGTCGAGGTGCTGCCGCGCTCCACGGGTACGGACGCGGACGGCCTCGCCGTCACGGGGGAGGGATCGGCGGTGGGCGTGGTCTCGTTCCCGAACCGCTACATGCACTCGCCCAACGAGGTCTGTTCGCTGGCGGATTTGGAAGCCTCGGCCCGCCTGCTCGCCGCCGCCGTCCGCGCCATCGGCCCCGACACCGATTTCACGCCGCTCTAGCGACACGAATTGACGGGGCAGATACACTGGAACGGCGAGGCGCATCGCTATCGTGATCGTCGCACAGATTGCCGCACACTGCCGCACAAGAGGGGGAACGCACGGGATGGAATACCTGACGGCACTACTGACACTCGCGCAGACCACGGTGGTAACGGCCCCGCCCCCGTTCGAGATCGGGCGCGAAGTGCGCATCCTGCTGGCGGCGATCACGTACGCCGTGGTGGGCATCCTGCTGCTCTATCTCGGCTTCTGGATTTTCGATATGTTCACCCCCGGTCATGCCCGCAACAAGATTTTTCACGAGGGGAACATCGCCGTCGCCATCGTGATGGGCTTCTTTATCCTCGGTCTCGCCGTGGTCATCCACGGGGCATTCAGCATCTGACGTTGCCCCCTCCCCCGGCCCTCCCCATTGCGATTGTGGACAGGGGGGAGGGGCCGGGGGGTGCATTCACGCTTCCGCCTCCCCCACGACGACCGGCACGGCCCCATCCCGCCGCAGGGTGCGAGCGTAGAGCAGCAGGGCCGGGGAAAGTACCGCGCCGCCGAGGGCCAGTGCCAGCCGTGCCGACGACAACCCCACCACCCCGAAGACCGGCCCCCCCGCGATCTGACCGAGGGCGTCCGCTTGTCCGCTCATCGAGAAGACCGTAGCCCGCACGCGGCTCTCGACGTGCTGGTTCAACCACGCCGCCGTGAGGGGGCTGGCGACGGTGCGACACAGCCGCACGACGGTGCTCGCCAGCAACGCGAAGGCGAGGTTCCCCGACAGCGCGAAGGCGACGTAGCCGACCACGAGCAGGGCCGTGATCGCGGTCAGCGTGCGGGCCACGGCGCGGTGGCTGGCAAGGTTCTGCCGCCGCCGCACGACCTCCATCGCGCCGAGATTCAGCAACCGCCCCGCCACGCTCGCAGCACCGAGAAAGGCCACCGGCTGCAACCCGCCCGCGTCTGGGAACGCGAAACCGCGCAGCGGGTGGTCGGTGCTGAGGCGGTCGAATGTCTCGGTGGCGGCACCGGAGATGGCGACGATGCCGAGGATGGTCACGAGCGTCGGGGAGCGGCGCACAAGGGCGAGTCCCGCCCCGAAGGTGTCGCCCATCGCCCGCCACGTCTCGCGCTCCGCACGGGGCGTGGGGATGAAGCCGCGCTCCGGCATGGCGACGATCAGGAACAGGCCGAGCAGCAGGTACGCCCCGCCGCCGATCAGGATGGGCAATTGCAGGTTGAAATTGCCGATGATCGTCGCCATCACCGTCGCCACGAGGGCCGCGACGGTGCCGAGTTGCGCCGCCCGCAGGAACAACCCTGCGGCCCGCCCCTCGCCCACCGCGTCGGTAATCCACGCCTGTTCGGCCCCGCTCGTGAAGGTGTAGCCGATGCCCCAGATCACCTGCGCGATCAAGATCACGCCGAACTCCGGCACCACCCCCTGCAAGGCGAGGCCGATGCCCAACAGGAAACAGCCGATGATGAGCGAGAGGCGGCGGCTGTACACATCCGCCACCACGCCGGTCGGTATCTCGAAGAGGAACGCGGTCACTTCTAGCACCGTGCCGACGAGCACGAGTTGCAGGGGGTTCAGGTGCGCCACCTGCACCTGATAGACGAGATTGACGGCGAACACGAGCTGCGAGAAGAGTGCGCCGCCGCCGCTGTAGATCAGGTAAACGGGGACGGCATCGAGCCTTCGGGTGCGCATACGCACGCTGCTTCCTCATTTCGTTCGGGCAAAGGGGCGATGACCGACCCATGCCCCAAGGATGTGCCAATGGTCTGATCGCGTGCGACGACTCGCATTGGCGTTGTCCTCTCGAACGAAAATGGAGCGACCGCCGTGCGCGGTCACTCCTGTAACGTCCGATAGCCTGTATGGTTGCGGAACGCGGCCCGCCCCTCGTCAGTGCGTTTTCACGGGTACGGGGTCGTGCGTTTCTATGCTCGTGGAGTCAATCTCCTTGCGCCCGGTGGCAACCCAGACGCCGAAGAAGACGATGGCGAGGGCGAAGCAGACGAGGCCAACGATCACATGCAGCGACGAAATGATGAGCGTGAAGGCGAAGATTGCCGCCAGCCCCGATGCCTCGGCGACGGAGAGATGCATATTCAGCACGAGCGTGATGGCGAGGGCGGAGAAGGCCGCCGTGAGGAAAACCTCGTCCACCTGCCGCTCGCCCACGGGAATAGCGGAGATCGTACCCTTACCGATGCTATAGGCCACAGGCAACGCCCCGATGAGCAGCGTCCACTGGTTCACGGTGCTACTGACGAGCGCACCGAGGGCCATCCGGGCCTGCCCGCGCAACGCCCACAAGGAGACGATCACGAACTCCGGGGCTTCGGAGGCGAGCGGGGCGAGGTACTGCACGAGCAGGAACTCGTCAATGCCGACGCTCTTACCCGCCTGCACGAGGGCTTCGCCGAACGGCTCCGCCACTTGCAACACGGCGAACGCGGCGTAGATCATCAGGCCGGCGCAGGCGAGGCGGCGGGCGTTCTTCGGCAGGCCACCCAACAGGGCGGCGGGACCGATCAGGTCCGGCTCTTCCGTAGGGGCGCGGGCGGAAAGCACCACGTAGACGAGGAAGATCGCGGCGAATATGATCGTGTCAATGATCGTGATGCCACCGGCGTTGAAGGTGAAGCCCTCGGCCCCGAAGTGCCAGCCGTTGCGCAGGGAGATGAAGAGGCCGTACATCGTCGCCGCGCCGAGGCACAGCAGGCCGCTGCGGTTGCTCCGCCGTTCGAGGGCCACGCCGCGCTGCTTGCGTGCGAAGTAGAACAGCAGCACCACGAGCGGCCATGCGAAGCCGATGAGCAGGCGGTTCGCGCCCGTCATGTTTGCGATGGCGTACGCCTCGTTCGCGGGGTCGAAGGCCGCTTTGTACGCGAACGACACGTCCACCGCGTACTCCGGCAGGATGGCGATGAGGGCCAGCACCGTGAGCGCGAGAGCCTGCGGCAGGTCGTGCTGAATCGCCTCGGTGGCCCATGCGAGCAGGAACGCGGCACCGAGCACGGCCACGCCGTAGACCACAGCCGAGAGAACCGGCGAGGGATGCGCCCCGCTCGCGTGCAGGATGATGCCGGGGAGCGTACACGCCGCCGCCAGCGCGATGAGACCAATTGCGGAACCGGAACCGGAGCGCACGCGCTACCTCCTCGAATGGAGGGCGGCTTTTCGTGCCACCACCCATATTCTCGGCTGTCTCGCCTCGCAACGCGGGGGGAACCGGGGCCACGCGGCCCGTACTGACGATTCCCGCCGCCGGAATCCCGGCAGGCTACTCCCAGACCAACGCCAGTATCGCACGCCCGGTGCCACCCGACAAAGCACTATACATCCCGCACATCCCGCGACTCGTCCCCCCCGTGACCGGACGATAGCGGCATCTCCATGAAGCGACTCGCCGTTGCCATGCCGATGTGGGCATAGAAGGCGCGAGCATGATCGTTGAACTCCCACACATGGAGCCGCAGCACATCCGCGCCCCGTTCTTGCGCCCATGCCTGCGCGTGCGCCATCAATGCCCGTCCCGCTCCCTGTCCGCGCTCCGTTGCCAGCACGCCGATCTGCTCCACCGTGGCGACCATCCGGCGGTGCATCATCGCGTTCGACGGCTCGGCATACGCGGAGAGCAGCACATACCCGACCACACCGACCGCCCGATCCCCCCTCGCGTCGTCTCCATTCGCGCCCTCCGCATCGTGCCGTTCCGCGACGTACACTGCGGGCGGGTCGTCCGCGAGATAGGCGGCGAAATGTCTCTCCGAGAGCGGCACACCGCCGGAGCGGAACACGTCCGGGCGACCCGCCGCGTGCAATGCCTGCAACGCCGCGCCCACGGCGGCAATCGCGGCGTAATCTTCGTGGCGGGCAGGGCGCACGATCACGGTCATACGGTCCCTTCTTCCTGTTTCACCCGCCGCAGTATGCGCGGTGGTATGCTGCCGTCCGGCGCAATCCCGGTAGAGTAGGCTGCTACATTTCAACCCGTCGGAACGGCGGTAGCGGTGGAACGGGCTTGAAGCCCACCGGCCTCTCACGCCCCATATACCCCGAAAGGTTGTACTGTGTCGCACGTCTCGCGCCCCGAAACGCACGCCCTGCCCGCCGCCGCCGATGCTGCAACGGACACGATGGATGCCCGCCGCTGGCTCGCGCTCATGGTGGTGCTGGCGGCGCAGTTCATGGCGATCTTCGACCAGTTCGTGGTCAATGTCGCCCTCGCCACCATCCAGCGCGATCTGGGGGCGACGCTGGCGGATATCCAGTTCGTGGTGGCGGGCTACGCCCTCGCGTACGCGGTGCTGCTCATCACGGGCGGGCGGCTCGGCGACCTGTTCGGGCGCAAGCGGCTCTTCCTTGCGGGGATGGCGGGCTTCACGGTCGCCTCTGCCCTCTGCGGCGCGGCGACCTCGGCGGGTGCGCTCGTGGGCTTCCGGCTGCTGCAAGGGCTGGCCGCCGCGATCATGACGCCGCAAGTGCTGGCGATGTTGCAGACGACTTTCACGGGCCGCGCCCGCGACACCGCGTACGGCGCGTTCGGGGCGGTGAACGGGCTGGGCGGCATCGTGGGGCAGTCCGTGGGCGGGCTGCTCGTGCGGGCCGATTTCTTCGGTCTGGGCTGGCGCACCGCTTTCCTCGTGAACATCCCCGTGGGGATCGTTGCGGTGATCCTCGCGGCGCGGCTGCTGCCGGAATCGCGCTCGCACGCGACGCGGAGCCTCGATCTCGGCGGCGTCGCCATCGGCTCGGCGGGGCTGCTCCTGCTCGTCTACCCGCTCATCGTGGGGGCGGAAGCGGGCTGGCCGGTGTGGGCGTGGGGCTGTCTCGCCCTCTCGGTGCCGGTGCTCGCCCTGTTCGTCCGGTTCGAGGGGCGGGTGGCGGCGCGGGGCGGCGCACCGCTGATGGACCCGGCCCTGTTCCGCGCCCGGGTTTTCCGCGTGGGAACCATCGGTCGCTTCGTCGTGTTCGCGGCGAACGCGGGCTACTTCCTCCTCCTCGCGCTCACGTTGCAGATCGGGCTGGGCTTCTCGCCCTTCGAGGCGGGGCTGACCTTCTTTCCGGACGCTATCGGCTTCTTCATCGCCGCCACGCTCACGCCCCGACTGATGCGGCGGCTCGATGTGCGGCTCATCCCGCTCGGTCTCGGTCTGAAATGCGTCGGGCTGATAGGCGTGATCGTCACCGTGTGGGGCGTGGGCGACGCGCTCACCGGCTGGCATCTCGCGCCGACGCTCTTTGTGCAGGGGTTCGGCACGGGGCTGACCGCCGCGCCGCTCATCAGCTTCATCCTCGCCGGGGTACGCAACGACGACGTGGGCGCGGCCTCCGGCGTGCTGAACACGGCGCAGCAGGTAGCCTCGGCGTTCGGCGTCGCCCTCACGGGTGTGCTGTTCGCCGCCCTGCTCGGCGGGAACACGAGCGTCGGGGCGTACACGCACGCCTTCGCGGTGTCCCTCGCGGTGCTCGTGGGGGCGTTGCTGGTCGCGCTCGCGGTGCTGTTCACCCTGCCCCGCAGCCGCCCCCCTGCGTGATGCGCCGACGTTCGCCCCGCCTCACTACCCCGATTGCCCTAACGCCTGCCGCACCTCGTCTTCGCCGTACCCGTCGAGCCGGAACCCGCCAATAATGCGTTGCTGCAACTCGTGCCAACGGAACAACTGCGAGCGATAGTTCGGCACCATCGTCATTTGATCGAGCAGCATCGCCAGCCGAATCTCGACGCGGTCGAGCGTGCCATCAGGTAAAGTTGCAATACCGCCATGCGGCTGTACTTCTCGGTGCAAACGCCGAAAAGAGGGCGATTGTGCGTCGCAATCACTGCGTCTATTGCGGTCGCGTGGATGAGTTGCGCCTCATCATCTTTGCCCGCCATCAGCGTTCGGTGTGCAGAAGACGCCATAAATCCTCGCGCTCTCGATCTTGGCAAGAGCGCGAGTGCGATGCACTCATCGAGATATACTAGCGGTCGTGCCATACATCAGGATCGTCGGCGTTGATCGCCGCATCGTTCTCGGCGATGCCACGATCTATCTCCTCGCGGTGTGCCTCGTAGAATGCGAGTGCCTCCTCCACAAGTTCCGGAGTCATGGAGGGATACCACTCGGTTGTGAGTTACTCCACGTTCTCCACGAACGGTACCGCCTGGACGATATGCCGGACGGCGAGACGGGTGCCAACCACCGTTGGTTCTCCCCCAACCACGCCGGGGCGGCGGACGATGTGCGGGAAGGTGTTCAGTTGCGGTGCTGCCATCATCTGCCTCCTCTGCTCGATCACCGCCCGGATTGTACCGCGCTCAGGCGAACGTGGGGCGGGGGAAGCGACGGGCTTGCCACCAGATCGCGGGGAGTTGCAGCACCTTGTCGCGCTTGCTGATGCGGGCGCGGGAGGTGTACACCTGATAATCCATCGCCTCGATGCGACCGAGGATGCTGCCATAGAGCGTCGCCGCCGCGTGGATAGGCAGGTGGCTACTGTGATGCAAAGAGGCGATAGCCGGCGTGCTCGTGTGGTACAACTCGCGGGCGCGGGCGATCTGAAAACGCATCAGGCGGCGGAAATCCTCGTTCACCACGCCCGCCGCGATCAGCGCGTCGTCGTAGCCGAACGCCGTCATCTCGTCCTGCGGCAGGTAGACGCGGCCCATCGCGGCGTCCTCTCCCACATCGCGCAGGATGTTCGTCAGTTGCATGGCGATGCCGAGGCGGGCGGCGTGGGCCAGCGTCTCCTCGCGCCCGTCGTAGCCGAGCACGGGGGTGACGAGCAGGCCGATGGTGCTCGCCACGCAGTAGCAGTACCGTTCGAGGTCGGCCCACGTCGCGTAGCGGTGGCACGTCAGGTCGGCCCGCACCCCTTCGAACAGGTCCCACAAGGGCTGCATCGGCACGTCATAGCGGCGGCGCGTGTCGGTGAAGGCGTGAATGATCGGCACCGTCTCGTCGGCGTCGCGCAACCGCTGCTCCCAACGGTTGATCGTGACGAGCAGGTCGGCAACCGTGGCCCCGGCGGGGGCGCAATCCACGAGATCGTCCGATGTGCGACACACGGCATAGATCGCCCAGATCGCCCGCTGCTTCTCGAGGGGCAACAGACGGCTGGAGAAATAGAAGGCGTGGGCATGGTGGCGCATCACGGCACGGCAGGTCGCGTACGCATCCACGAGCGAGGGACCGTCGGGTTCCGCCTCCCGCGTCCAGAGCGTATCCTCCCCGAACGGAGTGAGCAGACGCGGCCACGTCATCGGCGCCCCCTGTCTAGCGTGGTGCCTTCCCGGCTTTCGGTGCGTGTCGTGTCCGTCGGGAGATGAACGGGTACCGACGAGACACGGCAGGCATCGCCTCCCAGTATACGCGGGTCGCGCCGCCGCGCCATATCTGTCGTCTATCTTTCACGGATTTTCACGGAATCATTCCCACCGCAGCAGCACCTTCATTGCGTCGGGATCGCCGAGGGCGGTGATGTACGCCTGCCCAATGTGCGACACGGGAAAGATGTGCGACACCAACCCGGCGAGGTCCACCTGCCCCCCGGACAGCAACCGTTGCGCTTCGAGCAAATCAGGCACCGTCCAGTCGCTCGACAGCACGATGCGGATGCCGTTGCGCGGCTTCTGGAGAAAGGCCAGTTCGAGGTGCGCATAGAACGAGAGCAGCAGCAGCACGCCGTACCGCCGCAGCCCCGGTAGCCAGCGCGTCACGAGTTCGGCATCGCCCGTAGTGTCAATGACCACGTTCACCTCGCGGTCGAGGTCCGCCGACCAGAGGGCGGAGCGGGCCTGCGACGGCGGCGGGAGCAGGATCGGCTGATCGGCATGGGCGAGATCGAGGCGGCGCGTACTCGTGTCCGCTACGGCAACATGCGCCGCGCCGCGCCGCTTCGCCTCCCGCGCCAGCAACTGTCCCAATACTCCCTGACCGAGCACGAGCACGCGGTACCCCGGCTCGATGCGGGCGAGATCGAGGCTGTGCAGGGCCGCCCCCAACTGCGCGAGAAAGATCGCCCGATGCGGGTGGATATCGTCGAGCGGCACCGCCTCCTCGGCGGGCGCGACAAGGTGGGCGCATTGCGTCCCCCACGCCGCCCCCATGCCGTCCACCGACCGTGCCGTGGCGATAAAGACGTGCCGCCCCACCCATTCCGGGCCGACCGCCGCTCCCGTCTCCACAACCTCGCCCACCGCTTCGTGTCCCGGCACGAGGGGGAACTCCATACCCGGCAGGTGCGTCATGCCGCCTTCGATCAGCGGCTGTTCGAGAATGGGCGAGATGCCCGTGAGGGAGGTGCGCAGCAACAGATCATACGGGCCGAGGGCCGGGATCGCTACCTGCCGCGTGGCGATGGTATTCGCCGCCGTGAAGACCACGGCGGTCGTGTGCGTGCCGCTAGGGGCGACGAGGTGTTCCCCCGCAGCAGGCAAGAGTGCGGCGGGGGCTACGGCGTCTTGATACTCTTGCTCATCTCCAATCATATTGCGGCATTCCCATACTTACACGCCACACTCCCGCACTGATACATTGGTCACTCCATTTTGCTTGCCCGTTCCGCCAATCAACGTAGCGTGTACTACGCTGTGCGCATTGTCGCACCTTTTGCCGCTACAATCCCAATCTTTCATAATTCTTCACCGAATGCCAAAACCCGCAGATGGGGATATGCCACTGTGCAGGAACCTCTACTATGCCCGCGCACGCACGCCTTCCGAAGCGGTGTGGCACGGTAATGGCGGGGTCGTGGTATGTGGCGCAGGCTTCGGCCCGTGACTGTTCCCCGCCGTACGAATCACGGGCTGAGAGCACCGCGCCGCAAACGCTTCCGCCCGCACCGCTGACTTTCCTGCACATTGCGCTAATCCGCCGCAACACTGGCGGAGGACGCGGGGGTCGACGAAGCCACGTCGGCGGCGTGCGCCGATGTGGCGGAGCGGATCGTCACCTGCGCGATGCGGAGGCGATCCATGCGGTCAATGTGAATGAGCAGGCCGTCCGCCTCAATCGTCTCGCCCGGTTTGGGGATGCGCCCCGCCCGTGCGAGTACGTACCCCGCGAGGGTCTCGTAGCCGCCGCTCTCGGTACCGGTAAGCGGCACGAGTTGCGTGGCGTCCGCGATGGGCGTGCGCCCGTCGAGGATGATGGAGCCGTCGGCGTTGCGTCGCGTGGTGAACCCGGCGGGGTCGAACTCGTCCTCGATGTCACCCACGAGTTCCTCGATCAGGTCCTCCATCGTCACGAGGCCCGCCGTGCCGCCGTAATCGTCCACGAGAACCGCCATGTGCGTCTGCCTGCGGCGCATGTCGCGCATCAGGTCGTCTATGTGTACCGACTGCGGCACGATCAGCACGGGGCGCATGATCTCGCCCACGGGCTGCTCGGCCCGCCCGCTGCCCATCGCCGCCACGACATCCTTCACATGCACGAAGCCCCGGATGGTATCTATGTTTTCCTCGTACACGGGGAAGCGCGTGTACACGCTGCGGGCGACCTGCGGCGCGACCTGCGACACGAGCGTGGCGATGTCCACCGCCCGCATCTGTGTACGCGGCACCATCACCTGCGCCGCCTCCTTGTCCGAGAAGCTGAACACGCGGTCAATCAACTCGCGCTCGCCCTTGACGAGCACGCCCTCCTGCTCGCTCTCGCGCACGAGGATGCGCAGTTCCTCCTGCGAGTAGACGTTGTTCTCGTTGTCGTCGCCCAGCCCCAGACGGCGGGCAAAGAACGCGGCACTATTGTTCAGCAGCCAGACGAGCGGGCGGAACAGCAGCGCGAAGAAGCGCAATGGGCCGATCACGGCGAGGGCCACCGCCTCCGGTCTCTGGATGGCGATGCGCTTGGGGATCAGTTCGCTGAACAGGATGGTGACGTACGTGATGACCATGAACGAGAACACCGAGGCAATCGTGTCCCACGTCACGGGGCCGATGCTCGGCAACGGCGCGACGAGCGGCGCGAGGATGCGCCCCAGCACCGGCTCACCGAAGGCACCGAGCAGCAGGCTCACCACCGTGATGCCCACCTGTGTGGCGGAGATGTACGGGTTCACGTCCACCATCGCCTGCTGTACCCAGCGGGCGCGGGCGTTGCCTCCCTGCACCAGTTGCTCGATACGGCTCCGGCGCGAGGCGACGAGGCCGTATTCGCTGGAGACAAAATAGGCATTGAGAAGTACAAGCACGATCAGGGCGACGAGGCCACCCGCGATACTCCACGCTTCGGTACTCATAGAGGGGAACGATGACCTCCACGGCGGCACACCGGCGCGGCGGCGCACATGCAGCCGATCACCACGCAACGGGGCCAGACGAATCAACCGCACGCATTGTACCACGAGACGGAGAGCCGCCCGCCCCGCACGCAGGGCTTATGCGTTCTTGCCAGATGCACCTACCCCCCCCCGCGACCCAGAGGGTACCCCGCCTTCCCCATAGGGAAGGGGGAGCAAGAGAGACCGACGCCGCGAAAGAATTTCCCCTTACGCCTCGATCTCGCTGTGCGTCACCCCCTTCCCTATGGGGAAGGCGGGTGCCCTCTGGGCAGGTGGGGGGTTAGGTGCATTTCTCCCGTAGCGACCGTCGGCGGGAGAACGTACAAGCCCGCCCCGCACGCTCGTAGTGCGTGCTACTCCGATTGATCGCCCCGCCCTGCTACAGTGCGGGTGCTCGTTACCTGTGCAGGAGCCGTGGGAATCGTGGAAGCCGAGGAAGGAACCGCCGTGCCAGCCGCGCACACCGCCGCCACCGCCGCCGGTACAACCGACGCCACGACGCCCGCCGACGCCCGCCCCGCGCCCTTCCCCTTCACCGCCATCGTGGGGCAGGAGGAGATGCGCCGCGCCCTCGTGCTCGCCACGATTGACCCCGGCATCGGCGGCGTCCTCGTGATGGGCCACCGGGGAACGGGCAAGAGCACCGCCGTTCGCGCCCTCGCCGCCCTCTTGCCGCCGATGGAGGTCGTCGCGGGGTGTCCCTACGGGTGCGCCCCCAAGAAGCCCGCCGGGGTTTGCGGCGTCTGCACGGGCGGATCGAGGCGGCTGCCGAGCCGCATCGCGCCCGTGCCGGTGGTGGATTTGCCGCTCGGTGCCACGGAGGACCGGCTTGTCGGCACGCTCGACATCGAGCAGGCGTTGGGGGCGGGCGTCAAGGCGTTCGAGCCGGGGTTGCTCGCCCGCGCCAACCGGGGCTTCCTCTATATTGACGAGGTCAACCTGCTCGACGATCACCTCGTGGACATGCTGCTCGACGTGGCGGCGAGCGGCACGAATGTGGTGGAGCGCGAAGGCGTGTCGGTGCGCCACCCGGCGCGGTTCGTGCTGATCGGCAGCGGCAACCCCGAAGAAGGCGACTTGCGTCCGCAACTGCTCGACCGCTTCGGGCTGGCGGTGCAGGTGGAGACGATGAACGACGTGTCGGCCCGCGTCGCGGTGGTGCGGCAGCGGCAGGCGTACGACGCCGACCCCGCCGCTTACGTCGCGGCACAGGAGCCGCAGCAGGAGGCGTTACGGCGCAAAATCCGGGCGGCGCAGAAGGCGTTGCCGAATGTCGCCTTGCCCGACGCGATGCTCTACGCCATCGCCGATCTCTGCCTGCGCCTCGGCATAGACGGACACCGGGGCGAACTGACCGTGGCCCGCGCCGCCATCGCCCTCGCCGCCCTGCATCGTCGCCCCGCCGTGACCGCCGAGGAGATTCGCGCCGTGGCCCTGCCCGCCCTGCGCCACCGCCTGCGCAAGGACCCGCTCGAAGAGACCGACAGCGGCGAGCGCGTCGAGGACGCCCTCAACGACGTGCTGCGTGCCGCGTGCTGAGTGCCGCGCACAAGAAGCAATCCACGGACGATGCACCATGAGGATCGCGGCCCCCGCAGCACGTAGCACGCAGCACGCAGCACCTTCCCCCTTCCCGTTCCCGGCGATTGTCGGACACGGGTGGGCGAAAACGGCGTTGTTGCTGCTCGCGGTGGAGCCGCGCCTCGGCGGGGTGCTGATCGCGGCGGGGCCGGGAACGGGCAAGAGCACCCTCGCTCGCGCCTTCGCTATGATAGCGGCAGCCGCCGGCGAGCAGCAATCATCGGTCAGCGACGGGATAGCGCACGCGGCACTCCCTATCGTTGAGTTGCCCCTGAACGCCACGATAGACCGCGTGGTAGGCGGGCTGGACCTGGACGCGAGCCTGCGGCGCGGGGAGCGCGTGGCGGCGCGGGGGCTGCTCGCGGCGGCGCACGGCGGCGTTCTCGTGATAGACGGCGTTAATCTGCTCGACGCCGCGATTGCCAATCTCGTCATGGCGGCGATGGGCGACGGGCGCGTGCGCGTCGAGCGCGAGGGTATCTCCCGCGAGGACGCGGCGGCATTCGCGCTTGTCGGCACGTACGACCCCGCCGAGGGGGCGGTGCGCCCCACGTTTGCCGACCGCGTGGGGCTGATCGTCTCCCCGCAGGAGGTGCCGACCGCGACCGACCGCGCCGAGATCACGCGCCGTGCCGAGGCGTTCCGACGCGACCCGGCGGGCTTCGCGGCGGCATACGCGGCGGAGGCGGCGGCACTCGCGGCGCAGGTCGCGGCGGCGCGGGTGCTGCTGCCCCGCGTGACGCTGGACGACGCGCAACGGGCAGTGCTGGCGGAAACGGCGGCGGCGTGCAGCGTTCCCGGCAACCGGGCCGACCTGCTCGCGGCGCGGGCGGCGGGCGCGGCGGCGGCCCTCGACGGGCGCGATGGCGTCACGGAAGACGACTTGCGCCTCGCGGTGCGCCTCGTGCTGCTGCCACGGGCCACGCGCCTGCCGCAGCCCGCAGCCGACGAACCGCCCCCGCCCGAACCGTCGCAGCAGGATGCAGACGATCCCTCCACGCGGGCCGACGACGAGAATCCTCCCGACGCGGACGACGATACGCCGACGCCATCGCCGCAGGAGATGCCGACACCCGAAGACCTCGTGCTTGCGGCACTCGCGGGGGTGGCGGTGCCGGAGGAGGTGTTGGCACTGGCGGCGGGACGCGGCACGCAACGCGGCGCGGCGGGCAGCCGGGGCGCGGTCGAGTCGCGGCGTCGGGGGCGCGTGGTCGGTGTCGTGGCGGGCGAAGCGCGGGCGGGGCGCATCAGCATCCCCGCGACGCTGATCGCCGCCGCGCCGATGCAGCGCGAGCGCGGGCGCGAACCGGGGGGGCGTCCGCTCCTTGCCACGGAGGATGTGCGCCTGAAACGCTACCGCGAGAAGGCCGGCGCGCTGTTCATCTTCGCCGCCGATGCCTCCGGCAGCATGGCCCTGAACCGGATGCGGGCCGCGAAGGGTGCCGTGACGACGCTTTTGGGGCAGGCGTACATACACCGGGATCGAGTGGGCCTGATCGCCTTTCGCGGGGCGCGGGCCGAGGTGCTGCTGCCCCCGTCGCAGGGGGTGGAGCGGGCGAAACGCGCATTGGATGTGCTGCCCACGGGGGGCGGCACGCCGCTCGCCTCGGCCTTGCTGCTCGCGCACCGGATGGCGGCGCAGGCGCAAACGGCGGGCGTCTCGAATGTGCTGCTCGTGCTCATCACCGACGGGCGGGCGAATGTCCCTCTCGCCCCCGACGCCCCGGAAGAAGGCGCGGCGCGGCGGGCGCGGGCAGCGCGGGAAGTGCAGACCCTCGCCCGCAAATGGCAGGCCGGGGGCTGGCACGCCGCCGTGATAGACACGCAACTCGCGGTGACGAGCAAGGGCGAGGCGGCGACGCTGGCGCGGCACCTCGGCGGTCGCTACCTCCTGCTGCCGGGGGCGCGGGGCGCGGAACTCGCCGCCGCCGTCGCCGCCGCCGCGAACGAGACACGCGGCTAGGGCGGGGGCGCGGCCCGTCGCGTATACTCCCCCAGAAGACGCACGCATCCCATCCGACACCGGCAACACCGCGACACTACGACATTGAAAGGGGCGAAACGATGGCGACCGAGACGAAAGAGGCCGTGGTGAGCGTCGCCGTGCTGCGGGCCGACAGCACGATTCACATCCCCGAAAATATTCGCCGCGAACTGGGCCTTGCGGAGGGCGAGTCGGTTACGATGCGCCTCGCGGCGAAGGACGGCACGCTCACCCTGCGCCCCGACCCGGAGATTCCCACCGAGGACGCATGGGCCTACACCCCCGAACACGACGCGAGAATAGCGCGGGCGATGCACCGCCCGTTCTTCGAGGTGTCTGAGGAGGAGCTTGAGCGTATCAGTGAGGCGGACGACCCACAACAGGCCGCACGCGAGTTGATCGCCGAGAAAACCGCGAATGCCTAGCTACACGTCGCTCCGCATCGGCCCGGAGTTCCTCGAAACCTACGGGGCGTTCTCCGAGCGCGACCAGCGACGTTTCCGCCAAGCCCTGCGGCTGCTCGACACGAACGAGCAGCACCCGTCGCTGCGCGTGCATCCGTTGCGCGGCGACCGAGCGGGGCAATGATCGGTGTCGGCATCCGACGAGTTGCGCGTCACGTTCACTCGTGGGTCGGACGGCATCAAGGACTTGCTGGAGTGTTCCCGGCACTACGGCGACTGACCATCGAAAGGGGGAGGGGATGGCGACACATACATTCGCACCGGAGCGGTACCACGTTACGATGGGTTCGCACGCGCCCGTGCTGCACGTCGCGGACGGCGACACGGTGGTCACGACCACGGTGGACGCGGGTGGACACGACCACACGGGGGAACGGATCGCGCCCGCAGGCAACCCGCAGACGGGGCCGTTCTTCGTCGAGGGGGCGGAGCCGGGGGACACCCTCGCGGTGACGCTCGACCGGCTGACGCCCGCCCACGACAGCGGCTGGACGCGCTCCGTGGTCGCGGAAAACGTGGTTGACCCCGCCTTCGTGCGGGAACTGCCCGAAAGCACCCTGACGTACTGGGCGATAGACGCGGCGGCGGGAACGGTGCGCCTCAAGGAGCCGCCGGAGCGGTTACGCGATCTCGTGTTGCCGCTCGATCCGATGATCGGCTGCTTCGGCGTCGCCCCGGCGCGGGGCGAGGCGATCAGCACCGCGACCTCCGGCCCCCACGGCGGCAACATGGACTATCGCGGCTTTCGGCAGGGCGTCACGGCATATTTCCCGGTTTTCCAGCCCGGTGCGCTCTTCCACATCGGCGACGGACACGCCACGCAGGGCGACGGCGAGATCGTCGGCACGGGCATCGAGACGGCGTTCGCGGTGCAGTTCACGGTGCGCGTGCTGAAAGGCAAGCAGTCGCACTGGCCCCGTGGCGAGAACGACATTGAGATTTTCGCGGTGGGCAACGCCCGCCCGCTCGATCAATGCGTGCAGCACGCCACCACCGAGATGCTCCGCTGGCTCGCCGCCGACTACGGCATGGACACGACCGCCGCGAGCCATCTGCTCGGTCAGGCCGTGCGCTACGACCTCGGCAACATCTACGACCCCGCGTACACAATGGTCTGCAAACTCGAAAAGCGATGGCTCGGCTAGGGGAAAGGTCGAACCACAAAGACACGAAGACACGAAGAAAACACGAGGACTCACGCGATTGGGTGCATGTGGCCTCGTCGCGGGTGCGGACCTCACTCCCCAACCCCCTCTCCGTCGAGCGGAGAGGGGGAGCGCGTCTCTCCGGGGATGAGAATCTTCGGCGCAGATCGTCTGCATATCGCCAACTGCGTACGTCCTGAACACAGGTTTCTGCGTTCCTTTGTGTCTTCGTGTCTTTGTGGTTACACTCCCCGTATGCAGAATCCGGGTGTGGTGGTGGGCGGATATCTCATCGGGGTGGGGGCGTACGGGCGGCTCGCGGCGCGGCTGCGGGCGGCGTACCGGCGCGATGTGTACACCGTGCCGTTCGCGGGATGGCAATGGGCGGCGGTGCGCGACTGGAACTACACCGGCATCGTGGACGCGGTCGCCCGCACCGTGGCCTGCGCCCTGCACGAAACGGGGGCGGAGCGCGTCTCGCTCGTGGCGCACAGTGCCGGGGGGCGGGCGTGCCGCCTCTATCTGGGCGACAAGCCGTATCGCGGCGTCGTGTACGGCGGGGCGCGGTACGTGGACAGCCTGATGACGCTCGGCACGCCGCACGGCGGTATCGAGCAATACGCCGCCCGTCTCACGCAGTTCCTCGACGAGACGTACCCCGGTGCCTATTTCCCGCATATCCGCTACGTCTCCGCCGTCGGGCGCAGCGTGATCGGCGACCCCAACGGCACGTTCCGACAACGGCGCGTCTACGTCTCGTACCGCACACAGACGGGCGACGGTGTGGAGTGGGGCGACGGCGTGATCCCGCTCCGGTGCGCGTACCTGCCGGGGGCGGAACACCTCGTGCTCCCCGGCGTCGCGCACTTCACCACGGGCGAACGCTCCTATGACCACCCCGACGCAATGGCGGTCTGGGGCCGTCACCTGCTGCCGGTGGGATAGGTTTCAGCCCGTCGTCCGGGGATGACGGGCTGAGCGCACCATCCCACCACTATATGCCCGATGCAGTTGTTCATCCTCATCGGCCCGCGCCACCGATACTGTCGAGCGTTTGAGCCTTCACATGGGGTACGAGCCGCATGACCAGACAACGACGTACGATTGCGCAATCCGACGGGGCAAGCACGGCGGTGTACACCGAGGGACACGGTTCCGCCGTGCTGTTTGTGAACGGATGGGCGTTATCGCGGCGGTACTGGGAACCCGCCGCGATCAATCTGCACGGCGACTACGCCTGCACCACGTTCGATGCGCGGGGCGTGGGGGAGTCGCGGCCCCTCGCGGCGGGGCGGTCGGTGGCGGTCGGGCGGCTGGCGGAGGACATCGCGGCGGTCGCAGAGGCCGCGTCGCCGGATGCGCCGGTGCATCTCGTGGCGCACTCGAACGGGTGCCTCGCCGCCGCTCGCTTCGCCGGGGCGCACCCGGAGCGCGTCGCTTCGCTGACGATCATTAACGCGGGCATCTTCGCGTATGATCCGAAGCAGGTCGCGGCGTTGCGGGCATTCACGCGATTCTCGGTGCGGTTGCGGCGTCTCGCGGCGAACCCGTTCGGGCGGGCGTACATGGTGCGCTTCGTCACCTCACGGAAGATACCGAAGGGGTACGGGCGCATCCTCGCGGACGACTTCGCACAGACCGAGGCACCCGCCGCGCTCGGAGCGGCCCTGTCATCGCTGAACCGGGACGACCTCGCCCGGTATGCGGCGGACCTCGCCGCCGTGCGCGGCACCGGAAGTCCGTTGCTGCTGATGGTAGGGAAGGGCGACCGCACAATCCCGCCCGCCGGGATGCGCACGCTCCACGCCGCGATGCCGGGAAGCACACTCGTCACCTTCGCGCCGTGCGGACACTTCCCGATGCTCGAACAGACCCCCGCCTTCGTGACGACCCTTCGCGCCCACCTCGACGGCACCCTGCGGCGCGGCGGGGAGTTGCGGGTACCGTGACTACGCCGTTGTGGGAGGGGTAGCGGAAGGATAGACCTCAATCGCGTCGCTGCCATACAGCGCGAGCAGCGTGGCGGTCGCCGCGTCCGTGGTCGCCTGATCGGTGCTAAAAATCCCCGCGACCACTTTGCCTGCGAAGCAGCGCGACGGCGACAACCGCGTTCGTCGCAATGGTCGCGTTGATCGCAACGACCCGCAACGGCGGCCCACGCCTCACGTGACCCTCCCTCGCCTCATTTGCTGCGACGACAGATCTCGGCCCGCCCACAGCCGCTCGTTGATGATGTTCACGGCGCGGGCGACGCCGTTCTCGGCGCGGATCGTGGCACCGAGGTCGGCAGCGGCGGCACGCATCGCGCTGTCGCTCGTGGCGCAACGGATGGCGTCACCGAGGCGTGCGGCGGTGAGTTCGTTGTGCGGGATCGGCTCCGGGCCGACGCCGAGCGCGTGGATGCGCCGCCCCCAGAAAGGCTGGTCGCCGAAGAAGGGGCAGATAACGCTCGGCACGCCCGCCCGCAACGCCGCCGCCGTAGTACCCGCGCCACCGTGATGCACCACGGCGGCGACTTGCGGAAAAAGCCAGTCGTGCGGGATAGAATCCACCACGCACACCTCGCCGCTCACGTCACGCGCATCGAGGCCACCCCATCCACGGGCAAGTACGGCACGTTCCCCACTCAGGCGCAAGGCGTCCAGAACGATGGCGGTGGTCGCCGCCGGATCGCGCCCGATCATGCTGCCGAAGCCGACGTACACCGGGGGCGGGCCGACGGCGAGGAAGCGCACGAGGTCGGCGGGCGGGTGCCAGTCGTCGCGGCGGTCGAGGAACCAGTAGCCCGTGGCGACGGAGGCGGCATTCCAGTCGTCGGGGGTAGGGATGACGTGGGGGCTGTAGCAGTAGAGCCGCGTCACGGGCAGCCCGCCCTGCCGCAGGTAGTCCGTCACGGGGGAGCGCGGCGGCAACCCGAGCACCTCGCGCCGCCAGCGGTTGATGACGCGCCAGTACGGGGTGGTGTTGAGGCGGATAAACGCACCGTAGCTGGCGAGGTTGAGGAAACTGCCGAGGTTCTCGCTCACCGAGAGGAAAAGATTCGGGAAAGCACTGGTGGGCGAGAAGGCGGGGAACGGCACGGCGAGGAACCCCGGCACGCCGAGTTTCTCCGCGATATGGTAGCCGCCGAAGGCTTTGGGATGGTAGATGATCGCCTCGGCGTCGTGCGCCGCCGCCCACTCCTGATCGAGTACGCGGCGCAGCACGGGGGCGATGCCGCGCAGCGAATGCACCGTACGCTCGCCCTGACCGAGGGCGGCGCGACCACTGCGTGATTGGAGGAGGTCGGGGAAGTCCCACTCCGAGTGCGCGTAGTCGAGGCCGTAGCCCGTGATAAAGGGCGCGAACCGTTCCCCGGCGGCGACGGTGACGTGATGCCCCGCCCGCCGCAGGCCCAAGCCCAATGCCACGTACGGCTGCACATCGCCGTGCGTGCCGAGCGTGAGAATCGTGATCTTCACCGCACTCCTCGCTCCGTCCCCCCGACCGTCACCCCCGCGCAATGCTACCGCATGAGCGCGAGAAATGCGACGCCGGGGGATGAAAGCCGCGTGAAGAAGTGCGCCTTGTAGCACAAAGCACACATCCCAAATGTATGATGTTCACGAGTAATGCCACGACACGCAGGGGGAATATGCGGCACGAAGCGCAAGGCGCGGCCTCCGTGCCGGTGGCAGATGAACGCGGCGTGTCGTGCGCAATGTGCGATGCGTAGTGTGCGATTGGACTCTGACCTGAGGGCGTGCAGTTGGACTAGAAGGGGGCAGCACGTGGTTTCGGCGAATCCACCCATTTCCACCCCGGCGGGAGAACCTGCCCGCCCCGTGGGCTACCGGCCCGCACGGGGCTACGAGTGGGAGATGAAGTACCGCCAGAAGGGCAACACGCTCTTCCCCGGCGTGATCGGGGCCATCGGCGATTTCTGGGTCGGGCGGTACTACGTGGGCGTGGCTGGCCTCATCGGGGTGCCGTTCATCATCACGGGGTCGCTCCTCTGGTTCTGGGGGCTGGTACACGATGGACACGGCTTCTTCGCGGGCCGCGTGATGCCGCCCCCCGCGAACACCGGCCTCGGTATCGCCAACGGCTGGTGGGAGGGCGGTATCTGGCAGGCTATCGTCGCCTGTGCCACCATCAGTTTCTGGACGTGGGCCTTGCGTGAGGCGGAGATCGCTCGCAAGTTGAACATGGGCTATCACGTCCCTATCGTCTTCAGCACCGTCTGCCTCGCGTGGACGACGATTCAGATTTTCCGGCCCATCCTGCTCGGCTCGTGGTCGCACGGTTTCCAGTTGGGGTTCACGGCGCACCTCGACTGGGTCTCGAATGTCGGCTACTCGTACCAGAACTTCTACTACAACCCGCTGCACATGCTCGGTATCGCCATCCTGTTCGGCAGCACGATGTTCCTCGCCATGCACGGGGCCACCATCCTCAGCGGCGTGTTCCGCCAGTCCCGCGAGGGGCGGCTGGATGTGCAGACGAGCGATGTGGACGTGGAGAACCGCTACTGGCTCGACCTGCTGGGCTACAGCATCGGTGAGAGCGGCATCCATCGTCTGGGGTATGTGTTCGCCATCGGCTGCATGTTGGTCTCGTGTCTGTGCATCCTGCTCTCCGGCACCGTGGTGCAGGACTGGGTGCAGTGGTGGAACTGGTGGGATCGCATCTGGAAGGGATTGGGGGGGTAATCATGGCGACCGCAGAACTACCCGTCGCGCCTGAGTCCACAGGGCGGCTCTGGGACCGGCAGATCGGTAAGCCGACGCAACTGACATTCCTCGAAGGGATCGCGGATACGCAACTTGGCCCGCTGTACCTCGGCATATGGGGGCTGCTCGCCTTCTTCGTGGGCGGGTTCGGGTTCCTCCTGTGGTTCTACGTGCTCTTGCAGCAGGTGAACTACAGCTCCGGCCTCTTCCTGCGCGATTTCGTCTCGCTCTCGGTGGACCCGCCCCCGGCGCAGTACGGCCTCGGCTTCGCGCCGCTCCGGGCGGGCGGCTACTGGCTCGTGCTGAACGCGCTGTGGACGACCTCGGTGGGCTTCTGGTGGCTGCGCGTCTTCACGCGGGCGCGGCAACTGGGGCTGCGCCCGTGGCTTGCGATGGCCTTCCTCTCCGCCATCGGTCTGTATGCGACGATCTGGATCATCCACCCGATCCTTGTGGGGCAGTGGGCGGACGCGCCGGGGTGGGGCATCCAGAGTCACCTGAACTGGGCGAACAACTTCTCGATCAAGTACGGCAACTTCTACTATAACCCGTTCCACATGCTCTCGGTCGCCTGCCTGCTCGGTAGCACAATGCTCTTCGGGATGCACGGGGCGACGATTGTTGCCACCGAGAAGGACGGCGGCGAGAAGGAAATCGAGAACATCGAGACCCAGAAGGCGTACTACCTGCCGCAGCCGGACATGACCCAGAACGACGGCATCGAGAAGGGCATGCTGTTCTGGCGGTGGACGATGGGCTTCAACGCCACGTCGTACACGATCCATCTGTGGATCGTCTGGTTCGCCATGTTCACGATGATCTTCGGCATCCTCGGCGTGCTGGCCAGTGGTACACTGGTGCAGAACTGGTACGAGTGGGGCTTGCGCAACAACCTGACGTACCCCTACCCGGTGCGCTAGCGGAAAGGAGACGACCACAGTGAAAATGCTCGGTGTGTTCCTCGGCTCCGCTGCGCTCCTGCTCATCGCGCTCGGCGTGTACGGCCTGATCGAAGGGCCGCGCACGCCCGTCACGGGAGAGACCAACATCCCGGCGCGGTTCGAGGCGAAGAAGGACGGCATCATCACGCAGGAGGCGGGCCTCGCCTACTCGCAGTATGCCGTCAAGGTGAACCAGAAGCCGCTGAACCTGCAAGTCCTTACGCAGTACAACAACGACATGGGTGGCCTGTTCGCGTACATGACGACGAACTTCAGCTACGGCCTCGGCGTCTCGTGCCAGCACTGCCACAACCTGAACAACTTCGCCTCCGACGAAAACCCGAACAAGGTGCAGGCCCGCAACATGCTGCGCATGACGCAGGACATCAACGCGAACCTCATCACATGGCAGAACCACCGCGAGGTGCAGTGCGTGACGTGCCACTACGGCAAGCCGAACAACCTCGCCTACTCGCCGCCGAGCGAACCGGCGAACGCCACGCGACTGAACTACGCGAACCCCGGCTACAGCGGCTTGGGCCTCGCGTACAAGCCGCAGGACGAGGGCGGCTCCCCCGTGGAGAGCGTCAACAACACGCTCGGCGTGATGTACCTGATGGGCAAGTCGCTCGGCGTGGCGTGCAACTTCTGCCACAACTCGAATAACTTCGCCAGCTACGAGATCGTGCAGAAGACGTACGCGAAGACGATGCTGCTGATGACGAGCAACATCAACAGCAAGTGGCTGCACAACCTGCCCGACAACGAGCAGGGAACGAAGGGCGCGACCTGCTACCTCTGCCACAAGGGGTACAAGATTCCGCCCGGTGCCGGCTCCGCCCCCGCGAATGCCACCATCCCCGACCCCGCCCGACCCCGCGAGCAGACCTGAGCGCGGCACCGGACGAGACACGACGAGGAGCGGGCGGAGGTCGAAGCCTCTACCCGCTTTTCGTTGCGCTCGCGGTACAATCGGCGCAACGGCTTCTGGCTTCTGACATCAGGGGGGAGCATGACAACACTGGACGAATTGCGCACCAAACGCGATGCAGTGCTTGCCATCGCCGCAAAACACGGCGCGACGAATGTGCGCGTCTTCGGCTCCGTGGTAACGGGGGGCGCGACCGACGAGAGCGACATAGATTTCCTCATGGACTTGCCCGCACGTGGTAGCCTCATGGAGTACATCGCCCTGCGGCAGGACCTCGAAGATTACCTCGGTCGGCGCGTGGACATCGGTTCCGAGACGATGCTGCACTGTCGCATCCGCGAGCGCGTGCTGCGGGAAGCGGTCGCGCTGTCTCGGCAACGGTAGAAGCGTGTTAATCGCCGTCAGCAACATCTTGTATCTCTGGGGCATGGGAAACACGCGGAAGCAGGCTCACTTGCGCGAGTTCCGGGAGTTCCATCCCGTGCTCCGAGGCTCCCAATTTCTCAAAACGTCGTGCCTGCGTGAACACACGGGAATCTAACGATCCGGTCGCTTCGTTGTACGCCTTCGTCGCGCCCTCAAGGCTCCTTCCCACTTTCGTCCAATGCTCGGCGAGGGTACAAAGGCGTTTGTACAACTCTCGCCCTAACGAGCCGATCTCCTCCGCGTTCTGCGCGATCCGTTCCTGCTGAAAGCCATGTTGCACCACACGCAGAAGCGCAACGAGCGTAGTTGGCGTCGCCAAGATTACTTTCTTTTTTGCGCCCACCTCGATCAATTCCTTATCGTGTTCGAGGGCCACACTGAAGAACGCCTCACCGGGCAGGAATAGGATGACGAACTCCGGGGAGGACGGAAACTGTTCCCAGTATCGCTTTTCGCTCAGCCGCGTGATGTGCTCGCGGACTTGCCGTGCGTGACCACGAAGATAGTGGGAGCGGGTCTCGGCATCTGTAGCATCCATGGCGTTCAGGTACGCTTCGAGTGGCACCTTCGAGTCCACAACCACCGTTCTCTGTCCGGGGAGCCGAACGATCATATCAGGGCGCAACACCCCGTCTTCGGTTGCTACAGACTCTTGCAATTCGAAATCGTAGCCTTGAAGCATTCCCGCCATTTCTACAACGTTACGCAACTGTAGTTCGCCCCATCGTCCCCGCGTCGCCGGGGAGCGAAGTGCGGTAACGAGGTTAGCCGTTTCTGTCTGCAAGCGCGATTGTCCCTCTTGCAGCGCACGAATCTGCGTCTGCAACTCCGTGTACGCGGTCTCGCGTTTCACTTCGAGTTCGCTGACCTTCGTGCCAAACTCCCGCAGTGAATCCCGAACAGGGCTGACAACGGTGTTAATGGCGTGCTGCTGACGCTCCAAGTTGCCATCAATGGCCTGTTGGCGTCGCGCCAACTCGCCCTTTGCTGCCTCCTGTGATCGCTCGAACGCCTGCTGCGCGAGATCGAGGAATTGTCCATTATTCTTTTGAAGCGCGTCCGCCGACAGGGCCGTGAAGGCATCAGCAAACTTCCGCTCCACTGCTTGCAGGAGTGCGACCTTCTCTGCCGCCGCCTTCTGTTCCTCGTCGCGCTGCGCCTGTCGAGCCGCGATCTCGGCGTTCAACGCGATCTCATTGCCCTGCAAATCCGTGATGAGGTTGTCGCGTTCGGTGATACATTGCTCCAACTCCCCGATGCGCTGCATCCGAGTCTCTGCAGTTGCACGCCGCTCCCCTTCTACCTTGAGCAGCGTATGAAGACGATTGTGTTCACCACGCAGCCCTTCAATCACGCGCTCTTGCCCTTGGATACTCGATGCCAGAGCGACGGCACGTTGCGAATGGGCTTCTGCGGTCGCTCGCCGCTCCGTTTCATCCTGAAGAGCGAGCCGCACCGCATAGTGCGCCCCACGCTCTTGTTCGATCTCGCGTGAGAGTTCGTGCGTCCGGTACTGGCTGCCTCGCAATTGCTCAGAGAGGGTGGCTCGTTCCGCTCCCACCTGCGCGAACGCTTGCTCACGCGCTTGTGCGACACGTGTTCGCAGCACAAGGGACGCGCTCCCACCACCGATAGCCAACCCGATAACGAGAAACAAGCCCGATATGGTGTAAAGCATTTCCCCAACCCCTACGTTGTCCAACACGAAAACGCATCTATAAGATGTGCATACCATGCGAACAATACAAAGGCAAAAGAAATACTACCGCATGAGGCGGTATTGCAGTATCAATGCCCCTCGTCGCGGTTCGGGCGACCGCCGGGGAACATCAGTTCCTTGAGCTTGTCCACCGAGAACCCCGGCGAGCGGCAGAGGTCAATGATCGTGCGCTCCCGCGCCTCCACCGCGCCCGCCGCCCGCACGATCTCGCGGGCGACCGCGTGGGGGATGTTGATGACGCCGTGCTGGTCGGCGTGGAGCAGATCGCCCGGTTCCACGCGCAGCCCGCCGACCTTCACGGGCGTGCCGTAGTCAATCAGGTGGATGTAGGCGTGCGACACGAGCGGGGCCGCCGCCCAGAAGCCGTAACCGACCGCCCGCACCTCGTCGAGGTCGCGCACGCCGCCGTTCGTCACCACGCCCCGGCAACCGAGGGCGGTATGGATGTGCGCCTGCACATCCCCCCACATGCTCCCCTGCGCCGGGGGCTGATCCACGTCCTGCACTACCACGAGGCGCGGGGCGGGGATCGTCAGGATATGATCCCAGTAGTCCGGGTTGTGGACGCGGCGGTTCCCGGCCCCCGGTTGCTCCGCCATGATGACCGCCGTGGCGGCGTACCCCACCATCGCGCCCAGTTCCGGCAGGATGCAGCGCACGGAAGAATCCATGTACCCCTCGTCGCGCCCCCGGATGTTCAACGTCTCGATGGCATTGGCAATCGTGGGCGAGTTCAGCCCCCGCAATGCCTCCAACTCCTCGTGGTTCAGCGGCGACTCCGGCAACGCCACGCGCATCCTCCCTTCGATGTACGATGATCTCGTTGCGCGGCAGGATACCACGGGAGAAGCAACGGGACGAACCGCCAAGACGCCAAGACAGGAACAAACTGGTATCTTTTCTCTGCAATTTCCTTTGCGTCTTGGCGTCTTGGCGGTTTGATTGAATTCGAGGCGACGATGCGAGCGATCACGCACACCGAACACCGGCCCTACCCGCCGCCCGACGAACGCCCGATCATGAGGCAGTCGTGGCATGATCTGCTGTTCATGCACTGGCCCGTGCCGGTGGAGGCGTTGCGCCCGCTCATCCCGGAGCCATTGCAGATAGACACGCACGAGGGGTGGGCGTGGGTGGGCGTGGTGCCGTTCCGCATGACAGGCATCCGACTGGGGCCGCTGCCGCCCGTGCCGTTGACCGACCGCTTCCCCGAACTGAATGTGCGCACCTACGTCACGGACGGCACACGCCCCGGCGTCTGGTTCTTCTGCCTCGACGCGGGCAACCCGCTCGGCGTCGAGATCGCACGGGCGTGGTACCACCTGCCGTACTTCAACGCGGCGATGCGCGTGCGGCAGATCGGCGACACGACGCACTACCGCTCCCGCCGCACCGACCGCCGAGGCGAAGCGGCCCGCTTCGACGCGACGTACCGCCCCACCGCCACGATTGCGGAAAGCACGCCGGGAAGCATCGAGGAATTTCTCACCGAACGCTACTGCCTGTACACGTCCAATACACACGGGCAACTCTACCGGGGCGAGATTCACCACCGCCGCTGGCCCCTGCAAGCCGCGCAGGCTCGCGTCCATGCGAACACGATGGCGGCGGCGCACGGCATCGCCCTCCCCGACGCGCCGCCGCTCCTGCACTACTCCCGCCGCCTCGATGTGGTCTGCTGGCCCATCCGCCCGATCAACTCAGGGGGACACGGCGACAGCGGACGATGACACAGGAAAATGCCCCCGGTTGCGCGACCAACCGGGGGCGGGGGTGAGGTGCCGTGCGGCGGTGCGAACGCTCTCGCGCCCGAACCGACACCGCCGCACATGGTGTATGTACTGCACACGTTGCCCGATTCGTCGTCGTCCGGCTTGAGGAGCGCGACCGATCCCGCCGCGCCCCGCGCCCCGTCCCTAGCCACACACATGCCCGTCCCGGAAGCCACCGCTCGTTCCGCTCACCGGAGCAAACGTATCGAGTATCTCCGCAACTTCTCGCACGTCTCCCCATGTAGCCGAACCATCCCGTGCTGTACGTACATACTGTAGCAGCAGTACGTACGCATGTCAAGGGAAACACGAAGTCTCCGCGCTCTGCGATCAATCCGTTTCTTTCAATAACTTCTGGTCGGGCTTTCTGCCGGGTGCCGGAGTGCCAGCAGGGCGCGGGCAGCGGCGATGGCTTCCTCGACGGTCCGTATCTCACCCGCAAGTTGCCGCCGCCGCACGAGCAGCAGCAGTTCCCCGACGCGCTTCCCCGGCGCGAGATCGAGCGCGGCGATCAGGTCGCCGCCGCGCACGAGGGGCGGCGAGGCGAGCAGCGGCGCGTACGTGCCGAACCCCTCCCGTGCGAGCGATTGCAGCCACGCGATGTCTGCCGCGACCTTCTCCGGCGGGCGTTCCGGCCCCCGCGCCGTCGCTCGGTCGCCCATCGCCACGAGGATTACGCCCGGTGCCGCCTCCCCCACAACCGCGAAGAAGCGGAGCAAGCCGTCCGATCCGCGCCCATGCAGCGCGTTCGGGTGGCCGTGCAGCCGCACGCACCGCACGAGAAGCCGCGTCTCCGCCCGCGACAGCCGCAACGATCCGGCTGTTCGGGCGGCGAGACGCCCGCCCGCCGCCTCGTGGCGCGGGAAACCGTTCGTGCCGTCCGGCTTCGTTGTGCGTGTGATCACCTTACCGAGGTCATGGATGAGGGCCGCGAAGGGTACGATCCACTGCCGTGTGCGCCCGCCCCCCGTTTGCACCGCGAGCCAGTCGCGCAATGCATCGGCGTGCGGCGCGGCCCATGCGTCGAGCGACGGCAGGAAGTCGCCCGCCACCGCGACCGCCGCTGCAAGGTCGTGATCGTACACGTCGAGGTGGTGATTGCCGCTCTGCGCCAGCCCCCGCGTCTCGTCGAGGTACGGTACAAAGGCCCGCAATACCCCGGCGTCCATTAGGGGCAGCATCGCCCGCGCCGCGTGCGGGGCGGCGAATAGTTTCGCCAGCTCGTCCGCCACCCGCTCCGGTGCGACCGCGTGCCACCACCACGCGCCGCCGTCGCGCCCCGTCACCGCCCGCGCTTGCGCGTCCGCCCCCGCCGTTGGCGCGAAGCCGAGCGACGCGACGAAGCGATAGAGCCGCACGACGCGCACGGGATCGGCGGCGAACACCTCCGGGCCGCACGGTCGCAACCGCCCCGCGTCGAGGTCGCTCACGCCGCCGCACGGGTCAACGAGCGGCGCGTCGTCGCCCGCGAGCAGGGCGCGGAGGTCGGCGGCGACGGCGTTGATCGTCAGGTCGCGGGCGTGGAGGTCGGCAACGAGCGTCGGGGCGCGGTACTCCGCGAAGTCGTACACGGTGCCACCGATCACGACGCGGGCAGTCGGATGCCCCTCGTGGAGCGGCACGAACGCCCCGCCCCTCGCGTCCGCGAACCGCCGTGCGAGCGCGATGGCCCCATGTGGCACGGCGATGTCCCAGTCGACCGCCGCCACCCCGCGCAGCGCGTCGCGCACCGCCCCCCCAACGAGATGCAGCGGCCCGTCCGCCAGCGCGGGCAGTGCCGCGAGGTGCGCATCTGCCCGTACTTGCGCTCGCAATGCCTCCATGTGCATCGGCCCTCCGAATCGAAAGGATTCACCACAGAGACACAGAGGACACGGAGAAGGGAACGACGAAGGGCGATTGTTTTTTGTCCCTTCGCATTTTCTCCGTGTCCTCTGTGTCTCTGTGGTGAATCCTTCCCCTACCCCGCGTACACCCCGGTTGCCACGAGGGCGAGCATCACGACCACGAACAGGATGTGACCGATCAGCGTGGACGTGGTGCTACCGAGGCGGCGAGCGATACCGAGGGCGAGACCCACAACGAGGGCGGTAAGCGGTGCCAGACCGAAGCCGTACTGCGTGTGCAGGGCGGCGAAGGCGAGGGCGGTGAGCAGGATGCCGAAGCGCGGCTGGATCGCCCCCCGGAACATGATCTCCTCGCTCGCCGCCACCAGCACCGCCGCGATTGCCGCCGCCGCGAAGCCGCCGATGTTCGCTTGGGCCTGTGCCGCGATGCGCGACACATTCGCCGCGAGATCGGGCGCGAGGGCAGCGGTCAGCACCCGCCCCGCGTACGTCACGCCCACGAGGGTCGCCGCCGTCAGTACCCCCGCGAGGATCGCCCCCGGCGTCAAGGCGACGAGGCCGAGGCGTTCCCGAATCTCGTCCGGGGTGCGCCGCCAGCGGAAGCGCGTGCCGTACTCGCGCTTGCCGCCCGCGTCGTCGAGGCTGCTGGCGATCACGCCGCGTCGCGCTTCGCCGCGCCTACCGCCCGCCCCGGTGCCGACGCCTGCGAGTTCCGCCCGCGCCGTCTCCAAACGCGGCACGAGCCGCACCCCCACGCCCACGAGGGCCACCGCGAGAACCGCGATCACGAGGGCTTGCCCCGCCGCGAACAGCAGCCCGCCGCTCGGCACGATCTGCGCCAATTGGTCGCTCCCCTCGCCGTTCGCCCCGACAGGTGCGGCGACCGTCGCGCTACTGAGGAAGAAGATCGCCGCCGCGAACAACAGGCAGACGAGGCCGAGCATGTGCATCCGGTCGTCGGGGCCGATGGGCAGCACGCGCCCCCACGTCGCCCGCCGGATGGGGTCAATGAGGGCCGTCGCCATCAGCAGCGTGACGAGCACGAGCACGAGGCCACCGACGCGCCCCGAAATCAGTTGGGCCACACCGATAAACCAGACGAACACGGCGAAGGCACCGAAGGCCATGTCCTGCCCCATCTTCAGGGCGCGGTTGCCGAGGCTGATTTGCCCCCAGATGGCGACGAGCAGGATCACGAAGGCGGAGACGCAGAGCGCGATCAGCGTGCCGAGGTCTCCGAGCAGGGAGGCGGCAAAGGTGGTAGGCACGATGCGGGGTTTCCTTTCCCGCGCACGCAGCGCGGCAATTCCTTCGGGGCGGCACGCCGGTGTGCTGCCCCCACGCACGGCATTGCACGGCATTGCGCGGCGTTATGTACGTGAAGTATCGTCCCTGTCGCCGCGTGCGACAAGGGATTGCGCGGCGAACGACCTGTGCGATAATTTTCCTTCGCCTTTGACCACCAACGCGATACCGGAGATCACACCATGACCGCGCAACCGCAGCCGCTCGACCCCGCGCCCATCGGCTTCCGCCCGCTCACGCCGGACAATTTCTCGCTCATGCACCGCTGGCTCAACCTGCCCCACGTCCACGAGTGGTGGGCGGACGGCGAACCGGAACCGCCCACGCTCGAGAAGGTGGCGGAGGAATACGCCAGCGACGAGCCGATCAATCGGTACGTCATCCTCTATGGCGCAACGCCCGTCGGCTACATCCAGTACTGCCGCGTAGGAGATTTCGCGGAGGGCGAGAAATATTCGTACCCGGAGTTCGTCGCCTACGTGGGCGAACCGGACGCGGCGAACATAGACGTGTTCATTGGCGAAACGGCGTATCTGCATCGCGGATTGGGGCCACACCTGCTGCGGCAGTTCCTGCGCGAGGTCGTGTTCACCGACCCGCGCCAGTTCCCGGCCTGCGCCATAGACCCGCACGAGCCGAACACCTCCGCCATCCGCGCCTACGGCAAGGCGGGCTTTCGCTACGTCCGCACGATGGAAGTCCCCGACGAGCCACACCCGATCTATCTCATGCGCATCGAACGCGGCGAGATAGGGCGGTAGGACGACCGATACCCCGTTCAGCCGCCCCTTCAGGCGTTCAGCAGGGCATCGAGGGTGGCGGGAATGGGCAGATCGAGAGCGGCGGCGATGTGGCGGTGTTCGCGCAGGGCGTCGAGCATGTACGCGACCACGCGCTGATCGGCGGGCGACAACTCGCCACGGGCTGCGGTACGGGCGTACAGCTCCGCACGCGCCATGATGTCCCACCATTCGAGGTCAAGCGTTGCACGCGCCAGTTCGTCGGCGGGGTCGCCCCACCACGTTACTATCTCAGGTAGAGAAGCGATCTCCCGTGCAATTGCGACGATGTGGGGGCTACCCGCCTCGATCAGCGTAGTCTGCGTATCTATCGCACATCGCTCCGGCGCGGATCGCGGAAGTGCGCGAGTCCCCGCTGTAACTGAAACGCGGTCATCCAGTGGCCCGCCGCTATGCGATATTCTACCATCATGTACTGATGCCCTTGCGCTCCGCGCCATCGCCCGCTTCGCCCCACGACCGCAAGGTGCCAGCAGACCGAGACTTATGATGCTCCACACATACGGGCAGTGATGATTGGCAAGATTTTCGTCTCCGACACGGAGCCGATCGCACGCTTTCACCAGCGGACAGGGGAAATTGATGATGCTCTGCACCCCGGCAGCGTCGCGATATCCTGCCATCCCCGATTACCGCTATACGTGGAGCATCATGTGGCCTAGTCTGGTGCCAGCGTGACCTGAAGCGACTGATGACTACACCACTTGCAGGCGAACGAACCAGAGCCTCGACGCTACCGAGGTAGTCCGCGAGCGTCGTGCCAGCGGGCCATTCTGCCTGCGCAACCGCATGTTTGAGGTGATGTATCTCTGCCGGTGGCAGGCGGTCGCCCGTCGCCAGCGTTTGCCCATTCCACACAAGGCCAACAACGGACGCATCCACGCGCTGGAGATTCGGCGGCGGCGTGAATCCCGCCCGCGCCACATGATCGAGTACGACGCCGAGCAGCGGCCCGCGCACCAGCCACCACAACGGCGTGGTGAGCAGCCGGAGCAGGAGCCGCGCCCGCGTATCTCCCGCGCCGACGAAACCCGCGCCGACCACCCGCTACCAGTTCTGCATCGAGGCACGCAGGATGGCGGCGAGGTCGTCTTCCGTGACGGGGCGGGGCGACTGCGCGAGGAGCCGCTGCTGCTTCATTGCCCCCGCCACGAGGGCCGGGATGTCGGACTCGTCGTAGCCGAGTTCGCGCAACCCACGCGGCGTCTCCACGTCGCGCATCAGGGCGATCAGCACGTCCGGCAGCGTGTTCTCGTCGGCGTCCGGCAGCGGCTTCCCCGCGAGCAATTCGGCGGCGCGGCGGTGCTTCTCCGGGGCAGCGGGGTAGGTGAAGCGGAAACTCGCCGGGGCGGTGACAATCACCGAGATACCGTGCGGGATGAACGGGTGGTCGGTGGGGTAGCCGGGGGCCATGTACTCGTGCTTCAGGCTGGCGATGGGGTAGGCGCAGGCGTGCGGGATATGCACCCCGGCGGCCCCGAAACCGATGCCCGCGAGCGTCGCGGCGAGCATCATACCGCCCCGCGCTTCGAGGTCGTCGCCGTTCAGCACGGCGCGGCGGAGGAACTTGCCGCCCCGGTCGAGGGCTTCGCCCGACCAGATATCCGCGATGGGGTTCGCCCCCTGATACGGCGGGCGGTCGTCCGGCGTGGCGGGGGCGGGGCGCGACGAATACGGCTTGGCGCAGAAGCTCTCCGCCGCGTGGCAAATCACGTCCAGCCCCGTGGCGGCGGTCACTTCCGCCGAGAGCGTGCGCGTCAGCGTCGGGTCCACGATCCCCTGCGCGGGGCGCAGGTAGCGGTGCGAAATGCCGCTCTTCACATGCTGATCGGGGATGTCCATGATCGCCACGGTGGTCGCTTCGCTGCCCGTGCCTGCGGTGGTGGGGATGGCGAGCAGCGGCCTGAGCGGCCCCGGTGGCTTCTTGCCGCCGCCCACCGGGGCGTTCACGTAGTCAATGATCGGCGCGGGGTAGGAGACGATCAGGTTCGCCACCTTCGCGGTGTCTATGCTCGAACCGCCGCCCACGCCCACGAAGCCGTCGAAGTCCCCCGCGAGCGCGAAGTCCACCGCCTCCTGCATTGAATCAATCGAAGGCTCCACGCGCACGCGGTCGAACAGGACACACGCGATGCCTGCCGCCTCGATGCTGCGCTGGATGCGGGCCGCGATCCCCACCCGCACGACGCCGGGGTCGGAAACGAGCATGACGCGAGTGACGCCGAGCCGCTTCAATTCCCATCCCGCGTCGTCTGCGGCACCGGGGCCGTACTTGATCGGCGTCGCCTCCATCGTGAAGATCGCTTCGTGCTGCTGCTCCGGGGTCTGCGCTTCGGGGGCCGTATCCGTCATGGTCTGGCTCTTTCCGGTGGCACGCGGCGGGCGCGTGGCGAGAGGGGGACACAATGGGGGACACAATGGGGGACACAATGGGCGGGGCGATCACATCCCGATACGGCCCCCGATGCGCCTCCTGCGGCTATTGTGGCGACTCCCGCCCGAACGCGCAACGCCCCGCGAGGGAGCGGTATTCGATGACGCTGCGGCACTCGCCGTGGTTGTGGAGGGTGGTGCGCGTTATCAGCCCGCCCCACCACCATCACGCGAACCCGCCGTCGCCCTTAACCCGCCCCGCGAATTGCACGACGTGAAGACGACAAGGCCCGATACCGCGTCGCTACGCCTCAAGTGCCTCCATCTCGTCCTCCACGAGGGCGACGAGTGCGCCCATCGTCTCCGCATCGAAGGCGAGTTTCGCGCCCGCCGCCGCGAACAGGTGCGGCAGCGGCACGGTCGCACCGAGCGCGAGGGCGCGGCGGTAGGCGGCGAGGGCTTCGGCGTGATCTTCGCGGCTGTTGCGCCAGACCTGCAACGCCCCGATCTGCGCGATGCCGTACTCGATGTAGTAGAACGGGTACAGGAAAATGTGCAACTGCCGGTACCACCGGGCGACGCGCTCCGCCCGCAACCCCTCCCAATCGAGCATCCCGTCGAAGCGGTCGCGGATGCGCGTCCATGCGGCGTCGCGGGCGTCGGCGTCGGCCCCGTCGGGGTCGGTGTAGAGCCACTGCTGGAAGGCATCCACACCGGCGATATGCGCGAGCGACGCCAGCGTGCCTGCAAGGTGTTCGGCGCGGGCGCGGCGGGCCTCCTCCTGCGTGTAGTAGCCGCCGTCTTCGCGGGCGAGGTACGGGGCCGTGAGCAGTTCCATGCTCATGCTCGCCACCTCCGCCATCTCGGAGCCGGGATGTCGCTGGAACAGCAGCGGTTGCCGCCGCGCCTCGAAGGTGTGGAAGGCGTGGCCCGCCTCGTGCAGCAGCGTCTCCACGTCCCCCGCGAGGCCCACGGCGTTCATGAAGATGAACGGTAGCCCGACGTGCGGGAAGCTCGTGCAGTAGCCCCCCGGTCGCTTGCCTATCCGGCTGTCGAGGTCGAGCAACCCCGCGTCCGCCATGCGGTCGAAGTAGCCACCGAGCACGGGATCGAGCCGATTGAAGATGCGCCGCCCGCCCACCGTCAGTTCGTCCGCCGTCTCGAAGGGGCGGAGCGGCGGACGGCCTCCCACGTCGTGATCGGTGTCCCACGGGCGCAACCGCGACAAGCCTATGTGTTCCGCTCGGCGGGCGTAATGGCGCGTGAGGGCGGGAACCACGGTCTCTTCCACGGCGGCATGGAACCGTTCGCAGTCCGTCGGGGTGTAGTCGAAGCGATGCTTCTCGCGGTGCGCGTAGTCGCGGTAGTTCGGCAGGCCCGCGTTCTTCGCCACCCGTTGCCGCAGGGCATATTGCCGGTCGAACAGGGCCGCGAGGTCGTCCCGGCGGGCGACATACGGGGCCGCGATGGCGCGAAAAGCCCGCTCCCGCGTGGCGCGGTCGGCGTCGAGAAAGTACGGCTGCACCCGTTGCAGCGTGATCGTCTCCCCGCCCCAATCCGCCGTGAAGCCGCCCGTGACCTTGCCGTACTCGGTGTTCAGTTTCGAGAGTGCCGCGACGAGCGGCATGTTCGCCTCGCGGAAGAGGTCGGCGGCGTTGCGGAAGCGGCGTATCGTGGTCGTCAGGTCGTCGCGCTCGTAGCCGAGGTCGAGCAGCCGCGTGGCGAGGCGCGTCTGCTGTTCCGCCATCTGCGGCGCGATCTCGCCCTGCCAGCGCGTCTCGTCCGCCTCTTTCTGCGCATCGGCGGTGTCGGTGGTATGCGCGACATGGGCGCGGCTGGCGCACTCGCGCAGCGTCTCCTCCAATGCCGACCAGTCGCGCAGCCACGCATCCGCGTTCGCGTCAGCGAGCGGGCGCGTCGCCAGTGCTTCGTAGTAGGGCAGGATGTCGGCCCACGTCGCCTTCGCCAGCGCGTCGGGCGAAGTTGGCAATGTCGTCGTCACGCTCACGTCGCGTCCTTCCTATGCGGCCTGCGTCGGCACCATTGGCACGGTACGGAGCAACATCAACTGCTCCGTTCGAAGCGTTGCTATCGCATACGTGCGCCCCTGCCTGTCGGCGAACTCTACCAAATACACGCCGGGTGCCAAGTCTTCGACCACGGTTCCTACATGCCCGTGCCGCAAGTCCTCGTCCGGCATGTCTTCGAGAAGCGCGACCACATCGAGAAGCGTGAACGATTCTTCCATGTCTCACCTCACGCAGCTTGCTTTGGCACGTTGAAGTCGAGACGCATCAACTGCTCGGTCCGTGCATCTACCATCGCGTATGTGCGCCCCTGCCTGTCGGCGAACTCCACGAGATACACGCCGGGTGCGAGGTCTTCTACCACGGTGCCAACATGCCCACGCCGCGATTCATATTCGGGGAAATCCTCGAGCAACGCGACGACATCGAGAAGTTTTACGGCGTTTTCCATGTCTTACCTCACGTAACACGCCGTCAATCGGGGAAAATATTCGCCCACACGCACAATCCATCCACTGCGCACTATCGCACGTCCAACCGCCGGCGTCATCTCAAAATCGAGTACGTACAGTTGCCCGTGCGCAATTCGTTGCGTCTGCATCGCTTCCCCCACCCGTGCGGCCTCACGCAGCGCAGCATGTAGCACCTCCGCGTTTGCTGCGGTGATGCCGAGTGCGGCAGCGAACACACGGGCCTTACCGCCGCCCTACTCATGACCGGGGTTCAGGCAGTAGCCCGTGAGTTTCGCCTCGTCTATGTATGCCCACGCCCCGTTTGGTAGCGGCACTGCGCCTACCAGTCCGAAACCGAGTTGTCCTCGCGGTGCAGGACGCGCAGCCCCGGCAATTGGAAATCGTTCGCCTGCGCGGCTTCCTCGTCGAGTTCCACGCCGAGGCCGGGGGTGTCGCCGCAGTACAGCTTGCCCCCCTCCAACCGCATGTCCGTCTTGACGATATGCGGGATCACGTCGGGTCGCCACACGAGTTCCTGCACCGCGAACAGCGGCGTGGAGAGGTCGAAGTGCAGGCACGCGGCGGTCGAGACCGGGCCGAGCGGGTTGTGCGGTGCCTGCTCGATGTAGTGCGTCTCGCACCACCCCGCGACCTTCCGGCTCTCGGTCAGCCCGCCGCAGATGCACAGGTCCACGCGGCAGTAGTCCATCAGGTCATCCTCGATCAGCGTCTGCCAGTCCCACTTGCTCGCCAGTTGCTCGCCCGTGGCGATGGGGACGGCGGTCTGGGAGCGGATGTACCGCAGGATGGCGGCACTCTCGGCGCGGGCGGGGTCCTCGATGAAGAAGGGGCGGTACCGCTCGATGGCACGGGCGATCTGGATGGCGTAGGTCGGCGTCGTGCGCTGGTGCAAATCCACGGCAATTTCGATATCGGGGCCAAGCCCCTCGCGCAGGGCGGCGAAGGCGTCCACCGTCCAGCGCATCGCACGGCTCTGCTCGAACACGCCCTCGCGCTCGGCGTTGCTGCCCTCGCCGACGCCGAAGCGCACGAACTCCCACCCCTCCGCGACGCGCTCCTTCGCGTACGCCACCATGCTGTCAATGCCGTTGTCGCCCGTGGCCCCGCGCCGCTGGATGTGGCAGTAGCAGCGGGCGTAGTCCCGCGTCTTGCCGCCCAGAAGGTCGTACGTCGGCACGCCGAGGGTCTTGCCGCGCAAGTCCCACAGGGCGATGTCTATCGCCGCCACCACCGACGCATGGACATGCCCGCCCCGGAAGAACTGCCCGCGCCAGAGCGTCTGCCAGATGTGCTCGATGCGCGTCGGGTCCATGCCGCGCAGGATCGGGGCGTAGGTGTCCACCAGCCCTTTGAAGGCGAGTTCCTTGCCGTTGATGCCGCCCTCGCCGAGGCCCGTCAGCCCCTCGTCGGTGTACACCTTGACGAAGGTGAAGTTCCGCCCCCGCTCCGGCACGTAGACGAGGAAACACTTCACATCGGTAATGCGCATCGCCC
>JAABUN010001775.1_pt1 | contig 43885 bp, 42 predicted proteins | sample 5559311 | NCBI WGS metagenome assembly JAABUN01 (sample SAMN10711877, study PRJNA513370) | rock metagenome | isolation source: Antarctica rocks | place: Antarctica: Victoria Land, Siegfried Peak sud
ACCGGGTATCTATCTACCCGGTGTGGGTGGGGTGAGGCTCGAGGATGTGGTGGTCGTTTCCGAGACCGGGGCTGACGTGCTGACCCGTCTGCCGCACACACTTACCCCCGTCGGGAAGGCGTAGCGCCATTTTGCCGAGGGCCGGTTTGCGCGAACCGATTAGGTTTTGTTGACCTTTCAACTAATTCAAGGTGGTTCTCGCCGGTTCGAACGCAGGAAGTAGGAAGTAAGGAGTAAGCAGTAGGGAGGTTTCGGAACGTTGACGTCTATCTTGTCCGTCACAAGGTTGACTGTGTTTCTTAAAGGGCAAACGTCAACACAACCTTGATCGTCTTTGGGACCGTGCGCCGGCCGGAGGATGCGCGGCACCGTAACCCTAGAATTCGTGTCCTTAGAACCTCGTGAGCCTAGAGCAGGTGAGGGCAACCATAAAGGCAGCAAAAAAGGCGGGCTCATCAGCCCGCCTCCACTTAGCTATAGCTGTTTATCTATAGCTGTACACGTCGTTACCGACTGCGGTTTCTCTGGGTGCTTAGGGCGCTAAGCGCCGTGTCCATGGCAATTTTGGGTTTGCCTGACGTTTTAACCATCACAAAACTGAGGTCTTCGCCGCTCCCATCCTCGTAAAACCACATGCCGCCGCCCTCAAGCGTCGGTGCGCCGTCAACCTCGTTGCCGAGTTTGTCGTCTTCGTCGAACGCGAACATCGTCGTGTAGCCGGTTTGACTATCGACAAAGAATATCTCGATCTGGTCTCCTTGACCAAAGTTGACGATGTTGATGTAGCCTAAGCCGGTCGGTGCGCCGCAAGCGTCTAGCCCTTTGGTGCAGTGCGTCCACGCGCCAGTACCACCCTTAACAAAGTTCTCGGCAAACTCGGGCCTGTCGGGTTTGGGGGTCCGTCTGGAAACGCTCAGGTAGCCCTCGAGAGTTCTACCGCTCTCCGAGAGCGCGGCCCATGCCCACTCGCCGTAAAAGGGTGCGTCGGGCGTAGGTCCAGGGTCTCCTGCGCCCGGGGTCGCGTTGATAGTGACCTCTTTGCGGGTGATGCCGCCGTTACCGTCGCTTACCGTGACCGAGGCGCTGTACTCGTCCGCCTCGAGGTAGGTGTGTTTGGGTTTGCTACCTCCAGCGATGGTGCCATCGCCGAAATCCCAGAGGTGCGTCAGCTCGTCGCCTTCGGCGTCGCTGGCTCTGGCGTTAAAGCTGACGCTGAGGGGTGTGCTGCCCTTTACTGGGGTGGCGCTCAGCGTTACCTTAGGAGGGGTGTTGGCGGGCGGCGCAGGCTCTTCAGGGGGTTCGGGTGCCGGTGGCGCGGGTTCCTCCGGCGGCTCAGGCGCTGGTGGCGCGGGTTCTTCGGGTGGTTCAGGTGCCGGGGGTGCAGGTTCTTCGGGGGGTTCGGGTGATGGCGGCGCAGGCTCTTCCGCCGCTTTGCGAACGTTGACCTTAAAGCTCGCTCGCTGGGTGGCGAGACCGTCATTTACGGCGACGACCGCCGTGTAAACACCCGTTTCGGCATAGGTGACGGTGCGGCTCGAGTTTCCCTTTGCACGTTCACCGTTGCCGAAACTCCAGGTATAGGTGAGTGGGTCGTCTTCGGGGTCGCTGGCTTCGGCATTAAAGCTTACCGTCAGCGGCGCGGTCCCGCCCGACGTGGTCGCCCCCAGCTTAACCGTGGGCGGTTCGTTTTTGTCGGGTGCGGGCGGGGGTGGGGGGTCGGCAGGCGGCACTTCCGGGTCGGGGTCGGCTACGGCAATTCGCAGTTCGGCCTGGGCGTTGCCACCTTTGCCGTCCGTCACCGTTACCGCCGTGACGTATGAACCGCTTTCGGAAAACGTGTGGGCCTGCTCGGCCCCGTCGCCCGCAGGAACCGTGCTGCTGTCGCCGAAGTTCCAGCTGTAGCTGAGGGTGTCACCGTCGGGGTCGCTTGCGGCGGCGCTGAAGCTGACCTCGAGCGGCCCCTTGCCCGCGGTCGTAGACGCCTCGAGGCTGACGGTCGGTGCCTCATTGCCGGGTGTGGGCGCGGTTTCCGGTGGCGGCGCGGTGACGGTGATCGTTACGGTGTCACTCGCGCTTACCTCTTCGGCGGCTACCTCGACTTTGACCTCGAACGTCCCCGGTTCCTCGAAGATGTAGCGGCGGCTCGGGCTGCCCTGCGTGGAGTCGCCCGTACCAAAGTCCCATCTATATCCGATCTCGTTACCGGCGTCCGGTACCGTCGCGGTAAAGTTTACTTGTAGGGGCGCTTGGCCCGCTTGCGTATCGGCGGTCAACGCCACCGCAATATCGCTACGGCTCGGGGTCGTCTCTTCGCCACACGCGGCTAGCAAAAGTAGCAGCGTCAGCAACGTTATCGTTCTTTTCACACCAGCTCCCAACAGAGTGTCTGTTCGACACAACTTACGAGTCGGCACCGCAAGGCACGGTGCTCCTAATTTCAGTCTGCACCAGAACCTTGAGAATGTGCTGTGAGGGGTGTAACAGAAGGATGTAAAAAGTTTGCACTATCCGAAAAAAATGTTGAGCAAACGCCTGAAAGAGGGTGAGGCGGGGCGTGGTAGCGTAAACGTATGTCCCAAACCCGCGCACCCGTAAGTGTTATTGACCACCCGCTGGTCCAGCATAAGCTGGCCCTGCTCCGCGACCGTACCACCGATGTCCGCGACTTTCGAGAGCTGTGTCAGGAGCTGAGCATGTTGATGGCGTTCGAGGCAATGCGTGATCTGACGCTCGAGCCTGCCAGGGTTCAGACGCCGGTCGCCGAGGCTCAGGTGCAGCGTCTGAGTGGCAAAAAGCTGGCTCTCGTGGCGGTGCTCCGCGCGGGTCTGGTGATGGTCGACGGTATTTTGCGGCTTGTTCCGGCGGCGCGGGTTGGTCACATCGGTCTTTACCGTGACCCCGAAACCCTGCAACCGGTCGAGTACTACAAAAAGCTGCCGACCGATATCGCCGAACGCGACACCTTTTTGCTCGACCCGATGTTGGCGACCGGCGGCAGCGCGGCGGCGGCGATTACGATTCTCAAGGGGCTCGGAGCAACCCGCGTACGGCTGCTATGTATCCTGGGCGCGCCCGAGGGCGTTGCAGCAGTTCAGAGTGAGCATCCAGACGTTGAGATCATCCTGGCCGCGCAGGACGAACGTCTCAACAGTCACGGTTACATCGTCCCCGGTCTCGGTGACGCTGGCGACCGTATTTACGGGACTCGGTAGGATTTTGGTTACTGGGATTTGGCAGACGCTGTGCGTGAGCGCGGTTCGGTAAAAGAGGAATAGAAAATTTAGAAACCAGAATTAGGGCGACTTATCGCCTGTAGACTACAGGCTCTGTGCAGATTTCGGGTAGTCGGACGATGTTCACTCACCGAAACGCGCTGCATCCCCAGCACCCCCCGACCTCACGAAGTGTTCGTAAGACGCTGCATTCTTCCTCCTGAATTCTCCATCCCCGCAAGACACCAACCACCCAAAAATGCGCCATCAGCCATATGAGTTACATCCCTATCTTACACATAACGCTTTACACACAGTTCGATCAGCGTAATATAGAGACGTGCGCGACTCTCTAATCCTCTATCTCCCCGTCGTTTCGCTGACGTTCGTAACGGCGCTCGTGCTGGTCGCGGCGCTTACGCCCCACGTCGAGGCGTTTGCACGGCGTATCGGGGCGCTTCAGCTGGGTGGCGGCAGGCGGGTTCACGAGGGTGCGGTTCCCAATATCGGCGGGGTGGCGATCTTCGGCGGGTTTATGGTGGCGCTGCTTTTGGGCAGCTTGGCGCGGCCCGAGCTGCTGGCGGCCTACCGGGTAGAGCTGCTGGCGATTGTGCTGGGCGGCGCGCTGATGACGCTTGTGGGGCTGTTTGACGACCTTTGGGAGGTTCCGGCGTTGACGCGGCTGCTCTGTCAGTTCGTGGCTGCGGGTATCTTGGTCGTCAACGGCGTTCGTGTGGACTTTATTACCAACTATTTCGGCGCGTCGCAGTACCAGTTTTTCGGCGCGCCTTTGGCGGCAGTGCTGACGCTGGTGTGGGTGGTCGGGTTTACCAATGCGTTTAACTTTATCGACGGGCTCGACGGGTTGTCGTCGGGGCTGGCGGCAATCTCGAGCCTCGCTTTGCTAGCCGTAGCGGTGCAGCTGCCCGACCGGGGTGCGGCGGTACTTTTGCTGGCGGCGCTGGCGGGGGCGGCGCTGGGATTTTTGCGTCACAACTACAACCCGGCGCGGGTCATCATGGGCGATTCCGGCGCGTATCTGCTCGGCTACGTGCTGGCGGCGGTCAGCGTGCTGGGGTCGCTTAAAGTTACGGCCGCCGTCACGGTCGCCGCGCCGATCCTGATTCTGGCGTTGCCGGTCGTCAACATGACGCAGGTAACGTTGCGCCGCCTGTCGCGCCGCGCGAACCCGGCAGTGGCGGCCAACGACCATCTGCACGACCTTATCCGGGTGCGGAGCGGCTCGAAACCGCTCACGGTGCTCGTCTTGTGGGCGGCGGCGCTCGTGTTAGGCGCGTGCGGAATGACCTTGTCGCAGACGCCGCCCGAACTCATCTACCTGACCGTACTGGCGACCGTTTTGCTGGTCGGCGGAGCGAGCTTTTTGCGGGTTCGAGACAGCCGCCGGGAGCTGCGGCGGACGTGAGTGGACCAGATACGGGCGCGTCAGCTAGGGATATTTCAGATACCTCACCGGCACACGCGACTCCGGCTCGAGTCTGTGTTGCGTTCGGAACCCGCCCGGAAGCGTCGAAGCTGGCTCCGGTCATCTACGCGCTACGTGAGCAACCGGGTTTGGGGCCGCTCCTGCTCGTGACCGGACAGCACCGCGAACAACTTGCGGGGATGCTGGAGCTTTTCGGCCTGACGCCCGACGTGAACCTAGACGTAATGAAAACGGGACAGAGCCTGCCCGAGCTGTTTGCCCGGACGTTGCCGCAGGCGGCGGCGGCTCTTCGGGACCTGCGCGCGGATTATGTACTTGTCCACGGCGATACGCTGTCGACTTTTGCAGTGGCGTTGGCGGCGTATTTTGAAGGTATTCCGGTCGCGCACGTCGAGGCTGGACTGCGTTCGTTCAATCTGCTCGAGCCCTTTCCCGAAGAGGGCAACCGGCGGCTAACCGACGTGCTTACCGACCTCGAGCTGCCCCCCACCCTACTGGCCAAAGCCAACTTGCTGCTCGAGGGCAAAAGTGACGCGCGGATGGTCGTCACCGGCAACACTGCCGTCGACGCCGTAAGGATAGTAGCGCGTCAGGCGCGGTTGCCGCCTCTGCCCTCCGGCCCCTACATCACCGTGACGATGCACCGCCGCGAAAACCTGCCGTACCTGCGCGGCCTCGCCGAGCTGTTAGCGCAGCTCGCCCGTGACCATAGCACCTTGACCTTTGTGTATCCGGTTCATCTCAACCCGGCGGTGCGGCGCGCGGTTTGGGAGCCGCTCGAGAACGTCTCCAACGTCGTGCTGACCGACCCCTTCGGCTACGCCGAGATGGTTGCGCTGATGGGCGCGTCGGAGCTGATCGTCACCGATTCGGGCGGTTTGCAAGAGGAGGGTGCGGCGCTCGGTGTGCCGGTCGTCGTGCTTAGAAACGTTACCGAACGACCCGAGGGTGTGGCAACGGGAGCACTCAAACTAGCTGGAAATACGCCCGCCCAAGTCGAAGCCGTCCTTCGTCCGCTGCTCAGCGACGCCGGAGCGCGCGCGGCAATGCGTAACCGCCCCAACCCCTACGGCGATGGGCAGGCCGGGGTACGGGTCGCGCAGGCGGTAGCGTGGCGCTTAGGGTTGGCGGCCCGCCCCGCCGACTGGCAGGGAGTGCTTGAGTATGATCAAAAGCGCGATCACACCCGCGCCTAGCGTTACGGTCATTCTGGTCGTGGGCGCGGCGCTCGTTACGCCGAGATAAACGCAGAGCGGATAGACGAGCGCCGTCACAAAGGTCGAGAACGTTACGCGGCGCGAGAGTGCGATCAGCACGAGCAGCGTCGCCAGCCCGTAAAGTCCGCCGAGCGGGTAGAGCGGCAACGCGACCCCCAGCGTGGTGGCGAGTCCTTTGCCCCCCCGAAATCCGACCCACACCGACCACAGGTGTCCAAGCACCGCCCCTGCGCCTGCTACCAGCGGTGTGTAGAGGGGGTCGCCCGCGAACGCACCGAGCCGGAGCCCGACGAGGCTGGCGAGCGCCCCCTTGCCGAGGTCGAGCAGCAGTACGAGCGCGCCGAGCGCCCAACCGAGGTTGCGGGCGGTGTTCATCGCGCCCATGCTGCTCGAGCCCACCGCAAAGATATCCTGACGCTTAAACCGCGCCACCAGCGCTGCGCTCGGTACGCTGCCGATCAGGTAGCCCGCTGCCAGACTCGCCAAAAGCAAAAGGGTCAAGAGACCGCTTCTGGCGTCCGGGGCAGATGCCGCAAGCTCTGCACCTCACCGATGTGAAACCCCAGATAGCGCGACAGCAGCGACCAGTGGGCGCGGCGCTCACGAAAAGGCAGCTCGAGGGCCGCTGCCACGCTCAAACGGTGCAGCGCCAACAGCTCGTCCCGGACAGGCGGGAGTAGACGGAAGCCGCCCCCGCACGCCGCGCAGCTCAGGCCACCGGCAGCCACATCGAAAAAACCCGCCTCGCCGGAATCAGGGCTGAGGTCGCCGCCACAACGGGCGCACCGTGTCAGGCGCGGTGTCAGACCACCCTGCGCGAGTAGCCGCCAGCTCATGACCAGTGCGACCGTTTCGGGGTCGGGATGTTGCGCGACGCCGCGCAGTGCCCCCGCAAAATAGTGGTAAAACCCGCTGTTCAGATGGACATCGACCGCGAGCTTGTCGGTAATTTCGGCGACCACGTGGGCGTAAGGGTAGACCGCCGGGTCGCTGAGGCTGGGAAGCGCCCCGTTGAGCTGCACCTGCGTAATCAGCGCCAGCTCGTCCTGACCGGGGCGGGTATAGTACTGCACCGTCACATCGTGAAAAAGGCTCAGCTTGCCCAGATTGCCGCCGATAAGCTTGCCCTTGCGAGCGACCGCGCGCCACTTGCCCTGTTCGCCCAGCAGCGTCACCACCACGTCACCGCTAGGCAGCTCTGTGCGGCGCAAGATGATGCCTTCTTGAACGGTGTAGCGTTGTCTCACAAAGATATTTTAGCGGATTGGTGGAGCGTTTTGTGTCTTTGGTTGGGTATTTCGCCAGGTTCTGTCGACGTGTTGGGTTGAGTATTGCGATAGGGCGGACGAAAAGGAGTGAGAAGAAAGAATTAAGAAACTTGGAAAGCATTGGTAACTTGCGTGTTCAGCGCGAACTCGAGCGTGGTTTCTGAACGGCAATGGTCAGCAGAACCTAGGTAGCTCGAGGACTTTAGTGCAGCCTTTTGCAGTTCGGCATCCCCTCAGCCTCGACCAAAATCATAAGCTCTTTCTGAAAAGCTCTCAATCTCGAGTGGCCCGCGGGTTGTTCGGGGTAGTCGCGCCTTACGCTCTGGTATGCCCTTGCCAAACCAGTTGTCGCAGCTGACATTACCCGCTGGCGATTGCCGCAACGACGATTTTCAGGTTCTGATCGGCTGAACGCACCGCTACACCTTCTTGCCGCTACACTTTCCCGCTGCCGTGGTGTTCCGGCACTGGTGAAACCGTCACCGACGGGGCGACGGCAGTAACGCTAGAGTAGGAGGTGCGGACATACCTTGGCCGGTTGCACCGCTTTAGACGCTCTACAGGTGGGGATCTGTAGGGCGTTTTTCGTGGGGGTATAGACGCTGTGCGTCAATAAGGGCGCGAGCATCGGCGTTCTTCGGAAGTTTCGACGTATCTTTTACGTGTTTTACCCCGTGCAGGATTCCGGGGGCAAAACCGAGTGCGGCTCTAAAAGGCAGGCAAGCCGAGCCGGTGCGAGGAGGGTTGCGGCTGCACTTCTAACAAGAGTTTGGTGTTTTTGAAATTGAGGTGTGTCTGCGGCGCTTTCCGGTTGGATTGCGTGGAGATTGGACGGTGCTGAAACAGGTTATCTCTTTGCTCTCTAACTCGCGGCGCGGGCGCTCGCAAGCCCATGAGAACGTTCCCGTAACGCCGAGTCGTTCCATCAGGTCTGCTAAGTTTTATGTCAACCTCGAGCTGTTTCGGTTTAGCGACCCGGCGGCGTGCTGTGTGGTCCGCTGCGCGGCTGCTGTACCTGCCGCGCCGTCGGTAACGTCCGGTTCCGCTCGCCACCTCTGGCCCGCGCCGAGGCTGTAATCGGTTCGTTCCCGATACTTTGGGTGTGTAAAGCGTAGCCGTAGCGTTGGAGGGGGGTGCCCACCGCCTGTTCAACGGCAGCAAGGGCGTCGGCGGGTTCGTCGCGCCAGCGCCCGGACGACGAGGGCTTCCGGACATATCGAGCCGCGCGCTCGACCCCCGCAGCGTCATGACAACCCAAAAACTCGAAAACGCGTCCGACCTCGCCAGCAGGGTCGGCGCAGAGGTCCTCGAGCCGCGACTGCATATAGCGGCCCTGCAAAAAGGTATCGCCTGCACGTTGACCGAGGGCGTTGGCGCTGTCCCAGGCGAGCGCCTTACGGACGGGCTCCTCCGACCGGCGTTCTTCGGGTGAGAGCAAAACGTCGTGCTCGTAGGGAAAACGCGGGTGAAACGCGTGGTCACGCCCGTCACGGATCACGTGAATATAACGCAGTTCGGGATAAAGCTCGTTTAGAAAGGGCAAAAGGTAGAGCGTACGGGGATTTTTCCAGCCCCACAACCCGCGCCCGTAGTGCGCCGGACCTGAGAGTGCGAGCAGCGTTTTCAGCTCGAGGCGCATCTGCTCGAGTTCAGCGGGCTTCAGCTCGTCTAAAAGGTAGCGGTCGACCCAGCGGGCGTAAAAGTACTTGAGGAGAAAATAGTTGTCGTGATGTTCACGCTTCGAAAAATGTTGCAGCGGCCAGGGCGCAGTCAGCATCGTATAACCCGCCGCTTCGACGATCTTCCGGTAAACCCGGGTTCCCGAACCGCCGACCCCGCCTATCACCAGAGGCGCGCGGCCTCCGCCTTGCCTGTTTAGAGTACCGTTCATGACCGTGACTATAAGCCCGTCACGCAGTTTGGAGCGGTACATTTAGCTCATCCTACGCAGAGCGAGATATAGCAGAGCGACACGCTGAGCTTGAAGGGGTCAGTAGCCGGTAGTCAGGAAGTCAGAAGGGTTGCTCCTGAACGCTGACGACCGACCCCCAAGGGTTCAGCTTTCAGTCGCTACTGGGTCAGGCGGTTGTAGTCTCTCAGCACATCTCTCAAACGTTCGTGCGGGAGGGCGAAGCGGGTGTTGCCGCTCTGCCCGGTCATGTCTTCGGCGGCGACGAGCGCGTTGACAATCGCCTCTTCCGTGGCCTGAACGGTGGCTTTGAAAAGGGACGTTATCCGTTCGTTCGGGAGCATCGTCACGCGCGCCTCGGCACCGGCGAATATTTGAGGATTGGCGGTAGAGAACGCGATAAAGAGGTCGCCGCTGCCGTTCTCCGCGACGCCGCCGGTACGGGCGATACCGAGCGGTACCCGGCGCGCCAGACGTTTGAGCTGGTGCGGTAGCAGCGGCGCGTCGGTTGCGACGACGGCGATGATCGAACCGCCCGGCGACGGGGGCGCGGTTCAGGTGACGGGGAGTAGATCGATAATTTCCTGACCTATCGGGACGCCCGCGACGAGTAGGTCTTCGCGTGCGCCGAAGTTCGCCTGTACGAGCACGCCTAAAGTGTAGCCGCCTTCATCCAGCCTTCTCGAGGCAGTTCCGGTGCCGCCCTTGAACCCAAACAGGCCCATACTGGTGCCTCCGCCGACGTTCCCTTCGGCAACCCTGCCGGACGAAGCCCCGTTCAGCGCCCCGTACACGTGGGGTTCTCGCACGTGAAAGCCGTTGATGTCGTTCAGAAAGCCGTCGTAGGTCTCGGCGACGACCGGAAGCAGCCACGGTTGCGGCGCGTGGCCCTGCGAAACCGACCATTTGATGAGCGCGTCGCGTACGGTTCCAACGCTGTGCGTGTTGGTGATCATCACAGCACCCTCGAGAAACCCCGATTCCTCTATCCAGGCCGTCCCCGTTATCTCCCCGTTACCTTTGAGAACGCATGTACCGGCAAACACCGGATCGCCGTCTCTTCGGGTCGACACCGCCGTTACCCCCGTCCGCACCGGACCCTGTCCGACGACCAGCGGCCCGTCGCCATAAATCAGGGTGGTGTAACCGACCGCGACGCCGGGTACATCGGTGATGGCGTTGTGCGGACCGGGAGTGCCCCCGAACGGCACGCCGAGGTCGCGCTCTCTAGGCACGCGTCAAGCCTCCGGTAGATGCACGTAAGCGAAGCGTGAGGTGCGTGGCTGCCGTTGGGCATCGGTCCATTGAGCATCGGTCATAGGGAACTCCTTAGCGTCCGATCAGGGCCTAAAGCTGAGGTTCGGGGCGGCTGAAGCCTATTTTGCCATACCGTTTGCCCCCCCGTGAGGTGCAGTGCAGACGGAAAGTATGGGAAACGTACGTCGGCTGAACCCTCTCACTCGAGGACGGTCTTTTTCCGGTAGGCCCCGAACCTGCTGGCAGCTCGAGCCCGCACCAGCGGTCAATTACGCCGCTAAACCGAGCTCGAGCTAGACCGAACTCGGTACGAAACGGCCCGAACTCAAGCCCGCGAGACATATCCGTTGTGCAATTCCACGTAACGTAACAGGGCAACATACAAATCTGATAGGAGAAACGCATGGCTATCGAACATAAACGGTTGGGCAAGCACGGGGTTCTGGTCAGCAACTTGTGCCTCGGTACGATGAACTTCGGGTGGCAGACTTCTCAGGAAGACGCATTTAAGATTATGGACCGTGCCCTCGAGCTGGGTATCAATTTTTTCGACACTGCCGACGTGTACGGTTCGGGTGGTGAGCAGGGCGATACCGAGATCATCTTGGGTAACTGGTTTGCCCAGGGGGAGGGTCGCCGCGACGCGGTGGTGCTGGCGACCAAAGTCTACAATCCGGTAACGCGTAAGGAAAACCGCGCCGAACCCAACACCGACGGGCGCAGCCTGTCGGCGATGAAGATCAAAAAGCACTGCGAGGGGTCGCTCAAGCGGTTGCAAACGGACTGGATCGACATCTATCAGATGCACCATATCGACCGCGACTGCCCCTGGGACGAAATCTGGAACGCGTTCGGCGCGCTTACGCAGCAGGGCAAGGTCGTCTATACCGGCTCGAGCAACTTTGCCGGTTGGGACATCGCTACAGCGTGTCAGGAAGCCTCGAAACGCGGTATGACGGGCCTGGTCAGCGAGCAGAGTATCTATCACCTCGACAACCGCACCGTCGAACTCGAGGTCGTTCCGGCGTGTGACCACTACGGTTTGGGCCTGATCCCGTGGAGTCCGCTCGGTGGGGGTCTCTTGGGCGGCGTGCTCGGCAAAATCGAGAGTGGTCGCCGGATGAGCGAAGGGATGACCAAACAGATCGAAGCGAAACGGGAGCCGTTGGAGCGTTACGAGGCGCTCTGCCAAGAGCTGGGTGAAGAACCCGCGACCGTGGCGCTGGCGTGGCTTTTACACAACCCGGTCGTCACCGCGCCGATTATCGGGCCGCGTACGCTCGAGCAGCTCGAGAGCGCCGTGCGCGGGGCCGAGGTTACGCTGGACGAAGCCACGCTTACCAAGTTGGACGACATCTTTCCGGGTCCGGGCGGCGAAGCGCCCAACGCTTACGCCTGGTAGTACGGGTAAGGGATGGGTTGGGCGGTTGAACTTGCGCCCTAAGCTTCTACACGGCCTCGCGGAATACGTCAAACTAAGGACGTCGATCCGAATCTGGACGTGCTCGAGCGGCTGAGCAGAGGAGCGCGTGGTACCCTGTGCGTGAGAGACGACCGTCAGCTTGTTGCAGCTGACGGTCGGATGAAAGCGAAAAAGAGAGGGTGTTATGGAAGATATTCGCGTACTTGCCGTTATTACACTCGCCATTATCGGCTTCGGTATGGTGCCGCTTCTTGGCGCGCTGTTACCCAGAGATGACGGCGACGACGAACAGAGCTAAAGCTAGACCTGGCTTACAGAACCTCGCCACCCTAGAAACCTCAGTCCAGTTCCGGCGACCGCCGGATACGGTAGCCCGATCCCTCGACTACGGCTTGACCGTGGTCGCCCGGTCGGGCGTCCTGTACCCCGCTCCGACTGAGAACATCGTAAAGGCGTCCGGTTTTAACTGAGACCCATTCCTGCCGGAGCGGGGTGACTTGTTTGCAGATGACCTCGATACCGTAAGCGGGCTCCCTTCGGGGCGGCGGGGGCGGTGAGGGTGGCGTGTCCGTATAGCTGGGCGAGCGGCGTCGGCTAAGTCGGGGCAGGAGCCAGAAGCCCAGCGCTGCCACCGCTGCGCCGAGCACGAGCTGGTCGGTTACGAGATAGGCCGCTACCCCCAGCACGAGCGCGACCAACATCCGGACCCCGACGCTCACGGCTCCTCCGGTCGTCGTCGCACGGCCTTCCGGAGCCTTTGCAGGTCGTGGGCGTGTCCCAAGTTATCTTCACCGAGGGGGGTCTCGAGCACCATCGGGACGCCCTTGAAACGTGGGTCGCGGGCGAGCGCGACGAACGTCTCCAAGCCGATCTCGCCCGCGCCCAGGTTGGCGTGACGGTCACGGTGACTGCCGAGGCCGTAAAGCGCGTCGTTGAGGTGCCAGCAGCGGAGCCGCCCAAACCCGACGCTACTGCCGAAGGCTTTCAAAAACGCTTCCAAACCCTCCTCGGTGTGGACCGGATAACCGGCGGCAAAGGCGTGGCAGGTATCTAGACAAACGCCCAGCCGCTCGCTCTGGTCGCAGCGGGCGATGATGGCGGCGAGGTCTTCGGCGCGGCTGCCGAGTACCGTACCCTGACCGGCGGTGTTCTCGAGCCACACCTGTACGCTGTCGGCTTCAGCTAGTACCAAATCGAGCGAACGGGCCACCGCGTCCAGACCCGCGTCCGTGCCCGCGCCTAGATGTGCGCCCGGATGCAGCACCAGGCCGCCTATCTCGAGCTGCGCGCAACGTGCCAGCTCATCTTTGAGGGTAACTTTAGACCGCTCGAGCGTTTCAGGGTTCGTTGCCGCCAGATTGATCAGATACGACGCGTGCGCGACTACCGGCGGGTCTCCGTGCGCGGCGCGCGCCGCGTGATAGGCCGCGATCTTAGCTTCGGCGAGCGGTTTGGCGTACCAGCGGCTGGCGTTTTTGACAAAAATCTGGAGGGCGTCCGCGCCGATAGCTGCGGCGTTGGCGAACGCCTGACTGACGCCGCCCGCCGTGGACACGTGCGCGCCGAGGCGCGCCATCAAACCTGCCTCATTAGAAGGAAGCGCGCGCGTATTGCGGCGGTACTTCGCTACCCTCAGCCCCGAGTCCGGCGGCGGCGCGTAGCGGCCAGTAGGGGTCGCGGAGGAGCGCGCGGGCTAGAAACACCAGGTCGGCCTGCCCGGTTCGGAGCAAGGTGTCGGCCTGCGCCGCGCCGGTAATCAGCCCGACCGCGCCGGTAGCGACCCCGGCCTCGCGCCGCACCTGTTCGGCGAGCCCGACCTGATACCCCGGACCCACCGGGATCTCGACGTTCGGCACGGCCCCGCCCGACGAGCAGTCGATCAGGTCAACGCCCCGGTCTTTTAGGAGTTTGGCGACGGCGACCGAATCATCTACGCTCCAGCCGCCCTCGCGCCAGTCGGTAGCGGAGAGCCGGACGAAAAGTGGCAGGTCTTCGGGCCAGACGGCGCGGACGGCCTCAGTGGTCTCGAGCAACAGCCGTACCCGGTTTTCAAACGGGCCGCCGTAACGGTCGCTGCGGGTATTCGACAGGGGCGACAAAAAGCTGTGTAGTAGGTAGCCGTGGGCGGCGTGCAGTTCGACGACCTTAAAACCGGCCTCCAGCGCGCGCTTCGCCGCGTCTACGAACGCGCCCGTAACGGTCTGAATTCCCTTATCATCTAACGTGTGTGGTTCGGGATAGCCCTCGGCAAACGCGTCCGTCGTCGGGCCGACGATACTCCAGCCGCCTTCAGCTTCGGGTACCGCGCCGCGCCCCTCGGCCCAGGGGCGGTAGGTACTCGCTTTACGACCCGCGTGCGCGAGCTGAACTCCCGGCACCGCGCCGTGCGCTTCTAAAAAGTGGTTGATACGCGCGAGCGGCCCGATATGGTCGTCTTTCCAAAGTCCCAAATCCTGCGGTGAGATGCGGCCCCGCGCCTCGACCGCGGCAGCCTCGGTCAACACCAGCCCCGCGCCCCCGACCGCCCTCGAGCCCAGATGAACGAAGTGCCAGTCGTTAGCAAAACCGTCTTCGGCGCTGTACTGGCACATCGGCGAGACGGCGACGCGGTTACGCAAAGTTACGCTGCGGAGCGTCAGCGGAGAAAAAAGGGTCATAACCGCTTGTACCTTGAAAGCTCTCTCTCCCATGTTGCCCCGAGACCTCACTCCAATATCTCAACCTGACGACTTACCCTGATGCCTCGTCCCGGCGCGCGGGCACGGTCGGAGCAGTTCCTGCCTCCCCCGAAACCGCGCCCTGACACATAACCCTCTCTTACACCCCGATTTATAGCCGCGTGTATGAGCGCGCACGAATTTGTACACACCACCATCTCAGCTGTTACAATCTTCAGAAGCTATGGCGTCGTCTCCATCCCTATCCCCTCGGTTACGCAGATGAGCGTTTCGGTCGGTCGTCCCCGCAAAAGCCGTGAACGAGAGTCGAGCCCGTCGGGAAGGCCCAAACGGGACTGGGGCAGCTTGTTTTTTACGGTCATCGCGCTCGTGGGCGGTTTTCACGCGCTGCTGATGCTGGGTTTGGAGGGCAGCCGTTTGGTCTATACGAGCCGTGAAGTAACGCGGCTCGGGGCCGATATCGGCGTGCTGCAAGAAGATATCCAGACGCTTCAGGCAGTCGTCAGACACCGTAACGACCCGGTCTTCCGCGAACAACTCGCCCGCGCGCAGGGCTTTATCCAACCCGACGAGACGCGCATCCTGACCCGCACACCCTAATTACACCTGATTGACGCTGCCCCCGCCGGTCCTGGCCCACACACATGCGGCGGTGTTCCCTGAATCGGTATGCTGGTGCTATGAAAAAGGCACATCTGTGATCAAACGACCCGACGATACGCTCGAGTGGATGAACGAACTTACCGCCGAGATGGAAGAACGCCGCAAACGCGTTCACCGCGGCGGCGGCGAGGCGCGACAAAAAAAACAACGTGATGCGGGCAAACTGAGCGCGAGAGAGCGGATCGCGCTACTTTTGGACGAAGGCTCGTTTGTCGAACTCGGCGTTTTTACCGAACACGCAGGCTTCGAGATGATGCGCGGCCTCGACGCACCCGGTGAAGGGGTCGTTACCGGTTACGGTACCGTTTCAGGTCGGACGGTGTTCGTGTTCAGCCAGGACTTTACCGTGCTGGGCGGGTCTCTGGGCAAGATGCACGCACAAAAGATTGCCAAAATCATGGACCTAGCCGTCAAAACGGGTGCGCCGATTGTGGGCCTTAACGATTCGGCGGGCGCGCGCATCCAGGAGGGCGTCGATTCTCTGTCCGGCTACGGCGAGGTCTTCTACCGCAACGCCGTCTATTCGGGTGTGGTGCCGCAGATCAGCGCCATTTTGGGGCCGTGCGCCGGGGGCGCGGTTTACAGCCCTGCGCTCACAGATTTTGTGCTGATGAGCCGGGGCAGTTCATACATGTTTATCACCGGCCCCGAGGTGATCAAATCTGTTACCAAAGAGACCGTGACCTTTGAGGGTCTCGGCGGCGCGGACGTTCATGGGCGCAAGTCGGGCGTCGCGCACTTTGAAGCCGACGGCGACGAGGCGGTGCTGGCGACCATCCGTGAACTGCTGTCATACCTGCCACAGTCCGCGAAAGAACAACCGCCCTTTAAGCAGACCGAAGACCCGGAGACGCGCGAAACGCCCGAACTGCTCAGCATCGTCCACCCCGACCAGCGCCGCCCTTACCCGATGCTCGAGGTTGTTCGGGCAGTGGTAGACGACAAACATTTTCTCGAGGTTCAACCCGACTTCGCCAAAAATATCTTGTGCGGTTTCGCCCGCTTGGGCGGTCAGGCGGTCGGCGTCGTCGCCAACAACCCACGGCACCTGGCGGGCACGCTCAACATCGACGCGTCGGATAAGGCTGCCCGCTTTATCCGTACCTGCGACTGCTACAACGTACCGGTCGTAACCTTCGTCGATGTGACCGGCTTCATGCCGGGGGTCGCGCAGGAACATGCGGGCATTATCCGGCACGGCGCGAAGATGCTCTACGCCTACGCCGAGGCGACGGTCCCCAAAATCACGCTCATCGTCCGCAAAAGCTACGGCGGCGCGTATCTGGCGATGAACTCGCGCGACATGGGCGCGGACGTGGTGCTGGCGTGGCCGACTTCGGCGGTCGCGGTGATGGGCGCGGAGGGGGCCGCCAATATCATCTACCGGCGCGAGATCAAAGGGTCAACCAACCCGGAGAGCACGCGCGCCGCCAAAATCGCCGAATACAAAGAGCGTTTTGACAACCCATATTGGGCGGCGGGGCGCGGTTACATCGACGATGTGATCGACCCGAAAGGGACGCGGCAGCACCTGATCCGGCATCTGCGGATGCTTAGGGAAAAAGAGGAGGCGCGGCCTTATAAGAAGCATGGAAACATGCCGCTATAGCAATAACTGCTCTCTGATGTTGCAAATTACGTTGGATAACCGTACCGATTAAGATAGGAGTCACGTTGCTTGAAAGCCTTGCAGACATTGAAGCTCTCGTAATTCAGTGTCGCTCTGATCAATCCAGGGAATATACGACGGAAGCTATTCTTTGTTACCGTTCTGGTTTCTGGTGCTTACAGGTCTGCAATTGTGAGTATCTGGATTGCTGTAGTCTTCGATCTTGTAGACAAAATTAGAGAGTTGGCTTTATCCGGTGACAGTGCCGCCAAAGATTTAGCGTCCCAATACGAGAATTACACTTCTCAGATAGAACAGGGAAACCCACAGGGATTCAAAAGTGCGTTAGAGTTTGAGCGAAATATCCTTTCGACTTGCAAAGAGCGCCTACAGTTCTTTGATGCTCAACAGTTTACTGACTTATTACGCTTGAAAGAAGATAGACATAGGTGCGCGCATCCATCATTTCAGCAAGTTGGAGTTCCGTACCACCCATCAGCTGAACAGGCTCGGCTTCATATCCGAAATGTTGTTGTTTACGTCTTGTCACAACCGCCTGTACAAGGCAAGGCAGCTCTGGCAGAGCTGAAAACCTTAGTTAGCTCTAAATATTTTCCAGCTGAAACGGCGAAAGTAGCTGTGCAGCTCAAGAATTCAGGTCTCAAAAATCCTTCTGATGCACTGAAGAAGGGCTTTGTTGATGAACTTGTCTTCGGATTTTTTGAAGACGGTAACTCACTATTCTACAATAAGAACGTTTTCTCGGCAGCAAACACTATGTTTGAAATGTATCCTGATTTTGTAGAGAACAGATTGAAAACTCAGTTGAATAAGGTAATCAAGAATGCGTCTGATAATAAGCTCCAAGCTGGAGCATCTTTTGTCACAAATGTCACTTCCTCATGGAGAATTTTAGAGGACGCGTCCAGAGATAAAATAGCTGCGTTTGTAGAGAAGGGGGCAACATCAGAAATACTTGGTCGCCTAGATAAGCTGTCAAAAATCGACGAGCTCAAACCGATAGTGATCAAGCGTGTCAACAATCTGGAGGAAAGCGAACTCATTGCCGGAGTTAGCAACTACGGCTTAAAATCCCTAGCGAAGGATAGAGCCTTGCATTTTCTCTCGGAAGCAGGTTCTTGGAATCACGTCAACAGTTTGTTTGCAAGACTCATATTTCCGTTATTTGACACTTTTGACAAGGAAGATATAGAAAAGGTTATCAAGATGCCTTTGGAGACCGGTGCAGACTTAATTGGTGCAGATGAGTATTCGCTTTTCATCAAACGGGTGCGGAAGTCTAATCTATTTCTCGACCACGAACTAAACCAACTCCTTATAGAGAACGAGGCGGAATATCTTGTACCGCAGGTAGAGGGTACGTGAGCCAACAAAACATGAGGGCAACGATAGAGAGAGCATCTAACCGTCCTATGGGATGGGCTACGCGAGTAATACTATTAGCTCCAAACGCAAAAACGGTTGGCAAACAAAATAGGCTCGAGATTTGCATTCGGATAGATTCGTTCAGGAGGTCGCAATGGCGCAGTCACTTAAAGATAAAGTCGTTCTGATTACCGGCGCGAGTTCGGGAATCGGCGCGGCGACGGCTAGGCTTCTCGCCGAATCAGGCTGCAAATTGGCGCTGGTGGCTCGGCGAAAAGACAGGCTCGAGGCGCTCGCTGCCGAGCTTGCTACCGACACCCTCAGTCTCGAGGTCGATGTCACGCGCGCTGAAGACGTAACGGAGATGGTCGAGGGGACCGTTGAACACTTCGGGCGGATCGACGTGCTGTTTGCCAACGCTGGCATCTACATTGCTGGTGAGGTCGCCGAGGGTAATCCGGACGCCTGGGCGCAACTTACGGACGTCAATATCAACGGCGTGCTCCGCAGCGTCCGCGCTGTGCTGCCTCACATGATGGCGCAGAAATCCGGCGACATCGTCGTAACCAGCAGCATCTCGGGGTCTGTCGACATCCACTGGGAGCCCGTCTACAGCGCCTCTAAACACGCTGTGCAGAGTTTTGTGCATACGCTCCGTCGTCAGGTTGCGCCGCACAATATCCGCGTGGGCGCAGTTGCGCCGGGGATGGTCGCCAACGAACTGTGGGGGTTTGAAGACCAGGCTGAAATTGACGCGAAGGTAAATGAACACGCCAGCCTTACCTCGGAAGATGTGGCAGAGGCGGTGGTTTTTATGCTCAGCCGTCCGCCGCACGTAACGATTCGTGACCTTGTGTTGTTGCCGCAACAACAAGATATATAACGGAACATGAAACAGGTGCATTGACCACAACTGGCGTAACGGGTCAATGAGCAATAGCAGGCGTGAGATTTGATCTTATGAAGAACATGGGAAAATACCTCTGCAGGAATCGGATCTGGCTCACACATAGATCAGAGTAGACTTGAAGAAAGGCTTAATATGCGGAATGAGGATGATTTAGTGAGTCTTTCGGGGATGTTACCTGCCCTTACTGGGACAGCAACTGCTATAACTCAGACAAATCTTTCCGGTCTGTATCTACTATCTGCTTGCTCATTTGCAAGGCAGGTGAAGAGCTTAGAAGCAGAAAACGAGGGAAAGGAATTTGCGGAGTTTTGGGAAGAGATTTTCGGATACGCTTCTGCTACTATTTTGACCACAGTTGCTGCATTGGAATCGTATATAAATGAGTTTTTCACAGATGCTTACAACAATTTTGAAACGGTTGATAAACATACACTTTCTATAGTCACCGAGGCGTATGAATTAAAGAGAATACTTGAGAAATTTGGTCTTGCTCTGAGGCTCAAAAAGTTGAGCGAATTTAAGAAGGGAGACCGTATTTTTCAGAATGTCCAGTTGCTAATAGACCTTCGTAACGCACTTGTGCATTTCAAGCCAGAGTGGGGTAACGAACAGAAAGAACACGCTAAGCTGTCAGGTAAACTTAGAGGGCGTTTCGAGGCAAGTCCTTTCCTTAGTGACAGCAGATTGTTTCCGAAAGCTTGGGCAAGTCATGGCTGCTGCGTATGGGCAATAGAATCAACGATGGCCTTTATCGAAGAGTTTGAAAACAAGACTGAATCGCTCAAAAGGCTTGAGATGTTCAAACCTCGCTTCATTTACCAATGAACTGCTGAAATCTACAAAAGGGCAGGCGCGAGTCACCTCAAGCCTGCCCCTAATATCTCTAACCCTGCACGTCCAGATACCCCCGCGCCGCCAACTCATCTAAGACCTGCACCACGCTCTTCTTGATGCTGTCGCGGTCGGTGCGAAGCGTGATTTCAGGATTATCGGGCGCTTCGTAAGGGTCGTCGATGCCGGTGAAACCTTTGATTTCGCCTGCACGCGCTTTTTTGTATAGCCCTTTGGGGTCGCGGTCTTCGCATACGTCGAGCGGCGTATCGACGAACACCTCGAGAAACTCGCCCTCGTCTACGAGTTGCCGGACCAGTTCGCGGTCGCGGCGGTATGGTGAGATAAAAGCTGTCAAGACGATGGTACCGCCGTCGACGAAGAGCTTGGCGACCTCTCCGATACGGCGGATGTTCTCCTCGCGGTCGTCGGGGCTAAAACCCAGATTTTTATTCAGGCCGTGCCGAACATTGTCACCGTCGAGCAAATAGGTGTGGTAGCCGCGCGCGTGAAGGGCCTGCTCGAGGGCGTTGGCGACCGTCGACTTGCCCGCGCCCGAAAGCCCGGTAAACCACAAGATGCAGGGCCGCTGCTTTTTAAGCGCCCCGCGCTCCCTTTTCGACAGGGTTTGGTTGTGCCAGACGATGTTATCTGCTGTAATGCCGGACATTAAGCGGGCTGCTCCTTACGGTAGGCGTTGATTAAGACCTCGGCGACTTCTGGGCGAGAGAACTCGGGCGGTGGCAACTGACCGTTCGAGAGCATCTCCCGAACTTTGGTACCGGAGAGGTGAACACGTTCTTCAGGGGTGGAGGAGGTCGTTTTCGGCGTCGCCATCTGCTGCGTGCGTTTGCAGTAAAAGGCGTGCTCGAACTTCATCGGAGTGATCAGCAAGTCGCCGTCATTTAGTTCGTTAAAAATGAGCTGCGCGTCGTAGGTACCGTAGTAGTCGCCGACGCCCGCGTGGTCGCGTCCGACGATGAGGTGGGTGCAACCGTAGTTTTGCCGTGAGATCGCGTGCAAGATCGCCTCACGCGGGCCGCCGTAACGCATCGCTGCCGGGTAAACGCCGAGCAGCACCTTGTCTTTGTTGTAGTAGCGGTCGATGAGGATGTTGTAGCACTGCATCCGCACCGACGCGGGTACGTCGTCGGATTTGGTGGTACCGACGAGCGGGTTGATAAACAGGCCGTCGACGCCCTCTAAGGCGATTTTGGTGATGTACTCGTGCGCCCGGTGGATCGGGTTGCGCGTCTGAAAAGCGACGACGGTTTCCCAGCCCTTTTCTTCAAACATGGCTCGAGTCTCTTTGGGCGTGAGTTTGTAGGTGTCGAACTCGCCCTTGGGCAATTCGCCCACCAGCGACACCGGCCCACCTAAATAGACGCTGCCTGCCTCCATCATCGCCGCGACGCCGGGGTGTTTGGCGTCGGTCGTGCGGTAGACGTTTTCGGCTTCACGGGTCTGGTCGGGGCGGTACACGTCGGTGATGCTCATAACCGCGAGAATGTCGCCGCCCGTTGTGAGCGCGATCTCTTGGCCTGCCGGGTACTGACCGGCGACCTCTTCCTTGACCTGAAGCGTGATGGGAACGCTCCAAACAGTGCCGTTCTCGAGCCGCATGGTCGAGACGATACTCTCGTAATCGGCTTCGCCGACAAAGCCTTCCAGCGGGCTGTAGATGCCGGTGGCGAGGCACTCGAGGTCGGCTAGACTGCGTTCTGAAAGTTCCAAGCGGGGGTGGCCTTGGGCACGCTTCAGAGCTTCGGTGCGGGCGCTCCCGGTCAGGGTGCGGTCGACGAGGATGCCGCCGTGGGGTGCAATCGTGGGCATAAAACTCCTTTTTGGGCGACCGGGCAAGCTTTGGGCCACCTTAGTAACGCTATCCTAACAACTCCGCCCGGTTACCCGATTGTCTTTTGACCGACTTCGGTGGCTTTGGCGAATAACGCGTCGCTTTTCGTAACGATAAAGTGTGGGTTGAGCAAGTTTTCCTTGTTGTAGCGGAGCGGCCCGCCCCCCGGTTCACGGACAAAGGCTCCGGCTTGCTCGGCGACGCACTGCGCGGCGGCGGTGTCCCACTCCATCGTCGGGCCGAAACGCGGGTACAGGTGCGCCTGCCCGTCGGCAACCAGGCAGAGTTTGAGCGATGAACCTATCGAGACAAGTTCGACGGCGGTGTCTTTTTCGAGGTCGCCGACCAACGCTCCGGTCGCTGCGCCTGCGTGCGACCGGCTCGCCACCAACTTGAGCGTACCACCGCCATAGTCGGAGGCTTCGATAGGCGTCTCCATACCCGTACCCTTAAACGCCCCGACGCCTGCTGCGGCCCAGTAGGTGAGCTTTAGTGCGGGCGCGTAGACGACGCCGAAAACCGGCGCGCCGTCTTCGATAAGCGCGATGTTGACGGTAAACTCACCGTTTTGTTTGATAAATTCTTTGGTGCCGTCGAGTGGATCGACGAGCCAGAACCGTCCCCAGTTTTTGCGTTCGGCGTAGGGCAGATGCTTGGACTCTTCGGACAAGATAGGAATATCTGGCGTCAGCGACTGCAACTGCTCCAAGATGACCTTGTTCGAGGCGAGGTCGGCTTTGGTCAGCGGCGAGTTGTCGGCTTTGGTTACGGTACCGAAATCGTCACCTTCATAAACCTGCATAATAGCGGCTCCGGCGGTTTCGGCGGCTTTGATAAGTTGTGGCGCGAGCGCCCCTGGTGACTCCATAAAAACTCCTCAAGGTAAAAGGCTGCATCTTGGCAGCCCCCGGTTAGCCCATCGTACCGGCTCAGTGGCGGTTTTCGGCGTACGCCTGCTCGAGCACACCGACGAGCTTTTCGGCCAACACGTCGCGGGCGAAGCGGTCGCGGGCGAGCTTGTGCGCCTTTTCACCTGCGTCTTTAAGCCACGCTTCGTCGCGCAGCGCCCGCAGCAGCGCGTCTTTGGCGGCATCCATATCGTGGGGATGGAGGACGAGCCCCGCACCCGTCTCACGCAAGATATCCGCCTGCCAGCCGCCATAGTTGATCATCACAGGTCTGCCCGCCGCCAGGCCGTCGAAAAACTTGTTGGCCGAGTTGTCCCACATCTCTTTTAGGTCGATAAACAGTGACGAGGCAAAGGTCGCTGCCGACAAGATCGCTGGAACCTGATTTTTCGGCACCTTGCCGGGCATAAAAAAGGTTTCGTTGAGGACGCCCAACTCTTGCGCGCGGTTACGGATAAGCTCTTCGGTCTGACCCCCGCCGATTACGGCAAACCTTACCTCGGGAGCCTCGGCGCGCACTTTCGCGGCTAGGTCGGCGAGGTAGGTGACGCCGTTGATCTGGCCCAGCGTACCGATATAGACGATTAGGGGCCGGTCGCCGAGCCACGCGTTCTGCGCCCGGTACGCCTCACCCACCGACGCCGGGACGTCGAAAAGTGCGAGGTCCGAGCTGTTGGGGACGACGTGAACACGCTCCGCCGGATAACCGGTGCGAACCACGCCGTCTTTCATCCCTGGAGAGAGCGCGACCACGTGGGCGGCGTTACGGTAGGCGAAACGCTCGAGCCATTCGGCGGCGGCTATCGCGGGCCGCCCCTTAAGTGCGCCCATCGCAATCGGCAGTTCGGGCCAGAGGTCGCGGATTTCAAAAACCATCGGTACCTTTTGCCGTTTCGAGGCCCAGACTGCGGGTAGCGCGATGGTTAGGGGTGTGCTGGTGGCGAAGATAACGTCGGCTTTGATCGCGTTGGCTTTTCGCGCCGCACCATAAGCGAATTTATAAAACGCTCTGACCCGTTCCTGCGCGCTCATATCGTTCGAGTAGGGGACCGGGAGCCAGTGGACACGGATACCCGCTTCGGTCGAAACGCGCCAACCGCTACCCGGAGGCGCGAGCCGGTCGGCGGTAATCAGATTGACCTCGTGACCGCGCTCGACAAAACGTCGCGCCATCTCGTGCGAGCGGATGCTGCCCGGTACCGAGGGGGTGTGAAAATACTGGTGGATATAGGTAATTTTCATCTCGAACCACTTCCAGTGGTGTGGGTCGCCGCCTGAAACTTCGCCTCGAGTGTATTGACTACACCCCGGATATCGTACTCGCTTCTAACCCGTTGTCGGCCCCGCCGACCCTGTTCCAAACGCGCCGGTTCGCTGCGGACGAGTTCGGTTACGGCCCGGACGATACTCTCTACGTCGCTCGGAGCGATCAGCTGCCCCGCCCCCCCGTTGAGGAGTTCTTGGGTACCGCCGACGTCGGTAGCGATAGCCGGTAGCCCGTACGACATCGCTTCGATCAGCGCCACCGAAATACCTTCGTGCAGGCTCGGCAGGATAAAGGCGTCGTAGCGGCCCTCGGCATATTGGCTTAAAAGCGCGTTGTGGTCGACGTTGCCCAAAAACGTCAGCTGCTCGGTGATGGCGAGGGCTGCGGCTTGTCCCTGAAGCGGCCCCAACTGCCCACCCGCTCCGGCGAAACTGACGTGGACGTAAATACCCTGCTCTTTAAGGCGCGCGACGGCCCCCAGTAAAAATCGCTGTCCTTTGCGCGGGATCAGTGTGCCGGTGCAGACGAGCCGCAGCTGAACCCCGTCGGGGGGCGTGGTGCGCTGAACTTCGGCCTCGCTGAGCGGGACACCCATCCGGATAACCGCAGCTTTTTCTTCCAACTGTGGTCCGGCAATCCCACGGGCGAGCTCGAGACCGTCTTGTGAGATAAAACGTGCGAAGCGGGCGGACTCGAGTTTCGCCCGGAACGCGTTCGGGGCGTCGGCAATGTCCCAGCGGTGTGCGGTAAAACTCCACGGCACCCCGCTCACCTCACCGGCGATCATCGCAGCCGTAGCCGCGACCGAAGCCCAGTACGCGTGAATGTGGTCAGCCTCCCAGCGGCGGGCAAGCCGGGCCAGCCACAACGCCTTAGGAAACGAACCGAGATTTTTTCTCCGCACGAGATTGTTTTGACCCTTGAGCACCCTTGACAACGCGCTCATCGCCTTAAGGGGGGCCCGGGCAACCTCGGGCGTCGCGCCGAGGACCGGCCTCGAGAGCAGGGACGCATATTCGGTGATAGGTAAAAAAGGTTCGGCGTCGGAATGGGGTACCGGTGTGCGGCTCGTCATCGGTACGAGCCGCACCTCATGACCCCGGTCGATAAGTTCGCGGACTTCGGGAATGGCGAACACTTCGGTGGTGCCGTAAGGGAGCGAGGCAGTGACGTAGATGATCTTCATATGACGTACGTGGCTGTATCAGGAAAGACCGACATAAACCGAAAACACGATTGCAAACGGGCGGAACTACGCATCGGCACCTTGCCAGTCGGGTAAAAGAACCTTTAGATATTGGGGAATGATCGTCTCCTCGGAAAACTCGAAAGCTCTGTTGCGAAGCTCCGGGCGGGGAGTGGGTTCGTTCAGCGTCGCCAAAATAGCCTGAGTGAGCGCCTCGACGTCGCCTACCGGAACGAGCGGCGCGAGCTGTCCCCCCTTAAGAATCTCCGCCGGACCGCTCGGGCAGTTGGTGCTTACCACCTTACACCCACACGCCATCGCCTGAATCAGCGCCCCCGGCAGCCCTTCAAAACGTGACGAGAGGACGAACAGGTCGGCTCGGGCCATAAACGCAAAAGGATTGTCGGCGAAACCGGGCAGCGACACGTCTTCGGCGACGCCCAACTCCGCAGCCAACGCCTCGAGGTTGGCCCGCTGCGCGCCCTCACCCAAGATGATGAGCCGCGCTGCCTGCACCCGGTGAACTCCAGCGAACGCGCGGATCAGCGTACCGAAATCCTTTTGCCCTGCGAGTCGCCCCACGCCCAGCAGCACGGGCGGTCTCGCTGTTGACCTACCTGCGTTCTCGTTCAGCCACGGATGCTCGGGTGCGAGGCGGGCACGCTTAAGTAGACTGCTCGTTACTACGGGGTTGTAGATCGTGTGGACGCTTTTCGGGTCTAGCTTAACAAAATCTTGAAGGTCGTCTGCAACACCCTGAGATACCGCGACATGGGCGTTCGCCAACGGGTAAAAAAGTTTTACCGCCGCCTTTAACGAACGCTGCCTGAGCGCAGCCGTTCGGTAGGGAAAGAGCATATTAGATTCGCGGATCACAATCCTGGTACGGACACGCGCCAACCGGCAGCCTAGCAGCGCAACCACGCTGGCGTGGTTGAGCGTCGCCAGCAGCGCTTTTGGCTGGTGCTGGCGCAAGTAGCGAACGAGCCGAGGCAGACTAGCCGCCACCCCCGACGATTTGAGATCGACAACGTTAACTTCGGGTGCTACTTGCTCGAGATAAGGACCTCTAGCTTCAGCGAGTACCAAGTCTGTATTCAACCCACGTTTGGCAAATCCCGAAGCCAGGTTAACCATCATGCGTTCAGCGCCGCCGCCGTCCAAATTCGGCAGGTATAGAGCGATGTTGGTATCAGGACGTTTCATAAAGCCTTTCTCGAGCTGTTTGGAGGTTTTGTCCAAAGTGGCTCCTAATTTCCGAACCAGCCCAGTAGTTGCAACATTATCTTTGCTGCTAGCGGTAGAGAAGCCTATTAACCTGCTTTTGAAACGGCGCAGGAAGGTAGCCACCGAACGTCTTCAGCATCCAGAGACCATCTTTACCCAGAAAAAGCTTGGGGGCAAACCAGATCATTGAGAGAAGCGTTGCTCCTACGAGGCCAGCCGAAATAAACAACACGGAGATATCGGCCCAGCCGAATCCACGCAAAAACCCGGCTAAAGCCCAGGTTTCACAGAATACAATAACCGTAAAGACCGCCGCTGGAAGATGAATTCTGAAAAACTGTATCCAAGTCGTATCCGTGATACTGAAACTGAGCTGCGCCATAGAGAAGAAATTAAGGGTAATGGCGACGCTTACCCCTACCGTAACACCAACAATGCCGTAGTAATGGCCGAAAAAGGCTCCGGCAACAATCATGACTGAGAACAAAAACTGCCTGAGCGCCCTTTGAAAAACGATACCGGCACTTCGGCAAAGCGAATCTCCCATCTTGTAACTCGTCCTGAAAAGCATCGTCACTGCAAAGATTTTGAAGGGCACGATTACATCGCCCCACTGTTTGCCGACAAGCACACTTACGAATTCAGGGGCCAAGATAAAGAGAAAGGCGCTCATAGGCATTACGACTAAGGCGATAGCCACCACGCCGCGGCGGTAGACTGCACCTAAAGTTTTGGGCTGGTCTTGCACTTTTGCCATGGCGGTATAGAGTACGGAGTCTAAAACTTGCCCAAAATACTGTGATGGCAAAACCATCAGCTGATACGCTCTGCCGTATAAGCCTACCGCTCTAGCGCCGAGCGTTGCTCCGACGATCAAATTGTCCGACGTGTTGGCGAGTCGGTTGAAGATTTGTCCAAGGGTTACACCCGTCCCAAACGAGAGAAGATCGGTGAGTGCACGTTTGTTAAGCTGGAACGCGAAGCTGTGGGGCGACGCCTTCAGGTACAAAAGACTTGTCATGAGTGATTGACTCAGCGACGCCCAAACGAGAGCCCAGACACCGAAACCGAATGCCGCCAGACCGACTCCAATAAGGCCGTAACCGACGACGTAAGTTGCGGCGTTGATCTTAGCTTTGATCTTAAAGTTGAGGTTGCGGTAGTTGAGCGCGCGCGCCACTAGACCAAAGCTATTTAAGATAAACAAAAAAGATAGGCCCCGCAGCACAGCGACGAGTCCCTGAACATCAAAGAAACTAGCGAAGACGGGAGCGAAAACCCAAGAGAGCCCGGTTAACACGGCCCCTAAAATAATCGTCAGGGTAAACCCTGATTGAATATGCTCGGGCCTCAGTTCACGCCTTTGAATGATAGAAGGCCCGATGCCCAGCTGATAAAAAAGCCCCGCAAAGACCGTTAGAATGTTGGCAATGTTGACTAGACCAAATTCAGCCGGTGTCACCAGGCGCGACAAGATGGCGAACACCAAAAAGTGTAGCGTGGCTTGGATGCCGGTACTCGAGAAAGACCAAAAAAACCCGACAATGGTGCTGTGAGTAAGACCTTTTTTACCCTTACTTGTTACTTGACCTTCTGCCACTACGAACTCCACTCGAGCCTGCTGCAACTTTCGCATCGACTCAAAACATTGGGTACAGCTTAAAACCGGCGGAGAACCGCCCGCAACCCCTGTCGTACCATAACAACTGCGCCGAGCGCGAAGTTTGCGGCGCGTCACATCTGCCCCCGCGTTCAGTACTTCACACCCGCGTGCGTCTACACCTTAAGCCTGCGCCAAGGGGCAGCTCCTCAGTTGAGTTCACGGTCGATTTGCAGATTGGGCGGGGGGTCGTCTTCATCCTCGAGGTACAGATAGTCGTCGATGGTCTCAAGCAAATCTCGCAATCTGGGGTCGTCGACGAGCGCGTCGCAAAGCTCCAACTGCTCGTCTTCGGAAAGCGCCGCAAGCGCCTCGACCAGTTCGGCTACGAGAAGTTTGGTCATAACCGGCTCCACACGCCTGTCATCATAACCCGCGCGCAGGTTTTGCGACGCGGTCTGGCGCGCCGAATGCACAGCTCAAGCTTACAATTCAGGCTCACAGCTCAGGCCTGCACGTCTTTGTGTTGGATCAGCAGTTTGAGAATTACAAAAAGTCCGAGTGCAAAGACGCTGAGCAGCCCTGAGAGTGCGATGGCGGCGTCCAGGTCACGCTCGAGCGCTGCGTAGATCGCCAGCGGCAGCGTCCGGGTGCGGCCTTGCAAACTACCGGCAAAAACGACCGTCGCGCCGAACTCGCCCAGCGCGCGCGCCCACGCGAGCACCAACCCTTCGCCAAAGGCCGGGAGCGCCAGCGGCCAGGTAACGCGCCAGAACGCCGCCCAGCGGTCAGCGCCGTCGATCAGGGCGGCGGCCTCGAGTTCTCTGGGAACCGCGCTGAAACCTACCTTGAGCGCCCGAATATAAAACGGGCTGGCGACAAAGAGTTGCGCCAGCACCACGGCGGTAGTGGTAAAGGCCAGATCGATACCCAGCTCACTCAGGGGTTCGCCGATGATCCCCCGCCGACCGAACACGAGCAGCAGCCCGACACCGGCGACAACCGGCGGCAACACAACTGGAAGGTCGACCAGTACGTCGAGCAGTCGCCGCCCCCGGAAAGTGTAACGCGCCAGAGAGTAGGCGACGGGCGTACCGAGAATTACGGTAAGCGCCATGCTGACGCCCGTGGTCAGCATGCTCAGGCGCAGGGCTTCGGCGGCGGCGGGTTGTAAAAGGGTGGCGAGCGCCGCCGGTGCAAATGCCCGGACGAGCAGCACACCGACCGGCAGCGCCAGCAAGGTGAGTAGTATGGAGCTGGCGACGACCGCAGCCGGGGGTGTTCGCCGCAGGGCCACAGGCGTGCGGGGTTGCTGCCGGGGGGTCACTGGGGCGGCTGGAAGCCTCGCCCGGCGAGGACAGCTTGACCCTGAGCCGAGAGCACTAGCTCGATAAACGCCTGGGCGAGTTCAGGTTGGGTGCTCTCTGCAAGCGCGGCGACAGGGTAGCTGCCCAAGACGTTGAGGTCGTCGGGAATCGGGATCGTCACGACGTTCTCAGCGACCACCGCGTCGGTCTCGTAAACGATAGCGGCGCCCGCCTCCCCTAGTTCGACCTTGAGCGCGACCTGCCGGACGTTCGACTCTTCCGAAACGAGGTTCCCCAGCACACGCTCTGAAAAATTCTCACCGTAAACGCTGTTCATCTTTTCCAACGCTTCGCGCGCGTAGTTGCCGACCGGCACCTCAGGCGCAGCCAAAACCAGCAGTACGTCCGGTTCGGCAAGCCCTTCCAGACTGCCGACGCCGCCTTCTTCGGTGGCGATCAGCACCAGGCGGTTACGGGTAAAAATCTGTGTTTCGCCTGTCACCAGCCCTGCGCTCTTTACGACTTGCATCTGTGCTTCGTCGGCGCTGGCGAACACGTCGGCGGGTGCGCCCTGGCTGAGCTGGGTGGCGAGCGCCGCCGAACCCCCAAAATTCAGCAAGACCTCGGTCCCTTTTTCCTCTTCGAAAGTAGCCGCCAACGTTTCAAACGCTTCGGTAAGGCTCGAGGCGGCAAATACCGTCAGCGCCTGCGCTGAGGCAGGGTTAAGGTGAAAAAGGAGAAGAACTACTAAGACGCACCGGACGAAGCTCGTCATAAAACCCCCAGAAGTTACACTGTTACTAATATAGGTGGTCGAATGGTCAAGCACAAGTACAAGGTCTCAGGAACGGTCTGCGAGGAACCTCAGCGCCGCCGCAAGTGCCTCGAGTCGCCAGGAAAGGGCCAACCGCGTAGCTCCCCGGGCATTTGCCAGACGCGCCCGGTAGTCATGTTGAAGGGTCTTGAAGTGCCTCGTTTGCGCCCTTAAAAGGGGACCGGCGTCACCCTCAAGGCGTTCTAAAAAGGCGAGCTTGAGGAGCAGCTCACTCCGCGCGTCGCGCAGGTGCGTTACCGGAGTCGCCAACCACGCGTCCAGCGTCGTCCGACCTCTCTCGGTAAGTATGTACTCGAGGCGCGGGGGGCCGCCCGCACCGGGTTCATGACCGGTGGTGTAGGCCAGCCCTCGCAGCTCGAGGTGCTCCAAGGCGCGGTAGACCTGCGGACGTTGCACCGTCCAGACCGTCCCAAGTTCGCCGTCCTTGGCGAAAAGCGCCGCCAGCTTGAAACCGTGCGCCGCTCCCTCCCCAAGCGCCGCCCGCACCGCCCGGTCCGTCAGTGAAAGCTTGGGTTCCATCCCGACCAGCGTAACCCGCTCGACCAGGCGTGGCCCCTTGAGTCGCTCCCGAAACGGGTGTGTCATACTTGACCTTCGGAGGTGCCATGCCGGGAGTTGCGATCATCGGGGCACAGTGGGGTGACGAGGGCAAGGGCAAGGTCGTAGACGCGCTCGCGCACGACGCAGACGTGGTGGTGCGGTATTCGGGTGGAGCCAACGCCGGACATACGGTGGTGGTCGCCGGTGAGGTTTTTAAGCTCCATCACCTGCCCTGCGGCGTCCTGCACGACCAACCGATCTCGGTTTTGGGTGGCGGCATGGTCGTCGATCCGTGGGATTTCCGAAGTGAGTTCGAGGCGTTTGCTGAACGCCGTGACCCCGGTCAGGTTGTGATCGCTGAAAAAGCCCATCTGGTTTTGCCACATCACCGTAAAAACGACGAGGGCGGCGGTTTTGTCGGGACAACGGGGCGCGGTATCGGTCCCTGCTACTCGGACAAGGCGCGGCGCATCGGCCTGCGTTTCGGCGATCTGCACGACGAGGCGGTGCTCCGCGAACGGCTCGGCAGGCTTTTGGAAGCCAAACCGAACTCGACGGCGAGGGTCGGTTGGACGGATGTAGATACGGCGTTTGAGGCGCTACAAGATATCCGTGAGTTCGTGCTGCCCTTTGTCTCGGACGCCGGACATTTGGTGCGCGAGGCGCTCCGCAAGGACAAGCGTGTGATGTTCGAGGGGGGTCAGGGCACCATGCTCGACCTCGCTTATGGTACCTATCCGTTCGTCACGAGCAGCCATCCGACCGTTGGCGGTATCTTGGTCGGCGCGGGCGTCAGCCACAAGGCGCTCGGCAGCGTTTACGGCGTCGTCAAGGCGTTTACCAGCCGCGTCGGGCACGGCCCGATGTTGACCGAGCTGGACGGCGAGATGGCGGCGCGGCTGCGCGGTACCGGTAGCAACCAATGGGACGAGTTCGGCACCACCACCGGACGGGCGCGGCGGGTCGGCTGGTTGGACTTGGTGCAGCTCAAATATGCTTGCGACGTGAACGGGTTCGACGGTCTGGTCGTCACCAAACTCGATGTGCTTTCGGGTCTTGAGACGCTAAAAATCTGTACCGCATATAAAGACGGCGCTCCCGTCTACGAAACGCTGCCGGGGTGGGGCGACCTGAGCGGTTTGGGCAGCCGTGAGGCGTTACCGACAGAGGTGACGGCGTACCTGGAGCTTATCGAACGTTTCACCGGGGTGCCGGTAGCAATGTTTTCGACGAGTCCGGAACGTGACGACACTTTCGGCGAGGTGAGCTGGTAGCGTCAGGGTCTTGGTTCTTTGGGCAAGGCGAACGCGAGGAGTTTGTTTCCGGCTTGGATGACGAGGGTGTCGCCGACGACGTAAGTAGGAAAGGTCGAGGCGGCAAGCCTGAGTTTCAAGACGGTCTCGCCCGTTCGCAGATCAAGCGCGTAGAACATTCCGTTTCTGAGGCTTAGATAAAGTCCATATTCCTTTGACATCGTAGTGAGCGAGCTTACCCGGAGCTATTTTTCGGCCCTGCTCGAGCAACTCAATTGGCGTACAACTGTTTTCGGCATCTTGCCGCACAAGCCACATCGCACCTTGCCACTCGAGCAAAAACGTCCCGTTATGCGGCCCTGCCAGCTACTGTACGTCCCCACGCGGAACCCGAATAAAGTTCGGTTTCGCTTTACCGCCCGGTGCGGAGAGCGGAAAACAAGCGATGTTGCCCCCGCCGGAGATGTAAACCGCGCCCGCTACGGCTACTTTGCTGCTCTAGTCCTGGCCTCTAACACGGTTCTCGACGCTGTAGGCGCGGCTCTCGAGCCTTTTGCCCGTCTTTAAGTCGTGAACGTTGATGTAAACGTCGTCGGGATAGTCGATCAAAAACCAGTCGTTCCGGAAAAATGCCTGCCGGTCTATGATTGCTAACGGGCCACGGCTACTGGCCTCCCCTAAACGTTTTCCCGTTCGTGCGTCGTAGATGTAGACTGCAGCGGATATAGCGTCCCCATTGACCACATAAACGAAAATGCGATCTTTGGTTGCGGTAAACGGCTCAAAGGCACTAAAAAAAGGCTCACGGGTTAGCCACTTTGTCTTGCCTGTTTCGAGGTCTAGCGCAAGGAGCATTTGCTCTTCGACAATGTAGAGCGACTTGTCGTCCACAGCGTAGATGATTCCGGCACCCATCCTCGACCAGCGTACACGACCGGTTTGGGGCTCGAGTGCATAAACCGTCCCGTTTCGTGTTACTGCTAGAGGCTGACTAGCGGCATACCTGAGTTGCGCCCACTTGCCTGCCCGAAACGTCCACAACTGCCGCCCGGTTTCTGCGTCTACTGCCTTGACCTGCCCGCTTTGCAGATAGAAAACGCGCCCGTCACCGCTCACGATGTCCGGGTTGGGTGACGACGTGTCGGGTTCACGCCGCTGCACGTCGAGCTGCCCCAGTGAACTACCTACCGGGACATTTTGCGTGCGAGGGGGACCGCTATTAGGCGCTCGGTCACTCTGCGCGGCAGCAAACGAACCGATCAGAACGAACAAAAGTAGCAACAGGCGCATCTACGTCTCCTCGTTCATGTAAGCCCGGTCCAAAAGCTGAACGGTGTGCAGTACCGGCAACGGCTGACCTAAGTTCTTAAGCTGCGCCGAGAGCTGCGTCATACAGCCGATGTTGCCGCTGACGATCAGCTGCGCGCCGGTTTGGAGCAGGTTGCGCGCCTTGCGTAAGCCAAGTTCGCGGGCCATCTCCGGGCGCTCCAAATTGTACGTCCCGGCGGAGCCGCAGCAGAGTTCGGCCTCGTCGGGCTCGAGCAGCGTTACCCCAGGAATTTGCCCGAGCAGCGCGCGCGGCTCACTCATTACCCGCTGCGCGTGCGCCAGGTGGCAGGCGTCGTGGTAGGCGACGCGTAAGGGTTCGGGTAGTGGCGGCGGTGTGACGATGCCGAGTTCAGACAAGAACACGCTGATGTCTTGCGCTTTGCTCGAGAACGCTCTCGCAGCCTCCTCTCCCGGTTCACCCCGCAGCCACAGCGGATATTCGTGCAGTCCCGAACCGCACCCGGCGGCGTTGGTAATCACGGCGTCTACGTCGTCCGGAAACGCCTTGATGTTGTTTCGTGCGAACACCTGCGCCTGCGCTTTGACGCCGGTGTGCGCGGCGAGTGCCCCACAGCACCCTTGCGTTTTGGGTATCACGACCTCGACGCCGTTATGGGCCAGAACGCGGAGCGTCGCCCAGTTGATGTCGGGGTCCAAAACCTGTTGCGCGCACCCTGCCAGCAGCGCGACCCTGGCCCGCCTTGTTCCTTCTGCCGGAAACAGTTCGGGCAACGGTTTCGCGCTGGGTACCCGGTCCGGCAACATTCCCAGCATGTCTCCAAGTGGTCCGGGAAGCAGCTTGCGGAGCGGTTTGGCGACCCCGCCAGTGTGCGCGGCGGCGCGAAACCGGGCCGGATAGGGGAGTGTTTCGGTAATCAGGCGGCGGAGCGCGCGTTCGGCGACGGGGCGTTCACGCCTCCCTTCCGTCTCCATCCGGAACGGCGTGAGCAGTTCGCCGTATTCGACACCCGACGGGCAGGCCGTCACGCACGCCAGACAGCCGAGGCAAGCGTCGATGTACTCGGTGGCGTCGGCAAGCTGTAGTTCACCCTCTAAAACCTCTTTCATAATGACGATGCGTCCGCGCGGCGAATGCATCTCCTCCCCGCTGACCACATAGGTCGGGCAGGTCGGTAGGCAGAAGCCGCAGTGGACGCACGACTCGACGGCCTCTGCCATCGGCCCCGAGAGGGGCGTCTCGAGCGGAATCTTATGCTGCACCGGTGGCCTCCGCTTCTGTTACCTCACGAGGAGCGAAGACGCCGCGCGGGTCGAACACCTGGGTAACGCGCTCCAAAAATGTGCCGCCGGTCGCTACGCCCAACTGCGGTTTCGCCCAGCTGCCGGTCAGCGCCAGACCGGGTAGCTGCTGGCGCTTCAGAAACCCATCCAAAACTCTCTTTTGGTGTTCGGGAAGGGCCAGATAACAGACGTTGCCGCCGACGCCGTAGCGGTGCGGCAGGTCAAGCGGGGTTAACGCCTCTTCTAAAACCTGAACCTGCCGGGGACTGTGGGCGACCTTGACCAGCGCGTAGGTTTCCGGTACCCAGGCGAAGGCGTTCGCTTCCTGCCAGAGTCGAGCTTCGGCGTCGCCGGTCATGACCTCACCTGCTTGTCCCAAAAACTTCTGAACACGCTCTAAACGTTCCGGTAATGCCTTACCCGCGCCGCCGAAACGTACGAGCAGCCGGGTGGGGGGGTGCAGCTCGAGCGCCCAGACCTCAAACCCTGAACCTGCGAGCCGCGTCATCAGCGCGCCCGCGTGGGCGAAATCCTCGGCCTCGAGGTGCAACGTCGCGTAGCGCTCTGGACTGGGGAAAACCTTAAAGGTCAGCTCGACCAGCACCCCGAAACGCCCCAGGCTGCCGACCATCAATTTGGGAAAGTCGAAGCCCGCCGCATTTTTAACGACCTTGCCGCCGCCCGTAACGAGTTCGCCCCGACCATCTATAAAGGTCACGCCGAGCAAAAAGTCGCGGACGCCGCCGTAACGCAGACGCCCCGGCCCGGACACTCCGGCGGCGACGGTACCACCCAAGGTTGCGCCCGCCTCGGCAAAGGGTGGGTCGAAGGGGAGATGTTGGCCCTCAGCGGCTAGAAGGTCGTTGACTTCACGCAGCGGTGTGCCGGAAAACGCGGTAAAGGTGTATTCCTGCGGGGTGTACTCACCTACGCCCGACAGGTCACGCAGCTCGAGGTTTGCCCCTTGCGAGAGCGCCGCCTTGCTACCGCCGCCCCGGACGCGGAGCTTTCGACCCTGCTTTACGGTATCTTGGATTGCAGCATATTCGTTCATGCGCGCGAGATAACGCCCTGCTGCTCGAGCGGGTGCGGTTTGACGCTCGTCAGTGCAGGCGCTTCGCCAACCGGGAGCATCTTGCCGCTGTTGGCGATCTCTTTGGAGTCGACCGCCTGCCTGAGCCGGGTCATGACCGCCATATCGTGCGCGCTGTACTGCTCGGGCAGATACGCCCGCTTCTCGACCCCGACCCCGTGCTCGCCGGTAATCGAGCCGCCCATACGGATGCAGAGGCGCAAAATTTCCCCCGCGAGTTCTTCGGCGCGCCCCAACTCACCCTTCGTGGAATCGAACAAGATCAGCGGGTGCAGGTTGCCGTCCCCGGCGTGAAAAACGTTGGCGACGCGGATGCCGTAGTGCTTACTCAACTCGGCAATAGCGGCGAGCGCCTCACCCAAACGGCTGCGCGGCACCACGCCGTCCTGCACGATGTATTCGGGGCTGAGGCGTCCAACGGCTGAAAACGCCCCCTTGCGGCCCTTCCAGATTTTGGCGCGCTCGGCGTCGTTTTGGGCAATCTGCACTTTATAGGCTCCTGAAGCCTCGAGCAGGGCGAGCAGCCGCGGCGACTCGGCGGCGACCTCTTCAACGGGTCCCTCGAGTTCCACAATGAGCAGTCCTTGTGCGTCTGCCGGATAGCCCGCGTGAACGGCAGCTTCGGCGGCGTCCATCGCCAGACGGTCCATAATCTCCATCGCCCCCGGCAAGAGTCCCGAGGCGACGATACGGGTCACGGCGTCCCCGGCTTCCTCGAGGCTCCGGTAGGCGGCCATCACGGTCTGATATTTTTCGACTTTGGGCAAGAGCCGCAGCGTAATCTCGAGAGCGATTCCGAAAAGTCCTTCCGAACCTACAAAGAGCCCGACTAAATCGGGACCGAGGGGCTCCAAGCTGTCCCCCCCGAGTTCGGCGATCTCCCCGTCCGGCAGTACCACTTTGAGGCCCAGAACGTGGTTCGCCGTCATGCCGTACTTGAGGCAGTGCGCGCCGCCCGAGTTAAACGCGACGTTACCGCCAATCGTACACACCGGCCCCGACGACGGGTCGGGCGCGTACAGGAGGCCGTGTGGTGCGGCAACCCGTGAGACCTGCGCGTTCAGTACGCCCGGTTGAACGACGCAGGTACGGGCCTCGGCGTCGAGCTGCAAAACCCGGTTGAGTTTGTTCAGCGCGATTACCACGCCGCCTTTGACGGGTAGCGACCCACCCGAAAGGCTCGTCCCGCTGCCCCGCGCCACGAACGGGACGCCGTGCGCGTAGCAGAGCTTGACCGTATCGATCACATCTCTCTGTGTCTCGGCAATCACGACCCCTTCGGGCCGCGCCTTGAACATCGTCAGGCCGTCGGACTCGAAGGTTCTCAGCGCCGCGCCGCCGGTGTGGAGACGACCGGGCGGGAGCGTTTGGGATAAGTGCTCGAGGAAGTTGGGCGGCATAGCCACCTCCCTATGTGGATAAAATCAGTATAAAGCTGCATCTCAAGAACATACTGTAAAGAAACTGAACCAGCACTGAGCTGTGGTGCGGTCTATTTAGTTGCGGAAGGATACCTGAGCGCATGGGCACATAACTCGGCGCGTCTATTAAAACCCCAAGCTACGGTCGGGTTGCTATCGGTAGGGGCGGCCCCAGCAGCTCCATGCCATGAGCGCGCCACAGCTCCGGGTCTTGAGGCGGCATTGCATCGGCTTTCGTCACCTCACGAAAAAACGCCTCCATCTTTCCTGCGGGCGTAAAGACGATTAAGATTCTGCCGCGCGTGTCACCGATATAGGCCCAGACATGAGGAACCTTTCGCGGTGCGAAAAGCGAATCGCCGGGTTTCGACCCCATCCGTCTTTCGCCGACTTCGATTACAAATTCGCCCTCGAGAGCGTAAAACCACTCGTCTTGGTCGTAATGCAAGTGGCGTGCGGGTCCCCCTCGCTTATGAAACGTGTTTTCAAGAACCAAAAGAGCGTCGCTGTCTCCAGGAAGAACCTTGAAGTCGATACGGCTTACCCCGAGTCCCCGGTGCGCGCCGAACAAGTCTTCACCCTTTGCCACTCGCATCTCGGACGCAGACGAAGCGCCAGCCGGATTTTGAAATGGTTCGTCCATTGGGATTTCCTCTCAGAAAAGCTTGTCCTGCAACTGCCTTTCAGCATCCTGATCAGATAACTGATTTGTGATGAAAAAGAAACTCACTTGGTAACGTGACTTCCTATTATGTACCGCGCCTGCTTCCTTTAGCAACATTTTTACCGCGTTATATGCCTGTACCGTACAACCCAGCTGTGGCCTCTCGGGGTGAGCGCATATCCGTCACGTGCCCAAGAAGGGCGAACGGCGTGTTACCTGTCCGTGGATAGAAACGCTACTGATGGTTTTGGATACCAGCGAGACACTCTACGCCGACGCCACCTTGACACAGAGCGCCACGACCTCCATCGCCAGCCGTACTTCACCCACCGGGGGCCTGGTCGGAGCGAGGCGGATGTTGGCGTTATGCGGGTCGTCGCCGCCCGGATAGGTCGCGCCCGCCGGTGTCAGCGTCACGCCGAGTTCTTGGGCGAGGTCGACAACCCGGCTGGCGACGGGCTGGGTGGTCGTGAAGCTGATGAAATAACCGCCTTTGGGGTCGGTCCAGCTTGCCAGCCCGGTACCGCCCAGCTCACGCGCTAAAACCTCCTGCACCGCTGCAAACTTGGGTGCCAGGATGCGGGCGTGGTCCCGCATAAGTCCCGTGACGCCGCCGTGGTAGGCGTTTAGAAACTTGACGTGGCGGTACTGCTCGACTTTGTTGGGGCCTATCGACTGGGCGCTGAAAAGCTTGCCTAGATAGGCGATGTTGGCTTCGCTCGAGGCCATAAAACCGAGTCCCGCGCTCGCCAGTGTGATTTTAGAGGTCGAACCGAAGACGATCACCCGGTCGGGGTGGCCTGCCGCTTTCGCCGCAGCGAGCAGGTCGGGCGCGTTGTCCGGGTCGTCCGTCAGGTGGTGGACGCGATAGGCGTCGTCGGCGAAAATCGTAAAGTCTTCAGCGGCTGCCTGTACGCGCACTAGCTGACGGGCGACCTCTGCGGTGGTCGTGTCGCCCGTCGGGTTGCTGTAGGTCGGGACGAACAAGATACCTTTGACCGAAGGGTCGCCTTGTGCAAGTGCTTGGATAGCATCAACATCGGGACCGTCCGTAGTTATGGGGATGCCAACGAGGGTGAACCCGAGAGCCTCGAGCAGCGAGAAATGCCGGTCGTAACCGGGTACGGTCACGATAATTTTGGGATTTTGCCTTACCCACGGGCCGCGACTGTGCTTCAGACCGCGCAGTAGCGCCCAGCTGAGCACGTCGCCCATCAGCGTGAGCGAGGCGTTGTTACCGACGATGACCTCTTGGGGCGCTACGCCCAGCAGCTCGGCGAAGAATGCCCGCGCTTCGGGCAACCCAGCAACCCCGCCCGGATAGTTGCGGATGTCAATCCCGCTCGGCGTGACCGTGTCCTCCGGGCCGACGATAGTGAATATGTCGCTCGAGAGCGCGAAATTCTCGTCGCTCGGTTGACCCCGCTGCATGTCGAGACGCAGGTTCATGGCGCGGTAGCGGTCGAAGACGTTTTGTAGTTCGGCTCGTGATTTGGTCTGTGACACGTTCGTATCCATAGGTAGTGCAAGTTTAAGCCTTGTGGCGGGTTGCCGTCCGGTCGCGGTCGTTTCGGAACGGCTCGAGTAGCCAACCTTGAAGAGATAACGATGTACTTCGGTAGAGTGTTTGGATACCCGTGTTGTACAATACGCCGGTACAACCGTGTACCATAGCTTATGGAGATCACCTATTCGGAAGCGCGTCGTTCGCTCTCGGCACTGCTCGAGCGAGCCGCACAAGGAGAGCGCATCACGATCACCCGCCGAGGCACACCCGTGGCGGAACTCGGCCCCGCGCCTTCGCGCCCCAAGCTCGATCTAGACCATCTGCGGGACGTGCGCGCCGAGGTGAGTAAAGCGCAGGTAGGCGAAATAGAAAACGGTGTGCTGCTCGCACGTGAGCAAGAACGTTACTGATGTACTTGGACACCAGCGTCGTCTTGTCGCTCTACGTTACCGACGCCTTTACGCCCAAAGCCGAGAATTTTTGCCGTGGACACGCCGAAATGTTGACGGTAAGCGCGTGGGTCGATCTCGAGGTCAGGAGTGCGCTGTCATTTCTGGTTCGGACAGAAAGGCTCTCTTTGGCGGGCGCGCAGACAGCACTCGGAGCTTATGACGCCGACCGTCGGCGCGGGGTCTACCGGAACGTTTGGCTGAACGCCGAGCATTTTGCTGCTGGAGGACAGGTTCTCGCGTTGGGTAACCCGCTACGTGCCGGAGACGCCCTTCATCTGGGGGCGGTTTTGGTTGAAAAGCTGCCTCTCGTTACGAGCGACAAAATGCTCCACAAGGTAGCGGAGGAGACCAGGATCGGGTGTACTTACCTTCCGGGTGAGCCCTAAACAACCGACGTCTCAGGGTCGTACTCCGGCGACTGGTGCCTGAAGTAGGTGTTGTACAGCTCGGCGTAGTGACCTTTGGCCGCCATCAGCGCGTCGTGCGTGCCCTCTTCGATAACGTGACCCTGACGCAAAACGATTATGCGGTCGGCGCTCCGAATGGTCGACAGACGGTGCGCGATGACGATAGCGGTGCGGTCTTCTAAAACGACCTCGAGCCCCTCTTGAATCTGCGCTTCGGTGAGCGGGTCGACGCTCGCGGTGGCCTCGTCCAAAATCAGGATGCTGGGGTCGTGTAGGAGCGTCCGGGCGAGCGCCACGAGCTGCCGCTGGCCCATCGAAATGCCTTTGCCCGCCTCGCCTACGTCGCTGTCCAGACCCTGCGGCAAGGCGTCCAACCAGTCCCCACCGCCGATGCGCGCCGCCACCGCCGTCACCGCTTCGTCGGAGGCGTCGGCTTCGCCGTAGCGGATGTTGTCGCGGACCGTGCCGCTAAAGAGAAATGGCGTCTGCTGCACGATGCCCAAGTGCCGCCGGTAACTGTGCAGGTCGAAGGTGCGAATGTCGCGCCCGTCGATCAGCAGTTGCCCCCCCTGAAACTCGTAAAAACGCGCCACCAGTTTGCCGAGGCTCGATTTTCCGGCCCCGGTGTGCCCGACCAGCGCGACGGTCTCGCCCGCCTCTATCGTCAGATTGAAACCGGACAAAACCTGTTCTTGCACCGTGTAGCGGAACTCGAGGTCACGAAACTCGATCCGTCCGGCTACGGTTGCAACGTCTTGGTGGTCGGTTTGCACAACTCTCGGTTCGGCGTCAATGAGCGCGAAAACCCGTTCACTCGCCGACAGGCCGAGCTGAAACTGGCTCCAGAACGACGCGATACTGGTCAGCGGAAACCAAAATAGCGCCACGGATTCGGCGAACAAAAACCACTCGCCGGGCGTCACGTTGCCGCTCAATACGCCGCGTCCCCCGAAATAGATAATCAGCGCGGTCCCGACCCCGGCGACGGTCCCGAGTACCGGGAAGATGGCGCTGAACACGTAGCCTTGCCGCAAGTTGAGCCGGTACGACTGCGCGTTGACGCCGCTGAACTCGCGGTAGATGGTGCCCTCCTGCCGAAACGTTTTGGCGACCGAAATGCCGGTAATCGATTCCTGCACGTTGGCGTTGACCTCAGCCAAAACGCGCCGCGCCTGCTGCGTGGTGGTGCGCGCGACGCGGCGAAAGGTAAGCGCCACGGCGACGATCACGGGCGCGATGCTCAGCGCGACCAGTGCGAGCTGAACGTTGATAAAAAACAAGATGCCGACGACGATCAGCACCTGTAAAAGCTGGCTCATCAAGTTGAGCGTCAGCGTAACGACGGTGGCAAAGTCCTGGGTGTCCGAGGTAACGCGGCTAACGATCTTGCCGGTTGGAAACTCGTCGTAAAACGACATGTCGCGTTCTAGAACCGCGTCGAAGGCGTCTTTGCGGAGGTTAAGCACCACCTCGCCGACGACGCGGGCCGTATAGATTTGCCGAAAAAAGTTAAAGGTCCACGACAGCGCCCCGGACGCAAACACTGCCGCGATCAGCCATCCCGTCTGCCTCCACAGCTCGGACGCGTCTATCCCGGCGAGGCGGTCGATGCCGCGCGAGAGCAGTAGCGGCAACGCCGCGTCCATCACCGCCGTCAAAAATATGGTTGCGGAGACGAAAACCATCACCCCGGCGAAAGGCCGAAAATAACGGCTGATACGCCCTAACAGTTGCCGATCCGAATACGAGCGGTCGTACGCTTCGGCACCGAGGCCGTCCATGACAAATCCCATGATTTGCTCCTTTCGGGTAAGTATCGAGTACCGAGTTTCCAGTCTTTACACTCGGTACTCATCACTCAGAACTCGGCACTTCATTGCCTCGCAAAGATACGACCGTAGAGCGCGCAGCGTACCAGCAGTTCGTTGTGCGTGCCTTCGTCGATCAGCTTGCCCTGATGCAGCACCAGAATCTTGTCCGCGCGGCGAATCTGCGACAGGCGGTGGGTGATCAGCAGCGTGGTGCGGCCCCCCGTTACTCGGTTGATAGCTCCCTGAATCTCGTCTTCGGTGGCGCTATCGACTGCGCTCGTCGAATCGTCCAGAATCAGGATACGCGGGTCGGTCAGCAGCGCCCGCGCAATCGCCAGACGTTGCCGCTGTCCGCCTGAAAGCGTGACGCCCTGTTCGCCGATCACGGTCGCGTAACCGTCTCTAAAGTTACTGATAAAGCCGTCCGCTTGCGCGGCTTTGGCGGCGTCTACAATCGCCTCGGGTGCCGCGTCACCGACGCCGAAAGCGATATTGCTCGAGACCGACCTCGAGAACAAAAAGATGTCTTGTTCGATCACTGAAATCTGCGACCGCAGCGTCTCCAAGTTCCACTCCCGAACGTCCACCCCGTCGATCAGGATGCGGCCCTCGGTTACGTCGTAGGCGCGGTTGACGAGCTTCGTCAGCGTGCTTTTCCCCGAACCCGTCTGTCCGACCACCGCGACCGTCTGCCCCGGTTCGGCCCGAAACGAAAGCCCCTGCAAGCTCAACTTGCCGCCCTCGCCACCGTAGGCGAAGCTAACGTTTTGAAAGCTAATCCCACCACGAATAGGCGCGCTGTGTCCGGTGGTATTTTCGTCCAACTCGGTGTCCTCACGGATAAGTTCTAAAATCCGCTCAGCTCCGGCAACGCCGAGTTGCACGAGTGAAAAGGTAAAGATCGAGATAAACGCCGGAAACCTGAGCACGCCCATCAGGCCCAAGTACGCCACCAAGTCGCCGACGGTGATCTGATCACGCGAGAGTAAAAAGAGCCCGTGGGCGAACGCGCCGCTGAGCGCAAACCCGATCAGCAGCAGTGGCAGATAACGCGCCTGTACCGCGCCCTGTTCGGCAAAAGCGTCGCGGTAATGTGCGGCGTCGCGGACGAACTTGCGTTTTTCCTGCGCCTCTTGCGCAGCGCCCTTAACGACCTCGATCCCGACGACCGCCTCGTTGAGTCCGGCGTTCATCGATCCGAAACGTTGACGCAGCGCCGCCGAGACCGGGTTGAGCCGTTCGGTATAGGCGCGGAGGGCGAACCCGAAAGCGAGTACGAAGAGTAAAGGTGACGCGAGCAACCGGGGGTCGATCAGGCTGATAAACACGAGTGGCACAACGATGCCCAGCAGCGACTCGGTGATGAGCGCAACGCCGGGGTTCATCATCGGGTTAAGTTGCCGCACATCGTTTCCAGCCCTCGCCATGATGTCGCCGACGCGCTGGCGGTTGTGGAATGTCTGGCTTTTCCCGACCAAACTCAAGTAGAGTTCGTCGCGGGCGTCACGCTCGAGCCGCTGCCCCAGGGTTTCGACCGAAAAACTGTTGACGATATCGACCACGCCGCGCACCAGCACAAGTCCCAATACGGCGGCGGCGAGCAGCAGCAGTCGCCGGGCGCTCGGCTCAGGCCGCAACACCTCGTCGAAGGCCGTTCCGGTAAGGCGCGGCACCGCTGCGAAGAGCACGCTGGTCAGCAGCGCCGACACCACAAAGCTCACCAGCAGCAGCGGGTAACGCAGCAGGTGCGAACCGAGCCAGCGTAGCGGACCCCTGTGGTCATAGCTGTAGGTACCTTCGACACCAAATTCGCGGTTGGCGCTGGTACGCGGCAAAACTGCCATCTCCGCCTCCTAGCTCAGTTTAGCCCGACCCCCGGGCATGTTACCTTAATATTTTAGGTACTGTCTAGCCTCGGTGGTTTTTGCTGTGGGGGGGCGGAAGTCAGGAGCCGAAAGTCAGAATACAGGATAAAGCACATTGGTTTTGGCACGAAAACAGCCGCCTCCGGATGATGAGGACGGGGCGGCTGCGTTTGTGAAGGTACTAACGTTTCGGTGTGGTCTAAGCCGGGGGGCGTTCTCCCGGGCTGCGTTGTGGCCCGAACTTGCCGTCGGTAAGAACTCTCGTCCGTGGGCGATGAGGGGCGTGTGTAGGCGGGGCGGTTTGGC
>JAABUN010001776.1_pt1 | contig 43882 bp, 41 predicted proteins | sample 5559311 | NCBI WGS metagenome assembly JAABUN01 (sample SAMN10711877, study PRJNA513370) | rock metagenome | isolation source: Antarctica rocks | place: Antarctica: Victoria Land, Siegfried Peak sud
CACAACACCAGCGTGCTCTTATTCAGCGGCCGATTCAAATAAGGCCATCCTTAGTGCCGCCGCTGGTACGACGGACCTAAACTCGACCCACGCGACGATACGGCTGTCACGCCCCTCGGACAGCCCCGAGGGGGTCTCATTGGTCAAGGTTCCAGATTTTGATGCGGTCTATCGCAAGGACTCCGACCCGTGGCAGGTCCACTCCAGTTTCTACGAACAGCGCAAGCTTGCGATCGTGCTCGCCACCTTGAGCCAGCTGAGGTACGAGCGCGCGTGGGATCCCGCCTGTGGGGTGGGCGAGCTGGTTCTACGGTTGGCTGAGCGCTGCGGCTCGGTGCTAGCCAGCGACGCTTCGACCGTCGCGGTCGATCTCACCGCGCAGCACACCGCGGGCGATCCCCGCATCACCGTCCGCGAAGTCACCCTGCCGGCTGCGGCTGCGTCGCTGGGCGGGGGCGGGTTCGACCTGGTGGTCCTGAGTGAGTTCATGTACTACCTGGACGCACCGGCGCGGTCAGCGACCTTGACGTCGTTGAGCACGGTCAGCGTGCCGCGTGCGGAGGTGGTGAGCCTGCACTGGCGGCACCAGCCCGGTGATGCGTGGTTGAGCGGTGCCGCTACCCAGCTCGAGATCACCGCCGCGCTGACCGGCCGAGGTTGGCAGCATCTGGTGCATCACGCCGACAAGGACTTCATTCTCGATACCTTCCGGCGAGGAGATTCTAGCGATGACTGAAGCCGTGGCCGCCCCCGGATTACTCACCGTGACCCCGGGCGGGCATGACGTATCGGTCTGGGCCGCGGTCATCGCCGACGCGCCGCGGCTCGACCTCGCGGCCCTGTGCGCGCGAGCGGGCATCCACCCCCCGGCAGCTTTGGTGATGCTCGCCGCGCACCCAGACGACGAGACCATCGGTGCTGGACGGCTGGCGTCCATGTGGGCTCGGCTCGTCGGGCCGGTGATCGGGGTGGTCGCCACGGCCGGCGAGGCGTGCGTGGATCACGTCACTACCCGGCCGGCGGAAATCGCGGCCATCCGGATGGCCGAATGGCAGGCCGCAACGGCGATCCTCGGCCTCCGCGAGGGGCACGCGCTCGGCCTGCCTGACGGCGGACTCGAGAGATCCCACCGCGCACTGGTGGAGGCCCTGCACCCGGTCGTGACCCAGGTCGCGCGAGAGGGTCAACCGGTGGTCCTGGCCGCCCCCTGGCGTCACGACCCCCATCCGGACCACCGCGCGGTGGGCCTCGCCGCCGCCGTGGTGTCGCGCCTCCTCGGCGTACCGCTGATGGAGTTCGGGGTCTGGATGAGCTTCTGGTCGGAGCCGTCGAGTGTGGCCGCCGCCGGTCAGCGTCTGGTGGTACTCGACCATGACGATCGGGCCGACCGTGATCACCGGGCGGCCTGCGCGTGTTTCGTCTCCCAGCTGACGCCTCTAGCGCCCGAGCTGACCGCCGTGGTGCCACCGGACATGCTGGCCCACCAACAGCGACAGCTGCTCATGATCACGCCGCAGAACAGGACGCACCCGTGACCGACTCCCCCGCTGAACTGACACGGCTCGCCCCGTTCCCGGCCGCGTTGTCGCTGCCCGAGAACTATCCGCGACACGATCCCGACCGGGAGGCGGCGCGGCAAGCCGTTACGGGTCTGATCGGTGAGGCGGACTGGGTCAGCCTCTGCTGGGCCGATCTGGTCGACCGGTTGATCGCCCTTGGTCGCACCGATGTCCCGCTATCCCGATTGGCGGAGGGACACCTGGATGCGCTGCGTATCTGTGATCAAGCGGGTGCGATGGTGGTGCCGAACGCGTTGTACGGCGTCTGGGCCTCCCGGTCGCAGGCCAGCGGCGTACGGGCCTTTCGGCGCGGGAACCAGCTGGTGTTGGACGGCACGATCCGTTTTGCGTCCGGGGCTGGCATCATCGACCGGGCCCTGGTGCCGGTCTGGTGCGACGACGGCAGCCATTTGCTGGTCGACCTCGACGCCACCACCTTGCCGATCGACCGGACGGGCTGGATGACGGGCGCCATGCAGGTCAGTCAGTCTCACGCGGTGGCCGTCGAGGACCGGCCGGTGGCGGCCGATGACCAGGTCGGCGCGGACAACTTCTATCTGTCGCGCCCGCAGTTCTTCCCGGGTGGGGTGGGCGTGGCGGCGGTCTGGGTCGGCAATGCAGCCCGGGTGGTCGACGCGCTGCGCGGGTGGCTGGGCCCGGGGCCCTCCGGACCAGCGAAAGACCTACGGCTGGGCCGGATCCGCACCGGCCTCGCGGTGGGCGCGGCGCTGGTGCGCTCGGCGGGCACCCGGCTGGACGACCTGTTGCCCCTCGGTGCATCCGTCGATGCATCCCCCGCCGAACAGCGACTCATGCACGAGTTAGCCACTGAAGCGCGAGCGGGCGTGGGCGATGCCGTCGGACGGTTGCTCGGTGAGGTGCGTTGCGTCGCCGGGCCGGCTGGGCTGGCGTACGACGCGGCCCTGACCCACGCCGTCGACGATCTCGCTCTTTACGTCCTGCAGCAGAACGCCGACGGCGACCAGGCCTTTTTGGGCAGCACGTGGTGGAGCCGAGGATCATGACCCCCGGGATCAGGACCCCCAGAATCATGAGCCCCGGAATCATGAGCACCGTGCGGCCGGCCGTCCTGATCGCTATCCCCGCCCACAACGAGGAGATGCTCGTGGGGCGTTGTCTGCGCTCGGTGATCAAGGCGGCTGAATCGGCGCAGCGCAGCAACACGGTGGGGCTCGTACGGCTGGCCGTGTGCGCGCACCGATGCCATGACTCCACCGCCACGGTGGCACGCGCCGTCCTAGCCGGCGCCCCGGTCGTGGACCCGGTGGTGATCGAGCTGAGCTCTCCGATGCGGGTGGGCGGGGTGCGCGCCGAGCTGATCCGTCGGGCCAGCGCGGGGATGCCCACGGAGCACACCTGGCTGTTCAGCACCGACGCCGACACCGAGGTCCCGGTTGACTGGATCACCGGGATCATCGGGGCGGCCACGGTCACCGGCGCGGACCTGGTCCTCGGACTAGCCGAGCTGTTGGACTGGGAGGCCGATGACGCCGCCCGCGCGGCATACGAGGAGATCATTGCGGCCGGTCTACACGCCAACGGTCATGATCACGTCTACGCGGCCAACCTCGCCATCCGGCTGGCCGCCTACCAACAGATCGGCGGCTTCGCTGCGGTTCGGCACGGCGAGGAGCACCACCTTGCCGCCGCTGCTCGGGCCGCAGGACTAGGCGTCAGCAGTGTGTACGAGCCTCGGGTACGAACCTCCGCCCGGATGCCCGGCCGAGCCGAAGCCGGTTTGGGCGACCTGCTCGCCCGACTGACCGGGTCGAACGGGCGCACCAGCCGCGGGGTCAAACCTGCATCCCCATTGCCTCAGCAACCGGTGCCTCAGCAACCGGTGCCTCAGCAACCGGTGCCTCAGCAACCGGTGCCTCAGCAGCCGGTGCCTCAGTAGCCGGTGCCTCAGTAGCCGGCGGAGAGATCCACCTGGTTGGTGAGCGGCTCCCCGTCCGCGAACCGCCGCACGTTGTCGATGATCAGCTCCAGCCCACGCGGCCGGGCGGCTGCCGACGTCCCCGACATGTGCGGCGAGACGATCATGTTGGACGTATCCCAAGCGGGGTGGTCCGTCGGCAACGGTTCGGTGACCCAGGCGTCCAGCGCCGCCCCAGCCAGCGCGCCGACCCGGAGAGCCTCGATCAGCGCGTCCTCGTCGATCGTGGCGCCGCGGCCGACATTGATCAGCCAGGCACTACTCTTGAGCGCCTGCAACTCCGCCGCACCGAACATGGCGTGGGTGTCGCTGGTCAGGGGCAGGGTGCTCACCACGAAGTCGGCGTCGGGGAGCAGCTCTCGCCAGCCGTCTCCCGACACGACGCGCTCGGCGCCGGCGATGGAGCGTCCGCTGCGGTTGGATCCCCAGATCCGCATCCCGAAGCCGGCCGCCCGGGTGATCACCTCCGCGCCGATACCGCCGGTGCCCAACACCAGTAGGGACTTGTCGTACAGCTCCTCCGGCTCGACCTCGGTCGTCCATCGCCGCTGCTGCTGGGCATCACGGACCGCGAACGTCCCCTAGACCGCCGTCAGCATGATCGCCAACACCCACTCGGCGATTGGGATGGCAAAAATCCCGGCCGCATTGGTCAGCGTGATGTTGCGGGAGGTGAGCTCGGTCAGTGGAAAGCTCTCGACACCGGCTCCGGCACTGTGCAGCCAACGAAGGTTCGGCGCCTCATCCAGCAGGGTCCTCAGGCCGTCGTCGTCGAGGTCCCAACGGATGCAAGCTTCGGCCTGAGCCAGGTCGGCACCGGCGCCCTTCTCGTCAACGCTGACGAGTTCGACCCGGTCAGCCCCTGGCCCGAGCCCCCGGCGAACGTCGTCCATGATGGAGCGGTGCAGTACGACCTGAGGCATGCCCTCGATGATATGGGTGCCGAAGGCTGGCAGGATGTGATGCCGTGAGTCAATCCATCAGTGGCGCGTCGGCTTGGGACGGCGACCGGACGATCGTACGGTTTCCCGATCCCGCCGTGGAGGTGCGGGACGAGCGGTTCCGGGCCCTGATCGTCGGCCAAGAGGTGGTCGAGCGATTATGGACGGGCGGGCGGTGGCTCGAAGGACCAGTCTGGTTCGGCGACGGTCGCTACCTGGTGTTCTCTGACATTCCTAACAATCGGATGCTCCGCTGGGCGGAGGAAACTGGTCAGGTCAGCACGTTCCGGCAGCCGTCCAACTTCAGCAACGGCAACACCCGGGACCGCCAAGGCCGGCTGGTCACCTGTGAGCACCTGACCCGCCGGGTCACCCGCACCGACCACAACGGCAGCATCGCGGTGCTCCTCGACCGGTTCGAGGGGAAACCCCTGAACGCCCCCAACGACGTGGTCGTGCACTCGGACGGCTCGATCTGGTTCACTGATCCCGGCTGGGGCGTCGAGGGCAACTACGAAGGCGATAAGGCGCCGCTTGAGTTACCGCAGCACGTGTTCCGCATCGACGCCGCCAGCGGCGAGGCCGTGCCGGTCATCACTGGGATGGATCGCCCCAACGGGATCTGCTTCTCTCCCGACGAAAGCCTGGTGTACGTCGTGGACGTTGGCCATATCCGCGTCTTCGACATCGACGCGAGCGGTGCGCCGGGAAACGGCCGGGTCTTCGTCGACATGGCACCGGGAGGCTCCGACGGCATCCGCACTGATCTTGACGGCAACGTTTGGGCCGCCGCCGGCGGGGGTGGCGCCGGCTTCGACGGCGTCCACTGCTATAGCCCGGGCGGCGCTTTGCTCGGCCAGATCCACCTGCCCGAAGTTTGCGCCAACCTTACCTTCGGCGGGGTGAAGAAGAACCGGCTGTTCATCACCGCCAGCCGCTCCCTTTACAGCGTCTACGTCGAGGCACTGGGAGCCCAAACTCCCTGAGCCGGGTTCTCATTCGGATTAATTCCCGCCTCGCCGTACGCGGTGCCGCGGGCAGCGGATCAGGCGTTCGCCACCCCCAGTACGTCGGCGAGGTCGAACTTCACCGGCTCGTCGAGCTGGGCGTAGGTACACGACTCGGGATCGCGGTCAGGGCGCCACCGGTTGAACTGCGCCGTGTGACGGAAGCGGATGCCTTCCATGTGCTCATAGCGAACTTCGACGACCAGCTCGGGGCGCAGCGGGACGAAGGAGAGGTCCTTGCCATTGTTCCACCGGCTGAACTCGGAGTTGCGAGGCGTCCGGGTGCCTTCTTCCTGCTTGGCCCAAGCCCATGGATGATCATCGAACGTGGTCACCATCGGCTGCAGCTCGCCGAACAGTTCTTTACGGCGAGCCGCCGGAAACGCCCCGATCACGCCGACGCTCGCGAGCTCACCCGCATCGGTGTACAACCCCAGCAGCAACGAGCCGATACTGTCCGGTCCGCTCTTGTGCACGCGGTATCCCGCCACTACGCAGTCCGCGGTACGAGTGTGTTTGATCTTGAACATCGTCCGTTTGTCCGGCTGGTACGAGCCGGCGAGCGGCTTGGCCATCACTCCGTCGAGCCCCGCCCCCTCGAATCGGCTAAACCATTGCCCCGCCTGCTCGCGGTCGGTGGTGGTCGGCGTGAGGTGGATGGGGGCCTGCACACCGGCCAGGGCCTGCTCCAGGGCCGCCCGCCGCACCTCGAACGGCTCGGCGGTGAAGTCGATGTCGTCGAGGGACAACAAGTCGAACGCGATGAAGGAAGCCGGGGTCTGCTCGGACAGCATCGTGACACGGCTGACGGCCGGATGGATGCGCTGTTGCAGCACCTCAAACTCGAGCCGATCCCCCACGATCACCACAATCTCCCCGTCTAGCACACAACGCTCGGGCAAGTTGAGCTTGATCGCTGCCACCACTTCGGGGAAGTAGCGGGTCATCGGCTTCTCATTGCGGGAGCCGATCTCCACCTCATCCCCGTCACGGAAGATGATCGAGCGGAACCCGTCCCATTTGGGCTCGTAGCTCATCGCCCCGTGCGGGATGTCTGGGACCGACTTGGCGAGCATCGGCTTGACCGGCGGCATCACGGGCAGTTGCATGCTGCCATTCTCACCGATCTGCGGCCAGCCATCGCAGCTACCCGCCGGCTCGGCGCCGCCTGCTGGCTGCGGATGCGTGCTTGGTCGACAAAACGTAGGTTTCGGACCGCCTGCTCGTGAAACGCACCGTCTTCAGCTGCTGACCACCGTGGCGACTATGCAGTCGGCGTCGCGACGATACATGGCAGCGTGCGCGTGTAGTTCAACATTGCCGGTCTCCAACGCCCGTTGATCGGCGAAGGCAGCCAGCTCGGTCAGCCGTGTCCGAATCGTCAACGCCATCGCGGCTGGGGAGAAGGGCATCCCGTACGCGGCCGTCAGTCGGTCCAGCCGTGGCCGGCGGTCTCCTCCGGGAGCGGCTGAACCGGCGTCCTCGGCGAACGGGACCAGGCGATAGGCCAGATAGGCCAGGTCCCAGATCCGCGGCCCCGGGGAGGCCATGTCGAAGTCGATCAAGCCGCCCACGGTGGTTTGGTCGAAGACCATGTTGTAAGGCGCCACGTCGTTGTGACAGATGACCTCGACCGGTTCGTGGGTTGGTGCCTGCCAGCGTGCCTCGGGCCAGCTGAACCGCAGACTCGCGTCGTGCAACCGGCGCAGCAAGCGGCCGCTATCGGCCAAGATCTGTTCCGACCACAGCCAGTCCGGGAGGGGGTAGTTGGCCACCGCGCCGGGCAGGAACGAAAGCACTTCGCGCCCCTGATCGTCGCGGCCCAGCGGCTTCGGCACCTCCGTCAACCCGGCGTCTCGGAGCGTGTCGAGCAAGGCGTGAATAGTTTCCGTCCACGCTCCGCAGGGCCGCCGGACCGTGTCGCCCGCTCGGCTGACCACGCCTGAGTTGCCACCGGTCAACAGCTCCTCGTCCATCCCGTGACTGTACAAAGATTCGGGAGCGGGGATTCGGGAGCGGGGATTCGGGAGCGGGCCGAATAGACTGCCCGGGTGGCAATCGCTGATCTCGAGGCACTGTTGGTCGAGGGGGTGACCGTTCGGTTCGGGCAGCGGACGGTCCTCGACCGGTTGTCTCTCACCGCGAGCCATGGAAAGATCACCGCCGTACTGGGTCCCAACGGCGCGGGCAAGACCACGCTGATCCGATGCTGTACCGGGTTGGTGACTCCTGCTGGCGGAAAGATTGCTGTGCTGGGTCAACCGGCGGGCTCGGCGGCAGCTGCGGCCCGGGTGGGTTTGATGCCGCAGAACACTGGCGCCTGGTCCGGGATCAAGGCCGGGGAGTTGCTGCGTTATCTGGCGTCGCTGTACGCCCATCCCCATCCCGCGGAGGCGCTGATCGCACGCCTGGGCATCACCCCCTTTGCCAATATTGCCTACCGCCGACTCTCCGGGGGCCAACAACAGGCCGTCAATCTTGCTGGAGCGTTGATCGGTCGTCCTGAGCTGGTCTTCCTGGATGAACCCACGTCCGGGCTGGATCCGCACGCCCGTCGGGCCACCTGGGAGCTGCTGCAGGAACTGCGGTCCGCAGGACTGAGCGTGGTCCTCAGCACCCATGCCATGGACGAGGCGGCCGCCCTGGCCGACCACGTCTTCATCGTGGACCGTGGCCGCGTCGCCGTCTCTGGCACCATCGCCGGGTTGACCCATGACGGTCAGTCCCTCGAGGACGTGTTCCTCGCCCACACCAGCGCAGCGGTCGCATCGTGACAGCGCTGAACTTCCGACCCGCTCCCGGAGCCGCCCCGCCCGTGCGTCGCGTCTGGTCCCACGCCCTAGTCGAAACCAAGCTGCTGGTCCGCAACGGTGAGCAGCTGGTGCTAGCGCTAGTCATCCCCCTGGGCATCTTGATCCTTGGGCACGTCGTCGGATCCCGCTTCGGGGACTTGACCACCCTGGCCCCTTCGGTACTGGCGCTGGCCGTCTGGTCATCAGCCTTCACCTCGGTCGCCATCGCCACCGGATTCGAACGTCGGTACGGGGTGCTGGAACGACTGGCCTCGACCCCGCTCGGCCGTACCGGGCTGCTGGCGGGCAAGGCCGGGGCGGTGATCATGATCGTGCTCGGTCAGATGACCGTGTTGGTCATGGCCTCGCTGGCGCTGGGCTGGCGACCGTTGTTCACGCCACTCTCCGCGGTGGCGGCGATCGCCACCGTCATCCTCGCGGTGGCGACGTACGTGGGCCTGGCGTTGGCGCTGGCGGGACGGTTGCGCGCTGAGGCCACCCTGGGCCTGGCCAACCTGATCTACGTCATCTTGCTCGCCGGTGGCGCGCTCGTGGTTCCGCTGGCCCGCTACCCTCGGCCGTGGCAGCCGATCATCGAGCTCTTGCCGACGGCCGCGTTGGGCGAAGGCCTGCGCAGCCACGCCACCGGGCTCGTGCTGGGTTGGCCGTTTGTGGTGCTGCTCGGTTGGTTGGTGGTTGCCGCCGCGGCGGCCTGGAAAGGATTTCGATGGACGTCTTGACCCGGACCGCCGCCGGACGTGGACTCAGTCGAGTTGCCACCCGCCTGTTGCAGAGTCCGATGGCGTTGCGTCGTTGGGCAACGGCGTCCCTGGTGGCCAACGTGGTCATCGTGGTGACCGGCGCGCTGGTCCGCCTGACCAGTTCGGGTCTGGGCTGTCCGACCTGGCCGAGATGCACCGAGGACTCCTACGTTTCCCATCCAGCGTTGGGATACCACGGTGCTATCGAGTTCGGGAACCGGCTACTGACCTTCGTGCTGATCTTGATCGCGATCTTGACGTGGGCCAGCGCTATGGCTCAACCACGAGACCCGATGCGGCCCCGAGTCCACACCTTGGCTTTGATCATGCTGCTGGGAGTCCCGGCCCAGGCCGTGATCGGCGGCATCACTGTGCTCACGGGCCTGAACCCCCTTGTGGTGGCGTTCCACCTGCTGGTCTCGATGATCTTGATTGCGCTGGCCGTGCTGATGGTTCGCCGGACCCGCGGCATCGTTCGCCAGCCGGGCGACGCCCGGTCGGTCGCCTTGGTCCGCGCCACGTTCGTCGCCATGGGGGTTGCGGTCTGGCTGGGCACGGTGGTCACCGGGAGCGGCCCGCACGCGGGCGACCTCGAGGCGCCTCGAACCGGCTTTGACCCGGCGCTGGTGGCGCACGTCCACGCTGCGGCCGTATACGTCGCGGTCGGCTTGACGATCGCCTGCGTGTGGGTTCTGCGCAGTCGGGCCGCGGTTGCCCTGCTCGGCATCGAGATCGTCCAAGGCGCCATCGGCTTCGTCCAGTACCACACCGGTCTTCCGGTCGCTCTGGTGGCGGCCCACCTGTTGGGCGCTGCCGCCGCCATCGCGCTGGAAACCAATCTGTTGCTCTCGGTGCGACCCACCGCTGCGATCGAAGTCGCGCCGGAGTTGGTGAACACCCAGCAGCGCTGGCGTTCGGCCGGAGTCAGGTGATCCGCCATTCGGTACGGGTGTCGCCGTCCCAGCGACGGCAGGCGGTGAGGTGCGCCGTCACCTCGGACGGTTCGCCCGCCAGCAGGTCCAGCGCCGCACCGATCTGAGCTGAGGCGATCCGGCGGGCCAGCGTCACGTGCGGCGACCAACGGCCCGGTCCGAAATGGTCCGAGGCATCGGCTCCACAGCGTTCCGCCAGTCGATGCTGCAGCGCGGTCAACTCCGGGGTGAGGACGACCGATCGGACCAGGACGTACGTCGACGTCCTCGCCTTGCCCCGACGTCGGCCCGGACCGAAGAGTTCGAGGGCACCAATCACCACGAAGAGATCCAGCCCCGCGACCAGCTCGGGCAGCGCCGCATCGGCTTCGGCTGTGATCGCCGGCAGCGCTAGGAGCGTGACGTGCGGACGGTGGTGATCGGCCGGCGGATCTCGGCGCTCCGACGGGAGACCGGCTTCGGACAGCGCCCGCCATTGATCGCGGATCAGGGCTTCGGCAGCCGGATCCAGCAACAGTTCCACCGACTGGGTCATCGTGGCCGCACCCCGAAGCCGCTCAGCTTCACCAGCTGAGGCGCTCAGAACAGCAGTGGGTCGATGGCAGCGGCGACGAAGACGAGCGCGAGGTACGAGTTCGACCAGTGGAACAGCCGCATCGGCTTCAGCGCCGCCTCGCTCAGGCCCTGACGAGCGCGCCGCCACAGCTGCCCGGACTCCCACAGCAGGGCCGCACCGGTGACCGAGGCCACCAGGGGGTACAGCCAGCCCGTGTCAGCGATCGGCCACAGCGCCAACGACACCAGCACCGTCGCCACGGAATAGATCATGATCTGCCGCGTCACCACCGACGCCGACCGGACCACCGGCAGCATGGGCACGTCAGCCGCCGCGTAGTCCTCGCGGTAGCGCATGGCCAGCGCCCAGGTGTGGGGCGGCGTCCAGCAGAATACGATGGCGAACAGTACGAACGGTGCGAGCGCCACCGATCCGGTGACGGCCGTCCAGCCGATCAGCGGCGGGAAGCACCCAGCGATCCCACCCCAGATGATGTTCTGCGGCGTCCGCCGCTTCAGCCAGAGGGTGTAGACGAGGATGTAGAACGCGTTGGCGGCGAGCGCCAGAGCGGCGGACAACCAGTTGACGAAAACCCCGAGCCACAACGTGGCCGCCATCCCGAGCACCGCACCGAAGATGGTGGCGGCCATCGCGCCGACCGCGTGCCGCGGCAGGGGGCGGCGCCGGGTCCGGCGCATCCGCTCGTCGATGTCACGGTCCAGCACACAGTTGAAGGCGTTGGCGCTGGCGGCGGCGAGGCAGCCGCCGACCATGGTGAGGAAGACCAGCCGAAGGCTGGGAACGCCGCCCGCGGCCAAAAACATGGCGGGCACCGTGGTGACCAACAACAGCTCGATGATCCGCGGCTTGGTGAGACCGACGTAGGCGCTGACCACATCGCGGACGCCGCCGACTTGTGCCACCGAGGGTCCCGGACGATCCTCGGCCGCCACCCGACCGGACACGTCGATGCTCGTCACAAGCGCTAACTCACTCACTTCGTCGCGGCGCGTTCCCCGGGCCCGGAGAACGCTGGAGGTGAGTCTATGGCCATCCCGGTACCGGACCAACGACTGCAACGATAGGCTCGCAGATGTTCTGGTCCCGGACCCGCCGGGCATCGTCGTAAAGGACCTCAACCGTCGTGACTGACACCTCCTCCGCCGCCGTTGTCCCGGAAGGTTGGACCGAGCTCGACTCGCGTGCCGTCGACACCGGCCGCATCCTCGCCGCCGACGCGGTGCAAAAAGTGGGGAATGGGCACCCCGGCACGGCCATGAGCTTGTCCCCGGTGGCCTACCTTCTTTTCCAGAAGGTGATGCGCCACAACCCGGCTGATCCGCACTGGCCAGGTCGGGACCGGTTCGTGCTCTCCTGCGGCCACTCCAGCCTGACGCTGTACGTACAGCTCTATCTCGGTGGTTTCGGTCTCGAGCTCGACGACCTGAAAGCATTGCGCACCTGGAACTCCAAGACCCCGGGTCATCCCGAGTACGGCCACACCGACGGGGTCGAAATCACCACCGGCCCGCTGGGTCAGGGCATCGCCAACGCGGTGGGTATGGCTATGGCCGCCCGCCGCGAGCGCGGCCTGCTCGATCCTGAGCCGGCGCCCGGAGCATCGGTCTTTGATCATCAGATCTTCTGTATGGCTTCTGATGGCGACATCGAAGAAGGCATCACCTCCGAGGCCTCCTCGCTCGCCGCCACCCAGCGGCTTGGCAACCTCACCGTCATCTATGACTCCAACCACATCTCGATCGAGGACGACACCAACATCGCCCTGACCGAGAACACGGCGGCGCGGTACGAGGCGTACGGCTGGCACGTCCAAGAGATCGACTGGACCAACGGGGAGACCCAGTACGTGGAGAACACCAAGGCGCTTCAGGACGCGTTGGACACGGCCCGCGCGGTCACCGACCGACCCAGCTTCATCCGGCTGCGTACGATCATCGGCTGGCCCGCCCCCACCAAGCAGGGCACCGGCAAGGCGCATGGCTCGGCGCTGGGGGAGGACGAGATCAAGGCCACCAAGACGCTGCTCGGCTTCGACCCCGAGCAGACGTTCGAGGTGTCCGAGGAGGTCATCACCCACACGCGCCAGCTGCTGGAGCGCGGAAAGCAAGCACAGGACGAGTGGCAGACCTCTTACGACGCCTGGGCCGAGGCCAACCCCGACGCCAAGGCGCTCTACGACCGGCTGGTGGCCGACGAGCTGACGCCCGGCTGGGAAGATGCGCTGCCGAGCTGGCCGGCCGACCCGAAGGGCATCGCCACCCGCGCCGCCTCCGGCAAGGTGCTCGGAGCGCTGGCCCCCAAGATGCCGGAGCTGTGGGGCGGATCGGCCGACTTGGCCGAGTCCAACAACACCACCCCCGAAGGCGAGCCGAGCTTCCTGCCGACTGATCGTCAAACCAAGGCGTTCTCCGGCGGCCCGTACGGCCGGGTGCTGCACTTCGGCATCCGTGAGCACGCCATGGGCGCCATCTTGAACGGCATCAAGGTGCACGGCGGTACCCGACCGTACGGCGGCACCTTCTTGACCTTCAGCGACTACATGCGCGCAGCGGTGCGGCTGTCGGCGCTGATGAGGCTGCCGGTCACCTACGTGTGGACCCACGACTCGATCGGCCTCGGCGAAGACGGTCCGACCCACCAACCGATCGAGCACGTGGCGGCGCTGCGGGTGATCCCGGGGCTGGATGTCGTCCGGCCCTCCGATGCCAACGAGACGGCCGCCTGCTGGGCCGCCATCTTGAACAACAAGGATCGCCCAGCCGGCCTGATCCTCAGCCGCCAAGCCCTGCCGATCGTGCCCCGCGGGGAGGACGGCTTCGCTGACACCTCCCAGGTGGCCAAGGGCGCCTACATCCTCAAGGACTCCGACGGCACCCCCGATGTGATCTTGATCGGGACCGGGTCCGAGGTCCAGTTGGCCGTCGCGGCGCAGGAGCAGCTGGCGAGCGAAGGCATCGGAGCCCGGGTGGTCTCCATGCCGTGCCGCGAATGGTTCGACGAGCAGGACGAGTCCTACCGCAGTTCGGTCATCCCGGCTGAGATCAAAGCCCGCGTCAGCGTCGAGGCGGGGGTCAGCAGCGGTTGGCGGGACCTGGTCGGTGATGCCGGCCGGATCATCAGCATCGACCACTACGGTGCCAGCGCCTCCGGCGCCAAGCTGTTCGAGGAGTTCGGGTTCAGTGATGCCACCGTCGTGGCGGCCGCCAAGGAAAGTCTTGACGCCGCCAAGAGCAACGCCGCTCCCCTCCATGCCGCCGCGAGCGGACCCAAGGCACCGGCCGACCTTGAGGCCGATCCCGGTGTCACCATCAGCTGACCTGATCCCCCCGCACGCCCCGCCACTCTCGAAGGACTTACTCATGAGCGATCGACTGAAAGAACTGTCCGAAGCCGGCGTCTCCATCTGGTTGGACGACCTCTCCCGCGAGCGGATCAACTCCGGCAACCTGGCGGAGCTGGTGCAGGACTCCTCCGTGGTGGGAGTCACCACCAACCCGACGATCTTTGCCTCGGCCTTGGCCAACGGCGAGCAGTACAACGACCAGATGCGCCAGTTGGCTGCGGTGGACTCCAGCGTCCCCGACGCCATCAAAGCGTTGACGACCGACGACGTACGCAACGCCTGTGACGCGTTCGCCGCCACCTCAGCGGCGACCAACGGCGCGGACGGGCGGGTCTCCATCGAGGTGGAGCCTGGGCTGGCCATGGACACCGACGGCACCATCGCCGAAGCAGCCGATCTCTGGAAAATCGTCGACCGGCCCAACGTACTGATCAAGATCCCCGCGACCGAGCCGGGTCTGCCGGCGATCACGGCCTCCATCGCCGAAGGCATCAGCGTCAACGTCACGCTGATCTTTGCCCTCGAGCGGTACCGCGGCGTGATCGACGCCTACCTGAGCGGACTCGAGCAGGCCGCCGCCAACGGCCACGACCTCAGCCAGATCCATTCGGTCGCGTCTTTTTTCGTGTCGAGGGTGGACAGCGAGGTCGACAAGCGTCTCGACGATATCGGCACCGGCGACGCCGCCGCGTTGAAGGGCAAGGCGGCCATTGCGAACGCCCGGCTGGCGTACGCGCTGTACGAGGAGGAGTTCGGCTCTGAGCGGTTCAAGACCCTCCAGGCTCAGGGCGCCAACCGGCAGCGGCCGCTGTGGGCGTCCACCGGCGTCAAGGATCCGGCCTACGCTGACACCATGTATGTCACCGAGCTGGTGGTGGCCAACACGGTCAACACCATGCCGGAGAAGACCATGAAAGCCTTTGCCGACCACGGCGAGGTCGAGGGCGACAAGGTCAGCGGCACCAAGGACGCGGCCCAGCAGGTCTTCGACTCCCTCACCGCCATCGGCATCGACTTCGACGACGTGCTGGACGTGCTGGAGCGCGAGGGCGTACAAAAGTTCGACGACTCGTGGGGGGAGCTGGTCGAGACGGTGCGGATCGCGCTGAGCGAGGCCAGTGAAGGGAAGGCGAACCCGGGCGCGAGCGCTTCGCCTGACGTCACCACCGACTCCGCGTGACCTTGTTGCCGCGGCCCAACCCGCTGCGCGATCCTCAGGACCGGCGGCTACCAAGGATTGCCGGGCCGTGCGTGCTGGTCATCTTCGGCGTCACCGGCGACCTGGCCACCAAGAAGCTGATGCCGGCGGTCTACGACCTGGCCAATCGGGGGCTGTTACCGCCGGGTTTCGCCCTGGTGGGGTTTGCGCGACGGGACTGGAAAACCCAGGACTTCGCCCAAATCGTGCACAACGCCGTCAAGCAGCACGCCCGTACCCCCTTCCGGGAAGAAGTCTGGAAGCAGCTGTCCGAAGGCATCCGCTTCGTCTCCGGTCAGATCGGCGACGACGAGTCGGTCAGTCGGCTCAAAGACACCATTGCCGAGCTCGACGAGGCGCGTGGCACCGGTGGGAACCACGCGTTCTACCTCTCCATCCCGCCCAGCCTCTTCCCCACGGTGGTCGGTCAGCTGCGGGACCACGGGCTGGCCGAGGAGCAGACGGGACGCTGGAGCCGGGTGGTGATCGAGAAGCCTTTCGGACATGACCTGGAGAGTGCGCGCGAGCTGAACCGCGTGGTGTCGAGCGTGTTCCCTTCCTCTTCGGTGTTCCGGATCGACCACTATCTCGGCAAAGAGACCGTGCAGAACATGATGGCGTTGCGATTTGCCAACCAGATGTTCGAGCCGGTGTGGAACAACAACTACGTCGACCACGTGCAGATCACCATGGCCGAAGACATCGGCATCGGCGGCCGGGCCGGATACTTCGACGGCATCGGTATCGCCCGGGACGTCATTCAGAACCACCTGCTCCAGCTGTTGGCCCTGACGGCCATGGAGGAACCGACGTCGTTCGAGGCGCGGCAGCTCAGAGCCGAGAAGCAGAAGGTGCTGGCCGCCGTACGCCCGCCCAAGCGGATGGACCTGCACACCGCCCGCGGCCGCTATACCGGTGGTTGGGCGGGTGGGGAGAAGGTGAAGGGATACCTGGAAGAGCAGGGCATCCCGGACAGCTCCAAGACCGAGACCTACGCCGCCATTCGGGTCGACATTGAGAATCGCCGCTGGGCCGGCGTGCCGTTCTATCTGCGGACCGGCAAGCGGCTGGCCCGGCGGGTCACCGAGATCGCGCTCGGCTTCAAGCGCGCACCGCACCTGCCGTTCACGGCGACCGACACCGAAGAGCTGGGCTACAACGCCTTGGTGTTGAGGATCCAGCCCGATGAGGGCGTCACGCTCCGCTTCGGGGCCAAGGTGCCGGGCACCCAGATGGAGATTCGCGAGGTCAACATGGACTTCGCATACGGCGGCTCGTTCACCGAGTCGTCGCCCGAGGCGTACGAGCGCCTGATCCTCGATGTGCTCCTCGGCGATCCGCCCTTGTTTCCCCAGCACGAAGAGGTCGAGCTGTCCTGGCAGATACTGGACCCCATCATCGACTACTGGGCCAGCATCGAGGACAAACCCAGCGACTACGAACCCGGCAGCTGGGGTCCGGCGAACGCCAACGAGATGATGACCCGCGACGGCTTCGCCTGGCGCCGGGCATGAGGAGCCACTGATGGCCATCACCCTGACCAACACCAACTCGGCAAGCATCTCTTCGGCCTTGCTTCGGGCCCGACGCAGTGCCGGCAGCCCCGCCATGGGCATGGTGCTCACCCTGATCATCGTGAGCGATGAGAAGAACTACGCTGACGCCCTGCAGGCCAGCATGGAGGCCGGCCGCGAGCACCCGTCGCGGATCCTCTTGGTGGTCACCGGGCCAGGCCGCGAGGCCTCCCTGGACGCCGAGGTCCGGATCGGTGAAGGAACGCCGGGGGAAGTGGTGATCGTCCGGATGCGCGGGGCGGTCGCTGCGCATCCCGCCTCGGTCATCCGCCCGCTGCTCCTTCCCGACTCCCCGGTCGTCATCTGGTACCCAGGCAAGTGCCCAACCGATCCCGCCTCCGACCAGCTGGCCCAACTCGCTCGGCGGCGGCTGACCGACGCGGCGGCCGTGCCGCGCCCGATGACTGCGTTGAGAGCGCGGGCTGAGAACTATGCGCCGGGTGACACCGATCTGAGCTGGACCCGCCTCACCCCCTGGCGCGCACTGCTCGCGGCAGCGCTCGATCAGTACCCTGCCAAGATCAAGTCGGCTGCCGTCGAAGCGGAGCGTAACAATCCCTCCGCCGAGTTGTTAGGAGCTTGGATGCGCTCCGGACTCAAGGTCGAGGTGACCCGCAAGGTCAGTGAAGGCCCTGGCATTACGGCGGTCCGGATGACCACCGCGGCCGGCGACATCGCGATCACCCGCGCGGATGGCTTGCTGGCGTCGTACACGGTGCCAGGTCAGCCTGAGCGTCTGGTCGCGTTGAAGCGACGTGAGGTGACCGACCTGATCAGCGAAGAGTTGCGCCGGATGGATGCCGATGACGTGTTCGAGCGCACCGTCAAGACTTTCCTCCGCAGCGAAGCAGTCGCGCCCAAGGCGAGCCAAGCCGCGAGCAGAGCCAACGAGAGCAGAGCCAACGAGAGCAGGGCCAACGAGAGCAGGGCCAACGAGAGCAGGGCTCAGCCGAAGACGATCAAGAAGGATTAGGGCCATGGTGGGCGAGGGTGGCAGCGAGGTGCTGGTGCACGCCAGCGCCGAACACGTGGCCGAGGGGCTGGCCGCCCGGCTGATGGCCCGGCTGATGGAGATCCAACGTGACTTCCGCATCCCGCAGGTCGCCCTGACGGGCGGCCGGATTGCCACCAAGGCCTACCAGCGGTTGGCGGCCGAGGGCGCTCAGTCGGCCGTGGATTGGTCTCGGGTTGAGCTGTGGTGGGGCGACGAGCGGTTCGTCGGTGCTGGTGACGATGACCGCAACGACAAGGGGACGCTCGAGTTGCTAGCTCGGCTGGGTCTGGACCGGGGACGCGTCCACCGGATGCCGGCCACCGGGGAGGGTCGCGACCTGGATGCCGCCGCGGAGGCGTACGCTGCCGAGCTGGGCTCGACGGTCTTCGACATCTGCCTGCTGGGAATGGGGCCGGACGGGCATGTGGCCTCGATCTTCCCCGAACATCCCTCGTCGTACGCCGACGGCTATGTCATCGCCGTACGCGCTTCGCCCAAACCACCGCCGGAACGGATCAGCCTGACCCTGGACGTGATCAACGAGTCGCGAGAGGTGTGGTTCGTGGTGAGTGGGGCCGACAAAGCCGACGCCGCGGCCATGGCCCTATCCGGAGCCGGCCCGATCCAGGTCCCGGCGGCCGGCGTCTCCGCCCGCGAACGTACCCTCTGGCTGATGGACCGCGATGCCGCGTCCCAGCTGCCGCGGGAGCTTCAACAGCGCGGACTGATTTAGTTGCTCGCGAACGGGTCGGCCTGCCTCCGCTGCCGCGGCGTTTGCACCGCTCGCTGGCCCGCTCGACAAGGTCAGGGGCTATGCGACAGGGGCCGTCGGTCCGGTCAGTAGATGACTTCGCCGCGGGCGCGCCGAGCGCGGAGCGCCTGGAGCGCTTCGGTGAGGATGTCGTCGGCTTCCTGGTCGGAACGCCGTTCTTTGACGTACGCGAGATGGGTCTTGTAGGGCTCGTTCTTCGGGGCCGGCGGGGGGTTCAGCGAATCCAGGTTGGCCGGCAACCCGCAGCGCGGGCAGTCCCATCTCTCTGGGACTTGGGCGTCCGCGGCGAAGGCAGGGCGGGTCTCGTGACCGTGCGAGCAGAAGTAGGAGACGTACAGTCGAGGCGCCGCATCGCCGCGCTCGGCCTCACCCATCGGTCCAGCGCCGACCCGGCTGCCACGAATGGCACTTCCACCAGCCACGTTATCTCCCTCGATGTATTACGTGATGAATGAAGTGGTCGCGTCAGCTACGCGGCGAGCTTGTAGAGAAGACCCAGGGCGACAATGGCGGCAAACCAGACGACACCGACGATGATCGTGAGTCGATCGAGGTTGCGCTCGGCCACCGACGATCCGCCCATGGATGAGGAGATCCCACCGCCGAAGAGATCCGATAAGCCACCGCCGCGGCCCTTGTGCATCAACACGAATCCGGCAAGCGCGACACTGGTGACCATTAAGACGATCGAGAAGACCATAATCGGTGCGGTCATCAGCGGCACGGACACGAAATTCACCTGCGTAGCCTAACTCACCCGACGACGAATCCGAGCACCCTGATCAAGCACCGGAAGGTCGTAAAAGCGCGCGATCGCGGAGAACTCGTCGACGATCAGGCTCGCCCCACCGACCAGACAGCCGTCCACGTCCGGCTGGTCCATGATCGAAACCACGTTGTTGGATTTGACTGAGCCGCCGTAGAGGATACGAACTTCCGCGGCGGCGTCTGCGCCGTGCATCTCGGCGATGCGCGCGCGAATGGCCGCACACACCTCCTGAGCGTCGTCGGGCGTTGCCACCTCACCGGTGCCGATGGCCCAGACCGGCTCGTAGGCGATGACCAGACCTCCCACCTGGTCAGCACTGAGATCGGCCAGAGCACCGTCGACCTGGGCCAGCGTGTAGGAGACGTGCTCGCCCGCTTGCCGGGCGTCCAGCCCTTCGCCTACACACACAATGGGAGTGACCCCGCCGGAGAGTGCTTTCTTGGTTTTGGCATTGACCAGGGCGTCATCTTCGTGGTGATACTGCCGACGCTCGGAATGGCCTACTGTCACGTAGCCGCACTTGAGCTTAGCCAGCATTTCGACGGAGATCTCGCCGGTGTAGGCGCCTTGGTCATTGGCCGAGACGTCCTGAGCGCCGTAGCCGAGTGACAGCCGGTCGCCCTCGATCAGCGTCTGCACCGTACGCAGATCGGTGAACGGCGGCAGCACCACGACTTCGGACTTGTCCGGGTTGTGCCGCTTGTCGTCCAGGGTCCAACTCAGCTTTTGTACCAGACCGACGGCCTCCATGTGATTGAGGTTCATCTTCCAGTTGCCCGCCATCAAAGGCTTGCGTGCCATTGGCTATGCGTCTTCCTCTTCGAGTACATCCAGGCCCGGCAGGGTCTTGCCTTCGAGGTATTCCAGGCTTGCCCCGCCGCCGGTGGAGATGTGGCCGAAGGCGTCGTCAGCGAAGCCGAGATCGCGTACGGCCGCCGCCGAGTCTCCCCCGCCGACGACTGACAGGCCGTCCACCTCGGTGAGCGCTTGGGCGACCGCCTTGGTGCCGCCGGCAAAACTCTCCCACTCGGCCACCCCCATCGGGCCGTTCCAGAACACCGTCTTGGCACTGGAGATGACGGCAGCAAAGACCTTGGCCGAGTCCGGTCCGATGTCGAGGCCCTGCTGGTCGGCCGGGATCGCGTTCGCGGCGACGACCGTCGGCGGTGCGTCGGCCTTGAACTCTGGCGCCACCACGATGTCGGCGGGGAGCACGATCTGCTTGCCCCCCGCGGCCGCCTCGTTGAGATAGCCCTTCACCGCCTCGATCTGCTCTTGCTCGAGGAGGCTCTTGCCGACCTCGTATCCCTGCGCGGCAAGGAAAGTGAAGACCATACCGCCGCCGATCACCAGGGTGTCCGCGGTCTTGATCAAGTTCGCGATGACGGCTAGCTTGTCGGAGACCTTGGCGCCGCCGAGGACCACCACGTAGGGGCGCTGCGGCTCCTCGGTCAACTGCTTCAGCACCTCGACCTCCGCTTTGACCAGGGTGCCGGCGGCGTTCGGCAACCGTTTCGCCAGGTCATACACCGACGCCTGCTTGCGGTGCACCACGCCAAAGCCGTCGGAGATGAAGACGTCGCCGAGCGCAGCGTAGGAGTCGGCCAGCTCGCCGCGAGCCGCCTCGTCCTTGGATTCTTCGCCCGGTTCGTAGCGGACGTTCTCCAGCATGGCGATGTCGCCGTCGGTCAGGCCTTCGACCGTCAGCTGCGCCGACGGACCGACCACATCGGATGCCAGCGTGACCTCGACGCCGAGCAGCTCCGACAGCCGCTTGGCGGCGGGTGCCAGGGAATACTTCGGATTGGCTTCACCCTTCGGACGCCCCAGGTGGGCCAGCACAATGACCTTGGCGCCGGCTTCGCGCAGCGTCGTCAAGGTGGGCAGCGACGCCTTGATCCGGCCGTCATCGGTGATCGTGTCCCCGTCCAGCGGCACGTTCAGATCGCAGCGGATCAGCACCCGCTTCCCGCGCAGGTCACCCAGATCAGAGACTGACTTCACCATTCACCCCTCGTTGGTTGTGCCGACCTGTCACTTCCTCCACGACACACCGACAAAAGCGGTGCGGAGGTGACGGGTCGGCAGCAGATGTGGCGCGTGTGTGGATGACGGGGACAAGGTCAGAGCGAGCTGCCGACCAGCTCGACGAGGTCGACGAGGCGGTTAGAGTACCCCCACTCGTTGTCGTACCAGCCGACCACCTTGACCTGGTTGCCCAGGACCTTGGTCAGACCCGAATCGAAGATGCAGGAATGCGAGTCGGTGACGATGTCGGAGGAAACGATCGGGTCTTCGGTGTAGTAGAGGTAGCCCTTCAGTGGGCCGTCGGCGGCGGCCTTGACGGCGGCGTTGACCTCATCGACGGTGGTCTCCCGGCCCACCTCGACAGTCAGGTCGGTGGCTGATCCGGTGGGGATCGGGACCCGAAGCGCGTAGCCGTCCAACTTGCCCTTCAGCTGCGGCAGCACCAGCCCGATGGCCTTGGCCGCCCCGGTTGAGGTCGGCACGATATTGAGGGCGGCGGCGCGGGCACGACGCAGGTCTTTGTGCGGGCCGTCTTGGAGGTTCTGGTCCTGGGTGTAGGCGTGGATCGTGGTCATCAGGCCCTTGACAATGCCGAACTCGTCGTCGATGGCCTTGGCCATCGGAGCCAGGCAGTTCGTCGTGCAGGACGCATTGGAGATGATGTGATGGCTGGCCGGATCGTAATCGCCGTCGTTGACGCCCATCACCACGGTGAAGTCGTCGTTCGTGGCGGGCGCGGAGATGATGACCTTCTTGGCCCCCGCGTCGATGTGCGCCTTCGCCTTGGTGGCATCGGTGAAGAAGCCGGTCGCCTCGATCACGATGTCGGCGCCGATCTCACCCCAGGGCAGGGCAGCCGGATCGCGCTCGGCGAAAGACTTGATCAGCCGGTCACCGACCTGGATGCCACCCTCCACCACAGCAACGCTGCCCTGGAAGCGACCCAGGATCGAGTCGTACTTCAACAGGTGGGCCTGGGTGTCGTCATCAACCAGATCATTAAAGGCCACCACCTCAATGTCGGCGCCGGAAGTCTCCACGGCCCGGAAGAAGTTGCGGCCGATGCGGCCAAAGCCGTTGATACCAACACGTACGGTCATGCTTGCGTTCTCCTCTAGATCAGGATTAGTCCCTGCGAGCTCTCGTCCACGGGGCATGGGCCATGAAACACACTAGCCAATCTCACTCAGCCGCGGTGCTACCGCTTTCCATCTGGTCTGATACCAGTTGGAGAGTGGTCTGGAAGCACGCCGGCGCTCAGTCGGCGTCCTCCAGCATGTCGACGCTGAGGTTGGCCTCGGTGTTGGGAATGCCGAGCTCGGCCGCCAGTTTATCGGCGGTGGCCAGCAGGCGCCGGATCCGGCCAGCGACCGCGTCCTTGGTCAGCTGAGGGCTGTGCAGCTGACCCAGCTCTTCCAAGCTCGCGTGCTTGTTCTCCACCCGGAGCACGCCAGCCGCCTTGAGGTGCTCGGGTACGTCGTCGCCAAGGATCTCGAGGGCACGCTCGACGCGCGCACCGGCGGCCACCGCCGCTCGGGCGGACCGGCGGAGATTCGCGTCGTCGAAGTTAGCCAGCCGATTGGCCGACGCCCTCACTTCCCGTCGCATCCGGCGTTCTTCCCAGGCCATCAACGACTCGTGTGCACCCAGGCGGGTGAGAAGGGCAGCGATCGCATCGCCGTCGCGGATCACCACCCGATCGACGTTGCGCACCTCCCGCGCCTTGGCTCCGATGCTGAGCCGGCGCGCCGCACCGACGAGAGCCAGCGCCGCCTCGGGACCGGGGCAGGTCACCTCCAACGCCATCGAGCGTCCAGGCTCGGTCAGCGAACCGTGCGCCAGGAATGCGCCGCGCCACGCCGCCACACAGTCACACAGTCCGCCGCTCACCACCTGCGAAGGCAGTCCTCGGGCCGGTCGGCCACGGGAGTCGATCAGCCCGGTCTGCCGGGCGAGGGCCTCACCGTCCTTGACCACTCGGACCACGTACCGGGTGCCACGGCGGATGCCGGCGGCGTTGACGATCACCAGCTCGGAGGGATGGCCGAAGATCTCGGAGATGTCGGTGCGCAACCGACGGGCCGCCGCGCCGGTATCGAGCTCGGCCTCGATCACAATACGGCCGCTGACGATGTGCAGTCCGCCCGCAAAGCGCAACGTCGCCGCCACCTGAGATTTGCGGCAGCAGGGCTTGGTCACCTTGATGGTGGCAAGCTCCGCCTTCACTTGAGCGGTCATGGCCATTAGTGCATGATGTCACGCTTTGGCATCGCATCGCTGCTCCGTCCCAGCGACGATTACCCGTAGTGGTCCTCGCTCAGATCCCCATGATCTCCGCGTACGCCGAGGCCAGCCGCAGCGGGTCATGGCGAGGCGAGCCATCCCGGGCCGCGAGATCGGCCACGACCAGTCGAGCTCCGAGCGACTGGGCCCAGGAACCCAGGTGGGGGTCGTCGGCGGCGAATCTGCCGTCCGCAAGCACCACGTCCAAACGCAACGTGGGCGCATGCTCGGCCAGCAGCTCGATGTGGCGGGCCGCGCTGAACCCGGCCGTCTCCCCCGCCGGCTCCAGGTTCAGGGTCAGCAGTCGTCGAGCACGGGTGGCGTGGATGGCCGTGGCCAGCTCGGGGACCAGCAGATGCGGGATCACCGACGTGAACCACGAGCCCGGGCCCAACACAATCCAGTCGGCAGCGCGGACGACGTCCAGCGACTCCGGGCAGCCGGGGGGGTCCTGCGGAACCAGGTGCACGGAGCGCACCTCAGCCGTGGTCTTCGCCACTTGCGCCTGGCCCCGGATGTGGGAGATCTCATCCGGCCTCATCGGGTCCAGACCGATTACCTCGGCCACGATGTCCAGCGGCACGGAGGCCATGGGCAGCACCCTGCCCTTGGCGCCGAGCAACCGCGCCACCATGTCCAGCCCCGAGACCGGGTCACCCAGTCGCTCCCACAACCCGGCGATCAGCAGGTTCCCGATGGCGTGGTCGGCGAGCGAACCGGTGCCGGCAAAGCGATACTGCAAGACGTCGGCCCAGGTCCGACCGGACTCGTCGTCACCGCACAGCGCCGCCAGGGCCATCCGCAGGTCGCCCGGTGGCAGGCAGTTCAGCTCGGCCCGAATCCGACCCGATGAGCCGCCGTCGTCGGCCACCGTGACGATCGCGGTCAGTCGGTCGGTGATCCGCCGCAGGGCGGTCAGGGAAGCCGAAAGCCCATGGCCGCCCCCGAACGCGACCACCGACGGCAACGAGAACAACCCCCAGGGGCGGCCGTCATCGAGGCTCACTCTCGGCCCACGTCCCGGTGCAGCACCTTGGTCGGCAAACCCAGGCGGCGCAGCCGCCGTCCGAACTCCTCGCTCATGGCGGTACTACGGTGCTTGCCGCCCGTACAGCCCAGAGCGATGGTGACGAAGCGCTTGCCCTCGCGGATGTACCCCGTTGCTATCACTTCGAGTAGGGATTGGAGACGTTCGAGGAACGCTTCGGCCCCCTCTTGGGCCAAGACGTAGTCGCTCACCGGCTGGCTGAGACCGGTTTGGGGTCGCAAGTCGGGAATCCAATGGGGATTGGGCAGGAACCGTACGTCCACCACCAGGTCAGCATCGACGGGGATACCGTTCTTGAAGCCGAACGAGACCAGGGTGACGCGCAGCTGGTCGCTGGTTTCACCCCCGTAGGCGTGCCCCACGCGGGAGCTCAGCTGGTGCACGTTGATCGAGGAGGTGTCGATGACCAGATCAGCCGTGGCGCGCAGGGTGGCCAGGGTCTCCCGCTCCCGGGTGATGCCGTCCAGCAGACGGCCGTCACCCTGCAGCGGATGAGGCCGACGAACCGACTCCTGGCGCCGCACGATGACGTCGTCGGTGGCCTCCATATACAAGATCTCCGGGAACGTGCCGGCGGCGCTGAGGTCGGCAAACATGGTGGGCAACTGCTCGAAGAAGGAGCGGGTACGGACGTCGAGGACCACCGCGAGCCGACTGATTCCGGCGGATCGCGCCAGCGCACAAACCTCAGGCAAGACGCTGGGCGGCAGGTTGTCCACCACGTACCAACCGAGATCCTCCAGCGCATTGGCGGTGGTGGAACGTCCGGCGCCCGACATCCCAGTCACCACCACCAGCCGAAGTGGCTCCCGTGTCGAAGCGGTGTCGTTCGCGGCGGATTCTGCCGCCGCGGCCGGCTCGGGCTCGACGCTGGCGGGCACCGCAGGGAGGTCGGTCGGAGAAGGAACGGTGTCAGAGGGCAGGGCGAGAGAAGGGACGCCGGGGGAGGGCACGGCGGGAGAAGGCGACTCATCGGAGGAAACGGCGACGACTGAGACTCCGGCGGATGAATTGCGCTCAAGGCCAGCGTTGGTGCTCACGCCGCCATTATCCCCGGCTCAGGTGAGGATCTCCCCGGTGGCGGTGTTGACCGACTCCCTGGTGGGTTGGCTGTCGAGCTGTTGCTTGATCGCTCCGGCCGTCTTCATCCCGAAGCCTGGTACGGCCGCGATCTCCTCGACGCTGGCGGTGCGCAACTTCTTCAGCGAACCGAAGTGGGTCAGCAACGCTTTACGCCGCACCTCACCCAACCCGGGGACCTGGTCGAGCATGGATTCCACCATCGACTTGCTCCGCCGCGAGCGGTGATGGGTGATGGCGAAGCGGTGAGCCTCGTCGCGCAGTCGCTGCAACAGGTAGAGGCCCTCGCTCGTCCGCGGCAAGATGACCGGCTCATCGCTGTCGGGCAGCCAGACCTCCTCGAGTCGCTTGGCCAGCCCACACAGCGCGACGTCGGAGATACTGAGCTCGTCGAGTGCCTGCGCTGCCGCGGCCACCTGGGGCGGGCCACCGTCGACCACGACGAGCGCGGGCGCGTACGCGAACTTGCGGGGCGCGCCTGTCGTGGGGTCGATCAGCAGCGGCCCCTCATCGCCCACCGCCGCCCCGGCGGCGCCCGCATGGGACATCATCGACGTGCGGTCGTCGATCAACCGACGAAACCTCCGGGTGATCACCTCGTGCATCGCCGCAACGTCATTTTGACCATCGACGCTGCGGATCACGAACCGGCGGTATTCGCTCTTGCGCGGCAGCCCGTCCTCGAACACCACCATCGAGGCGACCACCTCGGTGCCCTGCAAGTTGGAGATGTCAAAGCACTCCATCCGCAGCGGGGCGGTCGGGAGCTCGAGGGCTTCTTGGATCTCCTCCAGGGCGCGGTTGCGGGTCGATAGGTCACCGGCCCGCGTGGTCTTGTGCCGGATCAGCGTCTGGCCGGCGTTCCGGCTGACGGTTTCCATCAACGCGCGCTTGTCACCGCGCTGCGGGACCTTGATCGAGACCGCAGCACCCCGGCGCTCGCTCAGCAAGCGCGTCAACGACTCCTGCGAGGAGGGCGCCACCGGGACCAGCACCTCCCGTGGGATCGCGGCCGGGTCGAGGCCGTCGGGGTCGACCTCGGCGTAGAGCTGAACCAGGAAGCGTTCGATCAGCCCGTCCGTACCGATGTCGTCCACGCGGTCCGCCACCCACCCGCGCTCGCCCCGGACCCGGCCGCCGCGAACATGGAAGATCTGGACCGCCACCTCCAGCGGATCCTCGGCGAGTGCGATCACGTCGGCGTCGGTGCCGTCCTGCAAGACGATCGCGTTCTGTTCCATGGCCCGCTGCAGGGCACCGATGTCGTCTCGCAGCCGCGCGGCCCGCTCGAACTGCAGCTCCGAACTGGCCGAGCGCATGTCGGCGTCCAGCCGTTTGATCAACGGTGCGGCCTGTCCCGCCATGAACTGGCAAAAATCCTCGACGATCTCGCGGTGCTCGGTGGCGTCGACTCGGGCAATGCACGGCGCCGAACACTTGTCGATGTAGCCCAGCAGGCAGGGGCGGCCGATCTGCTTGTGGTTCTTGAACACACCCGCCCGGCAGGACCGCATCGGGAAGACGCGCAGCAGCAGGTCGACGGTCTCCCGGATCGCCCAGGCGTGGGAGTACGGCCCGAAGTAGCGGTTGCCTTTGCGCTTGGGACCGCGGCCGACCATCACCCGCGGAAACTCCTCGGACAGGGTGACCGCCAGCCACGGGTAGGACTTGTCGTCGCGATACTTGACGTTGAACCGGGGGTCGAACTCCTTGATCCAGGAGTATTCGAGCTGAAGCGCCTCTACCTCGGTCTGCACCACCGTCCAGTCGACTTTGGCAGCCGTCTGGACCATCGACTGGGTACGGCTGTGCAGCGAGCCGAGGTCGGCGAAGTAGGAGTTGAGGCGAGACCGCAAGCTCTTGGCCTTGCCAACGTAGATGACCCGGCCTTGGGCGTCAGAGAACCGATAGACCCCGGGGTCCTCCGGGATGGAGCCCGGAGCGGGACGGTATGACGACGGTGCAACCACGTAGACAGCGTAGGCGTGCAGACTGACAACCAGCGCCGACCGCGACGGCGGTTGACCAGGGTCAGCCGGATGTCAGACCGGCATGTCAGGCCGGCATGTCAGACCGGGATGTCAGGCGCTGATCACGACCATGCCGCCGGTGACGGTGGCTTTGGCTTCGGCGAGCGGCTTGGTGGCGGGGGGTTTGACCACGGAGCCGTCCATGATCGAGAACGCGCTGCCGTGGCAGTCGCACTTGATCTGTCCGTCGCTGACGCTGGCCACCGGGCAGCCCTGATGGGTGCACACGCTGCTGAACGCCTTGTACTGACCTTTGGTCGGCTGAGTCACGACATACTTGGCGTCCTCCAGGATGACGCCGCCGCCCTCGGGTACGTCGGCAGTCGAGACGCTCGGCCCGCTGGCGCTGGGAGCGTCAGTGGCCGAAGGTTCCGACGACGACGCGCTCGCTGAGGGAGCGGCGGATGACGGTGCTGCTGAAGACGGGGCGGCTGGTGTCTGAGGTGCGCTGGTGGCCGGCGGCGAAGCGGTCTCATCGGCTCCGCAGGCGGCCAGACCGACGGCGCCCCCGCCGGCTAGAGCGACCAGGCCAGCCGTACGCAACAGAGTACGGCGAGTGGTCCCCTGACCGTCTCCGGGTGGCTCGGCTGCGAGCAGGTCGGGCGAATGTGACGGACCAGTAGGCGTTAAAGGCTCAGGGGAGGTCTCGAACTCAGTGGTCTGCTTCAAGTGGGACATGGGGAATCCTCCGGGTTTGGGGCGGCTGCGGTGAGACTGCTGAGTTGACGACCTAACCAGACGATGCTGTCACCGACCTGTGAAACCGCCCTCGACACTAAAGACGTCACTAACCCGCGTTCGGTTCGACGGTCGATCGGATCGCCTGATCCCATGGTGATCAGCACCATCACTTCGTGGGATTGACCGGCCCGAGCTGGCGGTCGCGGTCGACTGATCCGAGCAGCCACTTTCGCTCAACGGCCTGAGTACGGCCAGCCAGCTCAGCTGGCTCGGGCGGCGAGTTCACGCTGGCTGGTCGGTTGCTTGTTCGCCGCCACGGCGGCGACCTCCTTGGCGGGTGCCTTGGCCGAGACCCCCTTGGCTACGGTCTTTCGGGCGGCCGCTCGCTGCGCTGCCACCTTGCCGGCGGCTGCCTCCTTTTTCGCCGCGGCCTTCTTGGCGGCCTTGGTCATCGGAGGGGCGACGATCAGCTCAGGCTGGCGCTCACCCACAGGAACCTCGCGCCCCGCCAGGATCGGCTTCAAGAACTCGCCCGTATACGACTTCGGGTCGGTGGCGATGACTTCGGGTGTCCCTTCCGCGATCACCATCCCGCCCCGGGAGCCGCCCTCGGGGCCCATGTCGATCAGCCAGTCCGCCGTCTTGATGACGTCGAGATTGTGCTCGATCACCACCACGGTGTTGCCGTTGTCCACCAGCTGCCCCAGGACGCCGAGCAGCTTGCGGATGTCTTCGAAGTGCAGGCCGGTGGTCGGCTCATCCAAGACGTAGAGGGTGCGGCCAGTCGACCGTTTCTGCAACTCGCTGGCCAGCTTGACGCGCTGCGCCTCGCCACCGCTCAGCGTCGGTGCACTCTGACCGAGCCGGACGTAGCCCAGGCCGACCTCGTCCAAGGTGCGCAGGTGGCGCGCGATCGCCGGGATGGCGGCGAAGAAGTGCAGACCCTCTTCGATCGGCATGTCGAGCACGTCGGAGATCGTCTTGCCCTTGTAGTGCACCTCGAGGGTTTCGCGGTTGTAGCGCGCCCCGTGGCACACCTCGCATGGCACGTAGACGTCTGGCAAGAAGTTCATCTCGATCTTGATGGTGCCGTCACCGGTGCAGTTCTCGCAGCGGCCGCCCTTGACGTTGAAGGAAAAGCGGCCGGGTTGATAGCCGCGGACCTTCGCTTCGGGCGTCTCGGCGAATAGCCGGCGGACATGGTCGAACACCCCGGTGTACGTGGCCGGGTTGGAGCGTGGGGTGCGTCCGATCGGCGACTGGTCGACGTGGATGATCTTGTCGATCTCGTCAGCGCCGGTGATGCTCCGGTGCCGACCGGGTACGTCACGTGCGTTGTAGATCCGCTTGGCCAGCGCGGTGTACAAGATGCCGTTCACCAAAGTGGACTTGCCCGACCCAGACACGCCGGTGACCGCGATCAGCTGTCCCAGGGGGAAGGTGACACTGACGTTTCGCAGGTTGTGCTCGACCGCGTTGTGGACGGTGATCTCCCGGCCCGGCGTCCGGGGCCGCCGCGTGGCCGGCATAGGGATCTGGCGTCGACCCGAGAGGTATGCCCCGGTCAGTGAGTCCGGGTGGTTGAGCAGGTCCTCGACCGGACCGGAGACGACGACGTGCCCGCCATGCTCGCCGGCTCCTGGGCCGATGTCGACGGCCCAGTCAGCCATCCGGATGGTGTCCTCGTCGTGCTCCACGACAATCAGCGTGTTGCCCAGGTTGCGCAGCCGGATCAGGGTCTCGATCAGCCGTCGGTTGTCGCGCTGGTGCAGCCCGATGCTCGGCTCGTCGAGCACGTACAACACCCCGACCAACCCGGACCCAATCTGGGTAGCGAGCCGGATGCGCTGCGCCTCGCCGCCCGAGAGGCTGCCGGTGGGACGGCTGAGCGACAGATAGTCCAGACCCACGTCGAGCAGGAATCTGAGCCGCTCGTTTATCTCCTTGAGCACCCGTTCACCTATTTGACGCTCGCGATCGGTGAGGTCCAGATGCTCCAGGAAGCGCGCTGACTCGTCGATGGACATGCTCGACACCTCGGCGATGTTCTTCCCGCCCACGGTGACGGCCAGCGAGGTCGGCTTGAGACGTGCGCCCTGGCACGCCGTACACGGCACCTCACGCATGTATCCCGCGAACCGTTCGCGAGAGGTGTCGGTCTCGGCCTCGGCGTGGCGGCGCTCGATGTAGGAGACGACGCCCTCGTACTTGGCGTTGTAGCTCCGCTCCCGGCCGTAGCGGTTCTTGTAACGGACGTGCACCTGATTGGGAACGCCATAGAGCAGCACCTGGCGAGCCGTGGCCGGCAACCGGTGCCAGGGCACACGCGTGCTGAAGCCGACATCGGCGGCCAACGCCTCGATCAGCCGCTGGAAGTAATCCGCCACCTGAGCTGACGACCACGGCGCCAGCGCACCCTCGTCCAGCGACTTCTCGTCGTCGGGGACCACCAGCTCAGGGTCGACCTCCATCCGGGTGCCCAGGCCGGAGCACTCCGGGCAGGCACCCCAGGGGCCGTTGAAGGAGAACTGGCGGGGCTCGAGCTCCTCGATCGCAATGTCGTGGTCGTTCGGGCAGGCCATTTTCTCGGAATAGCGGCGCTCGCGCTGGGTATCTTTGGGGTCGAGGTCGACGAAGTCTATTGACACCACCCCCTGAGCCAGGCCGAGCGCCGTCTCGACCGAATCCGTCAACCGCTGCTTCACCGTCGGCTTGACCGCCAGCCGGTCGACGATGACGTCGATCGAGTGTTTGTATTTCTTGTCCAGCGTCGGGGGTTCGGTGAGCTGGATCAGCTCTCCGTCAACGCGCGCCCGGCTGAAACCCTGGGAGGCGAGCTGCCGGAAGACTTCGACGTACTCGCCTTTGCGGCCCCGGACCACCGGAGCCAGCACTTGGAAGCGCGTGCCCTCCTCCAACGCCAGCAACCGGTCGACGATCTGCTGCGGCGACTGACGGCTGATCGGCTCGCCGCAGACCGGACAGTGCGGGCGTCCGGCGCGAGCGTAGAGCAGCCGCAGGTAGTCGTACACCTCGGTGATGGTGCCGACCGTGGAGCGCGGATTGCGGCTGGTGGACTTCTGGTCAATCGAGACCGCCGGCGAGAGTCCTTCGATGAAGTCGACGTCCGGTTTGTCCATCTGGCCCAGGAACTGACGGGCGTACGCCGACAGTGACTCGACATAGCGGCGCTGACCCTCGGCAAAGATCGTGTCGAAGGCCAGACTGGACTTGCCGGAGCCGGACAGGCCAGTGAAAACGATCAGCGCATCGCGCGGCAGATCGAGCGAGATATTGCGCAGATTGTGCTCCCGAGCACCACGGACGATGAGACGGTCAGTCACGCTCGACATGCTATGTCGGGCAGGTGACAATTCGCGGATCGAGCGTTGGGCTTAGCCAATGGTGCTCGCCCGCTGTCAGCGCGGACCACTACGTTAGGTCCATGAGTGATCCCCAGGCTCCGGCCGCCGCGCCCGACGGCGGTTCACAACTGGAGTCACTACGCGGTTTGGCCGCCGCCGCCACCCAGCAGGCGTTGGGCGCCACCATCGCGGTGACCGACGCGCAGTGGCGGGCGCCCAGCCGGCTGCCGGGCTGGAGTCGGGCGCACGTCGCCACCCACCTTGCCCGCCAGGCCGATGCTCTGGTACGGCTGACTGAGTGGGCCCGGACAGGCCGGCGGCAGGAGATGTACGCCTCTCATGAAGAGCGCGACCACGACATCCAGCACGGCTCCACCCGGGCGGGGCTGGAGCTGCAGATCGATCTCGACACCTCGGCCGGTCGACTGACGCAGGCGTTCGACGCCGTAGACGAGGCCGACGCCTGGGACGTCGTGATTGAGTTCCGGGGTGGGTTGCGCACCAAGGCTCGGCTGCTGCCGCTGGCTCGGCTGCTCGAGGTGACCCTGCACCACGTCGACCTCGACATCAGGTACGAGGTGAGCGATATCGACGCGCAGACGGCGGAATGGCTGCTGGAGTGGTGCTCGATTCGGCTGCGGGAACGCGATGAGTTTCCCAAGCTGCAGCTCCGCGCCGATTCAGGTTTCACCCTGACGGTGGGGTCGTCCGGTATGGCACGCGTCGTCACTGGCAGCAGCGCCCAGCTCCTCGGGTGGTTGACAAGCCGGCTCCCACCCTCCTCGGTCAACGGCGCCGAGAGGCTACAATTGCCGGCCTTCTGAGATCCACTGCTACCCCGGCGTTGGCGAACGGTAGGCGGAAAGGAAGCGTGATGGCAGGACTTGATCATGTGGTGCCCGGCGGTCCCCCGCTCGAGATGCCGTTGTCGGACTCGGCGACGCTACAGAAGCTGAGCGTGGGACCGATGGACAACAACGCTTATCTGCTGCGGTCGGCCACTGGGGGCACCGTCTTGATCGACGCTGCCGACGACGCCGACCGAATCACCGCGCTGATCGGTGGGCTGCCACTCGACATCATCGTGACGACGCATCGTCATGGCGACCACTGGCAAGCACTGTCGGCCGTCGCGGAGTCGACCGGAGCGCAACTGATCTGCGGCCGCCCCGACGTGGACGCGATCGCGACCGGCGCCTGGGTGGAGAATCTGCTCGGGGTCTGGGACGGGGACCGGATTGCGCTAGGAGCTGAGTCGCTGGAGGTCATCGGCCTCGTCGGCCACACACCGGGGTCCATCGCGCTGGCGTACCGGGGCAGTGGCGGCGTCCACCTCTTCACCGGCGACAGCCTGTTCCCCGGCGGTCCGGGCAAGACCGACTCCGCCGATGACTTCGCCACCCTGCTTGACGACCTCGAGACAAAAGTCTTCGCCCGCTACGACGACGCCACCCGCGTCCATCCCGGCCACGGCGACGGGACCACCCTGGGCGCCGAGAAGCCCGACCTTCCCGTCTGGCGCGCTCGCGGCTGGTGAGTTGTCCTTACAGTGATCGCCCATGGCCTTCTGGGAACTGTTGGCAACCAACAACGATCGCGGCACCACCCAACCTGCAACCTCCCACCACTCTTGGCGAGCGTGTGGGAGGGTCAGGCGCGAACGTGGCCAATCAGGACCTCGGCGGCCCGGTCGGCGTCGGCCGTCGAGTTGTTGATGTGAAATGACAGTCGGAGGCGGCCCGCCCGTACGCTGCCGGCAATCCCGGCCCGGGTCATCAGCGCGGTGGACTCTGGGTCGGCCGAGACGCTGACGATCGCGGAGTCCCCCGGAGCGATCCCGACCCCGACCCGGAACCGGTTGGCGAGGCCGACAGCATGGGCGTGCAGCGCGTGGATACCCACCTCGGTGAGCACGTCCAGCGCCAGGGCTTGGGCCACCCAGGAGTGCCATACCGGCGACAGGTCGAATCGGCGGGCGTCTTCGGCCAACCGCAACGGCGGTCCGTAGATGCTGAGCCACGGATCAGCACCCGCATACCAGCCGGCAGCGTGGGGGATGAGGTCGGGAGCGACATTGGGCTGAACGGTGAAGAAGCAGGTACCCCGCGGCGCGAGCAGCCACTTGTATCCACCGCCAACGGTGTAGGCGAAGCGCTCCGCGTCGATCGGCAGCCAACCGGTGGCTTGGGTGGTGTCGAGCAGCACGCGTACACCGGCGGCATCCGCGACGCTGGCGAGTTGGGCAAGGTCGGCCAGGCGACCATCGGCCGACTGCACCGCCGACACCGCGACCAGATCTGTATCACCGGTGATGGCATCCAACAGATGCTCGAGCGGCACCTCGCGCACCCGTACGCCGCGGCCAGCTTGGGCCAGGAAGGGAAACAGCACGCTGGTGAACTCGCCCTCGACGCAAACGACCTCGCTGTGGTCGGGCAGCGCAGCTGCGACCAGTCCGCCGAAGACGCTCACCTGACTGCCCAGGGCCACCCGAGCAGGGTCGACCCCAACCATACCGGCGTACGCTCGGCGCGCCGCGTTGACCGAGGCGTCGTAGTCCGGCGGGCTGGCCCGGCCGGTGCGCCAGGCGTCGATGGTGGCTCGGAGAGCTTCGACGCAGCGCCGCGGTGGCAGACCGAGCGAAGCCGTATTCAGGTACACGACTTCGGAGTCGAACTCGGCTTACGCGGTCCGCACTCTGGTCTCGGCGGTGACACCAGGGCTGAGGAGATCAGTCACGCCTTCTACCGTTTCACAGCGCGAGTCTCGGCCGCCGACGGTGTCCTCGGGTGCGGCGGAACCGGGCTGTGATTGGCTGCTGCGACGCGAGCCCAGCGAACCGCCGGCCTTGCACACATTCCGACCGAAGGCGGTGCGCATGCCCGGTCCTGGCTGGTCGGCGCACCCGCCGCCGTTCCGCGTACCGTGGCAGCTGGCGCCTCTGGTGGCAGATCGTCGTGCTCATCGGGGCGCGTCATGGCCATCATCGTGGGACCGGCTCTGAGTCGGCTGCAGACGGTCGGCCTGCCTTACCGACTGGGCCAAGGCGAGTTAACCGGCCGGATCCTCGACGTATCAACGGACTCGGCGTGCCGAACGGACTGACGGCAAGGAGGTCTACGCCGCGAAGTACCGGCGCGAATCGCAGCAGCTGCACGCCGTGGGCTACCGGGTCGGGGCCGTGACCAGCGTCGGCGTGCGTTGGTGTCCCCGTCGCGTGGTCGAATCCTCGCAGCCAGCCGGGCTGCGTCGTGGCAACGGGCACCCGACGCGAGCACTTGGGGCAAGGCCCGCCTACCGGAATCTCGTCCTGCGGGCGCCGCGGCCCGGCCTGACGGTGGGCGGCGTCGCGGCCATCGATCGGCCGGCGGCGCTGCTGCTCGCCTCGGCCTTGGCTCAGCTTGCCCTGGGGTGGTACGCCCGCTACTGGGCGTGCCGATGTCGGCCGGGTCGCCCTGATCCTTGGCGACGCCGCCCCGGAGATCGGGTGCGCCCTGATCCAGTCAGTGATCATCGTGGTCGCGGTTCTGGTTTTGGTCACCACGAGCTGATTGCCGCCGACGGCGCGTACGCTCCGTGCGGCGGTCCTGGCACGGCCGGCCCACCGAAGGGTGAGCTCCCCCTACGGCTCGGCGATCACCTTCGGCTCGCCTAGGCTGCTGAGCTGAACAGACAACCGCCGTTGGGAGGCGTGGGCTGGTGAACTCTGCAGCACTGGCGGCCGCCCTGCCGCGCATCATCCTCGACGCCTGGTCGGCCAGCGCGAGCGACATCACGCCGCTGGCCGGCGGCATGAACTCCGCGACGGCCGCGGTCACGCTGCCTAGTGGCCGGTTCCTCGCCAAATGGGTGCCCAGCGGCGTTGGGGAGGCCTTGCGGGCCGGCGCCTCTGCGGCGGCGCGAATGGCGGCCGGCGGTCTGGTCGCGGGCGAACCGCTACCTTCCGGCTACGGAGAACTCGTCGTCGCCGCGGAGGGTGGATCCGTCTGCCTGCTCCGCTACGTCCCCGGCACCCCCCTGTCGGGAGTGTCGGCCGCCGAGCAACATCAAATGGCCGCGACTCTGGCGCGGGCGCACCAGATCGGCGTTCCGGACCGGCGTCAGGCTGACTTCTTCGAGTGGGTCCACCCCAGCGCCGCCCTGCTGGACGCCGAGTCGTGGGTTCGGCCCGCGATCAGCGCGGTCCGCTCCGAGTACGACTCCCTACCGGCCATCACCTGGAGCACACTGCACACCGATCCGGCGCCGGAGGCGTTTCGTCTCGACGAGCTGACCGGCCAGGTGGGGCTGATCGACTGGACCGGGTCCCGCCGCGGACCGGTGCTGTACGACGTGGCGTCGGCCGTGATGTACCTCGGCGGCGCCGGGTCAGCGGCACCTTTTCTCCGGGCCTACGCGAACTGCAACGTCGTGCCAGCCCAGGAACTGGACGACGATCTGGTCTCCTTCCAGCGCTTCCGCGGCGGGGTGCAGGCGGCCTACTTCTCGCAACGCATCCTGAACAGCGACCTCACCGGCATCGCGAGTCAGACCGAGAACTGGAAGGGGCTGTCCGACGCCCGCGAGATGCTGCGCACCCTTGGGGTACCGCTCGGCGAAGATGCCGCCTCGGCGTCGGGGAGACTGAAGCATGACCAGCGCGCTTGCCAGCCTTGATCCAGCCGCCATTCAGCTCCGAGGGCGCAACCTGGCGTCCGGTGTGTTGTTCGGTGTCGGACTCGCGGCGTTTGTCGACGAGACGGTGTTCCACCAGTTGCTCCACTGGCATCACTTCTACGACAAGTCCACGACCGACGTCGGGCTGGTGTCGGACGGTGTGTTCCACGCCTTCGGGTGGTTCGCGGTGGTGGCTTCGCTGTTCTTGTTCGCTGACCTCCGGCGCCGGCAGGGCTTGTGGTGGAAGCGATGGATGGGTGGCGTCCTCCTCGGGGCTGGCGCGTTCCAGTTGTACGACGGTCTGGTGCAGCACAAGCTGCTCGGCCTGCATCAGATCCGGTACCACGTGAACCTGGTGCCGTACGACGTGACGTGGAATCTCCTTGCGCTGCTCATGATCATCGTCGGTAGCGTGCTGACCGTCCGCACCCAAGCGGCCGCGTCAGATGCGTTAACACCAACACGCCGGCCCTGATCTCACGCTCATCCTGGCCATGACGCTCAGCGTCGGCGGCCTGTGGCTGCTGTACGGCACCGGACTCTTCGGGGCCATGCACTATCCGGTCGTCCACGCGATCGTCCACGCCCATGTGACCACGGCCGGTTACCTCTTCACGTATCCGTCATCAGCGTCGATCCGCTCCCCCACCGCCGGCCGTACCTCTACCGCGCGGTGGTCCTGGTCGCAGCGATCGCCGCTCATGACATTCTCGCCAAGCACCTCTACATTCATTCGCCAGTGGGGATAGCGACACCCGACTCCGAACGTGGCGCCATGATCATGTACTACGGCGGCGATGCCATCGATGTCGTGATCATGGTTGTCTTGTGCGCCCGGTGGTATCGGTGGCGCGGCCCCGCGTGGTGCCGAGAATGAACGGGCGCCATCCCGTGCCCGCGCCCCCTTGAAAACATTACGGACGCTGCGGCGATCGTGGTCGGACACGCCGCTGTAGCGACTGGCGCCCTGAAAACGTGCCACCAGTGGGCGGCCTAACCCCCGGCTGCCGCCTGAACAACTGGGTCCGCTACTGACTGGTGGCAGATTTTCAGGGTCGAGTCACTGGTCAATCGCTGGCGCGACGGGCGACGAGGGAGAACGCGTTGGGCAGGCGTCCGCGCCACGCGGCCGCGTCGACCTCCCCAGGCCGCCAGAAGGGCTCGGCATGCTCCGCGAGGTGGTGCAGGTCGAGCCCGGCGGTGATCACGGCGTTGATTATTTGGCCGAGCGTCCACTGCCACTCGATCGCGCCGTTGCCCGGGAACGTGTCGTTCACGTGGCTGCGGCCGAAATAGTCCCGGTCGGACCGAACCCGGGCCTCATCCTCGTCCCAGGTCCACAACGGGACCATCGGATGCGACTCGTAGACCACGAGGTGGCCGGCCGGCCGCAACAACCGCGCCACATCGGCAGCCCAGGCATCGAGGTCCCGCATCCAGATCAGCGCGCCCTTGCCGGTGTACACCAGATCGGCGCAACCGTCGCGCAGCGGAGCGGGCGGCACCTCGGCAACGACGTAGCAGCAGTCGACGTGGAGCTCCCGGGCCCGCCGCTGAGCCGCGCCCGCCGCCACCTCGCTGTAGTCAACTCCCACCACCGACCTGGCCCCGTGTCCGACCAAAGCGGCGTCATCCAAACCGTGGCCACTTTGCAGGTGCACAACGCCTGGTGCGGACTCCAGCAGCGGACGCAGTAGCAGCAGCTCTGTGTGGTTCAGTGCCATTTGATCCTTGGCCTGCTGCAGATGGTCGTCGTACTCGCGGACGTGCTTGAGCGAAGCCGCCTCCCACACCGCGCGGTTGGCTTTCACTTCGGGATCCACACTGCCGACTATGGCGACCGAGAGGCCATTCGGCAAGGTCGGTGCTGCGGCAGTTGAGCTGGCTAACGCCATCTCGGGCCGACTGTCATCGTGTAGCCCCAGCAGCCGTACGAGGCGTGGTGATTACGATCAGACTCAGGCGACGCGCGGGACCGAAGGACCGTGGGACCGTAAGAAAACGTCAACCGTTCAGCCTAGTGGACCGCTCACCTGACGAACTCGCGCATGGGTATCGTGACTGAAGGGGTAGAACAGGGACATGGACTATCGCACTCTTGGCCGCAGCGGCTGCGCCGTGTCAACCCTTTGCCTGGGCACCATGACTTTCGGGGCGGAGACCGATGAGAGGGGCGCTCACGAGCAGCTCGACGTCTTTGTCGAGGCCGGCGGCACCTTGGTCGACACCGCCGATGTCTATTCTTCAGGAGACTCCGAAGAGATCATCGGGCGCTGGTTCGCTGACCGGCCGGCCGACGTGACCGACCGGGTGGTTCTAGCCACCAAAGGTCGTTTCCCAATGGCCGACGAGCCCAATGGGGCGGGTTTGTCCACGCGACACCTGACCCGGGCACTCGACGACTCCCTGGTCCGGCTGGGCCGGGACCGGGTGGATCTTTATCAGGTGCACGGCTTCGACCCGTGGACTCCGGTGGAGGAGACGCTGCGCACGCTCGACGGCTTCATCCGCGCTGGCAAGATCAACTACTACGGGTTGTCCAACTTCACCGGTTGGCAGCTGACCAAGGTGGCGCATCTGGCCAAGGCGCTCAACCTCGCGGCGCCGGTGACGTTGCAGCCGCAATACAGCCTGATCGTTCGCGAGATCGAATGGGAGATCGTTCCGGCGGCCTTGGACGCCGGGCTGGGGCTGCTGCCCTGGAGCCCGCTGGGCGGTGGCTACCTTTCGGGCAAATACCGGCGCGACGAGCGGCCCACTGGCAGCACCCGACTGGGAGAAGATCCGGATCGTGGCATGGAATCCTGGGACCGTCGCGGCTCCGAGCGCACCTGGCGCGTCATCGACGCGGTACAGCAGGTGAGCGAAACCCGTGGCGCATCGATGGCTGCGGTGGCCCTGGCCTGGGTCACCGGCCAGCCCGCGGTCACGTCGACGATCATGGGGGCCCGGACGACCGAGCAGCTCCGCGACAACCTCGCGGCCGCCGACCTCAAGCTCACCGGCGAGGAAGTCGACACCCTCAACGCCGCCAGCGATCTGGGTGCTTCCGACTATCCGTACGGCGAACTCGGCGTGCAGCAGCGGAGCCGTACGTTGGGCTGAGAGCAGTCGTTTCTGATCCACGACGTGCGGCGCACCCTGGTGCGCTGGGTACGGGACCTATCCTCCCTGTACCCAGTCCCCCGTTCCGCCGACCCGTCACTACCGCACCCCTTTCTGCGGCCTGTCGTGCAACAGTTGACGGATCAGCGGGCGGCCCTGAATGTGCACGAGCGATGTGCCGCTTCCGATCCCCAGCTCAACACCCCCAACGTCGTCTGGCGAAAGGGCCGTATCCGATCACAAACGTCGAACAGCCCCGTGCTGAAGCACAACCTGCGGCGGTCCTACCCTCGGTGCGCTCGCTGGGCGTGGTTGTCCATGAGCGGAATCACCCAGGTGGCCGGATCGAGGCTGTGACAGAGAACGCCTGTCATCACCCCCTCCTGCCGACCCGTCACTTACGGTGCGACACGCCGCGGAAAGGGGTGCGGAAGTGACGGGTCGGCAGGAGGGGGAAGAGGAACGATGAAGGGAGATGGGAGGGAGGATGGTGAGATGGGTGAGGTGGGGATCGACGCGGATCTGGCCCGGCGTCTGGTCAAGAGCCAGTTCCCGCAGTGGGCGCATCTCGACGTCAACCCGGTGCCGTTCGACGGATGGGACAACCGCACGTTCCGGCTCGGTCACGAACTGACAGTCCGGCTGCCGAGTGCCGAGGGATATCGGCTGCAGGTCGAGAAAGAACAACGGTGGCTGCCGATCCTAGCGCCGCTGCTGCCCCTGCCCATCCCGACTCCGGTGGCCGAGGGTGCACCTGACCTGGGATATCCGTACGCCTGGTCGGTCTATCGCTGGCTTGATGGCTGGATCGCCATCCTCGACGCCATCGGCAATCTCAACGAGTTCGCGAGCACGCTAGGGCGATTCCTGGTGGCGCTGAAGGCAGTGGACGCCACCGACGGCCCGGCGCCAGGACCGCACAACTGCTATCGCGGCGGCCCACTGAGCACGTACGCCGACGAGACTCTGCAAGCGGTCGACACCCTGGGGGCCGAGATCCTTCGCGACGAAGTGCTTGCCGTGTGGGATCACGCCATGGCCGCCACCTGGCGGGGCGACCCGGTGTGGTTTCACGGCGACGTGGCGGAGGGAAACCTGCTGGTCCGCGATGGTCAATTGAGCGCCGTGATCGACTTCGGCAGCTCGGGAGTCGGCGACCCGGCCTGCGATGTGGTGATCGCCTGGACCCTGCTGTCGGGCGAGAGCCGGGACATGTTCCGGAAGGCTCTCGACGTCGACCCCGGCACCTGGTCCCGCGGGCGGGGGTGGGCGATGTGGAAGGCACTGATCACCCTGGTTGGCCACCTCGATCGCGATCCGGTAGCGGCGGCCCAGTCCCGGCGCGTCATCACGCGCGTGCTGGCCGACTACACCCGGAGTCCCTGAGGGTCGCCGCTCGCCGTGGCTCCGCCCCTCTCGTCCTGGCCGGCCGCGACGGCGAGCTCCGACGTCAGGCCTGGCGGAACGTCAGGGCGGCGACGCGACCTGGGCGTCGGCTTTCCGGCGGGCACCTTTCGACCTGGTGTCGGCGCAGTTCCTACAGTCACCGGTGGACTTTCCACGTACTCAGGTTTTTGCAACCCGCCGCGGCTGCGGTGGCACCGGGTGGGCTCTTGCTGTTCGTCGGCCACGCCGCACCGGCCCCATGGTCGTGGAACCAAGATCAGGACGTGCACTATCCCGCCGCCGAGGCAGTTGTGGCGTCCCTCGACCTGCGTTCTGGCTCGTGGCAGCGCCGCCGGGTCGAGCGGTACGATCGGGCGGCGGTGGGCCCGGACGGCCGTTCCGCGATCGTGAGCGACAGCGTGGTGGCCATCAGCCGCCGCACCGACCACCAGTGGTTGCGTCCGCCTAGCACCGGCGTCACTGCGGCAGGTGGCCCTTCGGAAAACCGCCGTTGCTGTACAGCAACTGACCGTTGATCCAGCTCCCCGGCTCGGACATCAAGAACCGGACCAAGTTGGCCGTGTCGTCAGCTGTGCCCAGGCGGCCGGTGGGCTGCATCGAGAGCCCGCTGGCGCGGGTGGCGTCGTCCATCCACCCCGTGTCGACCGGGCCCGGGTTGATCACGTTGGCCCGCAGTCCGCGGTCGCTCAGCTCATGAGCGGACGCCAGCACGAGGCGGTCGAGGGCACCTTTGGTCACGCCGTACGGGAGGTTGCCGACGGTGTGGTCGCTGGTCAGGGCGATCGCGCATCCACCGGCGTCAGGCAACTGTCGGGCGAACTCGGCGATGAGGAGCCAGGAAGCGCGTACGTTCACCGCGTAGTGCCGGTCGAAACTTTCGATGGTGGTGTTCAGATACCCCGAGTCGACCGACTCGCAGTGCGAGAGTACGAGCCCGGTGATCGGCCCAACCAGTTCGCGGGCCGCCGGGAGCAATCCATGCGCTGCGTCCGGGTCCTCCAGGTCGGCCGGCACCAGCTCGACCCGCCGCCCCAGTCGTCGCAGCTTCGCGGCCAGTGTGTCCACGTCGTCGGGCTGCCGCTCCAATCCGATCCGGTCGTCGTACGGATGCCAGTACGAGAGGGCAAGGTCCCAGCCGTCCGCCGCCAGACCACGTGCTATGGCGGCTCCAATCCCCCGTCGTCGCCCCACGCCCGTGATCAGTGCGGTACGCCGTTGCGTCATGGCAGCCATCGTGACATCCCACCCGGGCCTAGCCCTCGAGACCTCGGCGAACGCGTCCGCCTCTTCGAAGGTCAAATCAATGATCGAAGAGAACGACATCGCTCCGACGCCTCAGCCCGGTCGCTGCCACTCCGGTCGTTCCAACTCCTCGATCAGTCCCGCGATCGCGACCCGGTCGCTGGCAGTCCCGTCGTGCGGACGAGAGAACCACGAGGAGTATTCCGACAGCTCGTCCAGTCGCCACTCGAGGTCGAACATCTCCACCATCGGCCAATCCGGAGCCACTAGGTCGACGCAGCCCGCGTCGATGAGAGGGCGCAGGTCTCGCTCGCGAGGCGCCAGCTTCAGGCTTTCCCAATCCACGAACACGACCGACTGCGCCGTCACCAGCTGATTGGCAGAGTGAGGCTCACCGTGCGTCGGCACCCAAACTCGCTCCGAGGCCAGGCGCGCGAGCCGGTGGTAGGCAGCCGTCCAGCGGTGGATGCTTCCGGTGTGCCGGGCCAGAGCACTACGGGCCCGCTCGCCGTACGGTCCCCCGGTCCATCGGTCTCGAACCTTAGCCTCGATGTCCTCGCCGAACGTCGCCTCGACCACTGGCCGCCAGCGGGAGATCCGGACCGGCGCGGTCGCCGCGTGTAGCCGGCTGAGCGCCGCCCCGTTCGCCTGAGCCAACTGTGCGCTGCCCAGCGGTCCCGGCCCCGCCACCTCGCCCACCAGCCACGGTGTGCAACTCACCATGCCGTGGGCCAGGGCCGCGGTGTAGTCACCGTGGCGGTTCGGCAACGACGCGACCACAAACTCGAGTCCACCCGCGGCCAGCTCAGCCGCCGCGGCGTACGCCGCCTCGAGTGAGGGCGCCGTATGCCGTTGCCCAAGTCCGTCGAACGTCACGAAGAGCCGGGGGGCTCTCGACGTCGAGGCCATCCAATGATGCGCGCCGAACCCGACCGCCAAGTGCTCGACCGCGTCCACGTCAGTGACCCAGTGCGCGCGGACCAGTGCCAGGACATCGGCGTCGGCCACGTGCTGGGGCGGTTCACGCATGTGCTACTCCCGGCCGGCCCAGACCCGTACGCCGTTGCGCCATGGGGTCATCCTGCCCGCTGGGCTGCGCTACCGCCCGGCTGACCCGGGCTCGTAAAGGCCGACGTAATGATTGGAGGGATGCTTACCCAGCCCCGTAGACCGGATTCACGAACCGCCGTTGTCACCAGCGCAGCTGCAGATACTCGTCCTGGTTGCGGTGAGCCATCTCCAGCGTGGACCCCGGTGCCGGCGGTGCGGTAAGCATGCTGAGCTCGCACCGAGCGTTGTAGGCGATGGTCCAGCTGGCGGCGGCCGCCGCCACTGTTTGTTGGAGCCCGCTGAACGGGCGCGGCTTGACGCTGTCGTAGTCGAGCAAGAAGGCGGCCACATCTTCCGGAGTGGGTAGATCAGAGCCCGCCGTACCGCTGGCGGTGTAGCACCCGGCCGCCATACCAGCGATGGCCGCTTCGGTGTCGGCCACCAGATCCCAGTCGAAGGCGGCAACGAGGCGGTCGTCGGAGTCGAAGCGGAGGTTGCCGCAGTACCAATCGGCGTGGCCGACGACGACCGCATCTCGGCCGTCAGCGTGGACCAGCCGATCGGCCGCAGCCTGGGCGAAGTCGCGCAGCCAATCGAAGCCGTCCGGTGAAGTGTCGAAGTTGAAGATCGAGTCGTGCGGCACCGGCCAGGGTCCGCGCTGATACTGGCACCAGGCAGGGCCGGCGCCCGCCAGCGCGGTCAGGTCGCTACGTCCGCGAATGATGTCGATG